>Ga0187883_10000124_pt1 | contig 52902 bp, 49 predicted proteins | sample June2016WEW_20_1_2_FD_132966 | JGI IMG/M metagenome (GOLD analysis project Ga0187883, IMG submission 132966) | Peatland microbial communities from SPRUCE experiment site at the Marcell Experimental Forest, Minnesota, USA - June2016WEW_20_10 | ecosystem: Environmental > Terrestrial > Soil >...
ACGGCCCGCTCCATCGGCCGCACGGTGGCGCCGGTCCGCGAAACCCTCTCGCCGATCATGACGGCGCGAGGGCTCGGTCGTCATCTCGACATGGTCGAGGTGGAGACACGTGACCTGAAACGTGCGGCAGCTGCTGCCGGCGGCACGATCAACGACGGCTTCATGGCGGCGGTCACCGGCGGTTTGCGCCGGTACCACGAACGGCACGAGGCCGACGTCAAGACGCTGCGCGTCACCCTGCCCATCAGCATCAGGACGCCGAAGGACCCCCTCGGCGGCAACCGGATCACCCTCATACGTTTCGTCGTCCCGGTATCCAACCCGGACCCGTCCACCCGCATCGGCGAGATTCATCGGCTCTGCAGGACGGCGCGAGAGGAGCGCTCGCTCGGCTTCACGAACGCCATCGCCGCAGGGCTCAACCTGTTGCCTCCGGCGGTAGTCGGCAGCATGCTGAAGCACGTCGACTTCGTGGCGAGCGACGTCCCCGGCTTCGCCTTCCCCGTCTACCTAGGGGGTGCCCGCATGGAGCGCTACACCCCCTTTGGCCCCACCATCGGGGCGGCGGCGAATCTAACCCTGTTGTCGTACGACGGCACCTGCTGCGTCGGAGTCTCGGTGGACACCGCCGCCGTGCCCGACGACGCCGTGTTCATGGAGTGCCTGCGCGAGGGCTTCGAGGAGGTGCTCGCTCTCGGGGGCGACCACGAGGCGGTCCGGCTGCCACTGCACGAGCAGCTGCCGGCTGCCGCTTGAGGCGGGACGCCATGGAACGGCTCGGCCCGCTGGATGCCTCCTTCCTCTTCCTCGAGGACGGCATCACCCACATGCACATCGCATCCTGCGCCGTGTTCGCGGGCCCGCCGCCCGACTATGAGGAGGTCGTGGCGGCCATGTCGGCCAAGCTCGGCCAGGTGCCGCGGTACCGCCAGGTCGTGCGCTTCGTGCCCTTCGAGCTCGCCCGACCCGTCTGGGCGGACGATCCACACTTCAATCTGGAGTACCACGTGCGTCATACCGCTCTTCCTGCTCCGGGAGGGCCGGCGGAGCTTCGGCACTTGATGGGCCGCATCATGTCCCAGGAGCTCGACCGCCGCCGCCCCCTCTGGGAGGCCTGGATCATCGAGGGGCTCGAGGGCGACCGATGGGGCTTGATCAGCAAGATCCACCACTGCATGGCGGACGGCGTGTCGGGCACCGACCTGCTCGCCGTGATGCTCGATCGGGAGCCGGGCGCGCATCCCGCACCGGCCGATGCCTGGATCCCCCAGCCGGCGCCGTCGAACCTTCACCTGGCGGCCGATGCCCTCGTCGATCTCGCCGTCAGCCCGTACGAGCAGTTCCAGGCGGTGAGGCGGGTGCTGCAGGCGCCCGGCCGAGCGGTCACCCAGCTGCGGGAGCTCGCCGATGGCGTCGGCTCCTACGCCCGGCGGTTCGCTCCCACCGAGCCAAGCTCGATCGTCGGCAACATCGGCCCGAACCGTCGCTGGACCTGGGCGAGCGCCGAGCTCGATGATCTCAAGGCCATCCGCCGCAGCTTCGGCGGGACCGTCAACGACGCGATCCTCGCTGTCATCGCCGGAGGGTTTCGTGAGCTGCTCCTCGGCAGGGGCGAACCTGTCGACAAGATCGTCGTGCGCTCGCTCGTCCCCGTCTCTGTCCGGCGGGAGGAGGAGCATGGGACCTACAACAACCGGGTTTCGGCCCTCTTCGCGGATCTGCCGGTTGCCGTCGACGACCCGCTGGAGCGGTTGGCGAGCATCCGCAAGCAGATGGACGACCTCAAAGGCTCGCACCAGACCTTGGCGGGCGAAGGCCTGACGGCTCTCGGCGAGCTGACGCCCTTCGTGGGAGTGGCCCTCGGCGAACGGGCGGCCATGGCGCTCCTGCGGAGGGTGCCTCAGCACAGCATCAACACCGTCACGACGAACGTCCCCGGGCCGCAGTTCCCGCTCTATCTGGCCGGGCGGGAGATGCTCGAGTACCTGCCCTTCGTCCCCATCGCTCATGGCGTGCGGATCGGCGTGGCCATCACGTCCTACAACGGCAGGGTGGCTTTCGGCGTCACGGGCGACTTCGACACCACGGCCGATATCGATGTCCTCGCCATCGGCATCGAGGACGGGATCGCGGAGCTCCTCAAGCTGTCGAAGTAATCACGCCAGCGCCGGCCACCTACACGCTCGTGGGCATGCTCGGAGCTGGTGGTTGCCGGCGGCCGAGGCGGCGCCTCATCTGCCAGCCCGCCAGCGCGAGAGCCGAGAGCACGATGAGGGGGAAGGCCCAGCCGAGTGCCACCACGACGGCCCGCACGGCCACGGTGGTGTTGTGAGCGGCGAGCTTTGCGGCTCGCACGAAGGCGTTCTCCGGCTTTGGCTTGGGCTTCGGTACGAGGTGCGGCGCCAGCGGCGAGAGCTGGACGGTGAGGGTGGCGAACGTGGCCCGGTCGATCAGAGAGCTCTCCTGCGCGTCCAGCTGCTCGATGTCGCCTTCCACCCCGAAGAGCTGATCCTGTACCTGGAGGATGGCTGGGATCGACCCGGCGCGGGAGAGAAGGGCCCGTAAGGCGTTCTCCTCGCTGTTCAGATTCGCCAGGCTCGCTTCGATATCGATGCTCTCGCCCGTCACGTCCTGGCCGTTCTCGGATTGTGCCTGCACCTTTCCGAACGAGTCGACGCGAGCGACGAGGGCGCCGAAGTCGCTGCCCGGAACTCTCACGACGAGCTCTGCACCGCTGGCATCTCCCACTTCGTTGCTGGACGACGAGGCCACGAAACCCCCCATCGATGTCGCCGCGTTCGACACGCGATTGAAGATCTCGACGATGTGAGGCTTCGGCACTCCGAGGGTCACGGTTCCGGTTCGGATGACGAGCGGGGCGGCCGGCGAGACAGATTGGCCGACCGCATTGGCCTTGACTGCTCCTCCGAGGGCGTGGCCGCTCGCCGAGCGGGTCGGCACTTGCCCGCCCACGCCGGCCTCAGGCGTAGCGACTTCGGTCGTCGACGGGCTGGAGCTCGAGGAGCTCGAGACGCCGGCGCAACCGGCGAGCACACCTCCTCCCGCGAAGACGAGCGAGATCACTGCGATGGCGGTGCGGTGAGGCGGTCTCATGGCTATGGCTCCTCCGACGGCGGGCATTCGCTCAGGCCCTTTTGGATCCTCTGACGAAGCCACGGGGTTGCGAGTTCCCGGAAACCCGGCTCGCCTACGCTGGGTCATCTGCGCTGACAGGCGTTCCGAGGATGCGGCCCTGTTGGCCGAAGCCTGCGGGGGGGACCGAGAGGCGCTCGGCCGGCTGCTGACGGCTCACTACGACCGCTGCTACGCCGTGTGCCGCCGCATCCTCTCGAACGACGAGGACGCCCGCGACGCCACCCAGGAGGCGATGATCGCCATCGCCCGAGGTCTGAAGGCCTTCGACGGTAGGAGCTCGTTCTCGACGTGGTGCTTTCGCGTGGCGACGAACGCCGCCCTCGACGAGCTTCGCCGGAGAAAACGCCGGCCGATCGTCCTGGGGGACCGCCTGCACGAGCGGGGCGAGGCTGCGTACGGCGAGGTCGCCTCCCGTGCTGACCACGTGGCAGGGCCGGTCACGGACCGAATCGTCATCACGGCGGCGCTCGAGCGACTGCCGGAAGAGCAACGCCTCGCCGTCGTGTTGAGAGACATTGCCGAGCTCGACTACGCCGAGATCAGCGACGTTCTCGGAGTCCCGATCGGCACCGTCCGCTCACGCATCTTCCGCGGCCGGGCCGCCCTGGCGGAGGTCCTGCGCGAGCGGCGGGGAGCGTCGCGGCCCGTAACGAGACCGCAACGCGATGCAATGACCTCGCCGCACGTCGAAGATGACGAGGCACAATCATGACCGACCACCCCAACCCTCCGATGAAGCCAGCCGCCGAGCACCCGTCGTCCGAGGAGCTCTCCGCCCTCATCGATGGCGAGCTCGACTCGGAACGTTCGCGTCAGGTGCTCGAGCACGCCGACTCGTGTGCGATCTGCCGCCACGAGCGTTCGAGCCTGGCCGAGGTCCGCGACCTCGTGCGGGGCCTGCAGGCGCCGGTATCTGCGGAGGCTCGTTCCGAGACGGTTGCCACTGCCCTCGCCGCCGTCGCCGGCGCCGAGGACGCCGAGGACGCCGGTGCGCCCAGCGTGGGCGACGTCGTCTCACCTCGGCGCCTCGTTCCTGCACGCCCTCGGCGACGGCTACGGGCCGTCGGGATCGCCGCCAGCATCGTCCTCGCCGCCGGCGTGATCGGTGGCCTCGGCGTGGAGCTCCTGGGAACCGGGGGGGCGAGCTCTTCGAGTTCGACGACCACCGCCGCCGGCGCGCCCGCCCAGTCGGTCCTTGCGCCCCAGGCGAGCTCGCCAAAGCACGGAATCGGGTTGAGAGTGCCGACGGGAGATGGCCGCCTCGGTCCGCTCGTGGCGGTGCTCGAACGCGACGAGGTCGCCCGAGTCCGATCCGTCGCATCCCAAGGCGGGACCTTCACCGTCACGATCACGCTGCGCTCTCCGCGTTCAGCCTTCAACCTGCTGCGCGGGCCTGCAGGCGTGGTCGCCGTGGCCGACGGCCGAGAGCTCGGCGTCGGGCGGGCGCTCTCGAGCAGCACCCTCGAGCTCACCGGCCTGACCAGGAGCGCCGCCAACGAGGTGGAGCATCTTCTCGGCTGAGCCCTCGCGGCCCCAGGGCCGCGTCGCCGTCGTCAGCCCTTACGGCTCTGCCCGAGCTTTTCTGAGGGCCGCCGGCACCTGGTAGCGCCACGCCTCGGTGACGCGCCGGACTTCGATCAGGAGCACTCGCTGCAGCGCCCGAGGACGGCAAAGTGGCGCGGGTCGATGTTGAACCCGAAGCGCGTCTGTGCGCCACGGGACAAGCCGCGGAAGAGCTCCTCGGGCGCCTCGAGCGTGGCACCGCAGCGCTCGCAGACGAGGTGGCCGTGAGCGGACGATGCCAAGTGGTAGGTGGCGGGGCCGTGCCCGAGGTGCGTGTGGACGATCACGCCGAGGCGCTCGAGTTCGTCGAGGTTTCGATAGATCGTGGACAGGTGGATGTCCGGCGCCCGTGACTGCACTTCGGCTGCCAGCTCCTCCGCCGTTCGATGATCCACTGAGGTGAACAACGCCTCGAGCAGCTGACGCCGAGCGGTTGTCACCCTTCCGCCCTGCGCTCGCAGGAGGGTGAGCACGGCATCGACCATCTCGGAGGGGGTCCGTGCCGGGGCGGTGGTCACTGATCAAGCCTACGACGACCAACGCCTGCTTCCTGTGGCAAGCCGCCTCGACCGCCAGAGCTGTCGTGCGCCAGCCCTGACACGCCCGCAGGCGTCGGGAGCCCCACCGGCTCGGCCGTCAGCGAGCGGCCGTCGCGGCATGCCGACAACGAGATGGCCTCGGACGGCGCCAGCTCGCTCGCCTTGAGGTGGGAGCTCCAGCGTTCCTCCACCCTCCCGAGCCGCCAGATGGCGACCGCACCTGCCCAGGTGACAACGAACATGCCGACAATCACAAAGCCTGCCTTGTTGATGTCGAAGCCAGCCATGTCGACCCAGAAGTGACCTCTCAGATGCAGCTCCATGGGCAGGAGGCCGAGCACTTCGACGGTGCCGATGAAGAAGCAGATCCCGACGGACAGCCCGGTGATCGCCAGGTTGTAGTACACCTTCCGCACGGGGTTGAAGAAGGCCCACCCGTAGGCGATGTTCATGAAGCAGCCGTCGAGCGTGTCCATCATCGTCATACCTGCCGTGAACAGGATTGGCAGGCACATGATCGAGTACCAAGGGAGAGCCTCTTTGGCGAGGATCGCCGTCGTGGCGAGCAGGGCGACCTCGGTCGCCGTGTCGAAACCGAGGCCGAAGACCACTCCGACCGGGTACATCTGCCATTCCTTTGTGATCGACCTCATCCACTTCCCGAAGAACCGGTACATGAGCCCGCGAGACTGCAGCTGCCGTTCGAGCTCTTCCTCGTCGTAGTCACCCCTCCGCATCGAGCGGAACACCCGGAGGATCCCGACGAGAATGACGATGTTCAGCAGAGCGATGAGGTAGAGGAACGAGGCCGAGACGATCGTGCCGAAGACGCCACCGAACTGCTCCAGCCCGGAACCGCGGTTCGAGACGGCTCCGTAGACGGCCTTTTCGGCGATGACGAGGCCGGCACCGATGGCGACGACGATCGTCGAATGGCCGAGCGAGAAGAAGTAGCCAACCGAGAGAGGGCGCTTCTCGCTCGTGCCATGCCGGTCCGCCATGAGCTTGCGGGTGGTGTTGTCGATGGCCGAGATGTGGTCGGCATCAAAGGCGTGGCGAAGCCCCAGGGTGTAGGCGAGGATGGTGATGCCGATGCCAAGACCCTTGTAGTGACTCGGCAGCACGAAGATGATGAGGATGCCGAATCCGAGCACGTGCAGCAGCAGGATCGAGGCGAACATCAGCCCCGTGCGATGCCATTCAGAGGGGGTGAGGGACTGCCGCATCTGGGTGATCCGGGTCCGTGCCGTCGATGTCGTGTCCATGGGTCAAGTCCTCGCTCGAGGTGCCTGATCGACGGCGCCGTTTCCGCCAGGCAGTTGCGGGAGCTTCGGCCGAGAGCCTGGCAGAAATGCGAGCTGGATGCAAGAGGGTGCTGAAGGCAGACCGGTCCTGCCTCCCGTGCCGGCGGGCGGACGGGCCGGCCGCACGCCGGCAGCCCGGTCAGCGTCGCTCAAAGCGAGGCGCAGGCAGGCGACGGGCAGGCGGTTGCGCCGCGGAAGCGAGGCGAAGGCGAATCAAGCAGGCGTCGGGCGGGCCGTTGCGCTGCTCACCACGACGGCGACCGGGCGATCGGCCGTCGCTGGTACCCCGAGCGAGACGACAAGGCCGCGAGCACCCCTCGAGGCGACGAGACGGGCGCCGCTGACGTCGCTCACGGTCGAGGCGGGACCGGCGTCGATCTCGGTGAGCGTGACCTGCGACACAGCCGGCACTCCTGGCGCTGGGCGCACGAAGGCGTAGACGTCGCGGTCCCGAGCGGTGTAGCGGATCTCCGCAAGGTGGGCCGACCCCTCAGCCTGCACCCAAGGTCGCGTCCCGTAGAGCGCCGCTCCGTTGGCCTCGGTGAACTCGCCCAGCCAGTCGAGCCGTTTGAGCTGCGCCGGCGCGATCGTGGCGTCCTCCCCCCTGGGACCCACGTTGAGGAGGAGGTTGCCTCCTTTGGAGGCGATGTCGACGAAGGACCACAGGAGTTCGTCGCGCCGCAGGAAGTCGTCCTCGCGGGAGGCCTCGTTGTGCCCGAAGCTCCGGTCGATGCCGCGGACACACTCCCAGGCGTGTCGCTGGGCGGTCGGGAAGACCGTGTACTCCGGCGTGCGCACGTCGAAGAAGGGGGGTTTCGGGGGGATGATGCCTGTGGCGGCCCGAGCGCCACGGGCAACGGCCCGGTCGATCAGCTCGCCACCCGAGCGCGTCTGGGCCAACCGCCAGAGCGGCGACCATGGCATGAAGCGATCGTTGACGACACCATCGGGCACGTCGCGGTAGTAGGACGAGAGGAGGGCGGCCAGCCGGCCCGATGCCGTCGGCCACGAGATGTCGTTCCAGAGCACGCTCGGCCGGTAGCGGGCGATCAGCTCGCGTACCTGCGCCTCGGCGTAGTCGATGTAGGCGCCGCGGGGTTGGGCACGCAACAGGTCGCTGAACGATCCGATCGGATGGTCGTTGAACGTCCAATCGAGCCCGCCCGAGTAGTAGACGCCGAAGCGCATCCCCTGGCCGCGAACCGCCTGCGCCAGCTCCCCGACGACGTCGCGGCGGCAGTGCCAGCCAGGCCGGCGCTCGTTGACGACCTCCGTCGGCCACAGGCAGTAGCCGTCGTGGTGCTTGGTCACGAGGACGACGTAACGAGCCCCGCAGGCGGCGAAGCGCGCCGCCCAGCCGTCCGGATCCCAGCCGGCGAGGGCCGCCTCCCACTCGCCGGCGAACTCGCTGTAGGGGCGGCTCCCATAGATCTCGGAATGATGAAGAGCCGCCGGGCTGCCGGGAAAGCGCAGGGAGTTTTCGTACCACTCGGCATACGGTGACCAGGCCATCGCCGCCGGGTGGCGGCGGGCCAGGAGCTCGCCCATGTCAGCGTCGACCGGCGCGAAGGCGGGCACGGAAGCCGGAGTCCAGTGCACGAAGATCCCGAGCTTGGCGTCGCGCCACCAGGCCGGCACCTCGTGGCGCTTGACGGCGCTCCGAGACCGGCGGTCGGGTGGCATCGGCGGAGACTAGTGCGGTGCCACCTGGACGATCAGCTCACGTCCTTCGGCCGATGACGGCGGCCACGGCGTCGACGGTGGCCCCGAGTGCTGCCGGGGAGGACCCGGGCGGGGCGAGGATGCCGTGGGCCTCGCTCAGACCGGCGCGATCGACGATGCCCTTCTCGTTGAGCGCCCACTCCCTCCGCTCGGCGAGCCGGGCGTTGGCCTCGGTGACGACGGCGATCCCAAGGTTGGAGACGGTGGCGACGACGTCGCCTCGAGAGGCGTGCGAACGAGCCGTGCGCACCGCCATCATCGAGAGCTGGCGCCACCTCGGCGGTGCGCTGACGGCGAGGGCGTGGGGGAACGACGGTCGTGGCAGCGTCCCGACGAGCTGTTTGCAGATCGCCAGCTCGCCGACGACCACGTACGAGGCGATTCCTCCGACATAGGTGGCGAGGGGGTGGATGCGAAACTCCCCTCTTTCTGCTTCGGCGACACAGGAGAGGACTTCGTCGAGCTCCCGGTAACACAGGTCGATGCGCTCGCCTTCGACGACGAGCCAGGCACCGCCGTTGACGACCGGGCCCCAGCCGCCCGGGCCCGAGATCTCACCCTGCCATCCGAGAGTTGCGATGTCGGCCGGGTCGATCGTGCCTCGGTAGTAGAGGCCGAAGTCCCAGTCGGAGTCGGGTCGTGCCGTTCCGCGGGCGCGGGAACCGCCAAGGGTGACCGCCAGCACGCCCGGGATCTCGGCGAGTCGCCGCGCCAGGTGCTCCACGAAGGCCAAGGTAGCCCGCCCCGGCAGGGGCGCTCCGGGTACCCCCGCGGGGGTGCTCCTGGTGCCCCGGGACCGCGCCTTAGCGCCCGGCGCGCGCCGGCGCGCGCCCGGGGGTGCGTGAGTGGGCTACTGCTGGTATCCCTCGACCGTCTCCGGGGGCCGGAGGTGCGCCTGATCGGGGTTCTCGCCCATCTCCCGGCGGGCGCGGCGCTGGCGCATCAGATCCCACAGCTGGTCGAGCTTGACCTCGAGCTCCTGCAGTCGCTCGCGATCGGCATTGGTCAGCGGGCGCCCGCCGCCGGCGTTGTTCCGGAGCGTGTGCTCCTCGGCGACGAGGTCGTCGATCCGTTTGACGATGTCGTGGTCGTCCAACTCATCACCTCCAGCTCGGAGAGCTCGTTCGCTCACGGCCACGTCAGGCAGCGTCGAGGCCCGGCGTGCTCACATCGTAGGCAGCCATCGAGGTTTTCGGGGTTGCCGGTGGTTCCGGGCCAATGGCGGCGGCGGTCGAAGGCAGTGCCGCCAGCTGAGCACAGGGCGCGCTTTTGGCACGCGACGCCTCCAGAGTTCGTAGGCTCAGGTGACGCCCGACAAGGAGCCGATCCACATGGCCGACAAGTCCCCCAAGAAATCCAGCACGAAGAAGGTTGGCAAGACCCTCAAGGAGAAGCGGGCCGCAAAGAAGCAGAAGCACGACCCCTCGCTCGGCGCCAGCCAGATGGACGCCCTGCGCGCCAACAAGAGCCGCTGAGGCTGCTCGCCGAAGCAGCGTCATCCGCGGACCCTGCTGAGTGAAGCTGACGCGCCGGCAGTTGTCGGATGCCGCCGATATCGCTGAGGCGTGGATCCGGAACCGTGCGTTCATGCTCGAGACCCCGGCTGTCTCCTACGCCATCTCACTCGACGGCAGCTCCGTCCTGCGCGGTGCCCGCGGTCTGAGCGACGTCTCCGCCGGCACGGCGGCCACGGCCGCTACGGGCTACCGCGTGGCGTCCATCACGAAGACGCTCACGGCCACCCTCATGATGCAGCTCGTGGAGCGAGGCAAGATCCGCCTCGACGAGCCCGTCACGACGTACCTGGGCTGGCTCGAGCCGGCCCTCGGCGGCTCCGGGCTCACCGTTCGCCACCTGCTCACCCACAGTGGGGGAGTCATCCGGGACGGATCCTGCGGGTGGCGTCCGGGTGAGTTCCCCTCTCGTGAGCAGGTTCGCCGCCAGCTCCTCGACCACGGGACGTTCGCGGAGCCGGCGGTGGGGTTCCGGTACTCCAACATGGCCTACTCGTTGCTCGGCGAGATCATCGAGACCGTCGGCGGCCGTCAGTTCGCCGCCGCCGTCGAGCGGGGAATCGTCAAACCGCTCGGGCTCGGGGCCTCGGGCACGAGGCTCTCGGGGCGCCTGCGGTCCACGCTGGCGACGGGATACTGGCGGCTGCTTCCCGGAGAGGGCTACCGGCCCATCGCGCACAGTGAGGCGGCTGCCTTCGAAGCGCCCGGCGGGCTCATCTCGAACGTCGACGACCTCCTGCGATACCAGGAGGCGCACTTCCCAGGCGACACGAGGCTGCTCAGCGACATGAGCAAGCGTGAGATGCAGCGGGTGCAATGGCAGCGGAGCCAGGAGCCGCACCATGGCCTCGGATGGATGATCTACACGGTCGACGGCATCACCATCCGCGGGCACAGCGGTGGCTATCCCGGCTTCACGACCCGGATCGGCTTCTCGCCCGAGCACGGTGTGGCCGCCGCCGTGCTCACGAACACGATCGGGCCACTCGCGGCGGCGGGCCTCGACGTCATCTTCCACACGATCGCCCGCGTGAACGCCCTCTGGGGCGAAGCGGCCGCCAGCGCGCACGGTCAGACGCGCCGATCGCTCGGGCGTTTCACCGGCCTCTACCGGAGCGATTGGGGAGACCGGTTCGTCGGTCGCGTGAACAATTCGCTCTATCTCGTCGAAACCGAGGTCGACCGCCCCATGAGCCTCCCGTCACGGCTGTCGCCCCTCGACGACGGCGGACGATTCCTCATCGTGGACAACTCCGACTACGGCAACCGCGGCGAGGAGATCGTGTTCGATGTCGAGCAGCCGGGACCGGCTCGCACCCTCCGCCTCGGCTGGCAGCTGATGAAGCGCGTACACATCTGATCGGAGGGAATGGTGCCGGCTTATGTCGCCCTGCTGCGCGGGATCAATCTCGCCGGCCACAACAAAGTGCCCATGACCGAGCTGCGTTCTGTGTGCGCACATCTCGGCCTCGCCGACGTAGCCACCTACATCCAGAGCGGCAACGTCGTGTTCTCGAGCACCGTCGTCGACACGGCCGCGCTGACGGGCGAGATCGAGCGCGCCATCGCTGCAGCCTTCGGTTTCGAAGTCCCGGTCGTGCTGCGCTCGAGCGAGCAGCTGGGCGACGTCCTGCAGGCCAACCCGTTCATCGCGGCCGGCAGGGAGGCTGCCGTGCTGTCGGTGGGGTTTCTTGCCGGCGTACCGGGGCCGGAGCGTGTGACCGTCCTCCTGGCTCATCCGCTCGCGAGCCCTCCGCCAGGTGGAGACGAGTTCGCCGTTCGAGGCCAGGAGGTGTTCCTGCACCACCCCAACGGATACGGGCGGTCGAAGCTGACCACTAGCTACTTCGACCGACAACTCGGAACATCCATGACCGTGCGCAACTGGAGGACCGTGACGACGCTTGCCGAGATGACCGCAGGTCTGGGCACGTGAGGCGGGACGAGCCGGTGCTGTCCCCGATACGGTGGCAGCCGGGGCGGAGGGCTCCGGCGGCGAGGTCGGCCGCGCAGGGAGGCAAGTCATGACGACTGCGGAGGTAACCGCCGACGTATACGGCGCCGACATCTACACCGAACCGCCCGGCGACCCCGACACCCTGGCAAACCTCGGCCCGCTGCGGCCGATGGCGGGAATCTGGGAGGGTACGAAAGGCATCGACGATCACCCGGTCGCCGAGGGCACGGAGATCGACGCCTTCGTCGAGCACTACGAGCTGCAGCCGATCGACCGGCAGACGAACGGGCCGCAGCTGTTCTTCGGGTTGCGCTATCACACCCACCTCGTCAAGCCTGGCGAGGTCGAGACGTTCCATGACCAGGTGGGCTACTGGCTCTGGGAGCCGGCAGCGCACGCCATCGTGTTCACCCTTGCCATCCCACGAGGTCAAGTGCTGCTGGCCGGGGGCACGACCGAGCCCGACGCCACCGAATTCGAGGTCACGGCTGCCCTCGGCACGGGGATCTATGGCATCGCCTCCAACCCGTTCCTCGATCGGGCGTTTCGCACCCTGAGTTTCCGCATGACCGTGACCGTCAACCCCGACGGCACGTGGTCCTACGACGAGGAGGCGATGCTCCAGATGCCCGATCGCGACGAGCCCTACCGCCACTCCGACCGCAATACCCTGAGGCGGCTCGCGTTGCCCTCACCCAACCCGCTAGCTGTTGGAACCGGCGCCGGGCAGTCCAGTCTCGGCATCGGGGACCTCCGAATGGAAAAGGGGAACCTGCAATGAACCACTTGATGCGAGAGCTCGCCCCGGTGACGGACGAGGCTTGGGAGCAGATCGACGCCGAGGCGGCCCGGTCGCTCAAGCACTTCCTTGCCGCCCGCCGCCTCGTGGATTTCGAAGGACCTCGTGGCTTCGAGCATTCCGCCGTCGATCTCGGCCGAACCGAAGAGGTCGCGAGCGGCTCGCTCGCCCAGGTCGAGGTTTCGCGCCGCAAGGTGCTGCCGCTGCTCGAGCTGCGGGCCCGCTTCTCCCTCGACCGCTCGGAGCTGGATGCAGCCGCTCGCGGCGCCTCGGATCTCAACCTCGAGGCCGTGATCGAAGCCAGCCGATCAGCCGCCCTGGCGGAAGACACTCTCATCTTCCACGGTTACTCGTTGGGCGGGATCGATGGCATCGCGCCATCGTCGCCCCACGATCCCGTCCCCATCAGCGACGACTACGCCAACTACCCGGAGCATGTCGCCAAAGCTGTGGCGACGCTCGGAGCGGCCGACGTCGCCGGGCCTTATGCAATCGCTCTCGGCGCCCGTTGCTACACCGGCGTCGCCGAAACCACCGAGCACGGTGGCTACCCCGTCTTGGAGCACCTGCGGCAGATCCTTGACGGCCCGGTTGTGCTGGCACGCGCCGTCGATGGTGCAGTCGTGCTCAGCCAGCGGGGTGGTGACTACGAGATGACCGTCGGTGAGGACTTCTCCGTCGGGTACGCCTCCAACGATGCGACCACAGTCGAGCTCTACATCGAGGAGAGCCTCGCCTTCAGGATCAATTCTCCAGAGGCGGCCGTGAGGCTGACCTATAGCTGAGAAGGCGCCTTGGGGCCCGGAGACACGGCCCGGTTCCCGCCCGCGAGCGGGCGTGCCGGCGCGCCGGCGGCGTCGTCAGGAGCCCCCGCTAGGGCGAGCTCGTGAGCGGGCCGACGCAGCTGGCGATGCTCGCCGTCCGTCGCCCCTGGCGGAGGATGTTGGCGTCGAGGCCGTTCGTGAGATAGCAGAAGGACACGTCGACGTCGGGATCCGCAAACGCGATCTGGCCCCCGGCCCCGGCGTGGCCGAAGGTTCGCGGCGACACGGTGCGACCGAAGCCCCGCATGGCGGCGCCCTGGCCCTCGCCGGCGATCACCGTCCCGAGCGCCCGGTTGGAAGACACGTGGTACCACGGGTCGGGCAGCACACCGTGGACCTCGCGAGTGCCCGCCGCCAAGACGGCCGGATCCCAGAGCCGACCGGGGTTGTGAAGGAGGGCTTGGTAGTAGAGGGCAAGATCGGCCGCCGTCGAGATGCCGCCACCGCCGGGCACCCCCATGGCCCGGAAAGCCGGCCGGTTGAAGGCGACGAGGGCGGCGTCGGTCACCTCTCCCTGCATGGCCTCGAGCGTGATGCCCGGGATGCCGAGGACCGCCTCGAGCTCCTCGTTCGTCGCCGGCTCGCCCCGCACCTCGAGATCGTTGATGTCTCCCTGCTCCTGCACGGCAACGCCGAGCCGCAGACGCTTGAGACCGAGCGGTTCGAGGATGCGCTCTTGGACGAAGGCGCGGTACTCGACGCCGCTCAGTCGTTCGATCAGCTCGGCGATGACCCAGTGGGCAGACGTGGCGTGGTACTCGAATCGGGTCCCCGGCTCCCAATTCAGGCGCCACGACGCGAAACGCGCCAGGCGTTGCTGGCGGGTGACATCGGTCTCGAGGTTGAGTGGGGCGTTGGGGAAGCCCCCTTCGTGCAGCAGCAGCTGGCGGACCGTGATGACGTCCTTGCCGTTCGTGGCGAACTCGGGGATGACCTCGGCGACCCGCTGATCCAGCGCGATGGAGCCGTCGCCGAGCAGCAGCCAGAAAGCGGCAACTACGACCGCTTTCGTGCACGAGAAGATGACGTAGCGACTGTCGGGGGCGGCATCGCCGAAGGTTTCGTAGGCGACGAGCCGGTCTCCCGCCGCCACCGCCATCTGGCTAGATGGCAGCAGCCCGTTGTCGACCTCGCGCCGGCAGCGAGCGATCAGCGCCGCCAGCGCCTCAGCGTCGATCCCCACCTCGGCTGGGTCCTTGACCAATTCGTGCGTGGTGTTCGCTTCCGGCATGGCTTGCCCCTTGTCTGGCGATTCGATCCGATCGGGTCTCGAGCACCCACCTCTCTGCACCGTAGCGCCCGCGGCCGCCCGGTCCCGGGGCGTCCGGTGCCTGCGGGGCAGGTCCCGGCGGTCCCGGCCGCCGACCTGCTTGCGCAAAACGACCTACCTGGCGCTGTCCGGTCGTTCTAGCGACACAGTTCGTGAGGGAGCGACTGGCTCAGGAGGTGGAAGTCCCCCCGTTTCCGTGGCCGTGACCGAGATGAAGGTCCTTCTGGAGGCCGCTGAGCAGCCCGTGACCTGCGGCTGAATGGGCGACGTCGAGAAGCAGGTCGTGCTCCACGACGTGGCCGATGTGGCCGAGGAGATCGATCCCCTCCAGCTTCTCCTTGATCGACAGCGTCTTCACCGAGGCGTCCCCCTCTTTCGCATCCCGCCAAGGGAGGCTGTCGTAGCCGGCCTGCACCGCCTCGAGGACGCCTCCCGGGTTTGAAACGCGCCCCTCGAGCCACCAGCTGAGCCAGTACTGGGCGTTGCGGTAGCCGAGGGCAAAGTCGCTCTCCCGGTACTTCTGGTCGAAGAAGCCTCCGAAGTGGAAGAGGAACTCACCCGACAACTGCTCGTCCGCGCCGAGGTGCACTGACGGGTCGTTCTCGGGTGAGATCACCTCGACGATGACCTCCCGCTTGCCGTTCAGCCCGGCCGCCTCGAGGAGGAGGTCCTGCAGGCTTGCGGCAACCGCCGACGGTTGATCTGCTCCCGTCGCCGAGACATCGGCTCGGGGCGCGCCGGCCGCTCCCACCGTCAGCGGCGCCCTGGCACGGATCGCGCTGCGGATCTCGTCGTGCTCCCCGGCGACGTAGGCGGCCGCCTCTGCGACGGCGGCGGAGAACGAGTCACTGGCCGCGGGTTGCACCCGGCTCTGCAGAGTGGCGGCCACGTTCTTGACCCAGGCGATGTGGCGGTTCGTCTTCTCGAGGCGGCGCAGGTCGTCATACATGGTCTGCTGTGCCCGCAAGTGGTCCACGTGCAACAGGGTGCTCAGCCAGGACGGCACGTGACTCGGGTCCGGGTCGAACCACGTGCCTTCCCACGTCGGCTGTCCCGCAGGCTGGATGTCGAGCATCACGATCACGCGCTCGTCATCTCCGTCGTCGATCGGCCCGAGGAGATCGAGCAGCCGGCCGAACGGCTGGTTGTCGAGGTCCCCGCCATCTGAGTACCAGAAGATGAAGGGCTTGTCTTCGGGGTGGAGGATGCCGTTCGCCTCGTAGGTGGCGACCGCATCTTCACGGTTCAGCTGCCGGGGAGGAAACCCGACAGGAGTGGACCCTGACGCCATGGCACCGTCGAGGGCGGCGAGGAAATCGGGCGTCGTAGCCCCCGGCTGGAACTCGGTCGTGAAGAAGTCGACATGGGTGGTCGCCAGCAACGTATGTGCCGTCTGCGGATTGGCGTTCTGCGGATCCCTCGGATCGCGCAGGTGTGACATCGCATAGGTGAGGCCGCCGAGCATCGTCAGCGCCATGGAGAGGCGAACAGGCTCTGCCTGTCTCGCGGGTCCGTCGCGGACGAGGTCGGGACCGAGGAGAGCCTGCGCCGTGTCGAGCAGGTTCTGCATCGTCAGCGGCGCCGTCAGGTCGTCGGAGGCCAAACGGTCAAGTTGCGGCAGCACAACCCACGTCTGGGTCATCAGCTCGACGGGATCGGCCCCGCACAGCAGCGCCCGGGAGGCGATCAGGGCCGTCATCGAGCCGGCGGACGCCGAAGCCACGGCGTCGACCACGAGCTCGCCACCTGATGCCTGCACCGCCTTCAGCACGGCGGCGAGCGCGCCGCCTTCGTAGGCGCCGAGAGAGACAGCGCCTGGGAGCATCATGCCGATGCGGGTTGTCATGGGCCGACGGTACCGCGCAGAGCACTTGCGTAACAGGGTGGCCGGCAGGTCCGCCGGAGGCTCGGGCGCCGCGACCGCGCGGGTTGCAGGCCGGCAGCCAAGGCAACGGGCGGGGGGAGGGCGACTTAGATTCTTGCGGGGCCCTTTACATCGAGGAGGCGGTCCATGGGAGTCCGCACGACAATCCGGGGGCACGGCCGATGAGGGGGGAGCGCGCGGTTCGGATCGCCAATTGCTCGGGTTTCTACGGGGATCGGCTGGCGGCCCTCGCTGAGATGGTCGACGGCGGTCCCGTCGACGTCGTCACGGGCGACTACCTCGCCGAGGTGACGATGCTCATCCTCGCCCGGGCACGCTTGCGGCAGCCCGGGGGCGGTTTCGCCACGACGTTCCTCCGCCAGCTGGAGCCTGTCGTCGACGCCATAGCCGAGAGGGCCATCAAGGTCGTGGTGAACGCCGGCGGGCTCGACCCGGCGGGCTTGGCGGCGGCGACCCGCCAGCTGCTGCAGCGGCTCGGGGTGCCTCTCGCCGTCGCACACGTCGAAGGTGACGATCTGCTCGACCGCGTGCCGGGACTGCTGGCCGAGGGCCATGAGCTTGCGAACCTCGATACGGGCGAACCGCTTCGCAGCTGGGGCCGCCAGCTGCTCACGGCCAACGGTTATCTCGGTGGCTTTGGCATCAAGACCGCCCTCGAGGCGGGGGCCGACATCGTCGTCACCGGTCGTGTCGCCGACGCCTCTCTCGTCACCGGAGCAGCCGCCTGGTGGTGGGGCTGGGATCGGTCCGATCTCGACGCCCTCGCCGGCGCGGTCGTCGCCGGTCATGTGATCGAATGCGGGGCACAGGCAACCGGCGGAAACTTCTCGGGCTTCCTCGCCGTCGCCGATCTGCGGCACCCGGGCTTTCCACTCGCCGAGATCGACAGGGACGGATCCGCCGTCGTGACCAAGCACCCAGGCAGTGGCGGCGGGGTCACCGTCGACACCGTCACTGCCCAGCTCCTGTACGAGATCGGTGAGCCGGGGTACCTCAACCCCGACGTGGTGGCCCGCATGGACTCGGTCGAACTATCGACGGAGGGTCACGACCGGGTGCGCATCGCCGGCGTTCGAGGCACACCGGCGCCTGTGACGACGAAAGTCGCCATCACGGCCCTCGGCGGTTGGCGCAACTCGTCGACGGTCGTGCTCACCGGCCTTGACGTCGAGGCCAAGGCGGTGTTGTTCGAGTCAGCCGTTCGAGCAGGGCTGGACGGTCGCGACGGCATCGAGGATCTCCGCTTCACTCGCATCGGCCAGGCGGCCGTCGATCCGACCGACCAGATGGCCGGCTCCTGCCTGCTCCAGGTGAGTGTCGACGGCGACGAGGCCGCCTGTGGCCGGCCGTTCTCGGCGCTGCTCGTCGAGCTCGCCCTCGCCAACTATCCGGGCATCTACTACACGGGCACGCCGTCGAACGGGTCGCCCTTCGGCGCTTACTGGCCCACTCTCGTGCAGCAGGACATCATCGAGCACACCGTCGTCCACGCAGACGGCCGGCGAGAGATCGTGCAGCCGGGCCAGCCGGCCGATGTGCCGCCGGCCCGGCCGGCCGATTTCGAGCCGCCGGCCCGGCCGGGCGATCTCGAGCCGCCAACGGGGGACGAGCCCACGATCGAGGGACCGCTCGGCCTGCTCGTGCAGGCGCGCTCGGGGGACAAGGGGGGCAACGCCAACGTCGGCGTGTGGGTGCCCGACCCTGCAGCATGGCCCTGGCTCACCTGCACGCTGACGACCGAGCGGCTGCGCTCCCTCCTCCCGGAGGTGGGGGAGCTCGACGTGGACCGCTACGAGCTGCCGAACCTGCGCGCCATCAATTTCGTCATCCACGGCCTCCTCGACGGCGGTGCCACCGAGGCGCGCCGATACGACAAGCAGGCGAAAGCGCTCGGGGAGTGGTTGCGTGCCCGCTACGTCGCCCTCCCCGTCCGCTTTCTACGGCCGGTGGTCGCGGAGGAGCGTCCCGGCGGCCCGGAAGGTTCGCTCTAGCTGCCCTGCAGGGCGAGGGCCGCCTTCAGCACCGGGAGAAGGACTGGACCGGCCACCGTGGCGCCGGTCGGGCTGTAACCGTAGACCGTGCATTCCGCCTGGCTGACCGGGACCATGGCCGCCACCGCCACGGTGGGCGTCTCACCTTGGGCGGCCGGACCGAGGGCGATGAGCCAGTTCTCGGTGCCGCACGTGTTCTCGCCCGGCTCGGCGGTGCCGGTCTTGGCAGCGATCGTGGGTCCGCCACCTGCGTACCAGCTTGCGAACAGACCCGCTGCGGTGGCTCCGGGCTTTAGGGTGACGCCCGTCATCAGCTGACGAACCGCCACAGCCGTGGCGGGGGACGTGGCCTTACGCCACACGTGCGGATGGTAGGTGAATTCCGTGTCGCCGTACGGATTAACGACCCGGTCCACGACGTGAGGGGCCATAATCGTGCCGTCGTCGGCGATGGCCGAGGCGACGAGCGCCATCTCGAGAACCGTAGCGCCGTCGTCGAACTGCCCGATGGCGGAGTAGCCGGTGTAGGGGTTCGAACCGTCGATCGTCGAGGACGGCGGCAGTAGCGACGGCACCGCGTACGGCAGATCGATTGGTGGGATGTCGCCAGGACCCTGGCAGTCGCTCGCTTCCGCCAGGCCGATGCAGAACCCGAAGGCGTGGGCTTCCTCCGAAAGGGCTGTATATCCGAGCTCATCTCCGACCTGGGCATAGGCGGTGTCGCACGAGTACGCCAGGATCTGGGCGAGGTAGCCGCCACCGACGGGGCAGGCCTCCCCGCCGTAGTTCTGCAGGGGCAGTGAGCCGGGGGAATCCGGGAAGGTGATCGACGATTCGGGCTTGAAGAACTGCTGCTCTATTTGCGGGTCGTGGTCGAAGACGGCCGACGTCGTGACCACCTTCATCGTCGAGCCGGGCGGTTCCCGTTCGGAGATGGCGTAGTTCACGCGGGGGTCGTAGTCGCGGCGGAGGTCCCGGTCGGCGAGCCGGTCCACCTCCGCCGGGCTGTGGACGGCAAAAGCGTTCGGGTCGTAGTTGGGGTACCCGTACATGGCGAGGACGGCGCCAGTCCTCGGGTCGAGGACGACGATGGCCCCGCCGTCCTTCGCCGTCGAGGCGTCGAGGGCGTTCATAGCCACTGCCTGCAGCTTCTCCGAGACCGTGAGATAGACGTTGTCGGTTTCGTCATGCTGGCCGAGCAAGGCCCCGAGCGACCCGCGAGGAGCCGGGTGCTCCTGCAGGTACTTGTTGTAGGAGGCCTCCACTCCGAACCCGAAGGCGGCCACGGCGTTGGCGTAGTAGCCCGTGATGTCCGAGAACATCCGGGCCGTGCGCTTCGGGTAGACGCGCAGGAACTTGTACTCGTCATGAGTCCGCCGCGAATAGGCGAGCTTGACACCGTCGGCGCTGATGATCTCGCCTCGAGCCTCGAAGAACGGGTTCGGCGCCGGCGTCGTGTGGAAGTTGAGCGGGTTGGCATTGAGGGTCTTGGCGTCGCGCACCTGCAGGTTGTTCATCTGCACGAAGAGGAGCACAAAGCACAGCAGCAGGACCGTGCCGACCCACGTGACCCTTCGATCCATCGATGACACTGGTCCACCTCAGCTGAGCCGACAGTCAGGCCTCGCCTGATGTTCTTCTCAAGTGTTCCACGCAGCGGGTTCGCCGCAGCGTCACCGATGAGGCCGCCAAGGTTGGCCGGTCCGGCCGGGCCGCTCAGCCCTACAAGGCCCGAGTGGTCTCGGACTCGGGACGGCTCCGTATATTGCCCCGTATGAACGTTGGCGATCTCGCACCCGACTTCCAGCTGACTGCCGACGATGGTCGCAGCGTCCGCCTGTCGGAGGAGCTGGCGAAAGGTAGGGTCGTGCTCTTCTTCTACCCGAAGGCGATGACACCCGGGTGCACGGCGGAAAGTTGCATGTTTCGAGACCGGGGCGAAGAGTTCGCCGCCCTTGGCGCTGGGCGGCTCGGGATCAGCCTCGACTCGGTCGACAAGCAGCACCAGTTCTCGGCAAAGCACCATTTCGACTTTCCGCTGCTGTCTGACAAGGGCGGCGAGGTGGCGCGTCAGTTCGGCGTGAAGCGGGCGCTGTTGCCGTTCACGAAGCGGGCGACCTTCGTGATCGAAACCGATCGCCGAGTCATGGCCGTCATCCGGAGCGAATTCGACACCGACCGACATGGCGAGGGGGCCCTCTCGGTCCTGCGGAGCGAGAGCGGCGGCGGGGCGGGCTGAGCCCGTCAGCCGGAACCGGTTACCGCCGTCCACTCGCCATAGGGCAGGCCCTCGGGTATCTGCCAGAAGCTCCGCACATGGGTCGACCCGTCCTCCGTGAACCGGTAGGTATCGACGCTCTCGATGACGAGGCGGCTCCCCTTCACGGTGCCTTCATTGCGGCAGACGGCGGCACCTTCGTTCCCGCAGACGATGATCCGCTCGACCGCGATGTGCAGACGCTCGCGTCCGGTGCGGTCCCACAGCTCGGCGAGGATGTCCCATCCGACCTTCGGCGGGGTACCGACCGGATCCTCCAGCGTGTGCAGCCCAGGCGTCACCGACTTCCAATGTGAGATCCAGGCGTCCTTGTCATCAGCGTTCCACAGCTCGTAGCTGCGCTTGATGATGCGCCTGATCTCGTCACCGGAGGGCCGGGCCATTGCTGTCTCCTTGTCGGTGTCACGACTCATCGTTCGCGGCGGCGCCGCTAACGGGAGTCACGGCGTCGCTCATAACCAAGTCACGGCGTCGCCCATAACCAAGTCACGGCGTCGCTCATAACCAGAGTCACGGCGCCGTCGGTAACCACAGTCACGGCGCCGCCGGCTCTTCTGCGAGAATTGAAGCGTGACGGTCAGCGCCGGCGGCTCGAGGCGAGCAAATGCGCCACCCTCGGAGCATGAACGCGCCCGTGCCGTGGCCACGATACGACGCTGCGGGAGCGAAGGCCTCCTGAGCACGCGCGAAGTGGAGGAGCAGATCGAGCTGGCGTTTCGGGCCAAGTCGGTGGCAGCGCTCGACTCGGTGGTCTCCGGACTACCGTACAGCCCGCAGATCGCCGCCGACGTGGTGCTCACCCACGGCCTGCAAGCTGAGGCCTCCAAGGCGCAGGCACCGTGGTGGCGAGGGATCCTCGTGTGGTCGCTCTCGCTCGACGTCCTCTGGGTGATCATCTGGTTCATCACCGGGGGAGCGGTGGGATGGCTGGTTCTCGCCATCGCCGCCACCATGATCGCCTTCACGTTCCGGCTCTCCAGCCGGTACCGGCGCCGACTCACGGCCAAGCCTGCTCGGCGGAGACGGATCCTGTAAGGGCGCACGGCCGAGTGCGGCCTCCCGACCGCCCGAAGCAGGCGAGGACGGTCGATGGAGGTCTCAGGAAGCGCTCATGACGCGTCGGGAGCCGCTCAGTGCTCCTTGCGAACCACGAGCACCGGGCAGTGTGAGTGGTGCACGCACTGGCTCGAAACGGACCCCATCACGAGGCCCATGAACCCGCCGAGACCGCGAGACCCGACGACGAGCAGCGTCGCGTCCCGGCTCGCCTCTACGAGCACTTCAGAGGGGTTGCCCGGAACCGCTTTCCACTCGACCTCGAGGCCGTCGGTGGACGAGGCCGCCGCTGCGGCCCGCTCCAGCAAGGCCTTGGCGTCGGCCTCGAGATGCCCGTAGAACTCCTCGCTCGTGGAGCCCACGCCGGCCGCACCGACCGCATACGCGTAAGTGACGTGAAGCGGTGCCTTGCGAAGCCGAGCCTCCTCGATGGCGAACTCGAGGGCGGTGGCGGCCTCCGGTGAGCCGTCCACGCCGGCGATGATCGGCGGCGTTGTAGGAGCTTCGGTCATGGCAGCTCACTCCTGTGTCGGCCACCAGAGGTCGGCGGCGATGATCACTGACACCCCATTCCATCATGCGAGCCCGGTCCGGTGCTTGGACCGGAGACCGCAGGTGGCCTCGGGCAGCCGGCGCCGAGTCGCTCTCCGCTCGCCGGGGGCGGGCGTAGTGTCGAGGCGTGGCTACCCGTCTGAGGCCGATGAGTCGTCTGCTGCCTGCCTGTGTGCTCGAGGGTGCGCTCGAAGCGAAGGACGGGCAGGCGAGCTCGCCGGGCGGACCGACCCCATGAAAGCCCTCGTCTTCCACCACCAACTCTCTCGTGAGGCGGCCGCCACGATCGGTGGCAGGATCGACAAGAGGAGCTTCGTCTCACGCTTTGCGCCCGTGAGTCTCGACGAGATCGCCGAACCGACGATTCCTGGCCCCGGTTGGGTCACATGCGAAACCCTCGTGAGCGGTCTGTGCGGCTCCGATGCCAAGCAGATCCTGCTGAACGGGTCGCGGGACAACCCACTGACCGCCCTGTTGACATTCCCCCATGTGCTCGGCCACGAGGCGGTCGCCCGGAGGACGGACACGGGCGAGCGCGTGGTGCTCAACCCTTGGCTCTCGTGCGGCCCTCGCGGGATCGATCCACCGTGTCCGGCGTGCCGGGAAGGGCGCTACCCATGGTGCCGGAACTTCACCCACGGCATGATCCCGCCGGCCCTGCACATCGGCAACTGCGCCGGGGCTGCGGGGGCACACGCCGAGCGCTTTTCTGCCCACGAGGGACAGTTGTTTCCCGTCCCAGCTGACGTGCCCGACGAGGTTGCCGTCCTCGCCGACCCCGTCAGCGTCTCGCTGCGCACGGTCCTGCTCTGCCCACCGACCGAAGGGCTGCCGGTGCTCGTGTACGGCTCGGGCACGCTGGCGTTCGCAGCGATCGCCCTCCTGCGGCACCTCTACGCCGGCACGGAGGTGTGGGCGGTCACGCGCCCGGGACCGCGGGCGGCCATGGCCGTGCGCATGGGGGCTCATGCGGTGCTGCCGTCCGACCCCGACGCTCTCGTTGCCGCCGTCGCCGATCGCCTCGGAGTGCGGACGCTCGTGCCCTGGAGCGGTCGTGAGTGGCTGCAAGACGGGCCGGCTGTCGTGTACGACACCATCGGTTCCATCGAAACGGTCGAGACCTCGCTCCGGCTCCTCAACACCGGCGGGACGCTCGTGGTGAGCGGTGTCGAGCCGCCCGGACGCTTCGAATGGACGCCGCTCTACTTCAAGGAGCTCCGCGTGATCGGATCGAACGCCTTCGGCCTGGAGGACGTCGGCGGAGTCCGCAAGCACGCCTTCGAGCACTACTTCGACTGGGTGGCGGAGGGTCTCGACCTGAGCCCCCTCGTCACCCACCGCTTCCGGCTCTCGGAGTGGGACCGGGCAGTGCTGACGGCCGCTGAGGCTCGCAAGACGGGGGCGATCAAGGTCGTGCTGCGTCCCTGACGCCTATCACCCCATGGCACACGGGGCCGGGCGGCTCTGGCCGATCAGGGCCGTATCGGGGGCAGCCCGAGCTTGCGGTGGTCCCAGCTGACCGTCCGCTCGACGTGGAGCTTGGCCACGATCCGTTTCGCCAGCATCGTCTCGACGAACGGAAGCATCTCGTCGGTGTACGGCGTGTAGTAACGGCTGAAGATGCTCTTGCCGAGCGCCAGCAGCCGGTCGGGCTCCTCGACGATCTCCGCCCGGCCGACGAGCTCGACGCCGCGGAGCTCGTCGTAGTGCTCGCCATCCTCGAACAGGGCCGTCATCCGAGGGTCGCGACGCAGGTTCTGAGCCTTCTGGGACTTGGACTTCGTCTCGATGGCAATGCAGCCCTCGAGCCAGCCGTACCACATGGCCACGGCGTGGATGGTTCCGTCGTGGTTGAGCGTGCACATGGTCATCGGTCGCCGCTCGACGAGAAACCCCTGCACCTCCTCCGGAGTCATCTTGATCTGTGCGCGCTGGTTGACGCCCTGGCCCATCCCGAGCGGGTGCGCCCCGGGTGCTGCTGTGTCGTCGCTCACGTGGCTGTCCTCCTGTTGAAACGAAGCCCTGACCAGTCCGAGTCGATGGCACAGACCTTGAAGTCGACGAGCCCGTTGGCGATGGCGGCCCGGCGTACGACTTCGTCGGAGAGGTCCGATGCCAACGGGGAGCTTCGTTTCGGCCAGGCGATCCACAGCCCGCTGTTGGCGGCCCGTGGCGCCATCGATGCGATCCGTCCTTCGAGGGCGGCGGCCGAGCGCACGAACCAGATCGTCAGATCCGCCCCGCCCCGGGCCGAGCGGCGGAGCGTCACCCCCTCGGGTAGCTCTCCAATGGCGAAGCCCTCCGGAGCCTCCACCACCGCCACTGTCCACCCCTCACGCAGGCCGAGCTTTCGCCACAGCGGGGTTCCCGAGTAGCCGACGGCGGCGGGGCCTGCGGCAGCGGCCGAGACATCGGGCATGGGTCGCATGATGGCATGCGAAAGTGGCTCGCGGCCGGTTGAGGGGCGTTTCAGCCTAAATTCGGCGGGCTCATGAGACTCGATCTGCCTCACCGTGGCGGCGCGCGGCCGCTCGCCCTCGTGCTGGCGGCCGTGTTGGTCGCCGGCTGCGCGGCCACGGCCGCCGTCGGCCGTCTCACCTCGACGACAACGTCGTCATCGATCCGATCGACCGGGCCGTCGTCGCCGGCGCGGCCGATGCCTCACCGTCCGGGCCGCCTGCGCCTCGTCGCCCACCAAGCCACAACGACCACGGGCGCTCCGGGCGACTCGCAGCCGCGCGGGACCGCACCTTCGCCGGCGCCGTCGTGCTCCGTCCCGGCCCTGCAGCCTCCGGCCTCAGGCCTCGTGGTCGGAAGGGTCACGGCGGTGGGCGATTCGATCATGATCGACATCGAGCCGTACCTGCAGACCGACGTGGGCGGCGTCGTCTTCGATGCGTACGTCGGTCAGCAGTGGTCCGCCGGGATCAGCTATGTGCAGCAGCAGCGAGCGGACGGGCAACTGGGATCCGTCGTGGTGATCGAGCTCGGGACGAACGGTCCGATCTCGATGCAGCTGTTCGACCAGATGATGAGCGAGCTGCGGGGCGTCTCCCGCGTCGTCTTCGTGACGAATTACGTGCCGGACTCCTGGCAGAACCCGAACAACGCCATCATCGAGGCCGGCGCCGCCCATTACAAGAACGTCGCCGTGGCGAACTGGTATGCGCTGGCCGCAGCCAACCCCGGCTGGCTCTGCTCGGACGGGACGCATCTGTCCTGCGGGGGGCCGGGCGCCAGTGAGATGGCGGCTCTCATCGCCAAATGCGTGTGACAAGCTGACGCCCCAGAAAGGGGACTGTGCCATGGAGCTTCACGAGGCGCTCTACACCACCCGCGCCATGCGGCGGGTACGACCGGATCCGATCCCGATCGACGTGCAGGCCCGCATCCTCGATGCCGCCATCCGGGCCCCTAGCGGTGGTAACTCGCAACCATGGCGCTTCGTGCTCGTCGACTCACCCGCCGTAAAGGCCGAGTTCGGGCCTCTGTATCGGGACAGCATCGCCACGCTGTGGGACTCGATCTACAAGGAGCGTCTCGATCGGGCGAGGCTCGATCCCGAGCGCCGCTCGAACCAGTCACTGCTGAAGGTGCAACGTTCGGCTCAGTGGCTCGCCGACCACTACGAGGAAGTGCCGCTCTATCTGTTCGCCTTCGTGCGCAGAGACGGTGGCGCCGGCTCGATCTTCCCGGCGGTCTGGAGCGCCCAACTGGCCGCCCGCGCCGAGGGGATCGGGAGCTCGCTCACGTCCGTCCTCGGCGGGTTCCACCCGGAGGAGGTTCGCCGCGTCCTCGGCGTGCCGGACGACTCGTGGACGAACGCCTGCATGATCTCGTTCGGCTACCCCACCGGCCGATGGGCGGTCGCCGAACGGCTTCCGGTGGACAAGGTGGCGGCGAGGAACTCCTGGGAGGGAGCGCTCGGGTTCTCCGTTCCCGACCCCCTCTGGCCGGGGTCGCTCGAAGAGCAGCCGAAGTTCTCGGCGTCGTGAGCGGCTTTCGGGCCGTGCTGGCGGCCGAGCCCGAAGGGCCGCCGGGTCGTCTCGCCACGGTCGACGAGACGGATCTCCCTGAGGGCGACGTCACGGTCCGCGTGAGCTGGTCGAGCCTCAACTACAAGGACGGGCTGGCGGTCACGGGCAAGGGGCGAGTCGTTCGTTCCTTCCCGATGGTGTGCGGCGTCGACCTGGCGGGCACCGTCGAGGCCTCCGACTCTCCCCGCTTCTCGCCAGGTGACGAGGTGATCGTCACCGGCTTCGGGCTGGGTGAGGAGCGATTCGGTGGCTTCGCGGAGCTCGCCCGCGTGCACTCGGAGTGGATCGTCGCCCTGCCGGAGGCGTTGGACGCCAGGCGGGCGATGATCGTCGGGACGGCCGGTCTCACGTCGATGCTCTGTGTCATGGCACTCGAGCACCACGGTCTTACTCCGGCCGGTACGGGCGGGCTACCAGTCGTCGTGACCGGTGCCGCCGGCGGCGTCGGCAGCGTGGCGGTCGCAATCCTGGCGGGTCTCGGTTACGACGTCGCCGCCGTGAGCGGCCGCAGCGAGCAGGAGGAGTATCTACGCCGGCTGGGCGCGAGCACCCTCGTGTCGCGGGCGGAGCTGGCGGACGCCCCGCCGCGGCCCCTCGACAAGGAGCGCTGGGCGGGCGGCATCGACCCCGTCGGCGGCACGACGCTTGCCGCGGTGCTTCGTCAAATCCGATACGGCGGCTGCGTCGCCGCCTGCGGCCTCGCTGGCGGCGCCGACCTTCCGACGACCGTCCACCCGTTCATCCTGCGGGGGGTCACCCTTGCCGGGGTCGAGTCAGTCCGTTGCCCGATCGACGTACGAGAAGTGGCGTGGGAACGCCTTTCGAGGGAGCTCTCGAGCGAGCTGCTCGAGGACATGGCCGAGGAGGCGACGCTCGACGACGTGCCCGCCCTGGCGGAGGAGATCCTCGCCGGGCGGACTCGCGGGCGAGTCGTCATCGCCGTAAGGCCGTAGCGGCCCGTCGACCGCCGCCATGCCTGTTTTCGGCATCGAGCCCGATTCGTACACCGGGGGAGGCGTCGTCACGACGAACCCGGCGTCCTCGACCGGGACGGCAGCCTCCGGACTGCCGAAGCTCAGGTGGCCGGGTCGCCGTGTCCGCACCGCCTTCGTCCTCGGCGGGGGCGCGAACCGAGGCGCCGTTCAAGTCGGGATGCTTCGGGCCTTGAGCGAGCGCGGGATCGCTCCCGATCTCCTCGTGGGCACGTCCATCGGGGCCGTCAACGCCGCCGCCTTCGCCGGGGAACCGACGATCGAGGGCATCTATCTCGCCGCCGACGTCTGGCGGAGGATCGTCGCCGAGGACGTGTTTCCGCGGGGACGGTTCGACGGGACGTGGCGTTTCTTGCAGCGCCGAGAGGCCGTCTACCCGATCGACGGTTTGCGGAAGGTGGTGCGGGGGTTTCTTCGCTTCGAGCGCGTGGAGGACTCGCCCGTGCCTCTCGTCCTTGTGTCCACGCGCCTCGAGGACGGCGCCGAGGAATGGATCACGGAGGGTCCCGCCGTGGAGGCCGTGCTCGCCTCAGCCGCCCTCCCCGGCCTGTATCCCCCGATGCAGGTGGGCGGGTTCCACTACTTCGATGGTGGCGTGCTCGACAACGTCGCTTTGGCGACGGCGCTCTCGGCCGGTGCCCGTCGGGTCTTCATCCTGCTGTGCGGCCCGGTGGACATCTCCGTTCCCGTCTTCACTCGCCCCTACGAGGCGATGTTCGCCGCCTTCGGCATCGCCCTCACGGGACGGTTGAAGCGCGATCTCGCCGGCGTCGGGCCCGAAGTCGACGTCGTCGTCTTCGAGGGGCTTACGGCGAGCGGGCGGGGCGAGCCTGTGGACTTCTCGAGGACCGAGGAATGGATCGAGCAGGGCTATCGGACGGCAAGGGACGTCCTCGATGGTTATGACGCCGTGGTTCGGGCGCGCCGGAGCAGCGCCGCCCGCGCGCGCGGGGCGGCCGCGATGGACAAGGCCCGCAAGAGGCTGCGTCCTTGAGCGGACCGTTCGGACAACGGCGCCGGACGCCGACCGATCGTCAGGCTGGAGGCGACACGGGTTCCGGCTCCACCCGGTAGGCAACCTGCCCACCGAGGTCGAGTCGCTCCGCCTCGCCGCGCACGCGGAGGTACTCGAGGTGGGCGTAAGTCTCGCTTTCGGCCATCATCCCCCAAACGGCCGGCCGGAACAGCTCCTTGCTCAAATCGACGACGGTGGCAGGCCCGAGGGCGGCGCTGATCCGCCGCAACTCCGTGAGGCGCCCGTCGTGGTGGGCGACGATCTCGTCGATGCGCTTCGGAAGATCCGTGAACGGGTGGCCATGAGCGGGCAGCACGACCGAGACGTCGCCGAGGCGGCGCAGGCCCTGCAGCGACTCGAGATAGGCACCGAGTGGATCCGCCAGCGGAGACAGGCCGGGCACGTGGGGCGTGATCGTCGGGAGGACGTGGTCTCCGGAGATGAGCAGCCGCTCCTCGGGGTCGAAGAGGCAGACATGGTCGCCCGTATGCCCGGGCGTGTGCAGCACCTCCCAGTCACGACCGGCGAGGCGGAGGCGGTCGCCGCCGCTGACGAGCCGGGTCGGCACGGGCGGGCGCACGAAGGGAAGGAGGTGCCAGCGGGCAAGGCGCATCATCCAGATGTTTCGCTGCAGATGGGGGATGGGGGAGCCACCCCAAGGTGTGCCTCGGCTGGCGATGGAGAAGAAACCCGTGTCGTCGTCGAGGCTCCCGCCCACCTCCTCCACCGGGCCTCCTTCGCCGAGGCCGTCGGGCGCGAGGAGCTCGGCGCAGGCGTCGGCGCCCCCGCTGTGGGCGTGGTGGGCGGGTGGGTGCCGATGGGAGGCGGCGCTCTTGTGCCGAGCAGTCCGAACCGCTTTCGGCTCGAGCCAGGTGTGGAAGCGGCGTTCGGTGATGAGCTCGGCACCAGCCTCATGGGCGAGCCGGCCGGCGCTTCCAAAGTGGTCAGGGTGCGAATGCGTCACGATGACGGTGTGAACGTCGCCCACCTTGAGCCCGGCGTCCTTCAGCCGCCCGGTGAGGGCCTGCCAGGTGGCGCGCCCCGGCATGCCGGCATCGACGATGGTGGCGCCGCCGTCGTCGAGGAGGGCGTAGCAGTTCACGTGCCCGAGCCCGGTGAAGAAGATGGGGACCTGGAGTCGGAGGACGCCGGGGCCGACGGTTGTGATCTCGCTCGATGCAGGCTGCTGCTCCTGCTTGCGCGGCCTTCCCGGCGGCTGCTCGGTGGCTTCGCTCACCCGCTCGGGCCGTCCGGGGTCGCCAGATCGGCGTCACCCGCCGCACCCGTCGACGCCGCACCCGCCGTGTCCGTCGACCGCGCGCCCGCCGCGTCCGCCGCGCCCGCCGACGGCGCCGCGTCCGCCGCGCCCTGCCCGCCCGAACCCTCGGCGGGGGCCTCGGCGAAGAAGCGGCTCTTGTAGTAGGCGAGCTCGGCCACGCTCTCGCGCACGTCGTCCATCGCCCGATGGGCCGTCTGCTTGTGGGGACGCCCGGCGTAGACGTCGGGCCGCCAACGCTTGCACAGCTCCTTCACCGTCGAGACGTCGATGGAGCGGTAGTGGAACCAGGCGTCGAGCTCGGGTGCGTGCTCCTGCAAGAAGCGCCGGTCCACCCCTATCGAGTTCCCGCACAACGGCACGGCGCCGGTGTTCGGGACGTGCGCCCGCAGGAAGTCCAGCGTCTCCGCAGCCGCCTCCTCGACCGTCCTCGTCGTGGTGGCGATCTGGACGAGCAAGCCGGACACGGTGTGCATATGGCGCACGACGTCCTCCATCTCGGCGAGCTGCTCGGGGGAAGCCCCGATGACGAGGTCCGGCCCTTCGGCCAGGATGTTCAAGTCGTCGTCGGTCACGAGAGTGGCCATCTCGACGATGACGTTCTTGAGCGGGTCGAGACCGGTCATTTCGAGATCCATCCAGACGAGCACGCCCCGGGATCGTAGTGGCGCTCCACTACCCTGCAGCCGTGACCGACATCCCCGTGCTGCAGCTCGACCCGGATCTCCCGATCCCGACGCGGGCAAGGACGAGCGACGCCGGCCTCGACCTGCTCGCACGCTGCGACGTGGTCCTGGCGGCGGGCGGCGGCCGGGCGCTCGTGCCGACCGGCCTCGCCCTCGAGATTCCGGACGGCTACGCCGGCCTTGTGTTGCCGCGGAGCGGCTTGGCCCTGCGACACGGTGTGACCTGCCTGAATGCCCCCGGCCTGATCGACCCTGGTTACCGGGGGGAGGTCGGAGTCATACTGGTGAACACCGACCCGACCGAGCGGTACGAGGTGCACCGTGGAGACCGCGTGGCGCAGCTTCTCGTCGTCAGTTTCGAGACGGCAACTCTCGTGAGTGCCGCCGCACTGGCGGACAGCGAGCGGGGCGACGGTGGTTTTGGGCACACGGGCAGGTGACGACGCCGTGGGGCCAGCAAGGTGGTTCGGCAGGGCCGAGCGGCCAGGCTGAGAAGGGGAGGACGAGATGCAGCGTTTGAGCGGACTCGACGCAATGTTCTTCTACCTCGAGACGCCGAGCTCTCATATGCACGTCACCGGCGTCTATGTGCTCGAGCCAGGCGAGAGCGGCCTCTCGTTCGAGACGGTACGCGAGCTCGTGGCCAGCCGCCTGCCGTTGGCGGCGCCCTTCCGACGCCGCCTCGTGGAGGTCCCGTTCAAGCTCCACCACCCCATGTGGGTGGAGGACCCCGACTTCGACCTCGACTACCACGTGAGACGGGCATGCCTGCCGACGCCTGGCGGGGCGGAGGAGCTGGCGGGTTTCGTCGCACAGGTGGGAGGGCTACCGCTCGACCGCGCCCGTCCGCTGTGGGAGATGTACGTCGTCGAGGGGCTGGAAGGCGGGCGTTTCGCCCTCGTCGGCAAGATGCACCATGCCGCCATCGACGGCGTGTCCGGCGCCGAGATCATGGCGACGCTCCTCGACCTCGAGGCGGATCCGCCTGAGCGCCTCATCGTCGACACATGGAGGCCGGAGCAGGCCCCGACGGACGCCGATTTGATCGCCCTCGCCTTGGCTTCGCTCGTCGGCCACCCCCTGCGGGCGGTCAAGACAACGCGCCGCGTCGTCGAAACCGCCCTCCACGTCTCCGAGCACAACCGCGAGTCGGGCATCGCCCCGCCGCCTGCTCCATTCAGCGCGCCGAAGACGGCGCTCAACGGCGCCATCACCCCGCACCGGCGCGTGGCCTTTGCCGCCCAGCCGCTCGATGACTTCAAGACGGTGAAGAACCATTTCGAGTGCACCGTGAACGACGTCGTGCTGGCGGTGTGCGGCGGGGCGCTCAGGCGCTACCTGCTCGACCATGGCGACCTGCCCGAGGATTCCCTGGTGGCCATGGTCCCGATGTCGGTGCGCACCGGCGAGGAGATGGGAGAGCACGGCAATCGCATCTCGGCCATGCTGACTTCGCTCGCCACGAACCTCGAAGACCCCGTCGAGCGGCTCGAAACGGTCGCCGAGGGCATGCGCGTCGCCAAGACGCAAGAGCGGTTGATCGGCGCGTCCACTCTGACGGACTGGACCGAGTTCACGTTCCCGGCTCTGATCGGCCGGGCGGCTCGCCTCACTGGCTCGATGCGGGTCTTCGACAGTCTCCGACCGATCTTCAACGTCACCGTCTCGAACGTACCGGGGCCGCCGTTCCCGCTCTTCCTCGCGGGGGCGCGCATGGTCGGCATGTACCCACTCGGTCCCGTCACCGAGGGCGTCGGCCTCAACATGACCGTGATGAGCTACTGCGGCATGGTGTACTTCGGCCTCAATGCCTGCCGGGAGACGGTGCCTGCGATCGCCGAGATGCCGAAGATGCTGCACGAGTCGCTCGACGAGTTGCTGCAGGCGGCCGGACGGGGCGCCCGTCGCAAGCCCCGGCGGGCACGGCGAAGGAAGAGCGACGGCAGCGGGGATATGACGCCGACGGTGACGGCGACGGCGACGGCGACGTCGACACCGACGCCGACGCCGGCGGCCGTGGCGGGCGTCCCGGCGGACGAGATGCGCCCCGCCGGCTGAGGCCCCGCCGGCTAAGGCCCTGCCGCTGAGGCCGTGCCGCTAAGGCCTCGCCGCTGACGCCCCGCCGCTGACGCCCCGCCGGCTGAGGCCCCGCCGCTGAGAGCCGCTGACGCCCTGCCGGCCCGGGTCGGCTCCCCGCCGTCGCCGTTCAGACGGTACGATTGACTGTATGGTCAATCAAAGAGCCTCTGCGGCGCGGGCCAACGACCTGGCACCGCTCGACCCGCGTGAGCTCGAGCTGGTCTTGCGTCCGTTCGGCGAGAGCCGCATGCTCCCGCGGGACGCCTACGTGAGCCAGGCAGTCTTCGCCTGGGAGCAGCGAAACTTCTTCGGCGGCGGTTGGCTCTGCGTCGGCCGCAGCGACTCCGTCGCCAACCCGGGCGACCAGCGGGCGGAGTCTGTCGGCGAGGCCGGCGTCTTTCTCATGCGCGACGGCGACGGGGTGCTGCGGGCGTTCGCCAACGCCTGTCGCCACCGCAACCACGAGCTGCTCGCCTGCGGCGAACCGACGGTGAACCGGCCGCTCGTGCTGTGCCCCTATCACGGCTGGTCGTACCGGCTGGACGGCTCGTTGCGCAAGGCGCGGGATTTCGGCTCGTCCGACAAATCGAGCTTCGACGCCGCCGACAACTCGCTCGTGCAGCTGCCTTCGAGGGAGTGGCATGGCTGGATCTTCGTCGATAGCTCCGGCGGGGCCGAACCGTTCGAGGCCCACGTCGCCGGGTTGGAGGCCATCATCGGGCCGTACGAACCGGAGCGGCTCCGCGTGGCTGGCAGTCACGACTACGTCGTCGGCGCCAACTGGAAGATCATCTCGGAGAACTACCACGAGTGCTACCACTGTCCCCTCATCCACCCGGAGCTGTGCGCCGCCAGCTCGCCATTGAGCGGGCAGAACTACGCACACTCGAACGACGCCGGCGCCTGGGGCGGTGGCTGGATGGAGCTGCGCCCCGACTACGAGACGATGTCGTTCGACGGCCGCTCGGGCGGTACGCCGCTTCGCGGGCTCGACGCCCACCGCCGCCGCATCGTCGACTACATCGGCCTGTTCCCGAACCTCCTCATCAGCCCGCACCCGGACTACGTGATGACCCACCTCCTCACGCCTCTCGGCCCTGACCGGACGCGCGTCCGCTGCGACTGGGCGTTCTCGCCCGAGGACGTCGAAGCCGACGGTTTCGACCCGTCGTACGCCATCGACTTCTGGGACGTCACCAACCATCAGGACTTTGCCGCTTGTGAGTCGGTGCAGCGTGGCCTTTCGAGCGAGCACGCCATACCCGGGATCCTCTCGGACGAGGAGGGGAGCGTCTACGAGTTTGTGACGCTCGTCGCCCGCGGCTATGCCGGACTCCCGCTCACGGCGGCGGCAGAGGCGGCGCTGGCGGGGGAGGCGGCGGAGGTACCGGACGCGGCGAAGGTACCGGACGCGGCGGAGGTACCGGACACGGCGGAGGTACCGGCACACTGAACCCCCGCGCGGGACACGAGCGCAGCTAGGCGAGCGCCCGCACGCCCCGCTTGGTCAGCTGCTGGGCGATGATCGCCCGTTGGATCTCGCTCGTGCCCTCCCAGATGCGCTCGACTCGCAGCTCCCGGAAGAAGCGCTCGGCCACGTTCTCGCGCATGTAGCCGCGCCCGCCGAAGATCTGCACGGCGCGATCGGCCACGCGGTTGGCCATCTCGGAGGCGTACAGCTTGACCATGGAGGCTTGGGCGTGCTGCACCTTGCGGTCGCGGCCCTCGTCGATGCCCCGGGCGGCCTCGTAGACGATGGCGCGGGCCGCGAAGAGCTCCGTCACACTGTCGGCGAGCATGGCCGCCACGAGCTGATAGTTGATGATGGGCTCGCCGTAGGCGACGCGCTCGTTGGCGAAGGCGGTCGCCTCCTCGATGAGGCGCTCGGCGGCGCCGAGGCAGCGGGCCGCCACCATGATCCGCTCGAAACGGAACCACTCGTAGGAGAACGCCATCCCGCCCCCCTCCTCGCCGACGCGGTGGGCCGCCGGCACGCGGACGCCCTCGAAGGCCACGATCGGGTGGTGGTGGGAGATGGTGTGCGAGTACGCCGGCGTGCGTACGACCCGGACGCCCGGCGAGGGCAGGTCGACGACGAACATGGCGTGCTCGCCGGCGTGGGGGCCTTCGGTCAGCTTCGCCTGGAAGAAGGCGTAGGCGGCATCGTTGTAAGAGGTGACGTGCCACTTGACGCCGTCGAGGACGTAGTCGTCGCCCTCCCGCCTGGCCGTCGAGGCGATGGCGTCGACGTCGGAGCCGGCGCCCTCCTCCGTGATGGCGTAGCACTCCGCCATCTCACCGCGGACCGTCGGCAGCAGCCACCGCTCGAGCTGATAGTCGGTGGCCACCTCGGGCCACCACTGCGGGGGCGTGGAGATCATCCACCCGAGGGCGTTCGTCGCCCTTCCGACCTGCTCCTGCACGAGCACCTGCTGAAGCGCCGTGCAGCCGCCGCCGCCCAAGGCTGCGGGCATGTTCGTGGCGAGGAGACCGAGCTCGCGAGCACGCGCTTCGTACTTGTCGCGCACGTCGGCGGGGAGCTCGCCGGCGTTCATCTCCGCTTCGACCTCGTAGGGAATGAGCTCGTCGATGAAACCCCGAACCCGCTCCTGTATGTCGCGATCCTCTGCTGACAGCCCGTGCATGCCGGCTCGTTTCTCTGTGTGGTGGCTCTTCGCTCCGAGGCTGGCGCCGCACCGGCAGCCAGGCGCGCCATGGTCTCGGACGCCCGGCCGGCAGCGGCCACCGGCCTTGACTGACCGTTCAGTTTATGCGAGCGTTCGGAGGTGCGCACGGGCGAATGGGCGTCGTCACACGATCGTGTCGCCGACGCCGTCGTGATCGGCGGTGGGACCGTCGGCGGGTGGTGCGCCTGGTGGCTCCGGCAGGCCGGCGTCGATCGGGTTGCCGTCATCGAGCGCTCGACGCTCGGCCGCGGCGCCTCCAGCCGGGCGGCCGGAATGGTCCGGAGTCAAGGGGGTACGCCCACGGCCGTCCGGCTCGGCATGTGGAGTCGCGACTTCTACCTGAGGCAGGCCGAGGAGCTCGGGATCGATTCCGGCTTCGTGCCGCAGGGGTACTTCATGCCGGCCTTCGACGCCGAGGCGGTCGAGGTCGGGCGGGCGCGCGTAGCCATGCAACAGCGCCTCGGCCTCGAGGTCGAATGGCTGACGGCCTCCCAAGCCGCCCAGCACAACCCGACGCTGGCGCCCGATTCGCATCTTGGCGGTTCCTACGCTGCCGGCGACGGCTACCTGGACCCGCCCCGCAATGTGCTCGCGTACTCCGTCGCCCTTGCTCGTGCCGGCGTCCGGCTGAGTGAGCGGACCTCCTTCCTGGGTCTGCAGACCTCCCACGGCAAGGTGGTCGGTGTCGAGACGAGTGCCGGCACCCTCGCGACCGAGCGCGTCGTCCTCACCGGCGGGCCCGACCTGGCGAGTGTCGGCCGGATCGCCGGCGTCACGGTGCACGCCGGTGGGACCCGCCACCAGGTCGCCGTCACCGAGCCGCACCCGGCTTTTGCCCCCGACGCCATGGGGGCCATGGTCTTTGACGTCGCCGGCGGGCTCTACTGGCGCCCCGAAGAGGGCGGCCTCCTCTTCGGGATGTCCAACCCGGACGAGCCGCCTGGAGAGGCGCGGGAGATCGACTGGCACTACCTCGAGACGATGCGGGCACGACTGGCGGCGCTCGTGCCCCTCAGCGCCGGGCTGGCGCTGAGGCGGGCGTGGGCGGCGACCATCGACTACACGCCGGACCACCTACCCATCCTCGGGCCTGCCATCGGGCCCGAGGGGCCCATGCCCGCTGTCACGGTCGCCTCCGCCGGCGGCCACGGGATGATGTGGGGCCCGGCGGTCGCCCGCGTCGCCGCCGATCTCTGCCTCTGCGGCCGCACGTCCGTGATCGACGACGTGTCGTCGCTCGGGCTTGACCGTTTCGATGCCGAGGGCCGCAGCCGGCTCGAGAGCGACCCGATCGCACTGCCGTTTCCAGAGAGGATTGCGCAGCAATGACCAAGACCGCGACAGCATGACCAACCCTGCGGCAGGGCCTGTGGGCACTCCTCGTCTTGGAAACCCCGTCAGCATCGTCCTCGAGGACTGGGGACCGCTGGCGGAGGCGACCGGACCGCAGATGTCGACGGCCGGGTTCACGTTGTGGAAGGACGAGGAGACCGAAGCCGAGTCCGGCATCTGGGAGTGCACCGCCGGACCGTCGCGCTGGCTGCTCGAGACGAACGAGTTCGTCCATATCGTCTCCGGCCACATGACCGTTACCGAGGACGGGGCCCCACCGATCGACATCGGCCCGGGCGACACGGCCGTCTTCCCGGTGGGCTGGTCAGGCACCTGGCACCTCCACGAAACGGTGCGCAAGCTGTACGTGATCTTCTAGGGCCGCCGCCGTCCGGCGCGGACGCCAGTCTCAGCGCGGCACGACGAGGGCGTCGAGGGCGAGGGCGCCGAACGGCCCGCAGCGCAAGGGGTTCACGTCGAGAGCCTCGATGACCTCGCCGAGCTCCACCGCCATGACCGAAAGGGCGATCACGGCCGCCGCGACCGCGTCGACGTCAGCCGGCGGCGCTCCCCGCACGCCCTCGAGCACCGCGCGGGCGGTGAGCCGATCGAGCAGACGATGCGCCCCGGCGGCATCGAGCGGCGGGATCCCGACGGCGCGGTCCGCCAGGATCTCGACGAGCACGCCGCCGGCGCCCACGACGACGACCGGACCGAGCAGCCGGTCGCGGACGATGCCGAGCGAGAGCTCGGTTCCCACCGGCGCCGTCGCCATCACGAGCGCTCGCGGCCCGAGGCGACTCGACACGTCCTCATACGCCCATGCGACGGCGTCGGCCGAGTCGAGGCCGAGCAGCACGCCGCCGACGTCGGACTTGTGGGCGATGCCGGGGTCGTCGGTCTTGAGCACGACCGGCCAGCCGATGTCCTCCGCCGCTGCCACGGCCTCGCGGGCGCTCGTGACGGTTGCGTGGGCAGGGACGGCGAGGCCGTAGTCGGCCAGCAAGGCCATGGACTCGCCCCCGGCCATCGGCCCCGCCGACAGCCGCTCCCGCCAGCGTGCCTGCCGAGCCGCATCGAGAGTAGGTGGGGTGCTCTCCGGCCGCTGTTCGTTCTCGGCCAGCGCGAGGAGGTGCCGCAATGCCAACAGCCCCGACCGGGTCCCTTCGAGCACAGGGATGCCGGCGTCGCGCAGCCGCCGGGCGGCCGGTCGGTCGAGTGCGCTCGCCAGGTTCGAGAGCAGGCACATCGGCTTGTTCGTCCCGATCCAGGCGTCGAGGAGCGCCTCGGAGTAGGCGGCGTCGCCGTCGAGCTCGTTCACGAGGTCGACGCAGAGCACGACGGCGTCGACGGCGTCGTCCTGCGACAGCGTGAGCAGGCAGTCCCCGAAGAGCTCCCGCGTGGCTGCCCCCGTCCCCCACACGTCGAGTGGGTTGCCCGGCTCGAGGCCTGGATCGAGCATGCCCGCCAGCCGATCGTTGGTGGCGCTCGAGATGGCCGCAAACGGGACACGGACGGTTTCGGCGACGTCGACGACGAGCGCACGCTCGGCGCCGGAGTCGTGCACGGCGCCGATGCCCCTGCCGGCTGGCGACCCTGCATCATGGTGTCGGGCAGCGATCCGGCGACCGGCAGCCAGCAGCTCCAAGGTGTTCGTCATCTCGTCGAGGTCGCGCACCCTCAGTACGCCGTGGGCGTCGCAGAGCGCCTCCCAGGTGGCGTCGTCCCCCGCGAGCGCACCCGAGTGAGCGGCCACCATCGCCCGCCCGCCTGGTGAGCCACCGACGGTGAGCGCCACGACGGGAATCCCGGCCGCCGCACAGCGTGAGAGGGAGGTTCGCAGGCTGGAGGGGGAGTGGAGGGTTTCGAGGAGGAGGGCGACGATCTCGGTCTCGGGGAGCGTGAGGGCGTAGTCGAGGTAGGAGGCGGTCGTCGTGACCAGCTCCTGACCGGACGACACGGCCAAGGTCCAGCCGAGGCGGCGGTCCGCCCGCAACAAGGCGGAAAAGGCGGAGCCCGAATGGGTCACGAGGGCGATCGGCCCTTCCGGCAGCGGATGCGGCTCGAGGAAGCCGATCGCTCGCAGTCCGTGGACACGGTTGACGAAACCCATACACCCGGCTCCGCACACCTCCATGCCGGCGTCACGGGCGCTGGCAGCCAGGCGCCGGCGAAGGGAGCCGTCGGCGTCCACCGCACTGCCGAAGATGATCCCGCTGCGGTCCCCCCGATTGGCGGCGAGATGGAACTGCGCCTCGAGCGAGGCGTCCCCGACGCAGAAGAGCACGAGGTCGACGGGCTGCGAGATGTCCTCGAGTGACGGCAGGCACCTGAGCCCGGCGATCTCGGAGTACTTGGGGTTGACGAGGTGGATCTCGGGGTTGTTGCGGCTGCGGGAGAGCTCGGTCAGCACGCGGTCGCCGAAGCTGCCCGGTCGGGCGCTCGCTCCGACGACGGCCACGCTGCGGGCCTCGAGCATCGTCTGGATGGGAGTCCGCCCATCGCTGCCGGTCCGGCCGCCGATCCCGTCGGCCGGGCGGCTCACCCGCGTCGGAGGAGCTGTTTCGCCTTCGAGCGGCGCTCGGCGGCCTGGCGGTCACTGAGCGCCGCTCGGGCAGCCTGCCACCCGGGGATCCCGCAGACACCACCGCCGGCGTGCGTGGCGGAGCTGGCGTAATAGAGGCCGTCGATCGGTGTGCGGTAGTCGGCGAAGCCGGGCGCCGGGCGCATATGGAACAGCTGCTCGATGGAGAGCTCCCCGTGGAAGATGTTGCCTCCGACGAGCCCGTAGTCCTGCTCCATCTCGTAGGGACCGACGATGTCGCGGTGCAAGATCGAGCTCTTGAAGTTCGGTGCGAGCTCGTTGTAGAGCTCGATCAGCCTGTCGGCGTACGCCTCGAGCTCCTCGGTGTGCGGCTCGGTGCTCCAGTTCGCCGGCACCCATTGGGTGAACAGGGACATGATGTGGGTCCCTTCAGGGGCGAGGGTGTGGTCGAAGGTGGTCGGGATGACGCTGTCGCTGAAGGGGGCAAGGGCAGGCCGGCCCTCACGGGCGTCGATGAAGGCCTTCTCGATGAACTCCATCGATGGAGCCATCTCGACCGAGCCCGTGTGATGCTCCTGCTGGTGGGACCCGGGGTCGGCGGTGAAGTTCGGCAGCTCCGCCAAGGCAAGGTTGATCTTCACGACGCCGGAGCGGGTCTTCCAGTGCTCGATGTCCCGCACGAACTCATCGGGGAGCTCGCGATGGTCGATCTGCTCGAGGAAGGCCTTGCGCGGGTGCAGGCTCGTGACGACGATGGGGGCGAGTATCTCCTCGCCGTTGTCCAGCACGACGCCGGCCACCTTGCCGTTGCGCACGAGCACCTCGGCCACGCGGGCGTCGGTGCGGATCTCGGCCCCGAAACCCGTCGCCGCCCGCCCGATCGCATCCGAAACCGCTCCCATCCCGCCCTCCGGGAAGCCCCAGCTCCCCAAGTGACCGTCGCCGACGTCCCCGATGGAGTGGTGCGCCATGACGTAGGCGGTGCCCGGCTCGTACGGCCCGGCCCACGTGCCGATGACGCCGTTGACGGCCATGGCGGCCTTCACCTGAGGCGACTCGAACCAGTCGTCGAGCAGGTCGGCGATGCTCATCGTCATGAGCCGGGTGACGTCGCCGATCGTGCGTACGTTCATGCCTCGATGACGCCAAGCGAGCCGGAGCGTGGCTGCCAGATCGGCTGGCTTGCGGGAGCCGAGCTTCGGCGGCACCGTGAGCAGCAGCGGTCCGAGGACGTCAGCGAGCCCACCGAGCCAGGCATCCCACTCGGGCATGGCGTCGGCGTCGTGCTTGGACCACTTCAGGATCTCGTCGTGATTGCGGGCGGAGTCGTCGGCGAAGATCTTGATGGAACCACCCTCCGGGAACGCCTGGTAGTACGGGCCCATCGGGAAGACCTTGTAGCCGTTGCGTTCGAGGTCGAGATCCTTGATGATCGTGGGCGGCAGCAGGCTCATCACGTAGGAGAGTCTCGTGACACGCAGCTCCGGGGCGTCCGGCCACGGGCTCTCGGTCGTGGCGGCGCCGCCCGTCTTGTAGCGGGACTCGAGCACGACCGTGTTCAGCCCTGCCCGCGCGAGGTACGCACCGGAGACGAGCCCGTTGTGCCCCCCGCCGACCACGACCGCATCGAAATTCGACGTCATCTGAAGCGTCCCTCCGTCCCCCTCACGGTCTTCGCCCGGGGTTTGACTGACCGTTCAGTCTAGGTGCCTGGTACGGTTGGGACAAGCGACTCGGTGAGGGCCAGGTCGGTGGTGTGAGGTGAAAGGGCGGTACCCGATGACGCCACAGGCCGAGGCGCCGGAGACCGGAGGCAGGGTTCGTGACGTGGGCGAAAACCCGGCTTCGCAAGATGCCAGGCGGACCCAGATGCTGCGGGCGGCTCTCGATGTCCTCGTGGAACGCGGCTTCCCGGACACCCGGATCGCCGACGTCGCCGAGAGGGCTGACGTCAGCCCCGCACTCGTGATCTACTACTTCAAGACGAAGGACCGTCTCCTCACCGAGGCGATGCGGTACGCCGAGGATCTCTGGTATGCCGACGGAGCCCGGCGCCTGGCCGACCTCCCGACGGCGGCCAAGCGCCTCGAGGAGATCGTGGCTATGACCTGTCTCACCCAAGAGCACGACGTGGACGAATCCTGGGCGATCTGGCTCGACCTGTGGGCCACCGCCGTCCGCCACCCCGAGGTCCGCAAGGTGCGGGAGGAGTTCGACGAGCACTGGCGCGAGACGATCCGCCGAATCGTGCGGGAGGGGCAAGCCACCGGGGAGTTCGCCGCCGTCGATGCCGAGGACTTCGCCGTGGCGTTCTCCGCCCTGCTGGATGGCTTCGCCATCCAGATCGCCCTCAACGACCCCGTTGTGGACGAGCGCCGAGCCTTCGAGTTGTCGATGGGGTTGGCCGCGGAGCAGCTGGGTTTCTCTTGGGACGGGGCGCCGCGAGCGCGGCGGCACCGGAACGGAGTCGGCTGACGCGAGCGGGCTCACTCGAATCGACCTCGTCGACCGAAGCGCGCGAACCCCATCTGCTCATATAGGGCGATGGCGCCGGTGTTGTCGGCCGCGACCCTCATCCCACGCCTTCTCTGCCCTGCCGAGGCAGATCGATTCGAGTGCCCACCCGACCACCTCGGTGGTCGATGGGAACAAGGCGCGCGTCCGACTGCATAGGCGCCACCGTAACGAGAGGCTTCGGGCGCACGATGCTGCCCGGGGGCAGCGGCTCGCTCGCCGCCTCAGGGGGTCGAGCTCGTGGCGGCGGCGAGGTCGGGCGGTTGATCGCCGAAGGTCTCTTCATGGATCTCGGCCACCGAGGCGCCTCCACCCGGTAGGACGCGAAGGGCGTCCGCCGGCAGGAGCACCCTGACCGCCGATCCCTGTTGGAAGGCGACGGGCTCGCCGTCGTTGTGCACGAGCGCCTGCAGCGTGTCCCCTGGGGCCAGTCGCACGAATACCTGCGAGGCGGACCCGAGGAAAACGACGCGCTCGACCATGCCGGGGACCCGGTTCGGACCGGTCTCCTCGTAGCCCTTGAGCTGTACACGCTCGGGGCGGATGGCGAGCTTGACGTCCCCTGTGGCATCGAGCCGGCCGCACTCAGCCGTGAGCGCGAACTCCCCGATCTTGAGCCGGCACGGAGCCCCGCCGGCGCCGGGTGTCACGACGGTCGCCTCCATCAGGTTGGAGACGCCGAGGAAGTCCGCCACGTAGGCGTCGGCCGGCTCCTCGTAGACCTGCCGCGGCGAGCCCAGCTGAGCGATGCGCCCGTTCGACATGACGGCGAGGCGGTCCGACATCGTGAGCGCCTCCTCCTGGTCGTGCGTGACGTACAGGAAGGTGATCCCCACCCGTTCCTGCAGAGCCTTCAGCTCGACCTGGAGCGCCCGGCGGAGCTTGGCGTCGAGAGCCCCGAGCGGCTCGTCGAGGAGGAGCACGGCGGGCTTGAGCACGAGGGCGCGGGCAAGGGCGACCCGCTGCTGCTGACCGCCGGACAGCTGACCGGGGCGGCGCCGCTCGTAACCGGACAGCTGCACGAGCTCGAGGGCCTCGCCCACCAGCTTGCCGACGTCCGCCTTCGGCAGCGACCGGTAGCGGAGGCCGAAGGCGACGTTGTCGGCGACGTTCAGGAACGGGAAGAGTGCGTAGCTCTGGAAGACCGTGTTGACGTTTCGCTTGTTCGGAGCGAGGCGGGCGACGTCCTTGCCGTCGAGGAGGATGGAGCCGCTCGTCGGCTCCTCGAAACCCGCCACCATCCGCAACGTCGTCGTCTTCCCGCACCCCGACGGTCCGAGCAGCGAGAAGAACTCGCCCGCCTGGATGACGACGGAGATGTCGTCGACGGCGGTGGCGTCACCGAACTGCTTGGTCAGCTCGACGAGCTCGACGTGGCCACCGCCTGTGGACGCAGCGGCTGCTTGGCCGTTCGATCGTGGCACGACGGAGTCCTCCCTTACATCCCGGCGATGCTGGTGAGCGCTTCTGCAGTCGTATTGCCGCGCTCGCCCCGTGTCATAACGCGATACACCACGTAGCCCAGTCCTGCCACGACGAGGGAGAAGATGAGCATGAGGGTGGCGAGAGCGTTCAGGGCGGGCCCGTTGTTGCCGCCGTGCGCCTGCGAGTAGATGAGGACCGACATCGTCTGTCCGCCGACTCCGGAGAGCTGCTCGACGAGCACGAAGTCGTCCACGACGCTCGCGAAGGTGAGCACTGCGCTCGCGAAGATGGCCGGCATGAGGAGGGGGAACAGCACATGCCAGATGGCCGAGAACCGCGACGCCCCGAGATCGGCGGCTGCTTCCTCGTACACCTTGCCGATGGTGATGAGGCGGGCGCGCACGATGATGGCCGGCCAACTGATGTTCCAGACGACGAGGGCGGCGACTTCGGCGTCGGTGCCGAGGTGGATGGACTTCAGCAGCTGCAGGAACACGAACATCAGGGCGACGGCGAGCAGGAGCTCCGGCACGACGAAGCTGAAGATCATGATGAAGTTCATTCCGTTGGACGTCCGTCCCCGCCAGCGGTCGATCCCCATGGCGAAGCCGACCCCGAGCGGGATCGTGATGACCGTGACGAACAGCCCGAGCTTGAGCGTCTGCACGACAGCGGCGTGCAGGGTCGGATCGTGCAGCACGGAACCGAAGGCCTTTGACGTGCCCGTGTACCAGCGCATCGAGAGGCCTTGGAAGGAGCTCTGCGACTTGCCGTTGTTGAACGAGAACAGGATGGCGATGCAGATCGGGACGATGGACCAGACGAGGTAGACCCACGTGAAGGCCTGCAGGCCCCAGGGGTGGCGCCAGGGGCCGCGGCGACGCTTCGCCGCGCGGGAGGGGACGGCGGCCGTGGCCATCAGACGTTCTCCCTCGAGGCCCTCGCCGTGGACCGGACGTAGTAGATCATCGGGATCAAGAGGAGGGCGAGCAGCACCATCGAGGCGGCGGCGCCGTCACCCTGCAGGTTGGCGATGTCGAGCTGGCCCTCGATGACGTTGCCGATCATCGTCGTTCTAGGTGTGGCTGACAGCAGCTGGTTCGTGAAGTAGTCGCCCACCATCGGCAGAACGGTGATGAACATGCCCGCCAGGATCGTCTGGCGGCTGAGGGGGACGGTCACGCGCCAGAACGTCCGCCAGCGCCCGAGGCCGAGGTCCCGGGACGCTTCGAGGAGGCGGCCGTCGATGCGGTCGAGGCCGGCGTACAGCACGATGATGAGGTAGGGGATGTAGCCGTAGATGAGCCCTAAGACGACGGTGGAGGCATGGCCGCTCAGCCAGCCCTCCGGGTTCTTCGAATTCATGAGGTGCAGCCACTCGAGCACCTTGTTCACGTATCCGCCCACCTGCAACAAGTCGATCCAGGCGAGCATGCGCATCATGTAGCTCACCCAGAACGGCGAGATGAGGAGGAGGAGGTAGAGGGTCTTGCGCTTGCCGGCATATCGCGTGACGAAATAGGCGACGGGGTAGGCGATGGCGAGCGAAAGCGCCGAGGCGATGGCGGTGTAGACAATCGTGCGCTCGAACGGCGGCCAGAGGAAGGACGCCTCCCGGAAGAGGTTGGCGAAGCTCGCCCCGCTCCATTGGAAGGGGTTCCAAACCGGGATGGGGGTTTGGAAGATGGGGTCGAGGGCGCCAGCCGCCACGGATAGGACCACGTAGAAGGGGAGGACGAAGAAGACGAGGAGCCAGATCGCCCCCGGGACGGCGAGCGACGCCCAGAACCAGCGCGGGCGCCACGACTGGATCCGGTCCTCCGCCGATCTCGCCCGCATGCGGGCGCGGAACGCTGGCTTGCGCGACGGCTGCGGCGCCGCCGCCCCGGCCCCGGCCGAGCGTGAGGGCGGGGAAAGGGTTGGGGCGGGCGGTGCTACTGCCATCTAGAGCCCTCCCCCGAATTGCTGCCAGGCCAGTTCCCAGGCGTCGTTGGCGGCATTCGGCAGCTGCAGCTCCTCGACCCCGGTGCGGAAGTTCGACGGCAGCACCACCGTCGAGGTGAGCGACTTCGGGAGGTACTTGAGATCGATCAGCGTCTCGGCCGTAACGCCTTCGATGGGTTGCATGTACCCGTTGAACCCGATGTTCGTCAGGGCGTTCTGCAGATCGAGCATGTAGTCCAGGAACAGGTGCGCCAAGACGGGGTTGCTCCCCGACTTGAGGACCGAGATGGCGTCGTTGGCGACCGGGCCGCGACCGTCGACGGGGAACCAGTACCCGATCACGTCGACGGGGACCCCGCTCGGCATGTACTCCCACGCAGCCGCCATGTCCCCCGACCAGGCGTGGTGGATCCAGGTCTGGCCGGACGGGATCTCCGTGTAGTCGTTGTTGTCGATGAGCACGTCGACGAGATCCGTCAGCTCCAGCAGCTGGTTGTAGGAGGAGTTGATCTGGTGCACATCCGTGGTGTTCAGGTCGAAGATGCCCTGCTTCATGAGGCCGAGGCAGATGGCCTCGCGGTAGTCGTCGAGAATGGCGACCTTGCCGCGGTACTTGGCGTTCCACGGCATCGCCCACGGGTTCGCCATCGTGTAGGGGTCCTCGTCGACGAGGTCCTTCCGCCAGGAGATGCCGGTCGTGTAGATCGTGTAGGGAACCGTGTACTGCCAGCCCAGGTCGTAGAAGGGGTTGAGGAAGTCCGGCCAGGCTTGGTGGATGTTCGGGATGTAGGAGTGGTTGAGCGGCCGGAGGAGCTTGCCCTCCACGAGCGGCCCGAGCACGTCGATCGTCGGGAAGAAGACGTCGAAGGCGAGCTCGCCGGTCTGGATCTTGGCGATGGCCTCGCTCATCGTGTTGAACGTCGTGACCTGGGCCTTGCACTTGTACTTCTTGCAGAAGCCGTCGATGCAGGCCTGGTTGATGTAGGCGACCCAGTTGTAGATCTGGAGGGTGGCGCCTGTCTCCGGCGCCAGGCCGCTCTTGATGGGCTCGTTGTCGTCGAAGACCGGCCAGCGAACCGGGTTGTTCTTGCGCGGCAGCGGGATCGTGATGTCGGCGTCCCCCGGGCGCTGGCAGCCGCCGAGCAGACCGCCCACGCCGGCGAGGGCGGCACCGCCCGCAGCCATTCGCATGAAGTCGCGACGCGACATGCCGGATGATCGTGTGCCGAGAGCGGCGTTGCGAGAGCCGAAAGAGCCAGTGCCGGCGCCGGCTATACCGTCGACGTCCCCGGCCGAACGCAACGGGCGCCGACGAGCGCCACGTTGCGACCAACCCTCTCGTGGATGCGAAGTCATCCGAGCCACCTCCCCCGGGTGACGTGGGCCCTTCTCAGGCAGCTGAACGGCCGATCAATGCAGTCAACCACCTACGCCGACGGGCTGCAACAGGTGAGGCCGAGCGGCGCGGTCACCGGTCGGTGCACTGTCGGCCCGGCACCGCCCCCTTGACACTCGAGGTCCGGCCCTACATTGCCACTGCGCGGGCGAACCGCCAGAAGTTCTCGAGGAAGCGGTCGATGTCCGCGTCGTCGTGCTGGACCGAGATCAGCCACTGCTCCGTCTTGCCCCACGGCGGGAGGAACACGCCGCCGTTGTGCTGGAAGAGCCAGTGAGCGTGGTTGTAGCGGTCGTCCACCTCGAGGAACTCGCGGTAGTTGCGGACCGGCGTCGTCGAGAAGGTCACGCAGCCCTTGGCACCCACCGCCACGACGTGGGCCGGCAGGCCGGCCTCGACGATGGCGGCACCTATCTCCGTGCTGACACGCTGGCGCAGCTTGTCGATCCGCTCGTAGGCGTCGTCTGTTGCGACCTCCTCCAGCATGGCGCGCGCCGCCGCGAGCGAGAGCGGGTTGCCGTTGAACGTGCCGACCATCTCGTAGGTCCCGTCAGCCACACTGGCCATGACCTCGCTCGACCCGCCGACGGCACCGATCACCAAACCGCCGCCGATCGACTTCGCCAGGCAGACGATGTCCGGGGTGACGCCGTAGAGGCGCGTTGCCCCGCCGGGGCCGACAGTGAGACCTGTCTTCACTTCGTCGAACGTGAGGAGGGCCCCATGCTCGTGGAGGAGGTCCTTCAGCGCCGCCAGGTAGGAAGCCTCCGGCGGGATGATGCCGATGTTCATCATGATCGGCTCGAGGATCATGCCGGCAACCTGCCCGGCGTGAATCTCCAGCAGGCGACGGACACCCTCGATGTCATTGAAGGAGGTCACGAGCGTGAGATCGATCATGGCGGCGGGTATGCCGGTGCTGCTGGCGACTTGATTCGGCTGATCCGCCGGGCCGATCAGCTCCTCAGGAGGCGTGACGGATACCTGTACCGAATCGTGGTGACCGTGATATCCGCCCTCGAGCTTGATGATGAGGTCGCGGCCGGTGATCGCACGCATGAGATGGACGGCGTCCATGGTCGACTCAGTGCCGGTGTTCACAAAGCGCCAAACCGGCAAAGCGAAGCGACGAGCCAGCTCCTCCGCCACGATCACCGCGTCCTTGGTCGGCTGGGCGAAGTGGGTGCCCCGCCCGACCTGCCGGCGAACGGCCTCGACGATGGCGGGGTGGGCGTGACCGGCGAGCCCGGCGCCGTAGCCGCCGTGCAGATCCACGTACTCGGTGCCGTCGACGTCGAAAATCTTCGATCCGGTGCCGTGGCTGATCCAAACGGCTTGCGGGCGGGTGATCTGCCAGCTCGATGTCACCCCTCCGGCGAGCGAGCGGCCCGCCCGCTCCGAGAGCGCCCGCGAGTTGGGCTGGCGGGCGAGAAACACCTCCTCTTGCTCGGCGACGAGAGCGTCGAGGCGACGATCGATGTCGGATGGGAGGATGTGGGACGCCACGGTATCTCTCCGTTCGGGCGGCCGAGCCGCTGGCAGCGGGGCCGTTTGGGTATTTGACTGACCGTTCAGTCTATGGAACGGTGGTCGACTTGGCAAGGGTGTGACGTCTCTGGTAGGGACCCGGTGTCCGAAGTCCCGAGGAGGGGGTTGAAGTGGCACACGAGGTTCGAGGCGTTGTGGCGAGAGCAAAGGGCGAGCCTGTCACCGTCGAGCAGATCATCGTCCCGGATCCGGGCCCCGGCGAGGCGCTCGTGAAGGTGCAGGCGTGCGGAGTGTGCCACACCGACCTGCACTATCGGGAGGGCGGGATCAACGACGAGTTCCCGTTCTTGCTGGGCCACGAGGCCGCCGGCATCGTGGAGTTCGTGGGCCCTGATGTGAGCTCGGTGGCGGTGGGGGACTTCGTCATCTTGAACTGGCGCGCCGTCTGCGGCCAGTGTCGGTCGTGCCTGCGAGGGAGGCCGTGGTACTGCTTCGCTACTCACAACGCCTCCCAGAAGATGACGCTGGCCGACGGCACGCCGCTGTCGCCTGCTCTCGGCATCGGCGCGTTCGCCGCCAAGACGCTCGTGGCTGCCGGGCAGTGCACGAAGGTAGATGCCCGAGCGCGGCCGGAAGCGGCCGGCCTGCTCGGCTGCGGTGTCATGGCGGGGCTGGGCGCGGCGCTATTTACCGGGGACGTCGGCCGAGGCGACTCCGTCGCCGTATTCGGGTGCGGCGGTGTCGGGTGCGCCGCCATCGCCGGCGCCGCGCTGGCGGGCGCCACGACCGTGATCGGCGTAGACCTCGATCAGCGCAAGCTCGAGCTGGCGAGGTCGTTCGGGGCGACCGACGTAGTGAACGGTTCGACGGAAGATGCCGTCGAGCGAGTACGCCAGCTCACCGGTGGAAACGGCGCCGACGTCTGCATCGAGGCGGTCGGCAACCCGAAGGTGATGGAGCAGGCGTTCTACGCCCGGGATCTCGCCGGGACTCTCGTTCAGGTCGGTGTCCCAACGCCGGATATGCGCGTCGACCTGCCGATGATCGACTTCTTCGGGCGTGGCGGTCGCCTCAAGCCGAGCTGGTACGGCGACTGCCTGCCGTCGCGCGACTTTCCGACATTGATTTCGCTCTACCTGGCAGGCCGTCTCGATCTCGACCGTTTCGTGTCCGAGACGATCGGCCTTGAAGATGTCGAGGAGGCGTTCCACCGCATGGAACGGGGCGAAGTACTGCGCTCGGTCGTCGTGATCGGTCCGTGAGCGATCGTCCCGGCCGTCGCCCCTCCGGGGCGAAGTCGAAGCGGCCTCCGGATGAGGTCCTTGTTGGCTCGCTTCTCAACGTCGGACATCCCGCCGGCTGAACCAGCCGCGATAGGCGAGCCGACAATCGACCGTTACGGGTGAGCGACCACTGCGGAGCGCTGTTCGGGTGCGCGCTCTTCGCAGCCGCCGGAAGCGCCTCGGCGGCCGCGGGGGAGAGCACCGCCGACGACAGGCGCACCACAACGATTGGACCCATGGCGGAGCAGGCGAAGCTCTGCTGAACGACGTTCTGGCGGGTGGCCGGGCAGCTTTGGTCATCCCGCCAGGGCTGATCACTGAACACCGGCTCCCGCGGTCGGAGAACCGGACGGGCCAAGCCGGCGACGGGTTCCCCCGGCCGAGCTACATCGAAGAGGTCGCCGTCCGCAACGATCCCTTGTCGCGGGCGGACGTTGACCCAGTTCCACTTGCCTGGCTCGCCCGTGAGGCGCCAGAAGTGGTGAGTCTTCAAGTAATGATGGCGCTTGCAGAGCTTCACGAGGTTGGCGAGCTCCGTCTTACCCCCCTCGGCGACGGGGATGATGTGGTCGCGTTCCAACCCGTAGGAGATGCCACATCCCGGCACTGCACACACCCGGTCTCGCTTGCTGAGGGCGGTCTCGAGGTGAGCGGGAATCCAGCGGCCGAAATGCGCCACGGAGGCGATCTCGACGCCCTTCTCGATGATCAGCTTGGCCCACGCGTTGCCGAAGAGGTACTCGACCGTCGAGAGGGGGACGGGTCCCACGCCTTCGATCTCGCAGCACTCCCCAGCCTCCAGCTCCCCGCGGCGGAGCGCCTCGACGCTCACATGTAGCACGATCTCTGCCCGCGGGCCCCGAGGGCTGGAGGTCACGTGCTCCTCGTCGCGGCAAATGGCGACGAGAGCGTCGGCCATGTACGCCTCGTGCGACTCTCGTCGGCCGGCCTTGCGGGCCGCGTCGAAGATCGAGCGCTTCACAGCTTCGAGCGCGTTCTTCACGACGGCACCTTCGACCGGTGGGAGTTCGCCGTGGATCGAAACGGCCCCGTCCTCCGTCGTACCGATGTGGAGGTGGCGCCGCTCGCGAAGGCGCGCATCCCGAGCGGCAGCCTCCTCCTCCGAGCGCTTGGCGGCGACAACGCGCTGGCACTCCTGGCGCAGCTCATTGAGCGAATCTCCGTGAGCCGCGCCGATGAGCCTGCGAGACGCCTCAGGGTCGGCTTCGAGGGCAGGCAAGAGCACCGAGGCCTGCGTCGGTGAGATGGCACCGCTCCGGAGCGCTTCCTCCAGCTCGGGTTGTGAGGCCAGCCTGCCAGCGGTCTCGAGATCGCGTCTTGCCTTTCCCACTCCTTCCCCGCTCTGGTCGGCAAGCCATTTGGCCGTGGATGTCGTCCCCTCGTGGTCGCCGGCGAACAGCTCGGCTGCCCGCCGCGCCATCAGGAGCTTTGCCGCGGCGCACAGCTTCTCGGCAAGGGTGAGTCGCTTGAGAACGACAGGAACGTCGTCCGGCGAGTACTCGGCTGGTTCGAGTTGGGCCACGAAACGTTCGAGGGCCGAGAGGATTCCGGAGAAGCTCTGATCGGTCGTATCGAACATATGTTCGATTATAGCAGGTGGGTGTTCGCTGTCAAGCATGCAGCGGGATGCCGTGGTTTCTGAGGAGATCAGCCGACCTCATGGAGTTCGACGACGTTGCCCGAAGGGTCGCTGATGAAGGCTTGGCGACTGCTGCCCACCGGTGAAGGGTCGCTCGGTCTCAGGCCGCCTGCCCGCAGCTCGGCTATGACGGCGTCGAGGTCCTCGACGCGGACGGCGAAGTGCTGGCCGACGTTGGGGGGTGCCTCAGCTTCGATCAGGTGGAGCTGCTCGTTGCCGGCGTCGAGCCAAGCTCCGGGAAACCCGAACTCCGGTCGATCCGCTCGCGCCACGAAGCCGAGGACGCCCTCGTAGAACTCCAGGGCTTCGTCGAGGTTGGAGACGTTGATGGCGACGTGGTGAATGGCGAGAGGCTTCATGGAGGCATTGTCGCCGAGGAAAGCGACGTGCGTTTGGCAAAGGCCGATGGCGGTGGACGAGGCAAGGACAAGCAGGCGCGAGTGCGCGAGGGGTGGCCGATCGGTGTCGCTCGGGCAAACCTGCTTCGCGGCAGCCCCCCGGTGGACACCGATTGGTTTCGACTCAGATCGTCGGTCGCCACTCCTCGGCCGCTTGCTGATCACCGAAGAATTCCAGTTCGAGGCCGCGACCTGGTCCTTGTGTGTGGAGCGGGTCTCGTCGCCAGCACCAGCGGTCGAGCGCCCATGCCGGGCCCCGTAGGGCAACGTCTGCCTTGAGGTGTGACTCGGCGAAGGCGTCGTGCGCGGGATAGATGGTCCACTCCGCGTCAGGCCCGGCGTCGGTAGCGTGCAGGTGGATGCTCATCTCGTCTCCGGGCTGGATCTCGTCTCGCTCGACTCGGCGGAACCCAATGACAGCGAGAAAGTCGCCGATCCCGTCGGCTGCGATCTCGGGCTGTGTCGAAGTGATCGGCTGACTGACGGCCAGCTCAGCGTCAAGGCGATGGATCAGGGTCTCGTGCATCTGGCGCCGCCACCAGAAGGAGACCGGCGACGCCGGCCCCGTGGCGAAGTTCCAGCGCCTGCTGTCCTCAGGGATCTCGCGGAGAAGTGGCATCAGGATCTCGAAGCGTTCTCGCATCCACTCGGTCGGCGGCTGGCCGTCTGGTCGGCTCGGGATCCTGTCGCGATCCGGTGGCCGGTCTGGGTCGCCTTGCAACACCGTCGCGACCATGGCGTAGACGCGGCCCAGGTGGTTTGGAACTTGCTCGAGCGTCCAGCCAGGGCAACTCGGCACCGGGCGGAGTGCGTCTGCTCCAGCGGTCTCGACGAGCGAGAGAACCCGCTCAGCTTCGAGCTCAAGGGCGGCCAGTGATTGGGATCGGTCCATGGCGCCAGTTTTGCCGCCCGGAGCCCGCCTCGATGTCACGCCGGGAACGGACCGTTGCTTCCGACGACGGCTGACGACGCGGTTGAGCAGCGCCAATCCGGCGCGCTCCCGGCTCGTCGAGGCTTGGTACTATCGGCGGGCACGCGGACGTGGCTCAGTTGGTAGAGCATCACCTTGCCAAGGTGAGGGTCGCGGGTTCGAGTCCCGTCGTCCGCTCCATCAGGCCTTGACCGGTTCTTCGGATTCTGACGGGGAGCCCTTCTCACCGAACGACGATCGAGCCGAGCACTCGCGGCAGCCCCTCGGCGGGCGAGCAGGGGCGGGAGCATCAGCACGCGCTGACGACGTCGCGGCTCGTCTTGAGTGACCGAGGACCGGACAGCGGCGACAACTAGGCCGACGCACTCTCGGGGGCGTCAGCAGCGATGGTGCCGGTGCCGGCCGACCCGCCGGCGACCGCGTCAAGACGCTCGATCCATCGCCGCGCGTGCAGGCATTCGAAGATCTCCCGCGCCTCGCGGAGCGGCGAGTGGGACTCGTCGTCACGGCCGGCCGCCACCAACCATTCCCCCAGTTCCAGCAGCGTTACGGCGACCCAATAGGGCATACCTACCTCACGAAACGTCGCCAATGCCGAAGCAAAGCCGCGCTCGGCGGAATCCGGCGACAGCCGGGCTCGAAAGCGCGCAGCTTGCGCGACGAGGAACGGACTTGCATCGCCGGGCGGGAGCGATTCGAGGTCGGCGACGAGCTCCTCCGCCCGAGCGACGTCTACCACCATGGCTGCCTCGATCTGCTCGACGATTCCGAACTTGACGGAGCGGACACCAAGTTCGTGCCTCG
>Ga0187883_10000125_pt1 | contig 52338 bp, 49 predicted proteins | sample June2016WEW_20_1_2_FD_132966 | JGI IMG/M metagenome (GOLD analysis project Ga0187883, IMG submission 132966) | Peatland microbial communities from SPRUCE experiment site at the Marcell Experimental Forest, Minnesota, USA - June2016WEW_20_10 | ecosystem: Environmental > Terrestrial > Soil >...
CGACCGATGCCGAGGGACGCGGGCCCGCCTGGTCGAACTCGCTGTTCGAGGACAACGCCGAGTTCGGCCTCGGCCTGCGTCTCGCAGCCGACCGCCACGTCGAGCTCGCCCGCAGGCGGCTCGGCGAGCTCCGGGACGAGCTCGGAGGCGAGCTCGTCGACGCAATCCTCGAGGCTCCGCAGCTCTCGGAGTCGGAGCTTCGAGCCCAGCGCGAACGTGTCGTCGAGCTCCAGCGCCGGCTGGCTGCAATGGGGGACCCTGTCGCCGTCGATCTCTTGAGCGTCGTCGACCATCTCGTTCGGCGCAGCGTCTGGATCGTCGGCGGCGACGGCTGGGCCTACGACATCGGTTACGGCGGCCTCGACCACGTCCTCGCCAGCGGGCGGAACGTCAACGTCCTCGTGCTCGACACCGAGGTGTACTCGAACACCGGCGGGCAGATGTCCAAGGCGACGCCGCTCGGTGCCGTCGCCAAGTTCGCCGCCGCCGGCAAGACCGTAGAGAAGAAGGATCTCGCCCTGCAGGCGATCGCCTACGGCAGCGTCTACGTGGCTCGGGTGGCGATGGGCGCCGATCCCGAACAGACCCTGCGGGCGTTTCGCGAAGCCGAGGCCTACGACGGTCCCTCGCTCGTGATCGCCTACAGCCACTGCATCGCCCATGGCATCGAAATGCAGAACGGGCTCGATCAGCAGTACCGCGCCGTCGCAAGCGGGTACTGGCCGCTCATCCGCTACGACCCGATGGTGCGGGCCGCCGGTGGTAATCCGTTCCTTCTCGACTCTCCCAGACCGCGCATCTCGCTCGCCGACTACACCCACCGGGAGCTGCGCTACTCGTCACTTGCCAACTCCGATCCCGCCGAGGCCGAGCGCCTCGGTGGCCTTGCCCAGGAGGCAGTCCGGCAGCGTTGGCAGACCTACGAGGAGATGGCGACGCGCCCGGCGCAGCGGTTCCCGGCCGACGCCCGCAGGAGCCTCTGATGGACCTCTTCACCGACTACATGGGACTGGCGCTGCGCAACCCCCTCGTCGCCTCGGCGTCACCCCTGTCGTACACGGTCGAGGGCGTCCGCCGGCTCGCCGATGCCGGCGTCGGTGCCGTCGTGCTCCACTCGCTGTTCGAGGAGGAGCTGGCGGACGAAGCGGCCCGCAACGCCCGGCTGGCCGAGGCCGGAACCGAGAGTTTCGCCGAGTCGCTCACCTACTTCCCGGAGGCGGCCGGGGACGAGCCGGGCCCTCGCCGTTACCTGAGCTTGCTGGAGCGGGCGGCTGCCGCTGTCGACATCCCGGTGATCGCCAGCCTGAACGGCGTCACACCCGGCGGTTGGGCCACGTACGCGCGGGCGATCCAAGACGCCGGCGCCGTCGCCATCGAGCTCAACATCTACTACCTTGCCGGCGACCCGAACGTCTCCGGACGCGACGTCGAGCAACGTCACGTCGAGATCCTTCAGGGCGTCAAGGCGGCCGTGAACGTACCGGTGGCGGTCAAGTTGAGCCCGTACTTCAGCTCGACCGGTGAAATGGCGCGCCAGCTCGATGCCGCCGGGGCGGATGCCCTCGTTCTCTTCAACCGCTTCCTGCAGCCCGACATCGACCTAGAGTCGCTCGGTCTTGCTCCCGGTGTGGGGCTCTCGGACCAACGAGAGGCCCGCCTCCCGCGCACCTGGATCGCGCTGTTGCACGGGCGCCTGCGCGCCGCCCTCGCCGCCTCGACCGGCGTCGAGGGCCCCGACGACGTCGCCAAGTACCTCCTGGCCGGCGCCGACGTCGTCATGACCACCTCGTCCCTGCTGCGCCACGGCCCCGGCCACGCGGCGGCGCTGCTCGACGGCCTGTCCGCTTGGATGGCTCGCAAGGGGTTCCACAACGTCGGCGAGGTGCGCGGGAAGCTCGCCGTGCCCTCCGGCGGGGACGAAGCGGTGCACGAGCGGGCGGGCTACGTCGCGGCCCTGCGGGCGGCCAACGCCAGCCCCTACGGCCCGTGGTGATCCGAACGGAAAGAGCTGATGAGCACTGGATCCAAAGAGGACCCGTGGGTACTGCGAACACCGCCCGGCACCTCCGAGTACACGATGTACAGAGACGAGCAGGCCGATCCGCCGGCTCTAGTCTGCCAGGTGGGATCCACCACGTTGAGGTACCACCTGCAGGCTGTCGACGACCTGCACTCGTGGCTGCTCGAACAAGGCGACTGGGTCCTGCTCGGGGCAGCCGACGAGAAGAAACCCGCTCCAGCCGGCAGCGTCGAGGCGTGGGGACGATCGCCTGACAACCCCGTCGGAGGCTGGTACGGCCTACGCAACGGGTATCGCGGCCGGTTCGGAATGTACCTCCCACCACTGCTGGAGGCTCTCGGCCTGGCGGAGCTCACCCACGACGCCCGCAACAACCGGATGCGAGCTCCTGGGCAGGCCTGAGCGCCTGCGGCGACATCGGCGTCACAGGCAGGTCGGTCGAGGCCGATTGAGACGGCACAGCGCTGAGAGCGCCCTCGACGATTGCACAGGTGGTGTCATCCCGGTGCCGCCATCGCGACGGTTCCTATCCGGTGGCCGCTTCGCAATCGCCGCACCGGTGGTCAAGCACAGCGCCCAGGGGTTCGTCGGTCGCCGTGACGGTGCGGAGTCGTGACAGCGACAGCAAGCGTGCGGGCGCAGGCCGCAAAGGCTCGCTGACCCCACGGCCTGACGGATGGGAGGGCTGAGGCCGGACGGCGTGCAGCAAGCTCGTGAACCGGCCTGGCGGGCGGACGATTCCGGCACGGGAGGCAACGGCTGCCCGCTCCAACTGTCGGTCCAGATCGCGCTGATGGGCCCTCGCCAGGTCGGCCAATAGCATCGGGAACACTTGACACCTCCCCATGAGGTTCTCCGGGACCATCCCAGTTCGCTTGATAACAAGCTACTTGATCCACAGCTTGTTGTCAAGCTACTTGTCCTCAAGTGAGGTGGTACGATGGCGGGCAAATGAGCGACGACGCCAACTCCAAAGGCACGAGAGCACGTTCCTCCTCGTCGCCCGAGAACCTCGTCGCCTGCGAGGACGACGACTACGACGAGCACGCTCGATGGGCGGCGCAGGCGTGGCCGACGATCGACCTTGACGTGGAGGCGATTGTCTCTCGGGTCGAGCATGCGCAGCGCTATCTCGAGCGAGCCGCCGTCGACACACGCGACCAGGTCGGTCTCGCTCACGGCGAGCTCAAGGTCCTGCTGCGGTTGGCGCGCGGTATCCGCAGTCAGGGCGAGCTTGCGAAGGCCCTGCTGGTGTCCACAGGCACCATGACGAACCAGCTCGACAAGCTGGAGGCAGCCGGACTCGTGATGCGCTTGCCTGACCCCGATGACCGCCGCGGCAAGCTCGTCGAGATGACGCGGAAAGGTCGAGAAACCCTCGACAACTACATCAACGTGCAAGCAAAGCGGGAACAGCAGCTCCTCGGACGACTCAGCGCGGCCGAGAAGCGGCAGCTGAACGACCTCTTGCGCAAGCTGCTGGCGTCCCTCGGCGATAAGCCGCAACCGCCCGCGGGGTGATGCAACGCCCTCCGCACGGCGTCGACGAGCCGCGAAGCAGAAGCCGCGACGGCCAATGGCGGAAAGGGACCGCTCGCTCGCGCTCGCCTAGATGCCGACCGTGTTGTCGGACCTCTCCATCCGATAGACCAGGACCGTGGCTGACACTTCGGATCCGCTCCGAGGACGACCCCGCCCTCAGGAAACCCACCGCATCGGCCTCAGCCCCGACGACCCGTTCGCGACCCCTGTGGAGCAGCGCCGGCCGGACCGGCGCTTCAGAGGTCGCCTCGTTGCCCCGGTAGCGGTCTGGACGGCAGGGGCGGGAGATCGGCGCGCCGGCCTCGCCATCTCGTCGATGCTCCTCGCCGAGGGCGACCCTGCCGAGGTGCTCGGCCTGCTCGATCCGCTGTCGGACCTCTTTGACGTCCTCGTCGAGCGGGGAAGCTTCCTCGTCCACGTGCTCGAGGAGAGCGATCAACGACTCGCCGACATGTTCGCCGGCGCCTATCCGGTCGACGCCTTCCAGGAGTTCGAGACCGTCGATGGCGAGTTCGGGCCTGTTATCAGCGGCGCCCGCCACACTCTTGGTTGCCGCCTCCTCGGATCTGAGGGGGCGGGTTTCCAGATGCTCGTGCGAGGGCGCATAGACGCGCTCGACGTCGTGGCAGCCGGCGGGCGACCGCTCGTCCGCTACCGCGGCCGCTACCGCAAGCTGTCACCAGAAGCCTGACGGAACGGCCCGGCCTGGCGTCAAGCGCCCGCCCGCATGTCCGCCTGCCTGAGTGCACGCCAGACGCGCTCAGGTGTGAAGGGCGTCTCGTAGAGGGCCACTCCCGTGGCGTCGAGGATGGCGTTACGCACGGCCGGGGCGACGCCGACGACGCCGATCTCACCGATCGCCTTGGCCCCGAAAGGCCCGGATGGCTCCATCGTCTGGACGAGGAACACCTCGGTCGCCGGGGCGTCGTCGGAGCGGAGCACCCAGTATGGGCCGAACCTCGGGTTCACCACCTTGCCGGCGGCGTCCACGACGAGCTCTTCGGTGAGAGCGTAGCCAAGGCCCATGAGGATGGCCCCTTCGACCTGTCCGCTCGCCGTGAGCGGGTTGACGGCGACGCCGCAGTCGACGGCCGTGACGAACTTCTGCACGGTCACCTGCCCCGTTGCGAGATCGACCTCGACTTCGGCCAGCTGGGCGGCGAAGGGAGAGGGCGACTCCGAGGCGAGATGCGAACCGAGGCCCATGATCTGCTCTTGCTGCTCGAGATGGAGCGATCGCATGGCGATCTCGGCGAGCGGTATGGCCCTCCCGTCGGGCGCCCACGCCTGCCGGTCGTGAAGCAGTACTGCGCCGGCCGAGTCCAACCCGAAGATCTCGGCCGCCCGCTCGGCGATCCGCCGGGCGACGACGGTGGCGGCCTTCTTCGCCGCCATGCCGGAGATATAGGTCGTGCCGGAGGCGTAGGCGCCTACGTCGAAGGGCGTCAAGTCGGTGTCGGCTTCGTAGACGAGGATGTCGTCGAGGGGCACGCCGAGGACCTCGGCGGCAATCTGGGCGACGACGGTGTCGGCCCCGGTGCCAAGGTCGGTGGCGCCGATCAGCAAGTTGAAGGAGCCGTCGTCGTTCATCTTGATCGAGGCGGCCCCCATGTCCACGCCGGCGATGCCCGACCCCATGACGCAGAGAGCGAAGCCGATGCCTCGGCGGATCTCCGGCCGGCCCGGCGGCACCTTCCAGTCAGCGTCGTCCCGCCGCTCCCAACCGATGGCGCGCAGCGCCTGGGCGACGCATTCCTCGGTCCCGCAGCTGGCCACCCGGGGCAGGTCCTCGGGAGCGACGTCCTCGACGCCGCCGCGCTCGCCGAGGCGGGGCACGATGTCCAGTTGGTCATTGGCCCGTACCCAGTTCCGCCGCCGAAACTCGATCGGATCCAGGTCGAGCGCCCTGGCGATGTCCTCGAGATGGGACTCGAGGGCAAAGACCCCTTGCGGCGCACCGTAGCCTCGCATGGCGCCGGCGACCGGCCCATTGGTGTAGACGACTTCACAGCCGAACTGCTTGGCCGGACAGTTGTAGGACGAGAGCCCCCGCATGCCCGTCACCGAGCTCACGGTGAAGCCGTGCACGCCGTAGGGGCCGGTGTCGGCGACGACCGACATGTCCTGCGCGACCAAGCTGCCGTCGTTCGTCACGCCCGTGCGGAACCGGAGCGTCTGTGCATGACGGGTGCGGGAGGCGACGAACTCCTCATGGCGGCTCAGCTCCAGGCGCACAGGCCGCCGAGTGGCCAGCACGAGGTGGCCCACGATGTCCTCGATGAGCATCTCTTGCTTGCCGCCGAAACCGCCTCCGATGCGCGGTTTTACGACCCTGATCTGTTTCACCGGCAGCCCGAGGAGAGGGGCGAGCATGCGGCGGGTGTGGAACGGCACTTGCGTGGACGTGCGGATCACGAGGCGCTCGTCCGGGTCGAGCCAGCCGATCGTGACGTGCGGCTCGATGGCGCAGTGCTGCACGCGCTGGACCTGGAACGTCCCCTCGAAGACGTGATCTGCCTTGGCAAAGGCCGCCTGCATGTCCTTCACTGTGCGGCCCTCGACATGCGAGCTCACGTTCGTCGTCGTGTCCACCACCCCGAGCGAGTCATCTTCGTCATGCACGACCGGGGCGCCCGGCGTCATCGCCGCCTGCGGCTCGAAGACGGCGGGCAGCACCTCGTAGGTGACCTTGATGCGCTTGCATGCCTCCTCGGCGATCTCGACGGTCTCCGCCGCCACAGCAGCCACCCGGTCGCCCACATGTCGGACCGTGTCGTCAAAGCTGACCTGGTCCCACGGGTACGGGTTGGGGGCGCTCTGGCCGCCGGAGGCGTACTTCACCCGCGGCGTGTTGCCGTAGTGCAGGACTGCGCGGACGCCCGGCAGGGAGCGTGCCTCGCTGTCGTCGATAGCAAGGATGTGGGCATGGGCATGCGGGCTGCGGAGCACCTTGGCGTGCAGCAGACCTCGCAGTTCGATGTCGTCGGTGAAGACCGGCTTGCCTTTCACGAGTGCGAGGGCGTCCACCTTCGGTTCGGGCTTGCCGACGACCTTCGTCGGCGCCACATCGGGAGAGGTGACGACGCGGGGGACGGCGCCGGGCGCCGACGTCGAGCTCGCACCGGCTTCCGCCTCCGCCCCGTCGCCTTGGTCGGCCCAAGCACGCGTCAGCGGGCTGACGACGAGTGGCTCGAAGGGGTCCGGCTTCTCGCCCCGAAGGACGGCGGCGGCCCGCCTGACCGCCTCCACCACCTTCACATAGCCGCTCTCGCGGTCGAGGATTCCCGAAAAGGCGTCCCGGATCTCGGCGTCGGACGGGTCCGGCTCCCTCTCGAGGAGCGCGACCGCCGCCAGCACCATGGCCCCGGCCGAGTAGCCCGACTGGATGGCTCCGGTCTCGACGAAGGCGGCTTGCACCGGGTGGAGCTCGCCGCGGGCGATGTCGAGGTGCTCGACCGTCATGACGTCGTGCCCATCGGCCTTGGCGGCGAGCAGGACGTCGGCCGAAACGAGCCTGCCATCGAGCAAGACGCCGGCTGCACCTGTCTCGCCGGTCTCGGAGCCGAAGCGGACGCTCGTCAGACCCTCGCGCCGCAGCACGGAGAGGAGGGTGTCGCCGGGGGCGCAGGTGAGCTCACGCCTCCTGCCGTTCAACCTGATGTGAATCGTGATCATCGCAGTGCCTCCCGTGCCCGGACGCCGAGAACCTCCGCCATGGCCTTCCGGTACTCGCTCGAGCCTCGAAAGTCGCCCGGCGGCTCGAGTGCCTCGGGGTTGTCGACCAGCACGGGGGCATGTGCCACCCCGGAGAAGGCCAGGAGCAGCATCCCTTGCGTATCCCGGCGGGCCACGGCCGCCACGATCGGACGATCGGCTGGCGTGCGCGCCACCCGTGCGACCGCGCTCTGGCCACCAACTTCGATCTCAACCGAGACGATGATCCGGCCGGTGAGCTGACCAGGCTCGGCGAGGAGGTCTGCGAGCGGGGCCACGGACAAGCCGGACCTGGCGGCGAGCCTCACGGCCGCCCGATGGACGAGCAGCGTGGCGAGGAGCTCGCTCTCGAAGTCGGCGCTCGCCACGCACCCGCCAAGGGTTGAGAGGGCGCGCAGGCTGCTCGGTTGCTCGCGGCGGGCGGCCTCGCGGACGACCTCCGGCAGCTCGGGGCTGGCGGCGAGGTCCTCGAGCGTCGTCGTGGCGCCGAGCGTGACGGCGTCCTCTCCGCTCGGGCGAACTCCCGCCAGGCCCGCCGCCTGCAGGTCGACGACGACGACCGGCTCTGCGCCGGGCGTTGCATGCAGCCGCGTCCCGCCGCCAACGAGAACGCTGTGGCTGTGTTCGAGTGCGGCCAAGGCCTCCTCGAGGCTGGCTGGCCGCCTGTAGGCGCTCACCGTCACCATGGCTAGCTCACATCCTCGGCGGCCATCTCTGGGCCGCGTCTGACAACAAGGACAGTGAACGCCAGTTCGCGCGCCCCCGGTAGGGGACAACGACCCTTGTTACGACGCTGAGATCCCTCACTGTGCCGCCCGCCGACTTGTGCCAACCAGGAAAGTACTTGCCTGATAGGAAAGTGAATGAGTAAGGTGGCATTACGTAGTTCATGGAGGAGACGTCATGGAGAAGCGGATCGACGTTGATGAGACGGCCAAGTCCTTGGCCGACGTGCGCGGTCGCCAGGTTGAGCTCGTGGATGCCGTGCTCGTGCCTGACTGGTACTGGTGGTTCCTGGCGGTGCTCTCATTGCTACTCGGTGCAGCCGTTGACACCCGTCACCCCGGGGTTGTCGCCGCCGCCGCGGCTTGTTACGGAGTCATCGTGGCGGGCGTGACGGTGTGGATGATCCTCGGGCGCGGCCGGGCGCAATTGAGCCGGCAGCTCATCGGCGCGCGGGAATCGGCCATGATCATGTGCTTTGTGTGGCTCGTGGTAGGCGCCACGATCGCGAGCGCGCTTGGCCTGCGGGCTGCGGGCGTTGCTCACCCGGCACTTCTCGGTTGCACGGTCTGCGCGCTCGCCCTTGTGGCAGGCGGTCAGGCCCTCACGTGGTCGCTGCGCCGCAGCATGCTCTCCCGCGGTCTCGATGGGCGCTGATGAGCAGCGGCTTCAACGAGTTGATCCACGCGCCGACCCGGCTCGGACTCGTCTCCCTCCTCGCCGCCACGCAGTGGGCGGAGTTCCGGTTCATACGGGACAGCCTCGGACTCTCGGACTCCGCGCTCTCCAAGCAGCTGACGGTCTTGGAGGACGCCGGGTACGTGCAGATCCGCAAGGTCTTCGTCGGGAGGCGGCCTCGGACCTCGGCCCGCCTCACCCCTCGAGGGCGTAGCGCCTTCGCCGGTCACGTGAGAGCACTGCAGGAGATGGTGGCGCAGGCTGGCGAGTCGATCACGCTCCCTCAGTGAAGGACGGTCGCGGCAGTCGGCATCAGCAACCCGTGGCACCGGGTTCCGGGGCCCTTGCCTCGCTAGGGTTCGGGGGCGTGCAACCACGAGAAGGCCGCTCTATGCCTGATACCGCTGCTCAGCCCTCCCAATGGGAAGCCGTCCGCGTCCTGGTCCTGTTGGCGTCGCTCCGGCGAGAGTCGTTGAACGCCCGGCTCGCTCACCTCACCGGTGAGTGCATCTCGGCGAACGGCGGCACGGTGACGGTCAGCCGCATGGCGGAGTTCGAGATGCCGCTCTACGACCAGGACCTGCAAGACGACGAGGGGTTCCCGGCAGGTGCCGTCGCTCTGCGACAGGCGCTGGAAGCGAATGACGCCTTTGCGATCGTGTCGCCGGAATACAACGCCTCGATGCCGGGCGCCCTCAAGAACGCCATCGACTGGCTGTCGCGCTTTTCTCCGCAGCCCTTCAACGAGCGCCAGTGCCTGCTCCTCTCCGCATCTCCCTCGATGGCCGGCGGCAATCGAGGCTTGTGGTCGCTCCGGGTCCCGCTCGAACACCTTGGCAGCCGGGTCTACCCGGACATGTTCTCCCTCGCGCAAGCGCACCAGGCATTCGACGACGACGGCAACCTCGTCAACGGTCAGCTGCACGCTCGCCTCGACCAGACCGTCATCGCCTTCATGGATCTCGTGGAGGCAAGCAAGCACTACCCGTGCATCAAGCGCGCCTGGGTGGAGTTCCTCGGCGAGCGCCCCGACCCTGCCGTCGATCGCGTCGAGGCCTAGAGCTGACCGCAGAACGTCTCGGGAACGCAGGTCCCACGGCTGGCGGCCGGGTCGAGGCTCGTACGCGAGATGAGGACCGAGGGGCGATGAGAACATCGGCATCGGGGATGACGTAACGTGCCGAGGCTGCCTCAGATTGGGGTGGTCGTCCCACCCACAGGAAGGTGCTGGCTATGAGTGCCATCGTGACCATTCACATGCCCGTATCCGACGTCGCCAAAGCCATCGAGGGTCTTCACGCAAACGCGGCCTTTCTCGAGGAGATCAGCGGCTCCACGAAGGGCGCAGGGATCATTCATCACCGATTCGTCGCCGGTGAAGGCGAGCTCATGGTCATCGACGAATGGGAAACTGCGGAGCAGTTCCAAAGCTTCTTCGACGGGAACCCCAAGGTCGCAGAAGTCATGGCGTCGATCGGGATGACTGGCCCTCCCGCCATCTCGGTGTTCGGCTCCGTCGACGCCCCCGGCACCATCTAGACAACATCGACGCCGCACGCGTCACACCAGCGCGACCCAGCTCGCCCCCGCAGGTGCCTGCCGATCACGTCGGACTGAGAGACGTCCACCTCTCCGAGACACCCCCGACCCATGGGGTGCCCCAGTGGAGGTAGGCGGCCCAGAGCCACGGGTCTGCAAAGGCGCGACGCTGTAAAACGCTCTTCGCCTCGGCCAGGCGAGGGGCGAGAGGGTGGCCGACGGCTTCCAGCTCGGCGAGCAGGTCGGCACCCGTGGCGTCACGGATCCAGCGCGCCGCTCCCCGCAGAGCCTCGGGGCTCGCCTCCCCGGACTGCAACCCCTCGAACACCTTGCGGCACACCCCCACCGCGACGGGCTGGGCGACTGGCCAACCGGCCCCGATCACCGTTGCCGCCCCGGCCGCCAGCAGACCGGCGGGCACGCCGATGCCCTCATTGAGGTCGGTCTGGGCGACGGTCCCCGAGTCGCAGGTCCCCAGCACCACGAGCGACTGCGGGGAGAGGCGGACGCGGTCGAAGAGGTCGGCGACCGGAAGGTCGAAGCCGAGCTTCAGGTAGGAGGCGAGCGGGGCGCCCCAGTCGAACACGCCATGACAGGACAAGTGGACGATCCGGGCGCCGGCGACGGCGTCGTTGAGCTCGTCCAGTGTCGTCGGCAGCTGCTCGGCGCTCGCTCCCACGAGGGCGGCCCCGCCCTCGGTGGCGGCATCGCCCGCGTCGGCCCGTCCGCGCACGGCCGCCAGCGTGATCGGCTCGTCCCGCCCAGTTAACGGCTGGCGCAGGCCGTCCATGGCGCCCGCGAGCGACTCGGCGTAGAGGACCGAGACACGGTCCACGACCATCTCGTCCCCGCATCGCACGGCGGCGACCGGGACGGCGGCGAGCGGGCCCTGGGGGATCCAGATGAGGCGGCCGTCACTGAGGTCGCTGGTCACGGCGGCCAACAGCGGGCCGAGGCCGGGTTCGACGGCACCCAACAGCTCGTTGATGGCGCGCCCCATGTCGCCGGCTCCACCGGCGTCGTGCAGCTGCGAGGAGAACCGGTCGACAGCGCCGAGTGCCGCCTCCTGCTGGTCGCGAGGCATGGGGAACTCGTTGACTCCGTCTGCGCCGAGGCGCACGAAGCGCAACTGGCCGCGCGACCGCACGCAGTAGAGCACGGCCGTCGGGCGGACGGCGCGGCCGAGGACGGCCACGACGTCGTCGAGCGCAGGAGGAGGGACGACCGGTGACAAGGACTCCGGGGCAACCCCCCGGGCGATGAAGCTGCGCTTCAGCTCGGTCAGCTCGGTCGTGACGGAGGTCTCGACGGCGCGGCCCGACCAGCCGCCCCGAGCGACCAACTCGTTGGCGGCCTGAGCGACGGCGCGGCGCCAGAGACTGATGAAGCGAGACCAGTCGGGCTCGGGCACCTGAGCAGGTCGGGCGCCGAGAGCGGCCAGGCGGCTCCCCGTGGCTCTGGCTCGGCCGGTCTCGGCGAACTCCACGGCGCGCAGGGGCTCACCAGCATCAAGGGCGGTGAGGGCGGCCAGCAGGTAGCGATCGGGCCAGTTGGCGAGCCTGCTCACCACGAGGTCGGCGTACGGGATGTAGACGAGGTCGTGGTCGAGCATGGCGAAAGCGCGCTCGAACGCTGACAGCGCTCCCGCCCAGTCGCGGGCCAGTCGGTAGTAATCGCCGGCGGCGGCGAGGTCGCTGAAGGCGTTGATGCGGAGCCCGCGGTTGACGGCGAGGGCCGCCTGCCGTTCAGCCTCGGCGGCGGCCTCCACGAAGCGGCCTTCGAGGGCCAGATCGACGTAGTCCTTGCCGGCGTCCCCCTCGTCTGCCGGTGCCGGGCCGAGGTGGCGGCTCACCCACGCCCGCGTCTGCGCCGACCAGTCTCTGAAATCGGGGCGGGATCCGTCGGTGATCGTCATCTCACGTGCGAGGGCGCCTGCCCGCTCGACGAGCCCCAGTCGTGCCAGGGACACGACCAGCTGGCCGCGGCACTGGTTCGCCTCCCACGCTTCGGAGCGGTCGATCAGCTCCTCTGCCTGGCCGATCCACGGCTCGACACCGGCCAGATCCGGTTGCGGCGGTTTGCCGTCGGGGTCGATCCTCACCGGCCAGTGCTGGAGCAACTCCAGCAGCGCCCGACGCCGATCCCGCAGTTGCACGCCGGGCTGTTCCTCCTCGGGCTGGCCGAGCACGTCGAGAAGGGTCATCGTCGCCCCGAGGTCGTCCCCGCAGGACCCCCGCACAGACGACTCGAACACGGACATGTTGAGCAGGGTGAGTTGGTCTCCCGGCCCGCTCATCGCCCGCAGACGGGCGAGGATCTGATCGCTGTGGTCGAGGCGGCCGAGGCGCATCCAGTAGCCGGCGGCGTCGAGACCGACCGAGAGCCGGACACCAGCGTCGGCGACGGCAGGCAGTACGGACTCGATGGCGGCTGCCAGCACGGGGAACTGCTCCGAAGCGAGATCGGCTGCGGACACTCGCGCCCCACAGACGCCGAGGAGCATGGCGATCATGTCGCCCGTGGCGGCTCCCGAGTCCTTGGGAGAGGCTGCCAGTGATGACAGGGCGGCGGCGCAGACGCGCAGGGTCTCCGGTTCCGGCGCCCGGTCGTTGCGGTTGAGCACCAGCCGCAGGCAGGCGATGGCTCCGTCGGCCGGCGCCACCCGCATCGCCTCGACGGCCAAGCGCTCGGCCTCGGCCGGGTCGTCGTCGTAGGCGGCGAAGGCTGCGTCAAGCGTCTCGCCGAAGCGGTCGGGATCCTCCGCTGGCGGCAGAGCACCGGAGAAGCGGAGCACGTCGACCCGCGACATCGACAAGGCCACCCCGAAGGCCATGGGCACCGGCACGCCGACCTGCTGAGAAAGAGGCGCCATGATCTGCTCGAGGTCCGCCGGGAACTCGCGGCGAAGCGCCCCCCGCGCCGCCTCGCGCTGCGCCGGCGTCACCTTTGGATCGCCGTGGCAGCTGGCGATGAAACGAAGGGAGGTGGTGAAGACGGCATCGCCGTAGGTCGAGGCTTCCTCGAGCAGGGCGTCGTCGAGCATCTCCCAGTTGGCCCTTGCCATCACGGTCGCCCCGAATGGGTTCTGCTGGGCTGTCTCCCAGATGGCCTTGAGCCACTCGGAAGGCGTCACCTGAGCGACAGGTGGTACGGCTGCGGCTTCGACTTCCATTGCCAGGGTTTGCGCAATCCGGCGAGCAACACCCGCTTGCGAATCCACGTCTCCACCATTATCTCGAGCTGATCGAGATCCTCCGGCACGAGCAGCGTCTGCAGGAGCGACTGCGAGAGCCGCAGGTCCCGGCCGTGGCGGTACAGGTTCCAGCGCGCTCCGCCAGCTCCGACTGGTCCGGCTTGCACCTCGATGAAGCCGATCTCGAGCTTGGCGCAGAGGGCGAAGGAGTTGTCGGTGGCGGCCGCGATCTCAACTCCTGGCAGGCCGACCGGGAGCACGGGCAGACCGGCGATGGACAACCCGTGTGCGTTGAGCTTGCCACCTGCGCTCAGCCCGAACACCACATTCGTCTCGGCCGACCCGATCTCGTGGGTGCGGCTGTCAGGAGCGAGCGCTACCGTCGAGGCGTCCTCCGCGTTGGCGAGGGCGATCTCGTAGCCCATGCCCCATACGCCCGAGGGTCTCTCCCCCGCAGAGGCGAACGCCGTCATGGCGTGACAGAGCAGCAGCGGGCGGTGTGCGCCGAGCGCCGCCTCCACGTCCGCCGGCACGTCCCGATGCAACTGCTTGTAGAGCACCCGGAGGTCGAGCGCTCGTGGTTTCATGAGCTCGAGCTCGAAGGGCGCCTCCGCGTCCACGCTCGTGGCGTCCTGCTCGTCGGCCGCGCCCATCGAGGCGAACAGCTCGGACTCTGCCTCCAGAGCCTCGAGGGCAGGATCGTCGACTGGCCCAAGCGGCTCGGCCGTCACCTGCATCACGTCGGACATCGGCTCTCTCCTGGCGGTTTCGGTGGAACAATACCCGTCGCTCCGCGGCCGATGGCGGTGAGATGGCAGCACCCGCCACGTCTCGCTCGGCGCTGTGGGCGGCTCGCAGGCATGACTCCGGATTCGTGCAGATGCGCTGCAGATGCGCCCCTCGCCCGCGCTCGGCGAAGGTACGTATTTGGGGACAGGAGGCTCCTCTTATACAGTGACCGGAGATGACTCCGTTCGCTCGGGTTGCACTCCGGCGAAGCACGGAAGGCCATTTCGCGGCCAGGGTCCGAGGTCGCCTGGTCGGTGGGGAGAGGTAGCCCGATGACGCCCACGAAGCTCCACGCGGCCAAAAGCCCGCCCGCCCTCGCCGTCACCCAGCTGAGCAAGCGTTTCGGTGAGCGGACCGCCTTTTCTGACGTGTCCTTCGAGGTCGCCTACGGGGAGGTGTTCGGGTTCCTCGGACCCAATGGCGCAGGCAAAACGACCATCGTGCGCACCCTCGGGACACTGATCGCCCCCACCTCGGGAGCGGCCACCGTTGCAGGCATCCCGCTCAGCCCCGAGAACGGAGTGGACATCCGCCAGCACATCTCGATCATGCCGGAGTCGCCTGGTCTCTATCTGCGCCTGACCGTGACCGAGAACCTCGAGTACTTCGCCGGTCTGTACGGTCTGCATCAGGCTGGCACGCGGATCAAGAACGCTCTTGCGGCCGTCAACCTCGCCGACCGAGCGGCAGATCTCTGCGGTGGTCTCTCCAAGGGGCTCCGCCAACGGGTCGGCTTGGCACGAACCCTGCTGAGCGACCCGACGATCATGTTCCTCGACGAACCCACGTCAGGGCTCGACCCAGTGGCCGCACTCGAGGTACACAACCTCATCAGCGGGCTCCGCCAGAAGGGCGTGACGATCTTTCTGACCACCCACCGGCTCGAGGAAGCCGAGAAACTCTGCGACCGCGTCGCCATCCTGAACACGACACTGCGTACCGTCGGTCGGCCGGAGGACCTGCGAAGGCAGCTCTTCAAAAGCGCTCTCGTCGTCAAGACGCTCGTGCCGTTGAGCGACCCTGACCGGCTCTTTTCTCCCATCCCCGCCGTGGAGGGCTGGCGCTCGGAGGAACCGGGCTGTTACGAGCTCTCTGTGTCCGACATCAGGCTGGCCGCGCCCGAGGTGACACGGGGCCTCGTCAACGCCGGCGCCGATGTCCTCTCCATCGGGGAGGCACGCCATTCCCTCGAGGACGTCTACCTCGAGCTGATCGACGAAGACGTCGAGGCCCGCAAGCAATGATGGGCCTCGATGCCACACGCATCCGCTCCGTCGTCCGCAAAGAGCTGCGAGACTACCGTCGCAAACGGTCCATCGTCGTCGCCATGGTCATCCTGCCGACCATCTTCCTCATCCAACCCACCCTTGCCATCTTCCTCGCCTCACCGAGCTCATCGGGTGACGCTTCGTACTACGACCTTCCTCTCCTCCTCCTCCTCTTGATTCCGGTCATCACGCCTTCCACCCTCGCCGCCTACTCGGTTGTCGGCGAGCGCGAGCAAGGGACGCTCGAGCCGCTGCTCACGACTCCGATTCGCAGGCAAGAGTTCATCTTGGGCAAGGCGACCGCCGTCATGATCCCGACGTTGGCGCTCTCCTACACCGTGTTCGGGCTCTTCCTCGCCGTCGTCCGTCTGTTCGCCAACCCCGCGGCCGTCTCAGGTGTGTTCCAGCAGGGTCCCGTGCTCCTCGCCCTCGCCCTCCTCACCCCCCTGTTGGCCGGCTGGGCCATCGTGGTCGGAATGGCGGTGTCGGTCAGGGCGAGCGAAGTCCGCGTCGCCCAGCAGCTGGGAATGGTCGCCAGCTTTCCGCCGCTTGCCGTCGTCGTGCTACTCGGGGTCGGCGTGATCCATCCGACATTCACATCCGCCGTCTTGTTTGCGATCGCGCTGCTGGTGATCGACGTGCGGGCATTGCGCGTCGTCTCCCGGATGTTCGATCGGGAACGCCTCGTGACCGGTGCCAAGGCAGCTCGATCCTGAAGACGCTGGGTTGGGCAGGCGTACGGTCAGTAGGTCAACAGCGTTCCCGACATAGCCTTCCGCCGCAGCGACGACGCAGCACGAGCGGCCGCAGGCCCAATAGGGGCCGGCCGTCGAAGCCGGTGCAGCCCGGGGCGGCCCTGCGGGCGGTAGATCGGGAGCCGAGCGCTCGCTGGCGGGTGTCCTGCCAGGCAGGAAGATCAGGTGTTGCGCCGATCCCTCGCCCGGTCGATTCCACTGCTTCGCGACTGCGCCTCAAGCCATTGCAGCGCCCGTTCCATTCGTCGTTCGTCCGGGATGTGACCCCCCTGCGGACCGTCGGTCTGAGCACCGCAGCGCCGGCAGACGGCCATCCAGCCGTTCGTCTCGGGGGCATGGTGCTCGTCGAGCCGAGAACCGACTTGCAGTACTTCAGCTGATGCCACGATCTCTCCTCGTCCAGCCTGCTCGACGATTGGGCGGTCCGTTCACCGCCCGCTGACACTCGTGACTCGTGGTCGCACGCTTGATTCGGCGAATCGAAGGGGTTCAGCCGCCTCGCCGGACTCCAAGCGCGCGCGGGCGGCATGAAGACGCGAACCGGCGGCATTTGCGCGATCGACGCAGCGACCGAGATACAACCATGCGGACATCAAGTCGGCCTGTCGGATCGACCAGTGGATCTGGTCACCTTCGATCCTCGGTAGCTCGCCCGCCGTTGCACCGTCGAAGATGGAGCCCGACGGGTCCCGCTGGGAGAACTCCTCTACCCAAGATCGGTCGGGAAGGTCACTCAACCCCAACTGGAGATGCAGCTTGTCATCGCAAAGAGTGCCCCGCCGCTTGCTGCTAATGGCGAGCGGCCGGAACCTTGGCAAAACTGGCATAACTGGGACGGGTCCCACGGGGACCCCCGATCTCCTCCGAATACCCGGAGGTCTGCTCGGTCTCAAACGTGAGACGCTATGTGCACTCTATCTCTCCGGTGCCGGCGGCCCCCCTCCGTCCAGGTCGGGGGGCGTCGGAACGTCGAGCCACTCTCCTCTCAGGATGAGGAGACGTTCTGGCAGGTCCAAGTCACTGTTCCCGAGATCGACGGCCCGCTTGTCGCCTCGTCTCCCCCTGCCCAAGCTTTGGCGAACGTGAAGGAGCCTGACCCGTTGGAGTTCACGACCAGCTTCCAGGTGGTGCCGTTCGACGGGTCGATCCAGTAATTGAAGTTGCCCGAGCTGAGCGCGGCCGCACCGATCGTTACGCCACCGCCGCCCCCGGCAGCCTGTGTGTAGGTACCAGGCCCTTTGTAGTTGTTGACGTCGGTGTCGACGTCCACGGTTACCGGTGTGTTGCCATAGGGGATCATGCTGATTCCGGAGGCGGGCTCCGGAATGTTCCAGATAGGCGTGGGGCTGCCGATGTAGGTCGTGGCGTCAGTTTGCGCAGCCGCCTGCGTGCAATCGAGCCTGGCTCCCGTGTTGAGGTTCGTCAGGTCCTCCCCAGCAGCCCACGACTCCGAGACGGTCGACGCGCCCTGGATGCTCACCGTGCCCTTCCAGAGGACGGTGTCTCCGACGAGGCTGCTAGGGAGGGAGGACGTCGTCGTGGAGGCTCCGACAGATGACGGTACCGAGGACGACGACGACGATCCAGCCGTCGTGCTGGTGGTCACGGACGTTGCAGTCGAGCCGCATCCGCTGAGGAAGGCGAGACCGACCGCCACTACGACGATGACTGTCGGCTTGGTCAAAATGGCTCGAGACATACGACTTCCTTCTCCGAAGATGCCGCCGGCGGATGAACAAGGATCGCATGCAAAACGCCACGCCGGCAATCGGCATCACATTCCCGATCCGCCGGCGTTCGGCGAACGCGGGCCGGGCGCACAGCACGACGAGGAACCCGTGTGAGGTCCGACTCGCTGCCAGGGTCGGCCGACTGCTCAGGGGGTGGTTATCGGCTCGAAGCGCGCCGTGAAGTGACGTAACATCGCTGCTTCCTCGACGATGCGATAGCCGGGTAGCTCCGCTGCTCGCATAGACACGTCGGCGCACACCTCGATGACGTAGTCCATGTGGCTTTGCGTGTACGTGCGTCGCGGGATCGCCAGCCGAACTAGGTCCGCCTCTGCCGCGTGCTCAGTTCCGTCGGGTTGGCGACCGAACATCACTGTTCCCACCTCGCAGCTGCGGATCCCCCCCGTCTCGTACAGTGCGATCGCCAGCGCCTGGCCCGGGTACTGGAGAGGAGCGATATGCGGAAGCAGCCGGCGGGCGTCGATGTACACGGCGTGCCCTCCGGCTGGCTGGACAATCGGCACGCCTAGGCGGATCAGAGCATCGCCCAGGTAGCCCGTCGAGCGAATCCGGTACCGCAGATAATCATGCTGGACCACTTCCTGCAGCCCCTGTGCGATCGCCTCGAGGTCGCGACCGGCAAGACCTCCGTAGGTGGGGAAGCCCTCGGTCAGAATGAGCAGGTTGCGGCATCTCGTCGCCAGCTCGTCGTCATTCATTGCGAGCCATCCGCCGATGTTCGCAAGCCCATCCTTCTTGGCACTCATCGTCATGCCGTCTGCGAGTGACGCCATCTCCCGCACGATGTCTCGAACCTCGCGACTCTCTTGCCCCGGCTCGCGCTCGCGAATGAACCAGGCGTTCTCAGCGAAACGGCAGGCGTCGAGGAAAAGCGGCAACCCGTAGAAGTCGCACACCCGGCGGACTTCATTGAGGTTGGCGAGGGAGACCGGCTGCCCGCCGTGCGAGTTGTTCGTCACGGTCACGAACACGACGGGCACTGAGCCGGGGCGTGATCGAAGGAACGCATCCAATCGCTCGACGTCCATGTTGCCCCCGAACGCGGGCGGAGCCGAGGGGTCGTGTCCCTCCCCGACTACGAAATCAACCGCCTCGGCGCCCGTGAACTCTACGTTGGCGCGCGTGGTGTCGAAGTGCGTGTTGTTCGGCACCGCCTTGCCCGGTCCAGCCACCGCGGTGAAAAGGATCTTTTCGGCTGCCCTGCCCTGGTGCGTCGGAATGATGTGCTTGAAGGGGAAGAGATCCTGCACGCTCTCGAGAAACCTGAACCACGATGGCGATCCGGCGTAGCTTTCGTCACCATGTTGGATCCCCGCCCACTGGTCTCGTGACATGGCACCGGTTCCGGAGTCGGTGAGCAAGTCGATGAGCACGTCCTCGGATCGCAGGGCGAACAGGTTGTAGCCGGCAGCGCGTACCGCTCGCTCGCGATCCGCTTGCGTCGTCATCTTCAGTGGCTCGACCGAGTGGATGCGGAAGGGCTCGATGATGGTGCGAAATGACATGGGTAGCATCATGCACGACCCCAGGTGGCCGAGTCGCCGTAGCCGTCCGCTCGGGGCGAGCCTGGCAGAGTGGGGACTGCGGTGCCTTCAGAGAAGGTCAATGGCAAGGTGCCGCTCGGCAGCCTCGAGCGCCTCCTGCTCCGTTCGATACCAGCGACCACCGAACGAGGCACCACAGGCGCAACGCCATCCCCAAGACGACCGTCGTCGACGCCGCCTCTCCACAATCTCGATGGCGTGAGATTCGCTCACCTGCTCGCGAGACCCGCTCGGAGGATCAGCAACAGGAGGTTCGCCGGCAGGTCGTGATGGATCGTCTCGGGCTCCCACCCTGCCTCTCGAAGGCGCTGGAGGGCCCTGACCTCGTCGGTGTAGAGCGTCGTGGCCGGACGCAAGATGCCCTCCATGTGCCTCCAAACCTGTTGCAGATCGGCGTCTCGAAGCGCCTTGGCGACGCTACTCGCGGCTTCCGCTTCCTCGCATCCGCTCAAGACCGTCGAGGATCAAGTCGAGCCCGAACTCGAACTCCCCCTCGTCGTCGAGGTTCGACATGGTGCGATGCTGGTCGGCATGCTCGGCGATGTACGGGTAGTCGTCGAAGGGGAAGTCGCGGAGAATACTCGCCACGACCTCCGCAGCGTCGTCCCCCGGAATCGAATGACCGAGCTCCCACAACGTGAACCCCAAGATATGGCTGTCGAGGGCGTGGTACCCGTGATAGGCGGCTTCCGCCGAGAAATCCGCCTCCCGTAGCCGCCGCAGCACCGACTCCAGGTAGCGGATTCTCCCAGGGACGAGGCGGGCGGTCGTTGGCGAGAGGATGAGACCGCATGCCCACGGATGGCGGAGGAGCGCCTCGTGGACCGAGATCGCACACTTGCGCATCGCCTCTGCCCAATCAGAACCAGGCGGAGACAGATCGACCTCGTTGAGGACAAGATCGATGATGCCGTCGAGGATGTCCTCCTTGTCCGCAACGTGGTTGTAGAGCGACATGGCCTCGACGCCGAGCTCCTGCCCGAGCCTGCGCATGGTGAGCAGCTCGAGCCCGCCATCATCGGCCAGGGCGATGGCGGCTTGGAGCACTCGGTCCCTGCTGAGGGGCGGCCGGGGGTCTGGCGTGGAGTCGTTCCGCTTTGCCATGGGTTGACAAGCTTACGGTGTACGTCTAACTTACAGCATAAGTTTACGGCGTAAGTCTCTGCGCCGTGCGGACCACTGTAAAGGAGTCCCCATGAAAGCCATCGTCGGCACCAACTACGGCGGGCCGGACAAGCTTGAACTGCGGGAGCTCGAGACGCCGGTTGCCGGCGCCGACGAGGTGCTCATCCAAGTGCGGGCGAGTTCGGTCAACCCGTACGACTGGCACCTCATGAGAGGGCATCCTTACGTCGTCCGCCTGGTCTACGGACTGCGACGGCCGAAACGGCCCATTCCTGGTGTCGACGTCGCCGGCATCGTCGAGGGGGTCGGCGCGGACGTGACGGGTTTTCGGCCCGGCGACGAGGTGCTCGGGTGCGCCGGGGGCTCCCTTGCCGAGTACGTAACCGCCCCGGCGAAGGACCTGATATTGAAGCCGGCGGACATGACGTTCGAGCAAGCGGCGACGGTGACGTTGGCCGGCTGCACGGCCCTCCAGGCGGTACGTGATCAAGGAGAACTTCAGTCCGGCCAGCGGGTCTTGGTCAACGGGGCGGCCGGAGGCATCGGCACGTTTGCCGTGCAGATCGCCAAGGCGCTCGGGGCGAACGTCACCGGCGTGTGCAGCACGAGAAACGTCGACATGGTCCGATCGATCGGGGCCGATTCTGTGGTCGACTACACCGCGGAGGACTTCACCCGCCAAGGCGAGAAGTATGACCTGATCCTCGATGCGGTCGGCAAACGGTCCTTGTCAGACCTTCGGAGGGCACTGACGTCGAAGGGGACGCTCGTGATCGTCGGCGGCGCGGACGGCAACTGGGTCCGGCCGCTCGCGCTGCCCTTGAAGGGCGCGATTGTGTCACGGTTCGTGAGCCAGCGATTGCGGTTCTTCGTGGCGAAGATCTGCCGGGAAGATCTGCTCGTCCTGACCGAGCTCGTGACGACTGGCAAGCTCACGCCCGTCATCGACCGGACCTACGCGCTGGCTGCCGGCGCCGAGGCCATCGCTTATCTCGAGGCAGGACACGCGCGAGGAAAGGTCATTGTCACGCCTTGAATCGGCCTGCTCGGCGGCCCAGGCGGTGCCAACGGCGCGCCAAGGCAGCGACGAGGACTGTGTCCTGCCGGACGCGGCTCTCTTAATATGCCGGCTCTCCGGTCGGCATGGCTTGGACCGCTCTCGTCACCGATCCGGCGCCGGACAGCCGAGCTGCCAGCACGACCGGGATGATCGTCAAGCCGATGACGATGGCAACCACCGCGTTCACCTCGGGCAGTTGCTGGCCGAGCCTGATGGCGCCGAAGATCCACAGCGGCAGCGTGCTCTGCGCGCCGGCTGTGAACACGGTGACGATGACCTCGTCGAACGAGAGGGCGAATGCGAGCAGGGCGCCGGACACCAGAGCCGTCGCCACCATTGGCAGCGTGATGAAGCGCAACGTCTGCCACCCGCGGGCGCCGAGATCCATCGACGCCTCGGCCAACGATCCCGGCACCCTCCGCAGCCTTGCGATGACGTTGTTGTAAACGACGACGACGCAGAACGTCGCGTGGCCGATCACGATGGTCCAGATAGACAGCTGGATGCTGTTGAACGAGAAAAAAGAGCTCAGGGCTACGCCGGTAACAACCCCGGGCAGAGCCAAGGGGAGCACGAGGAAGAACGAGATTGCCTCGCGGCCGAAGAACTGAAAGTGATGTACTGCATAGGCGACCGCCGATCCGAGCGCCAGAGCGATGCCGGTCGCCAGCAGACCCACCTTGAGCGACAGGATGAACGCACTTCGGACATCAGGGTCGTGCCAAGCCACAGAGAACCAGTGCAGCGTGAGGCTCGAGATCGGCCAGCTCTCCACGATCGGCCGATTGAATGCGTAAAGAATGATCAGCGCGATCGGCACGTAGAGGAACAGCAACACGGCGATCACCCAGATTCGCAGCCCGATTCTTAGGCCCCTTGATTCCATCTAAAGCGCCTTGAAGGCGCCGAGCGCCCTTGCGAACAACAGATATGCGGCCATGATCGTGACCGGCACCATCGCCATCGCCGCCGCGAACGGCACGTTGTTGGCGATCCCGACGTTCCCCTGGATGACGTTGCCGATGAAGTACGAACCGGTGCCACCGACCAGGATCGGCGTGATGAAGTCGCCGAGCGTGAGCGAGAAGGTGAAGATGGAGCCAGCGACGAGACCCGGGAGGACGAACGGCACGATGACGGAGCGGAGGGTCCGCCAGGTGCGAGCGCCGAGATCTTGCGAAGCTTCGATCAGTGTCGGCGGGATCCGGTCCAAGGCAGCGAACACCGGAAGCACCATAAACGGGAGCCAGACGTAGCAGAAGACGATGAAGACGGCCTTGTTCGTGTAGATCAGGTTGACGCTCGGCAGGCCGATCTTGCCGAGCGTCCAGTTGAGAATGCCGTCATGAGTGAAGATCAGCAGCCAGGCGTAGACGCGCGCCAGATAGCTGGCCCACAGTGGCAGCAGAATGGCTACGTACAGCACGGTCCGCATCCGCGGTGTGGCCAGACGGGCCATGTAGTAAGCGAAGGGGAATGCGACGATGGCGTCTACCACCGTGACTCCGGCCGCCATCCCGACAGTGCGAAAGATGATGTCCCGGTAGGCGGAATTCCCGAAAATCTCGGTGAAGTTGCTCAGGTTCCAGATCCGCTCGATGTTCGTCGTGAAGGGGTTGATCTCCCAGAAGGCGGTTATCAGCAGCACGGCTAAAGCGGCCAGGTAGATCAGCACGAACCACGCAAGCGCAGGCGTCAGCATCAGGGTGGCCCGCGCCCAGGGACGGCGCCACAGTGCGACCGAGAGGCGGGACAGCCTTGCCCCTGTGACCCCTTCGGCAGATGCCGCCACCCCTACCCGACCACCTGGGTGATCCAGGCCGACTCCCATTCCGAGTAGGGCACGCAGTCGGGCTTGCCATTGTCGCAGGTCGCGACCGGAGTCTTCCAGAGCTCAATGGCCTTGAAGTAGCTGAGGGGAGCGTTGGCGTGATACTGGTCGCATGAGCCCGCCTGGATCTTGTTCATGTAGCCGCAAGCAAGGGAGTTGTCCGGTGTCTCGCCATAGTTGACTGCTTGCTCGGCCTGGACCTGCGGCGTGCTGATGTAGCGCATCCACATATAGGCGCAGTTGGGGTGCGGGGCCTTGGCAGCCAGCATCCAAGTGTCCGCCCATCCGGTCGCGCCCTCCTTCGGGATCACCGAGCCGATGGGAAAGTGGATCCCTTTGAGAGCACTCACCTGGTAGGGCCAGCCGGCGCCGACGGTGGCGTCACCATTCTTGAACTCCGAGATCTCCTGGGAGGCGAGGTCCCAGTACTTCTTGACCAGCGGGGCCTCCTTAGCCAGCAGGCTGACAGAAGCTTGGAATTGTGGCTGCGTCATCTCGTACGGGTCGGTGATGCCCAAGGCCGGGTCGTGGTACTTGAGATAGACGGCAGCATCGGCAATCTGGATCGGGTTGTCAGGGATGGTGACCTGCCCCTTGTACTTGGGGTTGTAGATGACGCTCCACGAGGTTGGAGGGGTGGGGAAATCCTTCTCGTTGTACATCAGCACATTCGGCCCCCACTGCAGGGAAACGCCGTAGTGCACGCCGTCGACGGTGTTGAAAGCCGGGGACTGGAACGCCGGGAAGAACTCTTTCCAACTGGGAATCAGCGAGATGTTGACCGGGTGAGCATCGCCCGCGTAGATGATCCTCAGATCGGCATCGCCAGACGAGGAGACCATGTCGTAAATCCCGCCGCCGCCGTTCTTCATGAGCGAGACCATCTCGTCGGACGTGCCGGCATAGGTCGCGTGGACCTGGCAACCGGTCTGCTTCTCGAACGGGTCCACCCACTCTGGCTGTAGATATCCTTCCCACGCGATCAGGTTCAGCGCTCCCTCGCCCTTCCCGATCGTCTTCAGCACGGGCAAGTTCGCAGTCGGCACACCGCCTGCGGGGGTGCTGCCGGTGCCGCTGGGGCTGGCGGTGCTACTGCCGCAGCCGGCGGCGATCAGCGCTATCACGGCCAGGATGGCGGCGCTCGGCGTCATCCGCCCGAGGGCTTTCCGTCCGATCATCGTTACCTACTTTCCTCCGATGGGCAGATTCGCTTGCTGTTCGTGCGTAATCGTGTATTCCTGGTCGGGGCGCCACGCGATGCGGACCGCCTTGTCTTGGTCAGCGGTCAACATCACCGAGTCAGCGTTGTTCTGCCGGGCGACGACCAACTCGCCCCCGGCATCGAGTTCGACAACGTAGCGCGTGAGAACGCCCGCATAGCTGACATCTCGGATACGACCCGTTTCCACGCGGACGCCCTCCGGGACGGCTTCGCCGTCCCGGAGGAGGCTGATCTTCTCGGGTCGGACGGTGATCTGCTTCCCGTGGCGTTCGATCAGGTTGGAGATGCCTATGAAACCAGCCACGAAGGCCGTCAATGGGCGTTCGTACACCTCGAGAGGAGTGCCTATCTGCTCGATCCGGCCCTGGTTCAGCACGGCGATGCGGTCGCTCATCGAGAGCGCTTCCTCCTGGTCGTGCGTGACGTAGACGAACGTGATGGCTACCTCGCGCTGTACTCGTTGGAGCTCCAGCTGCATCTCCTGGCGGAGCTTGAGGTCGAGGGCGCCGAGCGGCTCGTCGAGCAAGAGCACCTCCGGCTCGTTGACGATGGCCCTCGCAAGCGCGACGCGCTGGCGCTGCCCGCCCGACAGCTGCGCCGGCTTGCGTTCGCCGAGGCCGGACAGGCGCACCCGCTCCAGGGCGGCGGCCGCTCTGCGGCCGCGCTCCGCCTTCGGCACGCGCCGAACCCGAAGTCCGTACTCGATGTTCTCGGACACCGTCATGTGTGGGAATAGGGCGTAATCCTGGAAGACGGTATTGACGTTGCGGGCATACGGAGGGATGTTCGTGACGTCGCACTCGGCCAGCTCGATCCGGCCAGAATCCGGTATCTCGAAGCCTGCGATAAGGCGCAGTAGCGTTGTCTTGCCCGATCCAGACGGCCCGAGCAACGTGAAGAACTCGCCCTCGCCAACCCGCAGATCGACGCCCGCGAGCGCCACGACGCCACCGTAGCGTTTGGTCAGCCCCGTGACCTCAACCGCGATCCGGCCAGTAGTGAGGTCGCTGACGGCGGCGCGCTGCGCACGGGCGGTAGTCGCAATAAATTCGTTTGTACCACGACTCAGGCCCACACTTCAACGTGCACCTCACGGATAGGCCGGTAGGTCCGGCACGGGGATTAACGGGTCCCACGACAGTTGTGCTCGTCGCCTGGCACGGCCGTGGCCGCCTCGATCCCGCAGTCGCCCCAAGGCTGTCGAAGTTTGGCACTTCCGTGGGCCGGCACGATCGTGGCAGCCGAGTCCACCCCTCATGTTCTCAGGATCACCTCGCGCTTCGCCGATACATAGAGAGGTGAACAAGAGTGTCCGCTCGCACGTCGACCTCGACGCGTTGCTCGAGCGCACGCGTCTGGCGTCGAGCCCTGCTGCTTGCGAGGCATGCCTGCCAGAGATCACGAGGGCGCTCGAGTGGGTAACGGCCCCCATCGACAGAGCCCGCCTGCTCATCTGCCGGGCCCGAGTGCGATCATTCCAGTCGCTCGACCGCGAGGCATGCGAGGACGCCGCTGCTGCGACAACTCTCTTCGAGATGGCCGGCGACGTCGAGCTGGCCATCGACGCTGCCAGCCTCGGTGCGGCCCACGCCTCCCGGCTTGGCAACGTCTCACTCGCTTCGGAACTGGCGACAAAGAGCATCCTGGGCCTGGACTCCATCAACGATGACCGTCTCCGGATGGAGATCACCAACCGGCTAGGCGTCTTTTGCTACTACTACCTGGACTACGACCGAGCAGTTGAGCAGTTCGAGTTCTCGCTCGCTGCCGCCGAGCGACTAGGTGACCGCGAGCGGGTTTGCCGCGAGTTGTACAACGTGGTCGACGCCTTGCTGCTTGCCGCCCAGCAGCAGCAGAAGTCCCAACTGGGAATCGACACCGAAAGGCTCGAGCGCGCCGAGGCGATGGCTCGAAGATTGCTCCGGGAGTCAGCGGAGGCGGAACCGCGGCTCGGCAACTACCGGCTGCTGGCAGAGGTCCTCTGCGACCTAGGCCGCGTGGAAGATGCGCTACAAGTGCTCGACGGGTTCCGGAACGAGGCGAACGCGGTCAAGCCCGCAACTGAGCACGCTGATCTCGCCTGGGTCGAGGCCCGATGTCTCCGCCTAGCTGGCCGAGTGGAGGAAGCCCTTGCGGTCGCCCGCCGAGATGTGGGGATCGTCGAGGAGAGCGACGACGAGCACGACTTGATGCTGGCGCTCGAGGAGTTGGCCGCTTGCGAGGAGGCTGCCGGTGACTTCCAGAGCGCACTGGCCGACACCCGTGAGGTCAAGAGACACATGTGGGAGATACACCAGGGCCAAACCCAACAGCTCGTGCAGCAAGTCTGGGCACGGGTGGACCTCGAGCGGGACCGCAGCAATCTCCAAACTCAGGCGGCGGAAGCCACACGATCGGCTGAAGAAGACGCCCTTACCGGCATCGGCAACCGGCGGCGGCTCGATCGCTTCCTCGCTGAGGAGGCGGCGCGGCAGACCGAAGTGGCCTGCATCATCGCCGACATCGATTCCTTCAAGGAGATCAACGATACGTTCGGCCACGACATAGGCGACATCGTCCTGCGACAAATCGCCCAGCTCTTCGCGAGCAAGACACGAAGCGGGCAGCTAGTCATCCGCTACGGCGGGGATGAGTTCGTGCTGGCCTTGTCGGGCGTCAACCTGGTGGGCGCTGACGGATTCGCCGGGCGGCTGCGGCACGATGTCTCCGGCATTGACTGGACAGCGGTCGCGCCGGACCTCCACGTAAGCGTGAGCCTCGGAGTTGCCTGCGGTCCGGCGAAGGGCTGGCAGGAGGTGCTCACCGCCGCGGACACGCGGCTGCTCGCCGCCAAGCGGCTTGGCCGGAACGCAGCCGTGACGGCTTCCACGGGCGCCTTTGTCGCTTGAAGATGCCTAAGACTTTCTAAGGAGCGGTCAGCCGGTCATAGAAACCTTGCGAGTCCTGACGCCAGACTCGCCGCTACTCGCCGCTGCGACCGTCGATGCGCTCCCGGAGCAGATCCAAGTGGCGGCCGCAGAAGCTGTCGTCCGCTCGCGAAGGTAAGCACCCGATCCATCGTGTGCCGGCGAGTTCTGCTCGAGGACCTAGCAGCCGACTGATCCGTCGACAAGCTCGCGGATGAGGTCAGCGTGGCCGTTGTGGCGGGCGTACTCCTCGATCATGTGCACGTAGATCCAACGAAGCGAGCAGGGCTGACCATTTCGGGTGACGCCGGTGTCGTCGAGGCTGTGGGACGCGGCCGCCCTGCGGCTGTCGTCGCACTCCGCCTGCCATGACGCCAGGTCATCGTCCCAGTCAGCGCCGTCGAGGGGGACCATTTCGCTGTCCTCTACGTTGGGGTCGCACCAGATGTACGGTGCGCCGGCCTCGCGCTGGAGGACCCGCCTGAACCACGATCGTTCAACCTCTGCCATGTGGCGGACAAGACCGTGGAGGGAGAGCTTCGAGCTAGCGACGGGGCGAGCCTTCCGCCCGTGGTCGTCGATTCCCTCGGCTTTGAGCAGCAGCGTCGTGCGGTGGAACTCCAGCCAGGCCTCCAGCATCTCGCGCTCGGCGAGGCCGTCCTTTGGTGGTTCGCGCCGTCTGGGGTCCTCGAGGTCTTGAACCATGTAATGGGAAGCTACCCGCTCGCGGTCGGCACGGGCCGGACGGCGAGGCCACAGGCAATGACATACTCGCCGGGTGAGCTTCGATCCGTACGCTCCTTACGGCTCCCTGGTGCAGTCGACCGTCCGCCTCGTCGCGTGGAATGTCTGGGGTCGTTATGGCGCCCGATGGAAGGAGCGGCAGGCCGCAATAGAGGACTCCCTTCTCGAGGTCACCCCCGATTTGGTGTGCCTGGTCGAAGCCTGGCGTGACGGTGAGATCACCCAACCTGAGCGAGTCTCTCAGACGCTCGGCCTGCCTCATCACTGCTTCGTAGGCGATTGGGAGCAGGAGGATTGGGTTTCGGGGGTGGGATTCGTCTCCCGCTGGCCGATGACCGAGCCTGTGCGTCGACCCCTGCGGGCCGAGGACGGCTCGGGCTTCGGTGAGGCAGTGCACGTCGTGGTGGACGGCGATCGCGGTCCGATCCAGCTGTTCAGCACCATGCTCGACTACCAACTCGACGGCAGTGCCCTCCGCCAGGCACAGGTGAAAGAGCTCGCCCGGTTCATCCAGGAGGTGAGCAGCCGCCGCTACCCGATAGTCGTATGCGGGGACTTCAACGCCAACCCCGACTCGGACGAGATACGAACGCTCACCGGGCGTTCAGCCACCGCCGCTCCGGAGCTCGTCTTCTACGACGCCTGGGAAGTGGCAGGTGACGGCAGCGCCGGTTACACATGGTCGAACCGCAACCCGCTTGCCGCGCTCGGTCTTTACCCAGACAGGCGGTTCGATTACATCTTCTCTGCCTGGCCCCGCCTCGGAGGCGCGGGTCACCCGACGCACTGTGCCCTGCTCGGCGTGCGTCCGCCCGCCGACTTGCAGCTGTCCGACCACTACGGCGTCGTCGCTGACCTGCGTTACTGAATGAGCCCGCAGAGGATGAGCCGGTGAGAACCCACGTCGCCCTGCTACGCGGGATCAACGTCTTGGGCCGCAACAAGGTGTCGATGGCGGAGCTCCGCGACGTAGTCGCGTCGCTGGGTTACGGCGACGTGACGACGTACATCCAGAGCGGCAATGTCCTGTTTTCAGCGGCCGACGCTGGCGCAGACAGCGTCGAGCTCGCGGACAAGCTCGAGGTCGCGATCGCGGAGCGGCTAACTGTCCGACCGGCAGTCGTGGTCGTCGGCCGCGGCGAGCTCAGGCAGGTCGTCCGTGGCAACCCGTTCCCCGACGAGGAGGATCCCAGGTGCCTCCACGCCGTGTTCCTCCGAGAGGCTCCCGATCGCCGGGCAACCGCATCGGTCACGGCCGCAGTCGATCGCGCTCACACGAGGGCGAGCCGGGACGACGCGCGCGTCGTCGGCCGCACGCTGTACCTGTGGACGCCCGACGGGTTTGCTCGCAGCATCTTGCGGGCGGAGCTGAGCCGTGGCGGGCGGCACCGCACCCCGATGCAGGCGGGAACGGCGCGGAACTGGACGACCGTCAACATGCTCGTGTCACTCCTCGAAGGCTGACCTCGAGCTTCAGGAGGGCCGAGGTGCCGACCATGGGCAGGCAACCATCGCGAGCGCGTGGATCGGGAACACCCGACGTCCGAGCGTGAGCTTGCGCCACACCGATGGCTGGTACTCGGCGACGTCGGAAGTAGCGAAGCGTCGAATCTCGTGGACAACAAGGAGCGCTCGAAGCGTCGAACCGACCTGGATGCTCTCGACAATCAGGGTGCCCTTCACTCCGCAATGTGGCATGCGGGGGCGAGGCCGTGTCCACGGACCCGGCGTCATGGGGCAGCCGGATGCGGAACAGATATCAAGGGAATTTTTGGGCGTTGCCTGCCCGCATCACCTGTTGACGATCACCGTTCCTCGTCCTCATCGCTCGGCGGCCTCACTGAGCTGCGGTGGATGGGCAGAGCTCAGGCGGAGACATCGATCTGATATCGCTCGGCGAGCTCCGCGACAGACAGGGCGCTTCCGCTCATCGACATCAGGGCGGGGTCGTCGGACAGCCTGGCGATGACGCGCCCGACTCCTTCTGGCGACTGGGATCCCGTCAGGTCGAGGTGCTCGGCGAACTGCATTACCCCCTCGGTTCGCACGAGTCCCGGGTGAAGCGACACGGCGGCGACGCCGCTCTCGGCGAGTTGCTCCGCCATCGCTAGCGACAGCCTGTCGTCAGCCGCTTTCGCCACGCTGTAGGCCACGCCTTGCCCGGCAACGTGAGATTGGCCGAGAGCCATGGAGATATTCACCACGAGACCACCGGGGTCGCGTCGCAGCAAGGGCGCGCACAGTCGCGATGTTACGTAGTGCGCTCGAATCCCTCCGTCGAACATGGCGTCCCACAACTCCACTGGTTGATCCCAGAAGGGCGCGTTCCACTCCTCCCAAGCACCGGCGTTGAGGCGCTCGTAGCCGGCCCAGACGTTGTTGACGAGTAGGCGCAGGCGGCCTGCGGCCGAGATCTCTTCGACGACCGCCTCTACCTCGTCGTCTCGACGATGATCACAGACGCGGGCAATGCCGGTGCCGCCGGCGGTGTCGACGGCCGCCGCAGTTTCCTCGACGGTTCCCGGAAAGGGCGACACGAAGCCGCCGTCCTTACCGGACCGCCCCGTCACCCAAACCGTCCATCCGGACGCGCCCAAAGCGATCGCTATACCCCGGCCGACACCACGAGTTGCCCCGGTCACCCATGCCCATTTTGAACCCGAAGTAACGCTCACGGCGACGACGATACGCAAGGCGGGCGCTTGCGTGTCCGTCGTTCGGACGTTTACGACAGTGCTCAATTCACTGCAGTCCTGAGTGCCGAAGAGTGACGCTAGGGACGTGCTCGCCCCAACGCTTCCGAATTCCCGACTCGTCGAGCGCACCGACCCCGGAAGGGGCGCGCTGTGTCAACGACGGCGGGAGAGAGCTCGGAGGGCACAGCGTCAATGACGCCGTGATCGCCTACGGCAAAACCCTCCTCGAGGCCGATGACGAACGCATAGGCGAGGTGAGCGCACTCGGCTCGACGAGATGCTCTTTTGTCGTGAAGGACCTGGCGCACCCAGCGCTGGTGCACCTCGATCGTCGACGTCGGAGCCGGCTCGACACACCTCCTCGACGTGGTCCCCGGGCGCTCCGCCAACCGGCCCGCGAGCCAGGTCCGAGAGCGGCGATGGCGCTGGCGAGCGAGCCCCGTTTCGTCACGCGGGGCGTCGATGGTCCGGGCACTGCGCCACGAACACCGAGACGATGTTGGTCACGTAGTTTGGGGTCATGGAGACATGGGACGCCATCAGGGCACGCCGTAACGTCCGTACCTACCTGGACCGGCCAATCGCGGCCAGCGACCTCGACCGGATCCTCGAAGCCGGCTGGCGATCACCATCGGCGTCCAATCGGCAGCCTTGGGACTTCGTGCTGGTGACCGACCGCTCCCGGCTACAGGAGCTCACCACGGTGTGGATGGGAGCCCGGCATCTCGCCGGAGCGGCCGCGGCGGTGGTGATGACTCTTCGGCAGCCGGAAGAGGAGCGCTATCTCACCATCGACCAGTACGACCTGGGCCAGGCGACCATGGCGATGATGCTGGCCGCCACCGATCTGGGCGTCGGTTCAGGCCACTCGGCCATCGGCGACCAGGATGCCTGCCGGCGCATTCTCGGCATACCGGAGGACCGGCTCTGCGCCTACATGCTGGCCCTGGGCTATCCGGCCGACCGGCCCCTGAAGCCGATCGCCCACCCCGACCGCCGCCCGTTCGACGACGTCGTCCACCGAGGCCACTGGTAGCCGCCGGTGTCGGCTGGGCAGTGGCCTCGGTGAGCCACGCGCAGCGGTCGATCAGCCGTCCTGGAACCGGGGATCGGAAGTAGCCGAGTGGGCGTATCGCTGGCGCTCGTGGTACCAGTAGCCGGCGGTCGTCCTGGTCTCCAGGTCTTCACGGGCGGCAAGCCGGCACTGCGCGACCGGCGCCGCCTCCCGGTGGTCGGGGTCGCCAATAGGGCGCGTCAGGGTGAGGAGCACTACCTGAGGTGAGATCGAGCGTCGGCTCCAGGTCAGCTCGTAGCCAGCTCCGGCGGCGCCGGTGAGCCCGAGCCGATCTCGGCCTTGAGGGCGGCGAACTCCTTGTCCACCTCGGCGGCCGACCCGGCTTCGTCGAGGTCCTTCTGGATGTCGTCGGTGCCGCCTCCAACGTCCTCGAGCACTCCGGACTGGAGTAGCTCGTCGACAGCGCCGGCGTGGGCCTGCATCGCGGCGATCTTGTCCTGGGCACGTTGGAGCATTTCCCCGGAGTCGCTGACGGCATCCGAGATGCCCGCGGCGTTCTCGTCCACAGAGCTAACGGCCTTCGCCGCTGTGTACTGCGCCTTCATCACCTCCTTCTGGGTCCGGAAGTCGTTTACCTTCTTCTGCAGAGCGTCGAGGGTCTGCTCGAGCTTCTGTTCCTGCTCGGCAAGCTGTTCGCGCTGAGGCTCCATGGCGTCGATCTGGGCCTGGGCGGCGGCCTTGCGGGAGAGAGCCTCCTTCGAGAGATCGTCCTTTCCCTGGACAATCGCCTCTTTGGCCTGATCCCGGAGGTGGTTCACCGAGTGCTGGAGCTGTTGTTCCTGCAACTCGATCTGCTTGCGCGACGCGGCGATGTCCACTAGCGACCGGCGGACCTGAGTGAGCTGGTCGAGCATCTTCTCGTAGGAGAGATCGATCATCTCGTCCGGCCTTTCGGCAGCGTCTAGCGCCTTGTTGGCCTTGGCCTCGAGTATGTCATGGGCCTTTTGGAAGAGGGTCATTTCGATCTGCTCCTTGTCGGTGGTGGACGGAGCCCGCGCCGATCCGTTTCCGAGCCAGCACCGTGTGGATGTCGGCGCTTGTATCGGCACGGCTGCTTCGGGAGGTTATCGCTCGCTGCGGACAGCGGATCGGCGTTCGGGCTGGCGGTCAAGCCGGAGGTTCGCCCTCGCGGGCCGCCGTCCCTACGAGCTATGGCAGAGTGCGGCGGAGGACGCCTGCGCAGTCCTTGGCGCCGCGGGCGAATCCGGCGTGGCGGGCGCGTGGACGCGGAGCAGATCGCCTTCTATACAGGTAGGCATGGAGTCGCGCATGAGCACCGGCACGTTGCGCACCTACGTCGGGATCGCCCCGGGTGTGGGGAAGACGTACGCGATGTTGCGGGACGGGCGCGCCCGCCAGCGGGCCGGAACTGACGTCGTTGTCGCCTACTGGGAGCGCCACGGACGCGAGGCAACCGCCGCCCAGGTGACCGGCCTGGAGCTGCTTCCGGCCAGGACCGTCAGTTACCGCGGAGGGACCTTCGAGGAGCTGGACGTCGCCGCGGTTCTCGCCCGGCATCCGGACCTGGCGCTCGTGGACGAACTCGCCCACGCCAACGTCCTGGGCGAGGGCCACGAGAAACGCTGGGAGGACGTCGACGAGCTCCTTGCGAACGGCATCGACGTCTTCACGACCCTCAACGTCGCCAACATCGACTCGCTCGCCAACCTCGTCTCCCGCCTCACGGGCGTTCACCCGGCCGAGCCCGTTCCGGACGTCTTCGTGCGGGCCGGTGAGATCAAGCTCGTCGACCTTGCGCCTTCGGCGCTGCGGCATCGACTGGCCGAGGGTCTCGTCTTTCCTGAGGAACGCGTGGACGCGGCTCTCTCGAGCTACTACCGCTTCGCCAATCTCGCCGCCCTGCAGGAGGTGGTCCGGCTCTGGCTTGACGACTCGGTGGCCGATCCGGTCGATGCGTTCCTGCAGGCCCATGGTGTCGTCCTGCCCCAGCCATGCGACTGCGTCTTCGTCGGCCTCGAAGGGTCGTCCGCCGACGAATGGCTCATCCGCTATGCCGCCCAACTCGCCGAGCTGTCGAATGCGCCGGTCATCGGCGTGCACGTCCGTGACGGCGACAATCTCGGGCGGCCGCCTATCGGGCGACTCGATGAGGACCGGCGACTCCTGGGTGAGCTGCAGGGGACGTTGCTGGAGTTGAGGGCGGACGACATCGCCTCTGGACTGATCGAGGCAGCGCGCACGGCCGGCGCCTCCCAGCTCGTGATCGGGTCCGGGCACCGCTCCCGGTTCTCACGCGCCTCGAGGAAGTCAACCGTCGCCAAGATCCTTGGGGCCGCCGGTGACCTGCCCGTCCAGGTCGTGAACGTCGGGAGGCCGTCCACCGAAGGCGCCCGCAAGCCTCGCCAAAGGCCGCTGGCACGGCGCCGGCCATCCAGGCGACACGCCTGAGCCGAGCGAGGGAGGGCTACCGCACCCGCAGCCTTGCGTCGAAGGTGTCGCCCACGGCGTCACCCAGGCAGTTGAATGATGTTTCGTGAGAAAAGAGCAGCTCACAGCTGCGTGTCGGAGGGCCGATGTCGCGAATCTGCGACTGGTTGTGATTTGCGCCCCACCGCCAACACTGATCTGTCATGAATGCCCGGACGTAGTCGGGGCCGCACCCTAAGTGACGTCAGGGGATCGACCGGTAGACACGGATGAATGCAGCCCGAAAACCGCGGGCCGGCCAGAAGCGCGACGCGACGAGGTTGGTTAAGCGCCAGTCCGTCGACATCGTCTTGAAACCGTTCTCCGCCGCCCAGCCGATGACGTAGTTCGTGAGCGCGACCCCGAGCCCGGTACCCCGGACCTCGAGATCGGTCGTGCAGCCCGCGAGATCGATGCTTCGTTGCGGCACTCGCATGTCGGGCGGTCGCCGGTACAACAAGGCGTGACCGACGATCCGTCCGTCCCGCTCGGCGACGAAATGAGTGAAGGACTCATTGGTCCAGGTATCGCCCCACTCGTCCTCGAGTTGGAATTGACTCGACAGGCTGAAGCCGTTGAAGCTCGCCGACCGGGTGAGGTGCTCCTCTTGGACGGCATGCAGTCGCGCTGCGTCGACGAGGTCGGCGGGAGTACTCGGCCGGATGCCCGCCGCTTGGTCGCAGGTCGCCCGCTCGGGCACCGCCAGCAAGGCCTGGATGGCAGAGCCGCCGAAGCTGAGGCAGAACCACGGTTCGATGAGATCGTCCAGCTTCGGGACGAAGACGTTGTGGCGCACCAAGCCCTCGTTCACCCAACGCTCGGCCGCGACTGCGTACAGATCGCGAGTGATCTCTGGCTCGGTGGCGGCGTGCCCGGCATGTCCACTCCTCAGCGCTCGGCCGAGTGGGCTCTCCTCGCACTTGCCGACGAGGTATCCGACGACCTCGTCTTCGCGCAGCGCCACGGCGCCGCTCCCGCCATCTTCTAGCTCAGCCGCGACGTAAGGCTCGAAGTCCTCGATCGCAGGGAGCAAAGGTTCGGCAAAGCGGTGTGCCGCATGCCGCTTGGCCAGCAGCTTGGCGGCTCCGGGCACGTGCTCGGCCTCGAACGGCATGATGCGCGTTGCTGGCACGAATCCTGTCTAGCCGATGGCTGCCACCCCGCCCACCGGGGGGTGCGTCATCCGAGTAATCCCAGTTCAGAAGCGGTGTCGGAGGACCGACTTCGAGGATCTGCGACTGGTGCCACTAGGAGGAGCTAAACGACTGTTCTGCGAGCCGTGAGCGAACTTGGTGTGTCGCCGGTATTGATAGTCGTGCTCGGTTCGAAGAGCAGCAAGGTGGCCTCGGCTTCACTCTGAGGCTGGTGGGCCTTCCCGCGAGGCACGACAAAGGTGTCGCCCGGCTCCAACTTCACCGCTCCGTCGTCCATCCCGATGGTGAGGCAACCGGACAGTACCAGGAAGAACTCGTCGGTCTCTGGGTGAGAGTGCCGAGCGAACTCGCCACGAACCTTGACGACTCGCACGTCGTAGTCGTTAACCACAGCGATCGTTCGAGGTGACCAGTGCTCCGAGATGCCTGACAACACAGTGTTGAGGTTGCGGACGTCGGATTGTGCCACCGGAACATGATGTCACGCGCCAAACGCTGGCTGGCTGTCGTGGACCCGGCTCAGCACTTCGGCGATCCCTGCTCGCTGATCCGGGCCGTGAGGATTCAGGAACAGAGGCGCTTGGGGAGCGATGTTGTCGGAGCTCGACGCCCTGCGCCGCGACGCCCGGATCGAGCTAGTCGTGTCAGTCGATGCTGACGAGCACTCGGTCGTGCTCGACACCCGGGTCCGGTTCCTGAAGGTGAGACAAGGCGAGAACTGAGCTGACGTCATCGGTCGCGGCGTCCAGCCCCGCGCCGCCGGACGGGTGAGGAGCGGGGTCGGGTTTCGGTGGGTCACCCCCGCCTCGCCGTGGGTTACCCGGCCCCGTGTCGAGCTCGCTCCACACGAGCACCCCCATGAGTGCACTGTCAATCGCCGAGATCACGAGGAAGCCGAAGAGGGCGAGCAACAGGCCACCCGCATCCAACACGGCGGTGATCTCGTGGCTGTACGTAATGGCGCCGGGGTCACCTCGCAAGACCGGTTCCAGCCCGGCCACGCCGAACAGGAGGTGCGAACCGTGGTAGAGCCAGTGTCGCAGCCACGACTCCTTAGTCAGCAGGGCGATGGTGCTGGTCCCGAGAGTGTTGACCAACAGCGCACCGACAAGGTTCGCGAGGAGACCGGCTGCTACAAGCTGGCGTGCCCGGTCGCCGGCAGATGGAGACGAGGCGCTCGAAGCCGCGTACCGCTGGCCGGCAAGAGCAGCCGCTGCGATTGGGCCGAACCAACACAAGGATCCAGGCGAGAACCACCAATGGGTCGATGTCGGAACCCGGCAGCCACGGATTCGTGGCGACTTTGCTGAGCCCGAGAGGAGCCACCAAGTACATGACGAGGCCGAGAACGAGCCCGGTGCCGGTGCCGATGACGAGGGTGGCGGGTGCGACTCGCGCCCGCCGCGAGGTCGCCCAAACGATGACGGCGGCGTAAAGGCCCGCGAGGACCAGGAGTATGACCTGAGGTGGCCACACTCCCGCTCTTTCTTGCGGTCCGATGACACGACGCAGGAGCTGAGCGACATCCCCGCTCGGCCGCTGGAAGATGAACTGCTCGATGGTCGCCCAGGCCGGCAAGAAAGCCAGGAGACCGACGTATGCGCCGGCACGTAGGAACCTGGCTATCGGGCTGTCGGCGACTGGTCCCAGGAGCGGGCGTGCTACCAGCACCAGCCCGGCCAGTACGAGCACCACGGTGAGCGTGTCGACCCGGTCGACCGAAGTGGCACCCGTGGCTGCTGAGCCTGGCCAGACTTCCCAGACTATGGAGGCCGCCGCAGCAGCGAACAGCAAGGCACTCCTGAGGCCGCGCCGCACCAGCAGTTCCCTCGCGCCGAGGCGCACGCCGCTAGCTCGCCAGACCCCATGATGCCCGCGTCGCGTGCTTCTGGAAGACTCGGCCGATGTCGGGCTCTCGGTCCACCAACACGGTCGTCGTTGGCGGCGGCCACAGCGGACTCGCCATGAGCAAACGGCTGTCCGTTCTGGGCATCGATCACGTAGTTCTCGAGAAGGGGGACGTGGCCGATTCGTGGCGGAGCCAACGTTGGGATTCGTTCACCCTGCTGACCCCGAATTGGCAGACCAGCCTCCCGGGGCTCAGCTACGAGGGCGACGATCCCGACGGATTCATGACCGGCAGCCAGCTCGTCGAATTCATCGACCGATACGCCAACGAAATCGATACCCCGGTCTACCGCCGCACCACCGTCAGCGCGGTACGCGCAGTCGGCTCGGCCGGGGACGGGTACGAGGTCGCCACCGACCACGGCCCGTGGCGCTGCCGGTGCGTGGTGCTGGCCGGAGGTGCCAGCAACCTGCCGAGCATCCCCCCGTTCGCCGAAGGTGTACCCGACGTAGTCGAGTCAGTGAACCCCCTCGATTACCGAAACCCCGACCAGCTCCCCGACGCAGGGGTGCTGGTGGTCGGCGCCGCGGCGACCGGGATACAGCTCGCCGAGGAGATCCAGCGCTCGGGTCGGGCCGTCACCCTCTCGGTTGGTGAGCACGTGCGTCTACCGCGCACCTACCGGGGCCGCGACATTCAGCACTGGATGGACGCCATCGGTCGCCTCGATGAGCGCTACGACGAGGTCGAGGAGATCCTCAAGGCGCGCAAGGTGGCCTCACCTCAGCTGATCGGCTCCCCTGAGCGGCGGACCCTCGACCTCAACTGCCTCGTCGACGCCGGGGTGCAGCTGCGCGGCCGGCTTGGCGCGATCCGCGACGGGTCGGCCCTGTTCTCTGGTGGGCTCCGCAACCACTGTGCCCTCGCCGACCAGAAGCTCGGCCGGTTGCTCGACGACATCGACGGATGGATCATGATCCACGGCCTCGACGGCGAGGTCGGGCCGGCGGAGCGGTTCGAACCCACCCGGATCGCGCCCGGCACGCCGCTGACGCTCGACCTGCGTCGTGGCGAGATCGGGAGCATCGTCTGGGCCACCGGCTTCCATCCCGACCTGTCGTGGGTCGACCTTCCCGTGTTCGACCCGACCGGCCGGCTGCGCCACGACGGTGGGGTGGTCGACGCGCCCGGCGTCTACTTCCTAGGCAGCACGTTCCTGCGTCGTCGGCGCTCGAGCTTCATCCATGGTGCAGCCGACGACACCCGCGAACTAGCCGACCACCTCGCGCGGCACCTCGCCGTGCGACCGTGATCGATCACGGCTTGGTGCCCACGTAGCCGAAGACCTGGATGCGGCCGCGCAGCGGCAGCCCGTCACGGACGTGCTCCGCGGCCAGCTCGGACGCCCGCCTGATGAACTCGGCCTCCCCGATGCTCTGAATCGATTCGTAAGCCGGTCCGGTGGCCGCGAGTCCTCGGGCGTAGGTCTCCGGATCCGGGAACTCGAAAGCGAAGGGGATCTCGAACCGCTCCTCGACCTCGAACCCGCGCTCGGCCAGGAACGCCTCGCCGATCCCGGGTCGACCGAGGGCCACCATGTCGGCCTGGTGCTGGACCTTGTCGTCGGTCGCCCAGAGGAACGGCGCCAGCATCCACGCCCCGGGCGACTTGCCGACGTTGCCCCACACCGTGATGGCCACCCGGCCGCCGGTCACCAGGACTCGGCGGGCCTCGTCGATGGCGCCCGGAGTCGTGCCCCAGATGCCACGGAAGCTGGTCACCACATCGAAGGACTCGTCGTCCCACGGAAGCTGCTGCATGTCACCGACTCGGACGTCGGCGTCGGGATTGCGGTCACTCGCGACCGCCACCAGCCGGGGTGAGGCGTCGATCCCTGCACACACTGCCCCCCGCATCGTGGCCAGTTCCATCGCCAGGCCCGAGCCGCAGGCGACGTCGAGGACCCGGTCGCCCTCCCGGATCCCGAGACGATGGTGCACCGCCACGTACTCCCGAGACGCCGACGGCTCGCTCAGCGTCGAGAAGTCGACGACGCGTCGACCCCACCCCTCATCAACCATCTCCCAAGACACCGCCGCCCCTCCCGTCGACGATCGCGAACCCTACCGTCTCCCTAGTCTTTCGTGCCGGTCGGCGTGAGGACATTTCATCCACGCGAGGGATACGGTTAGCGTCTCCGGCCACCGCGACCGGGCTGAGAGTGAGGCAGCCGTGGCTGAAGCAGTGGTCCAAGAAGTCAACGGGGTCCCGTGCGACAAGATGTTCGGGGCGATCGCCAAGGTGCGAGAGAATGCCGAACTTGCCCAGTTCCGGTTCTCCGCAAAGAACGAGTGGATCAACGGAACGGCCAGCCAATCCTCGATCCACGAGTGGCACGGCATGGGCGGTGACCACCTCCACGTTGATGAATTCACTTACACCGCCGACCACCCGACCCTGGGCCACGGCCACGGACCCACGCCGCAGGAGTACGTGCTCCACGCGTTGGCCGCGTGCATCACCGCGGGCATCGCCACCGGGGCGGCCGTACGCAACATCAAGCTCAACTCGGTGACATCGGAGGTGAGCGCCGACATTGACGTCCGCGGGGTGCTGGGCGTCGATCCCGACGTCCGCAAGGGCTTCAGCAACGTAAGAATCACGTTCAACGTCGACGCTGACTGCAACGACGAACAGAAGGACGCCCTGATCGCCGCAGGAGCGAAGTATTCGGCAGTGTTCGACATGCTTGCCAACCCGACCGAGGTCAACATCACGCGTGAGTAGCCCACTTGCTCTAGTGCGGTCCGGTCCGATGGCGCGAGGACCGAAACCCTCGAAGGGTTCGCGAGCTACATGAGAAGCCCTGGCTCGCCAACGGAAACCCTCCGTCGGTGAAATCGGGCGGAGCGTTGGCCGGCTTGCCTATCCGCGCGGTCTCTTGGTCCAGCATGGCGCACGCGGACCCTCTTGGTAACGCCCGCTCCGGGTTGCAATTCGGGTTGCATACCCTGAGGACTGCGCCTGGGCGCTACGACCTCGTTGAGCTATCTTCCCAGCTCAGAAGCGGTGTCGGAGGGGGGACTTGTAGCAATACGACACAGCAAACCCGCTGGTCGCTGGCTTCCTGATCTGGTCATGTCTCGGAGGCCAACCACCGAGCCCTTCGGTTGGTTACGACTACACTGTAGTCATGCCGCATCCACTTTCGATCCGCTTCCGGAGTCAAGATGCCCTCGAGCGTCTGAAGAGCGAAGCCGCCGCTCGAAAGCTCTCGTCGTCAGCACTTGCTGAGGAGCTGATTGAAGAGGGCCTCAGGTTGCGGCGCCACCCCCTCATCGTCTTTCGCGACGGTGCCACTGGCAGGCGTGCTGGGCTGCTCGGCGGTCCCGACATCTGGGAGGTGGTCGCCGGCATGGTCGGCGGTGACGTCCCGGTTTCCGAGCGCGTTGCGAGAGCAGTTGATCTATTCGGCCTTTCATCCGAGGACGTCACGGCCGCCCTCGATTACTACGCGGCCTTCCCAGAGGAGATAAACGAGGAGATCGCTGCCAACGCCGCAGCTGCAGAGGGGGCCGAAGCTCTCTGGCGACGGCGTCAGCAGCTGCTTGCCGGATGAGGCTGCTCCTCGATGCCCACCACTCTCCCAGGGCGGCCGAGCAGCTGCGCCAAGACGGTTACGACGCGCTCGCGGCGGCGGAAGACGCGAGGTTGGCTGCGTTGCCTGACGAGGATCTCCTCCGGGCTGCCACCGCCGACGATCGGGCCCTAGTCACCGAGAACGTCAAGGACTTCGACCGTATCGTGCGCATCTGGGCCAGCACCGGTGAGCGTCATCGCGGCGTCATCTTCACGTCGCCGCGTCGGTTTCACCGCGCCCGGAGCAGCTACCCTCGAGACCTCGTTCTGGCACTCGAGAACCTCCTCGCCGAGCCGCCGGACGAGCAGCAGGACTGGGTCCATTGGCTGAGCTGACCAAGACCCGGCGGATCTGGGACTCTCCGTTCATCGGCGCGAGCTCCACCGGCTGGGGCTCGCCGAAGAGCGCCGTGACCGTCTCAGCCGCCACCCGGCCGGCGACGCTCCGCTAGCGGTGCATGACTGCCAGTCAGCCAAGGGCCGTCTACGGACACCACCCGAATCGACTTCAGCCTCCTTGAGTCCTAAGCGGTCGCCGAGCGCCTTGCCGCACGAAGTCACGGACGGAGCCACTCCCGAAACTGTCCTCATCCCTACCTTCTACGCGGCGTGTTGCAGTGCGGACTGTGCGACCGTCGTATGCAGGGTTCCGCTCGGTCCGGCGGGCGAATCCTCTACCGCTGCGACGGGAAGGCTCGCGCTCTCCCACCGGGTTGCACGCATCCGCCGACCGTCTACGTCCGCGAAGACACAATCGTCGGGCGGCTGGACAGCTGGCTGGCGTCGTTGGCGACGCCGGAGGCGTTAGCTGACGTTGCCAAGCGGCTCGCCGCCTACACGACTTCGCCCCAGGTCGCCGTCGGCCTCCGCTACCTGCTCGAAGGCATCCAGCACGATGCCGGAAGGAAGCTCGATGAGAACGGCGACGGGCGGTCGGCTCTCCGGACTCGTGTCCAGGCCGCGACTGATTCCCGGGACCGTCTTGCGACAGTCATTAGCATATACAATGATTAGTGTATGAATGGTCAATCATCCGCTCCAGGCGACACGCCCGACTCGGTGGTCGATGCCGTGCTGTCGGCGAGCCGGGTCCTCGTGGCGGTGGCTGCACGGTCTCTGGCCGATGTCGCCGAGGAGGTCACTCTCACCCAGTACCGGACGCTCGTCGTGCTGGCCTCCCGCGGACCTCAGAACCTTGCAGGGCTCGCCGAGGCGGTGGGGGTCACGCCAGCGACGGCCACCCGGATGTGCGACCGGCTCGTGCGAAAGGACCTGATTCGCCGCAGGACCGAGCGAGGCGATCGGCGCCACCTCCGGGTGGCGCTGACGGCGAAGGGCCGGTCCCTGGTCGATGCCGTCACCGATCGTCGCCGGCGGGAGATCGGACGCATCATGAACGACATCCCCCTCGAGGAGCAGGCCGTCCTCGTGCACGCGCTCGGTCGGCTCGCCTCGGCTGCCGGTGAGGTGCCGGAACAAGACTGGACGACGGGGTGGGACTTGTAAGTGGGCCGTGGCATCCTCACCTTGACGCCCCGATGGCGAGCGCCCATGCGCTCGCTGCAGGCTCGGGCGGCCCGTTGGCTCGCAACGGCGTCCTACGGTCGCAAATGGCTCGTGCTCGGCGCCCTCATCGGCATCACCGCCGGCCTTGGCGCCGTCGTGTTCTACGAGGCACTCCGGGCGGCAACCCACCTGTTCCTCGGAGTGATCGCCGGTTACACCGTTCCCACACCGGTCGGCGAGGGAAGCCAACATGCCTCGGCGCATTTCGCCCGACCCTGGGCGATCCCGCTCGTGGCATGCGTCGGAGCCCTGGCGGGAGCGATCCTCGTCTTCGGGGTCGCACCCGAAGCCGAGGGACACGGCACCGATGCCGCCATCTCGGCCGTGCACCACAACCCTCGCGGCATCCGCCTACGGGCTGTCGCCGTCAAGATCGTCGCCTCCGCCCTCACGATCGGCTCAGGTGGCTCGGGGGGACGAGAGGGACCGACGGGCCAGATCAGTGCGGGCTTCGGATCGTTTCTCGCCCGCCTCTTCGACCTCAGCCCATCAGACGCCCGCATCGCTGTGGCGAGCGGGATCGGTTCCGGCATCGGCTCGATCTTCGGTGCTCCCCTCGGGGGTGCAGTCCTCGCCACCGAGATCATGTACCGGGACGACTTCGAGGTCGAGGCGCTCCTGCCCTCCTTCATCGCCTCCATCGTCGGCTACGTGGTCTTCGGCTCCATCGAGGGCTTCAGCCCGCTGTTCGGCAACGTCGAGAGCTACCGGTTGACCGACGCCCGACAGCTCCTCTGGTTCGGCCTCATCGGCATCCTCGGCGGGTTGATCGGGCTGTTGTACGCGAAGGGTTTCTACGGCATCGCGGATCTTTTCGGTCGCCTTCCCATCCCGCGATGGGTGCGGCCAGCCCTCGGCGGCCTCGTCGTCGGCTGCATCGCACTGGCGATCCCGGAGGTGCTCGGGACGGGTTACGGATGGATACAAGAGAGCTTCGGGCTGCAGCTCCTGCACATACCGCTCTGGATCGTGCTCGTCCTGCCGTTCGCGCGGATCGCCACGACCGGACTCTCCATCGGCTCAGGCGGCTCAGGGGGCATCTTCGGCCCGGGCATGGTGATCGGTGCGTTCGTGGGCGCTGCTGTCTGGCGTTTGCTGGAGCCCATTGTTCCGAGCCTCGGCCACAACCCAGCTCCGTACGTCATCGTCGGGATGATGTCGTGCTTCGGGAGCATCTCCCGGGCGCCCCTCGCCGTCATGCTCATGGTCGCCGAGATGACGGGCACGCTCACCCTCATCGTGCCGGCGATGGTAGCCGTGGGGCTGGCAACCCTCATCATCCGACGGAGCGACGACACCATCTACCGGAGCCAGCTGCGGAGCCGATCAGAGTCGCCTGCGCATCGCATCCTGACCGGTCTCCCGTTACTCGGTGCCGCTGCTGCTTCCGAGGCGATGGCAGCGCCTCGTTGTGTCGTCTCAGAGTCGCTCGACCTCGCCACTGCACAAAGCAGGCTGGAAGCTAGCGGGGTCGAGGCAGCACCGTTCGTCGATGCAGAGGAACGCTACGTGGGCATCGTGACGCTCGCGGCGCTACGGAGGGCGAGCGCGCAGCCGGACGAACCCGCCCTCGCCACTCTGGTAGATACCAGCTTCCTGCCGATCCACCAAGCGGTGCACTTAGACGTCGTCCTCGACACCCTGACGTCCACCCCGCAAGCCTGGGTGGCTGTGGTCGATGACGAACGACGAGTCATCGGCACGATCGCAACCTCGGATCTCATCGCCAGCTACCGGCGGAGCCTGCAGGCCAGTCTGCGTCGCGTCTCCGAGGTGAGCGGGCCGAGCGGCACGCTCGACGTCGTCGTTGCGGAGAGCTCACCAATCGTTGGAGCATCGCTGCGCGCAGCGGCGATCCCTCAAGGTGTCCTCGTCACCGCGATCGAACGTGGCCGCGAGGTGATCCGACCGACCGGCGACACGGTTATCTGTGCCGGGGACCGCTTGATGGTGCTCGGCGGTTCCGACGATCTCACTCGACTTAAACTGCTCGCCTCAGCCAAGCTGCGGCAACCGGATCTCTAGCGGTCCGCGTCGTCAGCGAGATGGCGTGGCGGTCGTGACGTCACCGGGGCCCGGCAGGAACCCTGGCTTCGATCCACTCGGTGGCTGGCGTCGTTGGCGACGCCAGAGGCGTTGGCTGACGTTGCTCCCCCGGATTGCGATGTGAGCGACCTGAAACAGAGGCTCTCCGACACCAACGGCAAACTGGCTCGACTCGTCGCCGCCATTGAGGCCGGTGGCGATGTCGAGGTACTCAACCCCCGAATCGCCGCACTGTCGACAGAGCGTCAGCTCACCTACCGCCGCAACCTTCGACCAGCCGGCGCCGCGGAGATTCGTGCCCTGCTCTCCGCGCTCCGCGGCTTGGTATCCGTGCTCGAGTCGGCGGACCCGACAGAGCGAGCGATGGTCTACGCGCACCTCGGTGTCAGCCTGAGATACGACCCTCGGAATCAGACTGTCCACGCGACCGCAGATCTCTCGCGTGTCGTAAACGTGCGTGTCGGAGGGGCGATCGACCCCGTAAGCACACTGGCGGTGCTGTTCGGTGAGGTCGCGGTCCAGCTGCGCGCCTACCAATCACGGTAGCTCTATTCGCCACACCGACAGTCCCCCTCCTACGAAGCGAGGGTTTCGGAGCATCACTTCAGTCAACCCGCCTAACGAAGCCGGCAGAGGGACCCAGGAAAGCAGCGAATAGGTGAACTTGCAGCGGGTGCTGCATGGGAGTCCAGGCTAGCGGGTCGTGGTCGAGACACAAGAAGTGCAGGCATTGACGGAGCGCACCACCGTTTGACACGTTGAATGCGGTCGTGTCGATTAAGAAGTCTGTGGTCCCGCGGCCCTTGTCGGTCTCGATCCCGGTCCATTTGATCGTGATCTTCTGGCCAGCGTAGGCACCCATGTTGACCGAGATCAGGTGGTAGCCCCGCGCGGCGTTGAGGTTGGTGTAGGTGGAGAGCGTCGCCAGGACCGAGCCGGAGCTGTTGAGAACCTGCAGCTTCAGCGTGTCGCAGCCGTTGCACCGCGACGCTATCTCGCTCGTGTCGATGTGCTGGTAGTAGCTCAGGACGTAGTTCGTGCAGCCGCTCGGCACGGTGACGGTCTGCGCCAGAGTGTCGGTGTGCGGTATGCCGTACCCGTCGAGCCAGGCAAACCACGATCCAGCCTCGGCGACCTCGTAGTAATCGGCTTCCAGGTTGTTCAGGATCACATCGGGCGTCGCCGTCCAATCGATGTTCCCGCTCTCGAAGCCGGGGTTGCGGAGCAATTGTGAGGCGGTGCAGCTGTGTTGCGTGTTCACCGTCCAGGTAAAGCTTGCTGACCCGCTCGCTCCGGTCGTGTCCTGCGCCGTCACGGTGACCGACGAGGTCCCGGCCGTAGTTGGCGTACCGGAGATGAGGCCGGACGAGGAGTTGATCGAGAGCCCCACCGGGAGGCCCGTCGCCGACCATGTGAAGCTCTGGCCGCTGGCCGAGTCGGAGGCCGACATCGGAAGGCTCACGGCCGTCCCGACGGTGGTGGTCTGGTTGCCCGGACTGGTGACGGTCACGGTGTTGGTGGTTGGCGTGTTCACCGTCCAGGTAAAGCTTGCTGACCCGCTCGCTCCGGTCGTGTCCTGCGCCGTCACGGTGACCGACGAGGTCCCGGCCGTAGTCGGCGTACCGGAGATGAGGCCGGACGAGGAGTTGATCGAGAGCCCCACCGGGAGCCCCGTCGCCGACCATGTGAAGCTCTGGCCGCTGGCCGAGTCGGAGGCCGACATCTGAAGGCTCACGGCCGTCCCGACGGTGGTGGTCTGGTTGCCCGGACTGGTGACGGTCACGGTGTTGGTGGTCGTGCCGCCGCCGCACACCGCCTGGGCCAGCGGAGCGCCCTGGGGCGTGCCGAGCCCGGAGGCCATGTCGAAGGCAGTGCCGGCCGGGTAAAGCGTGGTGCCGTTGTAGTCGTTGTTCCCCGACGTGATGTCGTCGAAGTTCCCCGAATAGTTCGACGCCGCCGCGTCGTAGAGGACGGGGTTGGCGAAGCCGATCGGCGTGCCCTCGCAGTAGCTCGAGGCGTCGGCGAGCGCGGTGAAGCCTGCCCACGTTGGCGCCGCGCCGCTGGTGCCGCCCACGGAGGTCCAGGACCCGTCGTAGTAGACGACGTAGCCGTGGTTCTCGTCGGCGCTCGCCGACACGTCAGGCACCTCACGACAGTAGGTCCCGCTAGCCGCCCGGCAAGGCGAACCGGAGGAGTTCGAGTTGATGACGTTCAGCGAGGACGGAGCGCCCGACTGGTATGAGGGCATCGTGTGCGAGATCGAGATGCCGCCACCGCCGGCGCCGTTGCTGCCGCCGTCGTTCCAGACGACTTGTGTCGGACCGGTGATGGAGGTCATCGAGGTGCCGCCTACGCCCGTCACGTAGGGCTGGCTCGCCGGGTCGTCGACAGCGAGGGAGGCGCTGGTTTCGCAGTCGTCGGAGCCGGAGTCGCCGGCCGCCGCGTAGATGGACTGGCCTTCGCTGGCGCCCTGCTCGAAGAGCGTTTCCTCCTCGGAGATGATCGAGGAGCCGGCCTCGGACTCGCACTCACCCCACGAGCTCGAGACGACCTTCACGGCGCTGTCGTCGACGATGCCGGTGTAGTTGTCGATGAGCCCAGTGTTGGAGTTCGGCGCCTGGAAGACGTCGACGTCCGCCTTGGGCGCAAGGCCGATGACGTTCTCGATGTCGAGTTCTGTCTCCAGCCCGTTGTCGTCGCTGCCGCCCGGCGAGCCGGTGGCCCCTCCGTCCTCCATGGTGTAGGTGACGGTGGAGGTGACTCCGCTGTAGCAGGACTCGTAGCCGGTGACGTCGGTCGAGAAGTTGGGCTCGAGCTCGAACAGCGCAACGGTGACCCCTGCGCCTTCGTCGCCGGCGCCGTAGAGCGGGGACAGGTCGTACGCCGACGCGATCTCGTCAGCGGTGTAGGCGCTGTACTCCGTGGCTGCGCTGGTGGCGGCAGAGCATGGCTGCGGCCCGCCGGTGGCGACGTGCGGCGACACCGTCCCAGGATGGGAAGGCGACTCCTCGAGCCCGAGGCGTTGCGGCATCGTCAGGTTGTCCAGGCCGATCACGTCCTGCACGTATCGGGCCGTCGTTCCCGAAAAGAGCGGTGCCTTGGTGTTGGCGTATGCAATGCGCCGGTCGGCGAGCCGGTACCGCTCGAAACCGGTGGAGAACACCTTCTCGAACTTCGCCGCCGTGCCGCTCACGGGGACCGTCAGGCGGTTGGCGCTGATCTTGCCGACGGTGAGCCCGTCTGCGGCGAGCTGCTGTTCGACCGCGGTTACCGCAGTGGCCGTGGGGCCGAACCTGCTGGTGAACTGGCTCGGGGTGATGTAGTGCTCGTAGAGGCTGTTGCCCGGCGTCGATACCGCGGTGGCGAACGACGCAAGGGCGGCAGGGTCGCGCGGGAGGAGCTCGACGTCGACGCTCAACTTCGTCGAAGCGGACAAGGCGCCTAGCGCCACCGCGTGGGCGGCGTGCGGGACCTGCCCGATCCGTTTCGGAGAGAGCGCTGCGGCGCCGGCGGGGATGCCGAAGCCAGCGCCAGCGGCCATCACCACCCCGGCGACTCCGGTCGCGACCGTGAGCACGAGCCTGTTAACGCGCTCGGGAAGGCGCGTTCGACGACTGCCAGCAAACATAAAGTCCCCTCTAGCCTGATGATTCCGGTGTCATGTCGATGGTGATACGGGTACGGCAGCTAAGCACCCGCGATCCGGCTCCCCCCAAGCTGACTCCATTCGGAATGCTTGTCACTTTGTTGCGCACGAGTACGCCAGCGCCGCGGCCAATGAGAGGCTCTAGCGCCATCATCCTTCGACCGCGCGCCCGTCGCCCGCCGGGGGCAGCCGGACAGGGCGAGTGGGCGCTTGGTCATTGGCCACAGCTGAGGTCAGTGGGCCACTACCAGCTCCGTGGCTTCATGAGCCGCGACGATCTCTCGGAGTTCCTCGAGGCGAGCCAGCAGCACTGTCGCTTCGTCGTGCGCGAGTTGTAGACGTCTGGCGGCGGAGGCTTCGGCGACGACCGGCACGGGTACCGTCTCAACCAAAGCCGCCGCCTCTCGCTGGGCGTAAGTCGCATACTCCGCCTCTTCCCACCGCTCTTGTTTCAGCGTCCCATAGAGGACGGGCACCGTCCCGATCGCGACCGCCAAGACGAACAGCGGAATGCTCCAGTACAAAACAGCCATGTCCTCCCCCTTCTCTTGCCTGTCACCAGCCTGTTTGTCCGTGTGGGTCCTTCCTGAACAGAGGTGACAGGTGCCCCGAATCGGGCGTCTCTCCCTCACCCTCTAAGGCGTTCCATCCCTGTGCCATTGGATGGCACATGATGGACGCCGCAACGCCCCGGCCGAAGCCGGGGCGTTGCGGCGGAGCGTGGTGATAGGCGCTACGCGTCGTTCGCCTCCTCGGTTGTCCCGCAATCGCCCTTCGTCGGCCAGCAGTGACACCGCCTTGAGAGGGTGGCCGGATCACCGCTCCAGAGCGCTGGACGCACAACTGGGTTCTAGATGCTCCCGGCAATCCCATGGCGACCCGTGCGGGCGTCTGCGGGCGAAAGTCGGTTGGCGGATGTTGGCGGGCGACTCGGTGATGTCGCCGCCGATTGGATCGATCCTCGTGACAGTTCAGCACATTCGAACGTGCGTGCCATCGAAGTAGCCACTGCTCTAAAAGATGGTGCAGCTCGAATCCAGGTGTCCGGAGCGGTCCTCACCTGTTCGCTGACTTGGAATTCTTTCCTATGCATTCCGGTCAGATTCAGCCTCGTCCAGCCGAAACCAGGGAGGATGAACCTAGGAATGCGAGGTTCGAAGAACCAACCGTCTTTTACGTCACATAAACCCAGCTCAGGACTGGTGCCGGAGGGCCGACTTCGAGGATCAGCGTCTCAGGCATCGGATAGTTTCTCGCGAAGACTCGAGGCGAGCCTGCCCGTGCTCGGCTCGACTACTTCGAACATCGAAAAGTGCCGGATATCCTGCGTGCGCAAGCCGCAGCCGGCGCGGATGGCAGCCGCAGCGATCGCAAGGTCGGCGCTGTCGATTGTGTGAGGACTCGAGAGCCACTTCCGACGAAGTTTGTCCGCCTCCTCGGCCACCCGCCCCACGTCGAGCCGGCAGCGTTCTGGCCAACCTGGCGGCCGGGTTGTTGGCGGCTAGGCGCGCTCCGCAGTCACGAGCTCGATCCGTTCCTCGAAGACCGACTCGCCTTCCAACAGGCGATGAACCGGACACTTGGCGGCGACGATGCGCACCATATCGAGCTGTTCCTGGGTGCAGCTCGCCGGAAGCCGCAGCACCATCTTGAACGTCGCGGGAGAACCTCGTTGCGGCGTCTCGTATTCGCACTCGACCTCGAGCTCGCCAATGTCCCAGCCCTTGCGGTCGGCGTACATCTCCAACGTGATCGCAGTGCAGGAGGCGATGCTCGCAGCCAACAGTTCCTGTGGGCTTGGACCCTGGTCGCTGCCACCATGGTCGGTGGGTTCGTCAACGGTCAGCTCATGGTCGCGGATCGCGATCCGATGGGTGAAGCCCCCTCTGCGCCGCGCGGTCGCCTTCATCGCACCGTCCCTTGTGCTCGTCCGACCTTCGCCCTCGGAGCGAGTCTACGTTGCAGCCGAACTGGTGCTAGGCCAGGTCGACCGCTGCTGCCGTCTTGAGAAGCCATTCGACGTCGACCTCCTCTCCCCCGACGCTGCCCGTGTCCCAGGGCTCGCTGACAAGAAGGGTGTGCAACGTTGGTCCTGGAACCCGCTCGAGGTGGCTCTGCAGGGTCGTGTCATCCGGCAAGCCGGCGAGTCGTGATTCCAGCCGGCGCCGAATCTGTCGCAAGCGCTGCATCATTGCATCAAGGTCCGCCGCCCTGTCGTAGGCACCTTGGTCACCCTCAGCGATCCCCAGGGCAATCTGGTCCTTGATGGCCCGAACGTTCCCAGTGGCGTCGGTGGTGACCATCTGCCGCCACGCCCGGCTCTTGTGCCGGTATTGCAGCATCGCCATCACCGCTTCGTGTCGGAGAAAGTCAGCGTCTCGCAGGCCGGCTTCCCTCCAAGTGGACGCTAGACACCGAGACAGCGAGATGGCCGAGGCGAGGCCGCTGTTGAGCCCGCGCCCGGGCCAGAAGTGAATCGCATTGGCCGCATCGCCGAGCAGGAACCCGAACGTGCCGGGAGTCGTCGCAGTCCTGGAAAACAAGGGTGCCGTGAAGCGGGCCCGCTGCACCATGTCCAGTCGGAAGCCCGTGACCGCCGTCAGGTTCTCCGCCGGAACCCCGAAGAGCTCTAGTCCCTCCTGTACCCGCTGCCAGAGCGGCGAGCCTTTCAACAACGCTGGCAGGAAGATGGCGTGATGTCCGGCACAGTAGAACTCCCGGTCGCCCCGCAGCTCCAGAACGCATGGCTCCGACTGGATGCACGGCGTGAAGACCCGCTGGAGCGGGTCGATTCCCACCGCCTCCTGCGTCTCTTGATCCGTCAACCGCATGTTGAGGAAGCCGTCCCCACGCAAGGAGTTCAGAAGGAACCGGTTCTGGGCCACGGTCAGCAGCACCGACATCGGGTCGGGAAGCTCAGACTTCACCCGCAGCCCTAGCACCATGTCCTGTACGTGCTTGCCGTCGAGCGCGTACATCGATGGGTCCCCGACCCCGAACCGGTCGGCGAAGTGTTCCAGCGTGCGCGAGCGGCTGCCCTCGCAGACAGCGAGCACGTGCCTCGTGGCGACGTCGTCTTGCGTACCGGCCGGATCGAAGACCTCGGGGATGAGATGGATGTGCTCAGACTTCTCGTTCGCGAGGGCGAGCAACTGATCCTCGACGTAGGAAATGCGGATATTGCGCGGGCCGAGGTCCTCGATCGAGTCCGGGCCCGCCGGCCACATCTCTGAGTAGTTGCCCGGGCTGAACAGACGTTCCTGCACCTCGAGAGGGAGCCTCAGATACTGGCGGCTCTGAATGGTCACGACCTGCTGCCGGCGCACATTGCCCTGGTCGGGACTCTTCCAAACGACCTGGCCACCGACCCGGGTCCAGCGACCGTCGTAGATCGTGATGTCAACGCGCGAACCCAGCAGATCCTCCAAGAGGAGAGCAAAGCTCAGGCCGACCGGACCGCCCCCTGTGACGATCGCGCGCAACGTCCGCGCCGATGCGAGCATGGTGGGGGGTTCCAGCGCGGCGCCATCCGCCCCCGGCGTTTCGAAGCGGAAGACGTGGTCACCCATCGCGAACTGGTCCCCCGACTGTAGTCGGTGAACGGTGACGCGACGTCCGTTGACCACGTTCCGTTGCTGCTGCCGCGGTCCTCCAGAACGAAGGCGTCATCGTCCTGCCGAAGCTCGGCATGGAGGCGCGAGGCTCTCCCCCCCTGGAGGACCACGACGTTCTCATCGCTGCGACCGAACGTCATCGGCTCTCCGCCCAGCAGCGTAAACCGCTTCCCCTTGAGGGAGCCTTGAACCCCGACAACCGCGCCCTGCAGCATCGCTCGC
>Ga0187883_10000126_pt1 | contig 52239 bp, 59 predicted proteins | sample June2016WEW_20_1_2_FD_132966 | JGI IMG/M metagenome (GOLD analysis project Ga0187883, IMG submission 132966) | Peatland microbial communities from SPRUCE experiment site at the Marcell Experimental Forest, Minnesota, USA - June2016WEW_20_10 | ecosystem: Environmental > Terrestrial > Soil >...
AGGAAATCCCTTCTTGCCACCGTCCGGCGAGTCCACCTGAGGATTTTCAATGTCGTAGTCCGACACGTGGTAGCGTTCCACCCAGGTGCGGAAGTATTCGTCCGGCACATCGTTCTCGACCTGGCACGCCCGCACACAGTTCCCACATCCGATGCAATTGGGGAGGTCGATCAGCATGCCCCACCAGTGCTCGGACATTTTGTAATTGGGGGCTGCGTCCGGTGCCCCGGCAAGAACGTACTTCCAGGCGATCGCGGCCGCCGGTAATATAAGGAGCATGTGGCGCCGGGTGATGCTCATTTTTCCCCTCCGTCAATCACCGGACTATGCGGCTGGTGGCAGGTATCGCACGGCACGCCGGAGGAGTGGTCGACGGAAGCGACTTGCGGAAATCCCTTAGGCTTGGCGATGTTCGCTTCGTGACAGCGGACGCACAGTACCGCCGTGTCGAGTTTGGCGGGTGTCACCGATCCCGGATCATCGACATGTTTCGCCAGCGGTCCGTGGCATGCCTCGCAGTTGACGTGCACATGTTTACCGCTCTTCTTTTTTTCCAGGACGTCGGCATGACAGTCTTCGCACGCCTGATGGCCGGCGAAGTTCACGGGACGGGCCGCCATCTCGGTCATGGCATTTCCGCGGTAGTGTCCATACTGTCCGAAACTCTTCGGCACAAGAAGCACACGTATCCCCAAGAACGCCAAGCCGATGACGCCGAAAACAACAGCCACACGAAAAAGATGCCCAGCGTCTTTGAACATATTCATAAAGTATGCTTTGCTTAGTTACCCTAGCTTGTCGCCAGATGCTGTGCGCCGGATCACGCGAAACCGTGTCTAGATCACAGGTAGCTGTGACTCAGGGAGCATCCGGACCAAGATTCTCGATTCCGGGAGCACAGCGAACGCTGGTGCAAGAGTTTGGAAGTTGCCTTATCCAGCGTTGTGATTTGGGGCAAGACGAAGCACTTCCGTTTGGTCGGGAATCCAGAAATACCTGCCGTTAAGGGCATGATTGGCAAATTTTAACCCGTAGTACAGCACTACTCATGATGTTGGCGGACGCGATGTACAGGCTACATGTCGACAAGCAGAACCACGCTCTCGGGTCTACCATCCAAACTTATTTCGCGGAAGAATGGTAGATGTAAAATTGAGGTGCTGTTGACCGATCATGTGTGGCCGCTACCGACTTTCGCGACGCAAGCAACTCGTCGAGGAATACTTCGATAGCAGCGGCTTCGATGATTGGCGGCCGCGCTACAACCTTGTTCCGACCCAACCTGTTCCCATCATCCGTCAGCATCCCAAGGAGCCGCGACGTGAGTTGTCGATAGTTCGCTGGGGTTTGATTCCGTCGTGGGCGACAGATTGGTCAGGTGCTGCCAGGATGATTAACGCGAGATCGGAGAGGGTCGCTAACAAGCCGGCATTCCGCGGCCCGCTGCGGTACCGGCGCTGCATTATTCCTGCTGACGGCTTCTACGAGTAGGGGCGATCAGGCGCGACCAAGCCACCGTTGTGCTTCGAGGTTGATGGTGGTGCGCTGTTCGCGTTCGCTGGTATTTGGGGAACAATGGAGAGACCCGGCTGGTACGACACTGGAGAATTGCACGATCCTGACGGCGCCGAATGCTGTGATCTCAGCAGTCCATGATCGTATGCCGGTGATTCTCGATCCGGACACCTACGACCTGAGTCTCGATCCGGGGATGCGCGATGCAGGCACCGTGGCAGAACTCTTGAAGCCACACGAGGCGAATGCGATGAGCTGCTACCCGATAAGCACGGGCATCAACCATGTCGCGAATGCGCGCGTGGAACTCGCGCAGGTCCGGCTCTCTTAGGCTGTCGGCAGTAGCGAAACACGAATAAGGTCTAGCAGTTCTTCGTTGTCGACCGGCTTCTGGAAGTAGGCCGCTGCGCCTAATTCGAGCGTTAGTTGTTCAAAGTCTCGCGAATCCCAGGCGGTGAGGACAATCACCGGAATCGGAGCGAGTGCTGGGGATGCTCGCATGTGTTCGAGCACGGCAGCTCCGCTTGCACCGGGCAGGCCCAAGTCAAGGAGGATAAGATCAGGGCGTTCGCTTTGAGCCAAAGCCAGTGCGGAATAACCGTCTCCCGCGCTCAAGGTCTTGTAGTGATTGGCTCGCAGACGTATATCCAGCGCGTGGCGGAGACCCGGATCGTCGTCTGCAATCATAATTTTCGATTGCCGTTTCGAGCTTTTATTCGTTGTCTCTCCTGCTGCCAGTAAGGGACCAGTTCGTCGCATCATTTTCCAGTCATATTGGTAAGCGGCTCCACAGGACAGGCATATCTGGTAATGACCGCCATTGTCGTCGTTGCGTGGCCAACTAAACTTATGCCGGCATCCTCGCCCGACAAAGCGCTCCAAGAGGCTCATTGCATTATCCATATTGGGTGACTATATCGTGTCACTCTCTCCGTTTGTCATCCGCCGCTCCACGATATTCTTGCAGAGCGCTAATCCGATTGCCGACATTGGGTGCTCCGTCGTCTGTTTCGAAGCACAACTAGTTGGCTAGGTTTCCGATTTCGAGCTAATCGCGGCGAAGGACGAGGAATTCGGCCTGTGGATAGCTTACTTCACAACTACACTCAAACGTTGGGGCATTAGGTGCGCAACCTTAGACTGGGGACTTCTCTTTGGCGCTCAAAGGGCGACCAAACGCAAATGATTTGTTATGCCGAAACATCCGAAGAAACGTGCACCAGATGCCACGCCGCTTGCCCTGACCGGCTGGAACCAGAGCGCGGCATTCTCGGGCGAGCCGACTTCCGAGATGCAGCGCTGGTGCGTCGGAGGGAATGCGGTACGTCGGCAAGGAACGCGACGTCGAGACTACACCTGACGAACTCAATGCCTGGCTCGGAAAGGAAACCGGCAAAGTGATGCGCTCGATGAAGCCAAGATAGAGCAGCAACTCACAGGTGCGCTGCGGAAGCTGCTGATGGGTGACTCGTCACCAAAGACCTCCACCGAACGGGCAGGCTCGCGCGGACAGAGAAGACTATCGAAAAAGCCATCGCGCCGAAAAGAAAGATCTAGGACCGGTGCGCAACGGTACGCGACCGACAGCTTGTCGTGGTAGGGACGGGAGCTGGCTATCGCGATGCTATGATGCCGATTCGTGTTTTATGATGGCAGGAATATGCCGGAGTCAGGGGAGGCACCGTGAAAAAATCTAGTGCTCCAAATAGCGAAGCTGCGCGCCTCCGCCGATGGGGACAGGACCAGTCAGATAAGGGATCTGGCTCCAAGGCATTCCTGTCGTTGCGGGATGCCGCGAGGCTCGGGGGTGAAGAAGCTCAGGTGTCAGTCGGTGACTATGCCTACGGGATTACCCGCAAGGTAAACGTGGATGAAGCGCTTCGCGGGTGGATGCGCGCCTACAAACAGGGCTCCTGGCCTGCTGCATTCAATCTCGGAATGCTCTTTCGCGACGCGAAACAGTGGGCAAACGCTTTAAAATAAAGACGCAACCGTCAAAGGTCGGCGGCATCAAAGCTTAGGACTTCCGCTGTTAGCTCAGATCGTCAGGCCCTTCCAATCTCACAACACGAGGAGAATTTCCATGGCGTACGTTACAGTCGGTAAGGAAAACAGCACCAACATCGACCTCTACTACGAAGACCACGGCAGCGGCAAACCCATCGTTCTGGTACACGGATATCCGCTGGCCGGGCGCGCCTGGGAGAAGCAAATCCCGGCGCTGTTAACGGCCGGTTATCGAGTCATCACCTACGATCGCCGAGGATTCGGCAAGTCCAGCCAGCCCTGGACTGGATATAACGCCGACACCTTTGCGGAAGATCTGCATGCGCTGGTCACGAAGCTCGACTTGCGTAACTTCGTTCTGGGAGGCCATTCTATGGGCGGAGAAGAAGTGGCCCGCTACGTTGGGAAATACGGGACCAGTAACGTGAGTAAGGCGATTTTTGTTTCTGCGGTGCCGCCATTCCTGCTCAAGACCCCGGACAACCCGGAAGGCGTAGACGCCAGCGTTTTCGAGGGGATCAAGAAAGCGGTGATCGCTGACCGGCCCGCGCTCCTCAAACAATTCTGCCTGCTCTTCTACAACTACGCCGATTTAAAAGGCAAGCTGGTAAGCGAAGAGGCGCTCGATGCAAGCTGGAACATTGCGGTCGCCTGCTCGCCCAAAGGCGCACTCGATTGCGTAGACAGCTGGGGCACCGACTTCCGCAACGATCTCAAGCGCTTCGACATTCCCACCCTGGTAATTCACGGCGACGACGATCGAATCGTGCCGTTCCCGAATTCGGGGAAACGGACTGCCGCTCTGATCAAAGGAAGCAAACTTCAGGTCATTCAAGGCGGGCCGCACGGCATTGCATGGACGCACAGCGATCAAGTCAACAATGCCCTGCTGGAATTTCTTGGGCAAGCAGAGCGAAGCGAAAAGGTAGCGTAGCCTTGTAAAACAAAGCGGGGCGGGCGGGCGCGGTCCCGCATTTCTTGCGCTTAGGCCACCGACCACATTTCGAATGCGCACCCTGATCTCATTGAAGTCATCCAGCCTTAAATAAAACAAGAGAATTTAAATTCAAAGTAGCCCACTACCCACTAGTCCCTGGTCTTGAACGCTCGTCTTGACGTGCAATAATCTTCCCCAAGGCTTGCTGAGTCCTGAGTTGGCTGCGGGTATCAGCCGGGTAAAAGGAGTCAAGCAGCTCGGATTTCGCTCCGGCAACTGGTTGAGCGCAGAGCAGAGCTCGGAAGTCCTGAAACATGCTGTTGGCGATAACATGCGGGCCAAGCGCGATTACGCGATGCTTGCCATGCTGTTCGGCTATGGCTTTCGCAGATCGGAACTCGTGGGCTTAGAGCTGGATGAGATCCAGATGTGCCAGGGGCACTGGGCAGTGGTTGATCTCGTTGGCAAGCATGGCCACATCCGCACCGTTCCTATTCCGAACTGGATCAAAGCGGCCCTCGACCAGTGGACGGAGGCAGCCGGGGTCGGAGATGGCAAAATCTTCCGAGCAGTCGCCAGAATGCGAAAAGTGTGGGGCAGCGCCATCCCGCAGAATGTCGTGTGGTAGTGGTCAAGACTTGCTGCGAGAGAGCCGGGCTGGAACACATTGCAGCATGCGGCATAAGCTCAGGACCTGTGCGAAGCTCTGCCACACCAGCGGTGGTGAGCTTAAGCAGATTCAGTTCTTGCTCGGACACGCATCGGTCCAGACTACGGAACGCTATCTCGGCTGCAAACAAAATCTCGGACATCCGGTAAACGACCTTTTTGACCTTAAGAAGCGACGTCCACCCTCAGGAAGCTGACTGCGCAGCTGAAGCTGCGGAAAGGATTCATCCCTGTAGAAACAGTGTCTCGCTCAGAGATAGAATGTCGAGACGGAGGATCTGCCTATGACCAGCCCATCCCGATCTCTCATCCATTACGGTTATGCCAGCACGAGCGACATGACATGGTCGAGGTCAGAGAAAGCCATCGCGCGCCAAACCTTCGACGCTGCTCTGAAAAGGGAGCTTCACGAGTTGATGCAGGAAGCAAAGGAGATCGCCGGCCAGATCAAGCAGCCGTCGGACCTGTGGGACCTGCAGGAATACCTAACCCAACGACGTAAGGAGATCGACCACAAGTACAACTATCGGTACTCGCACCTCACGCCAGTGTTTGGGAGGCTTTTGTACGAGACCCGAGTCAGTGAAGAAGAGCTACGCGGTTTCAGTGAGGATAAGCTAAGGACGATCCGTTCTTTCGCCAAATTCTTGGCAGAGGACGCGGCCTGACCTGCATTTTGAGCGCTATCGCTGTTTTCGCCAACTCTGGAGTTGTTCCTTTTCGCCGCGAAGTACCGACGAGAAATGATCAAGACGATCCGTTGCCCGCTCGGGTTTTGCGGCTCAACACTTCTTGCTTTGCTTGCAGCCAGTCATCTGTTGGGCTTCCATTCACTCGGCCACGTTCTTGATACAACTCATACGCGCGTTGGCGGATTTTTTCTTCAATTTGGGCGTCGGCTTGGTTGGGTCTGGGTAAGATCGGGGGCTGAGAGCTCGCGGTCGGGTATCTTCGCTTCGAGTTGCGCCCCCGAGATGTGCCCTTTCGCGATGTGTCACCGCATGTGGCTGAGTTGGACGCAGAACATGTACTTCTGGCCTCAGGAGCTGCGACTACCGAACTGCTGTTTTCGCGCTCAGATAGGGCCAAGAGCTGCTTGATGATTTCTCCCTTCTCCCACTTTTCTGCCTTTTTGGTTTTGCCCGCGCATGTTTTGGCCAAAATAGTGGACACGGCCAGGGTGGTCACGACCGCGATGAATACGAGGCTAAGCATTAGCGGGTTGTCCTCAACATCAATGCGTTCCTGAGGCGCTCATCTGAAGCTCGGTACAGATCGGTGTTCGCAAGCGAAAACTCAACCATCAGATGGCGTCCAGGAACGCCGAGATTATGCGCCTATCTGCTGCGAGGCCCTTCCTGATTGCAATGGCAGTGCCATCTGAAAGCATCCAGGAATGTCCGCACGTAGCCGCAAGGACCTTTAGCTTGTTTCCTTTCGTGGCATCCTGTCGCTTGATCCCCAGACCTCGAACGGGGTTTCCGGGGCACACGGGGCACCGCAAATACAAAAGGGGGGAGGGCCGGCCGAGCATTATGCAATCTCCTTTTCGAATCGAAAATAGCACCAGATCAGAGCGGCGGGTCTAATCGAAAGTGTTCTCTGAGTTCGGACTAAAGGACAGGGGGATGGTCAGGCGGGGATTGTGCGATCGCGGTAGGGACGATCATGTGCGATCTGCTGATCGCGCCGGGTAGGCCCGGGGAACTTCACCTCGAGCCGCCCACAGATCCGGACGTGAACCTCTCGATTCATCCGGCTCGTGCCACCCAGAGAAGGCTGCCGCCTTCCATCAAGACTAAGGAGTTCCTCCGGTTGTCCGTTGACTCCATCCTGACGTGGGTAACCTGCTCCCTTTGCTCCACGGGCATTACCCCGTTTCATCGCTCTTACGAAGCCGTGCGCCCCTGGTCGGTGCATCGGTACTTTCGGCCTCGTGGGTCATCCACTTGTGCCTTTTCCCTTACCATCACCGACCCGGTTCTCAAGTTCCGTACGAAAGCCCGGATAAGAGTCATGCCTCCTGTACACCGGACACCGCATGGCCAGTAAGTAGGTACCTTCCATGCTGCTCCCAGAGCACGGGGGAACCCCCGGTTTTGGTGTCATCTGAGTCCTTTCGGTGCTTCATCAGAGGTTCGTTTACACTCATCTCTCTTACCCATACATGACGTGATCGGACTGTCACGCCTTTTAACCATAACGTTCACCACCGCGGCCTTTGGGACCGAAGCAGCTTATGGCAGTTTGAAGCCTCCCCCTACAAGGCGGCTCCGGAGGGTCCACCTCCATCTTTCGTACAGCATGACGATTTCTCGTCTTCCTGACACAACACCCGCGCGGACCCGGACGGCGCTGATTAGCGCATCCGGTTCTTATCGTGGATGGCTGGCGGCAAAGCGATCCGCGGGATAAAGATGGAGTATTCGCGGTTTAGGGAGCCATCGGGAAGCCAGAGCGAGAGTACGCTTCCAAGAAAGCGGGCGTTTCCGGCTTCGGGGGCGAAGTGTCTGCCACCATTGCCCAATCAACCGATCCCGGAATACGCCGAGACTGTCGATGTTCACCGGTACCGCGTAGTTGAAGTGGCCCTGCACACTCGCCTTGAGCCATTGGCCACTTTGGCGTACGGGATCGTGCATGCGCTCGCGGAGCTGCTGCTTGATCTCCCGCAGCTTTGCCCGCATGTGTTTGTGCGCCAGGCGAGCTAACCAACGCTCGCATAGGCTGTCCTAATGCAGTTCCGCCAGGACTGTTACTTGCTGAGCCGTTTTGTCCTGCGCGATTTCCACTTCTTCGCGACGAACGCACGGCAGTTTATGACCTACTCTATTTCCCTTCATCCAGATCTCGGAAAGGAAATACTAGTCGCCATAGCGGTAGAAAACCAGCTTGGTTTGTTGGGAAGCCTTCATGCTCTATGGTGAAAGTCACGGGTTTGCCAAGAATAGACTCGACTTTTGCCCTGCTCAGGACGTGGATATCCCGCTCGGATCGAATCTCATATTCGCCACTGGGCAGCGCTCTCCCGGTTACGACAAAGTTGAAAGGAACAACCGCCTTTAGTTTGATGGACTGGGCATGAGTCGATGCGCGGGCCAACAGCGTACCCAGGCTTAGCAGCACAAACAGCAGCTTTTTCATCGATCCTCCTCGTTTGATTTGGCCTCACGTTCGGGCTCATCCTGTAAGGCGGGATTCGGCGACGAAAACTGCAATGCCCACATAAAAAACTGCAGACAGGAGAAATGGAAACCAGATGTGGCCTGTGATAACCTATGCCGCACCCTACCCCCATCTGCCAGTGAGCAAACAACTCCGGAGTGCGCCGCGAAATGCGCGCGATCCAGCGTGCTGCCCGTCGGTGATGGCGATGCAGCTTTTTTGTATTTACGTTTGGCCCAAAGGACCAGATCTTGGTTCAGTGCGCGCATCGTCGGGTAAAGCGCCGAGTGATAATGTCGCCGTAATAGGAAATCCTAGAGCAAAGCTGACCTTGAGAATTCCGCTTGGCCAGCTATTGTGGCAAGACGTTGCGTATTGACTGTCGGCTCTCGAAGCATCTGTGCGGTGATTGAACTTCATAATCCCGGCAGAGCGGCTAAGGGTTTGTAGCATACTTGCGAACGATCGTTGCGAGATAGGTTCAATTTAAACCTGCACTGCTGGATAACTTGCCGCAGCATTCGGGCCGCTCTGGCAGGCCTGAGCGGTCCCATCCCCCGCCGAGAGCCTGAATCAGCAACACCGTGTTCGCCATCCGCCGTCCTAAGATATTGACCGCCGTGACCTCATCCGCGAGGGCGGCACTTTGCGCGGTGATCACCTCGAGGTAATTTGTGACGCCCCCCCTGTAACGAATGACAGAGAGATCGAGCGAACGCTGCGCGGCCACGACTGCTTCAGCCTGGACCTTCGCCTCATCTTCCAGAATCCTCACTGCCGCCAGATTGTCTTCTACCTGTTGGAATCCAGTTAGCACGTTCTGCCGATAAGCAGCGACTTGATAGTCGTAAGCCGCGCGCGCTTGGTCGTTAAGAGAACGGCGCCTTCCTGCATCGAAGACTGTTCCGACGGCAGATAGTCCAACAGACCATAGGCCGCTTGGACCGTTGATGAGGGTCGAGATGGCGGAGCTTTCAAATCCTCCGGAAGCGCCTAAGCTGATCAGTGGGTAATAGGCTGACTTTGCAACTCCAATCTGGGCATTAGCGGACGCCACTCGCCTCTCCGCGGCCGCGATGTCAGGGCGTCTCTCCAGCAGTTCCGACGGCAAACTGATAGGAATGTGCGGAGGCGGTGCGGTGAGCGGCAATGGAGGAAGGCTGAACTCAGCCGGAGGCTTTCCAATGAGAATCGCAACTGCGTGTTCGTACTGTGCGCGCAGTACACCGACATCAATTGCTGCTGCCCGCGTCGTTTGCAGTTGAGTCTTCGCCTGCTCGACGTCCACCTCCGAAGCGATCCCTCCCTGGAAGCGGCTTTGATTTAATTCCAGGGCTTGCTCGTAATCTTTAACGGTAGAATTCAGGAGCTGTTCTTCGGCGTCCAGGCTTCGGGCCTGAAAGTAATCTACGGCCAGATCCGCGTGCATGCTGAGATTGACCGTCGCCAGGTCCGCCGCACTCGCCTGCGCTTGCTCTCGATAGGACTCCACGTTCTTTCGAACTCGCCCCCAGACGTCAGCCTGATAGGACACGTCGAACGGCAGCACAAAATCGTTGTAGGTGGCGCCCTGCAAGGCCGAACTAGTGGGACTGTTAGCGGAAACGCGTGTTCGAGTCGCAGATGGCCCAGCGGTCACGGTCGGGTAATAATCAGCGCGATAGTAGCGCAGGACTGCGCGTGCTTGCTGGAACTGCGCTTCCGCCGCTTTAAGATTCTGATTCGATACGTTCACCTGCAGTTCCAGGGCATCAAGCTGAGTATCCTCGAATATCGTCCACCAGGTCCCGCCAAGATTCCGGTCGTTCGGCTGGGCGGGCTTCCAGTCCCCTACCTCCTTATAGGCTGGAGGAGCCGGTGCCGCAGGCGGGCGGTACTTTGGGCCGACCACGCATGCTGTCAACTGCAGCACTGTTATCGCTACCAGAATACGCCCGGCGGCTTTCCCTGAGCTCCTAAGAATCGGTTTTCGAGGTGGCTTCACTTGGTATCTCCCGGCAATGTTGCCTGAACAATTTGGACTTCCTGGCCGGAAATAATCGAGTCGGGCGGATTGATAATGACCTGATCATCCGACTTGAGGCCCGATACGATCTCAATCTGGTTGCCAAAATCGTGCCCTGGAGTGACGGCAGTCAGCACGACTTTCCCGTCTTTCACAATTCCTAGGCGCAACCCTTCGGTGCGGAATAGCAGAGTATTGACCGGAATCAAAAAGGTTGAGGCCTGCGTCGGAACCGCCAAATGGACCTCTGCATAAGAACCCGTGAGCAGTGTGCCGGTCGGATTATCGACATCGATTTCTACAAGCAGAGTACGCGTCGTCAAGTTGATGTCATCGGCAGTGCGCACCAGTTTCCCCTGAAATTTGCGATCCGGAAACTCGGCGAGACTTAGATCCGCTGTCATACCGACTTTGATCCCGCGCGAATATTCCTCTGGAACGTTCACGTAAACGCGCAATTTCCCAGGTTGAGCGATGTGGAACAGATCGGTCTTCGCAGCGTTACTGCTGCCAGAATTGATGAGGTCGCCGATATCGGTGTTGCGCGCGGTGATCACGCCATCGAAAGGTGCGTAGACCTTTTCGAAAGAGACCAGCGCCGAGTACTGCTGTACGGCCGCCTTATCGGCTTCAACCATAGCGTTATTGGCATTGTAGGTGCCGACTGCGTTATCGACGTCCTGTTGTGACACAGCGTTGCTTTTCAGAAGTCCCTGATACCGCGTTTTGGTGATGAAAGCCAACTCGAGATTGGCTTGAGCGGTTAACAGGTTGCTGCGGGCTTGCTCCAGTTGCTGATCGACCTCTGGCGTCTCGATGAGAGCAAGAAGTTCTCCTTGCTTCACGTGCGCGCCGATATCGAAATACCACTTCTTCAAATAACCATTCGTGCGAGCATAGATGGGCGAACTGATGTATGGTTGCACGTTTCCGGGAAGGATGATTTCCTCAGCGGGAGTCGTTTGTTTTGGCGACACCACCGACACCGCCGTCAGAGCAGCTTGAGTTGTCTCCGTGTCTAGCGCGGCGCGCGCCTTGACTCGGGACCAGATGCCGGATATCAAGAGTGCGGCGACCAAGATCACCGCAACAGCCAGGACCAGCCATTGTTTTTCCGTACGCTGTCCTGCGCCGCCATTTGCTGCTGGCGATCTCTCGGCCATTGTTTGTACGTCAGTCTGAGGCAGCATAATTGAATCCCCTAACTTGGATGACTACTACCGTTTTTCCTCTGGGCCCGCATGCGTGCGTGCCCCCTGCAGTACGCTGAAAAATGCCGGGACAAAGAACAACGTCGAAACCGTTGCGAAGAGCAGGCCACCAATGACCGCCCGGCCCAAAGGAGCGTTTTGTTCACCGCCGTCGCCTAGTCCGAGCGCCATGGGCACCATGCCGATGACCATGGCTAAAGCGGTCATCAGCACAGGGCGAAAACGGGTAAATCCTGCTTCCAGCGCGGCCCCAAGGGAATCCATTCCATCCGCCATTTTTTCCGTGGCAAAACTCACTACCAAAATACTGTTTGAGGTTGCAACACCCATGCACATGATGGCTCCCATGAGTGCCGGCACACTCAGAGTCGTGTGCGTTATAAACAGGAACCAGGCGATGCCGGCGAGCGCCGCGGGCAGCGCCGAAATCATGATGAAAGGATCAAGCCAGGATTGAAAGTTGACCACGATCAGCAGGTATACAAGTACGATCGAGAACGCCAGTCCACTCAGCAGACCGATGTAGGAAGCTCGCATGGTCTGAACCTGTCCGCGGACGACGACTCGCGACCCGCGTGGTAACTGTTGCCGGTTTGCGTCAATAATCTTGTTGATGTCACCCGATACGCCACCAAGGTCGCGGCCCGCGACAGAGCCGAAGATGTCAATCACGGGCGCGACGTTGTAATCGGACACAACAGCCATTCCTGCTCCGCGCTGCGTAGACACCAGACTTGCCATGAGCGATGGAGGAGCGTTTGGGTCTGTACCCGTAATCGGAAGATTCGCCAGGTCCTGCAATGTGTCTGCGCGGTATTGCGGCGTCTGCGTCGCGATTTGATAGCTGACGTGATTCTTTGGGTCCACCCAAAACGTAGGCGAAGTTTGGAAGCTGCCGCTCAGGGACACCAAGAGATTCTGCGCAATATTCTGAGCTGAAAATCCAAGCTCTTGTGCTTTCGTACGTTCAACTCTTAGGCGGAGGTAGGGCTCATCGAAGGGCTGCTGAATCCGCAGATCGGTCGCCCCGGAAACATACCTCATTTTCGCGAGCAGTTCGTCCGCGTAGATCCGGTTTCCGTCTAGGTTGTTCCCGACAACCTGAACGTCGATGGGAGCCGGCAATCCAAAATTGAGAATCTGCCCGACCATGTCGGCTGGCAAGAAGGCGAATGAAACACCAGGGAATTGTTTTGGCAGTGTCAGACGAAGCTGGTGAATATAGTTATCCGTGGGATGGTGGCTTTCGGACAGGGTCACAAGAATGTCGGCGTCCGAGTTGCCAACCGGGGCCGAATTGCTGTACGAAAGATTGATGCCGCTATAAGGCAGGCCAATATTGTCTATGACGCTCTGGACCTCGGTAGGCGGAATCTGCTGTCGTATTGACCGCTCGACTAGATCGCAAAGGTTGGCGGTTTCTTCAATGCGCATTCCTGTGGGTGCGCGCATATGAAGCTTGAAAGTGCCGCTGTCAACGCTGGGGAAGAAGTCGCGGCCCAGCCATGGAATCAGAATCGCGAGGGAGCCGAGACAGAACGCAAAGAACGTGATCAGGAACGCACCCCTGTGATGGAGAGAAATCTCCAGCAGGCTGCGATAGCTCCGGCGAAAGCTTTCAAAGGCCTCTTCAAAACGTTTCTGAAGTCTCACCAGCGGATTGCGACTAGTGGCATGTCGCGCCTCCCCTTTTTCTCCCCGCAAGAGGTACTTGGCCATGGTCGGGACGATGGTCCGGGAGAGAAAATAAGACGCCAACATGGCGAAAACGACTGCTTCGGCGAGCGGTACAAAGAGGTAACGAGCCACGCCGGATAGCAGGAACATCGGAGCAAACACAATACAAATTGCAAGTGTGGACACGAAGGCGGGTGTCGCGATCTGCGACGCACTGTCTAACACGACTTCGTCCATCTCCTTCTCTGGTTCTGCTTCGCGATTGCGATTGATGTTCTCGACTTCAACCGTGGCGTCGTCCACTAGAATGCCAACCGCCAGAGCGAGCCCGCCGAGCGTCATGATGTTGATGGTTTGCCCGATCGCACTAAACGCGATGATCGAGGTCAGGATCGCCAGAGGGATCGAGGTCGCGATGATCACGGTGCTTCGCCAACTGCCCAGAAAAGTAAGGATCATGAAAGCAGTCAGGCAAGCGGCAATCAACGTCTCCCGGACCACTCCGCTGATCGCGCCACGAACAAAAATCGATTGATCCGCCAGAGGGGTCATTTTCAGTTGCGCTGGAACTGTGGCCGCAATTTGAGGCAGAAGAGCCTTGATGCCTGCGATCACGTCTAGCGTCGATGCATCCCCAGCCTTTTGGATCGTCAGTAAGACTGAACGCTGTCCGTTTACCCGTACGATGTTGGTCTGCGGGGGGAAGCCGTCGCGCACCCAGGCGACGTCTTTCATATAGATGGTCGTACTGCCAATTGTTTTGATTGGAATACGGTTCAGATCCGCGATCGTCTGCGGGGCTGCATTGGGAATGGAAACGTCATATTCCCTGGAGCCGATCTTGGACGTCCCTGTGGGCAGGATCAGGTTTTGCAGGCTGATCGCGTTGACCACATCCAGTGCCGACAGACCCTTCGACTGCAGAGCAGTTGTGTTGAGATCAACTTGCACCTGGCGTTGCTTACCGCCATAGGGATAGGGCACGGAAGCCCCAGGCACAGTGATGAGCTGTGTCCGAATGAAATTCAGACCGTAATCGTTGAGTTCTTGCTCCGCTAGATTTTGCCCCGAAAGCGCCAATTGAAGTACGGGGACACTCGATGCACTGTAGGCCAGAATGAGCGGTGGCGTCGTTCCAGAGGGCAATTGCCTCAGTTGAGTCTGAGAGATTGCTGTGATCTGTGCAATGCCCCGCTGAATATTTGCCGTGGGCTGGAGGAAAACCTTAACAACGGCCACTCCATACAGCGATTGCGATTCGATGTGCTCGATGTTATCGACGGTAGTCGTAAGCGACCGCTCCGTAACGCTCACGACCCGGTCGCTCATGTCTTGAGGGAGGAGACCGTTGTAGTTCCAGATTATGCTTACGACGGGAATGTCTATGTTGGGGAAAATGTCGGTTGGAGTGCGCACGATCGCGAGCCCACCCATGATTACGATGAGTATCGACACGACTACAAACGTGTAGGGCCGCCGCAATGCTAGTCGAACGATCCACATAGAATCTTCCCTGGTTTTTCGATCACCGACGTCGTCGGTCCGCTAACCGTAGTTACTTGCCTTCTGCAACCTGCAAGAACGAACGGGGTGCAGATGAGCGAGGCTTTGCATCGAGTGCCCGGCGCACAAGACGCGTGAGTTTTGCACGCGCCCGTGCGACCTGGGCTTTCACCGTGCCCTCAACTACCCCTAGAATTTGTGCTGCTTCACTCGTACTGAAACCATCCAAGTCACGCAATTGAAATGCTCTGCGCAACGGGGGAGAAAGCTCCGCTGCGAACTGCAAGAGGTGCTCGTGCAGTTCTGCTTTTCGATACTCTTCTTCTGGACTCGGTCCGAAGTGCACTAACCGTTCTGAGACCATATATCCCTCTTCGTCTCCGAATTGCTCGTTTAGTGACAAGTGGATCTGCCGTGGCCTTCTCCGTAATTGCATCCGCGCACTGTTGCTGACGATGGCAACCAGCCAGGTCGACATTTGCGCCTGCCCTCTGAACTGATCCAGGTGTTTGTAAGCAGAGAGGAGCGCATCCTGAACCGCATCCTCTGCGTCGGCCGCATTGCTCAGGTATCGATAAGCTGTTCTGTGGAGCAAAGGCAGACAACGCGAGAAAGCGTCCTGCAGTTCACGACTCTCTTTCTCTGGGGCAGGCACGTCGATTTCCTGCACGTTTCCGAGGTATGCCGCGTTCGCTTGCATATTGCTCAGCCTCCCAGTCGGGACATGAAAATGCACGCCTGTCTCCAATCAAGCGGAAGGCGATTTAGTCGAGCATTTTCAGCAACATGCGTCGGCTGAGCAATTGGGCAAGGACCTGTGGCAATCAGATGTTCGTCCCCCGCTTGACACCAACGTCGGCATTTCGACTCGACTCGCGTTCCCGAGTTCAATCTCGTCGGCTGTAAATATCGGCCGAGGCGCCCGGTTAACTCGAAGCGCTGGTGTGTTTGTTGTTCAAAGCGCACTTTCACCTTGGCCGTCACACGGCTTTGTATATTTGGAACTAGAAATGCATTCGGCAGTTCAGGAGATAAGAGGAGTCCTATGAAACTTCTTACAGCAGATAAGGTGACACTCGGATTTATTGGCCTGGGCAACATGGGAAGCCGAATCGCACAACGCCTGCTTGATCACGGATACCCCCTCGTTGCATACGACAGAGATACCGCTAAGGCGGAAGCCGTCGTAGCAGAGCGAGGTTTCGCTGCTAAGAACATCCTTGAACTCGCGCGCACTGCCGATGTGCTTCTTTCGTGCCTCACCAATGATGAAGCAGTTCAGAGCGTTTATGCCGGGCCAGCTGGCGTTTTTGCCGGGGCGCGGCCAGGCACCGTCGTGTTAGAGATGAGCACGATCTCCCCAGGGAGTTCGCGGGAACTGCACCGGCTTGGCTCCGAGATTGGCATCGAGGTATTGGATGTAGCCATCTCGGGCAGCACTCCTGCCGCGGAACAAGGTACTCTGACGCTATTGGCCGGCGGCAACCAAGACTTGTTCCATGCCGCTGAACCAATATTCCAGGCGGTAGCAAGGCAGTATTTTCTTGTGGGCGGTCCGGGCTCCGGGACAGTGATGAAGTTGGTGGTCAACACGCTGTTAGGGATTGGTATGCAGGCCGTCGCTGAGGCTGTAGTACTTGGGGAAAAGGCTGGCCTCGATCGCGAGAGGTTACTCGAAGTTTTATCAAAGACAGCGGTGATCGCGCCGGCCCATGTGGGGAAGCTGGCGAGGGTGGCGATCAACGATTACGAACCGCAATTTCCACTTCGCCTGATGAACAAGGATTTCCAGTTGATTCTAAAGACGGCAGCAGAAGCGCATACCCCCATGCCTGCGACTGAAGCGGCGTTTCGCGTCAATTCCGAGGAGCTGGCACAGCACAATGAAGACGACTTCTCCGCTGTCCTGCGGCGAATGGAAGAAGCTGCCGGTATCGCAGATGTTCACTCCGCCTCGATGACGAGTTGACCCGGAGGCCAAAATGCCGATGCTACAAGGGTCGGCTGAGGGGTCCAATCACATTGGGTCTGCGAGGCGTTACATCGGGATGTTCCGCTACAGCTTATCGTCGGCGGGGATAGGAAGCTTCTCCTCAATCTTCCGGATTTCCTTCGGTGCATGCTTCCGGAAGAGACGGTTCAGATCCGGCGTAAATTCGTGTTGAAGATCCCCAATCGCATCCGAGCTCAGCGCACCACTAAAGCGATTCATGGTTTCACCAATATTGCGGTCCTGTCTCGGGTAGTAGCTGTTTTGTAGCGAACTGGTAAACAGAGTACCCAGAAATTCGGACGTGTTGAATGTGTTATCTCCGCTGTCAGCCCTGGTTATCACAACTCTGGTTACGGCATACCACGACCGAGAAACAAGACTTCTCTTGTGTGAGGGGAAATATCGAGGATCCTGATGCAAGATCGTCGATAAAGCAACGGTCTGGATGAATTTCCGCGATTCTGTGTCCGCCAGAGTCGCCCCAAATCGCTTCCCCCAACCATGCACTCCTCCGCCATACTCGGGCCACTGATCCTGGGCTTGGTCCAAAGTCGCCTGAAAAGCCGCCGACACGAATGTGGAGGGCGAATGGGGTTGCTTCAGAAACAGGTCGAATTTACAACGTGCGGACAACGGAGTGTAGTCCATGGTTCCGATCGTCGACTTAGCTTCTGTGGCGTTCGCTGGAGGTTGGACAAACGTGTCTTGCACTTGGAGGCGACATGGACTGGTCGCCATCTGGCGCGCACGCTTCATTTGCTTCGTTGCCAGCAATTCCATCGTTGCAGCCACCACCTGCCGTTCGCTCAGAGATCGTTCTGTTCCTAGCCAAGCCACTGCGGGTTGGCGACGGTGCCGTCAAAGTGGTGAGTTGTTTTGTAGAGTTCGAACTGGCCGGCTTCTGCCGCCTTTGCCGTCTTGGCGAGAAGAGCTGCTACCTGGGAAGAGTCCATCGGCTGAAAAGTCCGGGCGGCCTGGAGGGCTTGCTGAAGGATCGGAAGCGAATCGCAGCCCGTGATGACGACGCTGGTGGGAAGATTCATCGCATAGTGCAGACACTCGACCGGGGTAGCGGTCTTGCTACCGAGTATGAAATGGTCGCCCATGGGTTTCATACCCAGAACTCCGATATCGCCCTTGGTCAAGACCGGCAACACCTTCTTCTCGAAACTGTTGAAGTGGGCGTCCATTACGTTGAGAGGCATCTGGACGGCATCGAACGTGAAGCCATGCTGTGCGGCGGTGGCCAGCATCTTTAAATGAATGTCTGGACTCTTGTGGCCTGTGAAACCGATGAAACGGACCTTGCCCGCTTTCTTGGCTTCCAGGACGACCTCCATCGCTCCGCCCTTGGCGAAAATGCGATCCGGATCGGAATCGCGAATCACTTCATGGAACTGGAGTAAGTCAATTCGGTCCGTCTGCAACCGCCGCAACGATTGATCGAGTTGGGCTGCCGCAGCGGCCTTATTTCGGCCATCGATCTTGGTCATCAGGAAGGCTTTCTGGCGATAACCATCGCGCAGCGCTCGGCCCATTCGAATTTCGCTTTCTCCGTCGTTATAGTCCCAGCAGTTATCGAGAAAATTGATTCCTTCATCGATTCCAGTGCGAATGATACGAATACTTTCGTCGGGATCGCTCTGCTTGCCCAAGTGATACCCGCCGAGTCCGATCAGCGAAACTTGTTCGCCGGTGCGGCCCAGAGTTCGATGGAGAATTCCGTTCTTGCTATCCGGCTTTGCGGCTCCGCTTAGGCTTCCGGCCGCTAATAAAGATGCAGCAGTTATGCCGAGAAACTCTCTTCTGCTCACACCGGGGTCCTGGTTTGCGAGCATTCTGTCGGTCGCTGCCGACTGCTCGGAAAGATCGAAACGTGAATGATTCAAGTCGCTATCGCTCGGAGTCATGGCAAGTCCTCATGTGCAGTTGCAGAAGCGAGCGTTATCAGCAAATACTATTCCTTAAAAGCGCCCAACCGAGGCCCATTTGCCTTGCCTCGTCGCCTTGCCTGGCACACGAAGCGGAAATAGTTCAGGAAGCCAGTTCGGTAATCCCAGTTAGTTCCAGGTATTCGTTCTCAGACAATTGCAACGACGCTGCCTGTATGTTTTCTTCAAGATGCGCAATCGAAGAAGTCCCGGGGATGGGCAGCATAATCGGCGACCGTTTCAGCAACCACGCCAATGCAATCTGGATAGGTTTTACTTTGCGAGCCTTCGCAATCCGTTCCAGCAGCCTGCCGGCCACGCGCCCTGCTCCCAGAGGGAACCACGGAATGAACGCGATCCCATTGTGCTCGCAGTAATCCACGACATTGTCCCATTCGCGATCGGCGAAACTGTACCGGTTCTGGACCGACACGATCGGCACGATCTTCTGCGCGCGGTCGATGTGTTCCACAGTGACGTTGGACAGGCCGACCAATCGGATCTTTCCTTCTGATTGCATGTTCGCCAGGGTTTCAATCGAGGCATCGAAAGGCACCACAGGATCGGGCACGTGCAGTTGATATACGTCGATTAGGTCGAGGCGAAGTCTCTTCAGGCTGCCTTCCACCGCCTCACGCAAGTGCGCTGGGCTGGCATCATGGGTCCACTGGTTTGGGCCAGGGCGATTCCATCCACCTTTAGTCGCGATCAAAAGACCCTTCGGGTAAGGCGCCAGCGCCTCGGCAATCAGCTCTTCGCTAACGTTAGGGCCGTACGAATCAGCAGTATCGATAAAGTTGACGCCAAGCTCAACGGCTCGGCGAAGAACGGCTATCGCGGCGGCACGATCCCTGGGTGGACCCCAGATTCCTTCACCCGTCAGGCGCATGGCACCGAAGCCAAGACGGTTGACGGTGAGATCACCACCGAGTGAGATCGCTCCCGCGTAAGCCGCCGACGAACTTGTTGCTTTCCTGGTGTTCTCTTTCATGTTCACTCTCAAAATGCCTTTTGTTTGTTAGATGGTGAAAGTTCTACTCGGCCTCAATTTTCTATTTCGAAGAGCGGGCCGTCCATACATCACTCCGCAGGGCGCCAACTGGAATTGCGCGCCTTTATCCCTGGGGCGACCGTCGTCGTGTCAGGCCCCAGGTCTTTTTCGTAAACAATGTCATGCCGGGTGACTGTGAAAGTCTTGACCCCAGACGACCGGTACTCCGCGGGATATGCCACCAAAACCAGGCCGGTTTTCTTATCGCCGCCGGAGACCTCCTCCGTGAAAACCTCCGCCCTCGAAACCTCCCCCATGGAAGCCTCCGCCAAAGCTCGATTGCCCACGGGCGGGAGAAGCCTCTCGCTACTCCGCCATGATTAAAGCCGCTGAATGCACCGGAGTGGGTGCCACCGAAGCCTCGCCCACCGGCAAAGCCGCCGTGAAATCCACCGGCGCGATTGAAGCTGTTGCAATTGACGAAAACTCTGCTGTGGGAGATGTAGGCCCCGTGGTTGAAAATGATCCCATGGTTGTGCCAGTCATATCCCCAGTGTCCCCACCCCCAGCCAAAGCCGCCAAAGAAGCCGAGCCCAAAGCCGAGCCCAAACGTATTCCAGGACCATCAAAGAACAGCCCCGGATACCAGTACCAGCCGGGCCAGACCCCGATAGGCTGTCCATACACGAGCCAAGGGTCGTATTCAGGAACGTAAACAATCTCAGGGTCTGCCGGTTCGATCAGAATGGTTTGCCCCTGTTTGCTCACCTTTTCCTGCGATGTGCTCTTTAAGTTGCCGGCCTTCTCCGCACGGTCGCGCATTACCTGCACCGCATGACGTTCTGCTGCTGGTTGACGTAAGCATCGCCAAGCGACGACGTCCACGAGAGATTCTTGTCCATGTTGGCGAGGACCGAAGGAAACTCCACGAGGGCCTTCACACTGGGATCCCAGGGCTGCTTATCGACTTCTTTGCCAAGTTGTTCGCCCTTAAGATCGGTATGTTGTTGCAGCCACCGGTCGGCTTCCACAACTTGGTCGGGATAGGTAGCAGCGGCGAGGATCTGTGCCACCAGCGCATCCGGATACAATGCGATCGGCGCCGCCAGTTGCTGCAGCTGTTCCGGCGTCTGTTGCGCGACCTCAACTGGCGGTTGTGCGGCGGATTGGTCAGCCTGCGCGACCGATACGCCCGGCGAGGTGGCGAGCACAAGGCAACAAGAAAGAAAAAGCGATAAACTCTCTTTTAGAACCTTCACAATTTAATCCTCCTGTGGCGGGGTCGCTGCATAACGGCTTATGGCTCCGGCCGATCTCCGGTTATTAGCTGGCGAAGTCGGCGGCACTTAGAGCGGCAAAGTGCCGAACTGTTAGTGGACAAGCCGGATGGTCGCATTGACACGCGATTTCGAGTCTTCACTTCCCGCGTCACGGCAAGCTTCTCCGCAGTATTCTTCTCCGCTGGCTACATTGCAAAGACAAGGTATGTGCGCGCACTTTTTGGTCTCTTGATTCGCCATTACCATTCCGTCCTTTCGAATTCAGATCCGCCTGCTCCGATTACCGAAGCAACTTGCGACTCTTGACGTAGCGCCGTTCCCTGCACCGACCGAGGTGCTTCGAGGGAATCCTCTAGGCGGTCATGTTTCGGCAACTACGCCATTTCTAGTGATTGCATCCAGCTCTCCAAACGTCGCGATGCCGCTAAGCCCATGCGTTCCAAGGTTGTTCGGTTGGCGACGTGAAGACCTCTAGCTGTCCTGAGTGTCAATAGGTTGATAGTGCTGTCGGCATTTGGACGGATCTCAGGGGCGTAATGATGCTTGGTTCTAGACGCGCCTGTCTGTTTCCGAAAACCTGCACTCCCAACACCGGAAACTGCCCGCCGGACCCGTTTTTGGGGACTGAGGACACTGCGTTATCATGTTCTCCCGCTCAGGATTTGGTTAAGAACATGCTAGACGAGGACGAGGCCCGGCTGTGATCCCGCATAAATGGCGAGGAGTTGTTCACTTTTTTGCCGGCGCCATTGCTCTCGTATTGCTCACCAAGATCGAGGCGGCTAAATGACGCCGGCGGCCGCCCCCACGGTTTTTGTTGTCGATGACGACGACTTGGTGCGTGCCTCAATCCAAGGCATGCTGAAGTCGGTTGGCTTGCGCTCCGAGACCTTCGGTACGGCGCAAGAGTTTCTACGCAGCAAGCGGACGGACGGGCCAAGTTGCCTGGTCCTCGACGTGAGACTTCCCGGAGTCAGCGGTCTGGATTTTCAGCGGGAGTTGGCTGATGCGGGCATCCGGATTCCCATCATCTTTATCACCGGTCATGGAGACATTCCGATGACCGTGAAAGCGATGAAATCGGGTGCGGTGGAGTTTCTGACGAAGCCCTTCCGAGACCAGGACTTGCTGGATGCGATTCATCAGGCATTGGATCGTGACCGGATAGCGCGTCAACAGCAGAGCGAAATTGGCGAGTTGAGAAAGCACTACGAGTCGCTGACCGCACGCGAGCGTGAAGTTATGGCTCTGGTAGTTTCAGGCATGCTCAACAAGCAAATAGCGTTTGAACTCGGAACCAGCGAAATCACCGTGAAGATCCATCGCGGGCACGTGATGCGGAAGATGCAGGCTGAATCACTAGCGGAATTGGTCAGAATGGCGGCGAAACTTGAATTGACGGGCGGTCGCGAGTGAACGTCCTCACCGAATTCAAGGTTATTGTCTGGCTGCAATTTCCTGGGTAGCCGCTTTTGGCGGCGGCCCGACCCATCGATGCCCATCCTGTTTCCTTATCAGCGTTACGGTGAGTAGCGTCTTCGGAGGCTTCGCGCCGGGCCTCTTATCTGTTGCTTTCTTCGAAATCGACCATCTCAGCCTGGGACGTAAGTATCGCCTATAACATAACGCTCGAGGTGCGCCACGGGACAAGTACTGGCGGGCCTAGCAGCGCGGGATGGTGGAGCTCTCAGCCGGGGTCATTCCTGCGCCTCTGCACTGGGAAGTGTGAAGTTAAAAGTGGCGCCGCGTCCAGAGTTGGATGTGGCCCACAAGCGGCCGCCGTGCGACTCAATAATTGACCGACTGATTGAGAGCCCCATGCCGGTACCTTGGGCCTTGGTGCTGAAGAATGCATTAAAGATCTGGTCAGCCTGGTCCGGGGGAACCCCCATGCCTGTGTCACTGACCGAAATCAGCAACTGACCACCTTCGCCCCTCATGGATCTGATTGTTAGTTGGCCTCCGCTCTTCGTGTTCTGCATCGCTTCGACGCCGTTGAGCATGAGATTCATCAGAACTTGCTGCAATTGCACTCTGTCGGCCACAACCCGCGGTGAGTCCTCCGACAATTCGGTAAGAATCGAAACGGAATGTCTGGATGCTTCACTGCGCAACAAGACAACCATCTCTTGGATGACCTCGCTCACATCCACCAAACTGGTTTGTGGCGCGCCCTTCTTGAATAACTGTCGAAGCCGGCTGATGATATCAGCCGCCCGCGTTACCGCGTTGACCATCCGCGCCGCGGATTCACGAGCCTCTCCTATATCCGGCTGCTCGCGCGCCAGCCACCGCAAGCAAGTTCTGGCATCGGTCGCCGCGGCCGCAATCGGTTGATTGATCTCATGTGCCAGCGATGCAGTCAATTCCCCCATCGTCGTCGCCCGGTTTATGTGCGCTAGATCGGCCTGCAGCTGGCGTAATCTTTCGCGCTCTTTCTCCGCCTGCCTTCGTTCGGTCATGTCTATACCCGTGCCCACGAATTCGACCAATTCGCCGGAAGCGCTGAAAACAGGGTGACCGACCGAGCGGCTGTACTTGGTCGAGCCGTCCGGGAGAACAATGCGGAAGTCAACTTCGAAATCTGATCTCTCACGAATCGCTCGTTCGACCGCTTTATTGAATGTAGTCTGGTCCTCGGGATGAATACGCTGAAACGCTTTTTCGAAGGACGGAGAATTGCTTTCTGGATCGAGCCCAAACAACCGATACTGTTCCTGCGACCAGTGGACGTTCTCTCTGCGGGCTACGTTCCAGGCCCAACTGCCTGTGTGAGTCAGCCTTTGCGCTTCCTCTAAATATGCCTCGGTCTGCCGCAGGGCTACTTCCGCGCGTTTGCGTTCGGTAATGTCGGTGACCGCTCCGACCAATTCGGTCTTGCCCGGTTGACCTGTCTCCAGAAGATGCCCCACAACGTGGACATGCTTGACCGATCCATCAGGCATAAGCAACCGGTGTTCTATATCAAAATCCTTAGCGTTTTGAGATGTGCGATCGATTACCTGTTGAACGCGGACTCTGTCCTCCGGATGGGTTCGTTGCAGAACGAGCTGAAGACCAGGTCTTGTTTCAGGGCCGTATTCAAAAATTCGAAATGTTTCTTCCGACCAGTAGATTTCGCCGCCCAAAACATTCCACCCGAAACTGCCCGTCTTGCTTAGTCTCTGCGCTTCCTCTAGATAAGCTTCGCTGCGCCGTAATTCTTTGGTTCGTTCCATGACCTTAATCTCGAGTAGGTCTCGGGCCTGGCGCAGTTCCGCTTCGTGGTCCTTCAGGGCCTGCTCCGCCCGCTTCCGGTCGCTGATGTCAGTGCACGTACCGAACCATTTCACGATCCTTCCTTCGGTATTCCGGATGGGTGTTCCGCGCGTCTTAAACCAACCGTACGTCCCATCGCCCCTGCGAATCCTGTATTCCACGTCATAAGGCTGGCGTCCGGCCACAGATTCTGTCCAAAATTGCCGGGTAGGCTCGCGATCGTCCGGATGCAGCGCCTCCATCCACGCCCAGCCGAGCAATTCGCTCTCCGAGATACCCGTGTACGTTGTCCACTGTGCGCTGAAGTAGTCGCACCCGCCATCCGGACCGGCACCCCATACCAACTGCGGCAGCGCCTCGGTAAGGTTCCGCCATCTTTGCTCGCTCTCCCGCAGCGCTTCCTCCGCCCTCCGTCGCGAGGCACTGAGCCAGCACACCGTCAACGCCAATGATGCAAAGAGTGTCAGGGATAAGACCCGATAGGGCACACGAATCCCCGCGAGCTCGACGTAAGGGACGAGCGGCTGGAAAAAATAGCCCAGGCTCACTACGGAAAGGAGTAAGGCAGTGAGGCCCGGGAGCATCCCACCAAACCAAGCCGTGAGGGCTACGGCGGTAAGGAAAAGCGAGCCGCGGATATCGAAGCCCCTCCCAAAGAGCAGCGCCACCCCCAGCGCGACCCCAACGGAGCCGACAGCGAGCCCGTAGCGCCAACCTTGTCTAAGGATGGGAGGCGGAATCTTCCAGCCCGTCATGGTTTATCTGTCCGCTGTGTAGAGCGCGACGACACCGGAAGACATTGTAATTAAATTGAGCTGCTGCAGTGAAATTGTCAATTTCTCAGCCATCCAATGCGTTCTTTACCACCAAAGCTCACGGCGCCGGCATGGGACTTCGGATCAGCCGTACGATTGTTGAGTCCGATGGGGCCGCGTGTGGGCCTCCGACAATTCTTCCCGAGGCACAAGTTTTTATTTCGCTCTACCCATTAAAGCCAATGCACATGACTGATCCCCGCAGCCGAAATTTCGACCCTATACCAAAGTATGATCGCGCCGCCACCTAAGCATAATTGCGCCATCTTTGAACGCGCTGCTAACGTTGCGTCATGGTCGTTCGAAAGAAGGGGAAAATGGTGGCAATCGTTGATGACGATGATTTGATGCGCAGCGCATTGCAGGGCCTGCTGAAATCAGTCGGCCTGCCGGCGCAAGCGTTTGCTTCAGCGGAGGACTTCCTGAAGTCTGGCCAACAGCAACAGGTTGGATGTCTGGTCGCCGACATCCGCATGCCGGGAATGTCCGGTCTGGAATTGCAGGCCAAGCTCAACGCTGATCAGTGCAGGATTCCGACCATCTTCATCACGGCACACGGCGACGAAAAAATGCGGATGCAGGCCTTAAGAGCAGGCGCCGTAGAGTTCATGGCAAAACCATTCGACGATGAGGTCCTGCTCGAAAGTGTCCGAGCGGCTCTGGAGCGTTGAGCCCGATAAGAAGCGTGCACGCAGCACAAGGGGGGTTCTCTGTGGCAGCTACTGGGACATGGCGAACGGGTGATCAGGATTCTTACGACCGCAGATTCCAGCAGATCATAGGCAATAGTTCTGTGCTGGAAGCAGTACTCGAACAAGTCGAACGCGTCGCGCCGACGGGTTCCACGGTGTTGATCCTGGGAGAAACCGGCACCGGTAAGGAACTAATCGCACACGCGATCCACAACATCAGCTCAAGGTGCGGGCGGCCTTTCGTACGGTTGAATTGCGCTGCCATTCCGCTGGATCTGCTGGAGAGTGAGCTTTTTGGCCACGAAAAGGGCGCATTCACCGGCGCCATCGCGCAAAAGATTGGCCGTTTCGAGCTCGCCGACAAAGGCACACTTTTCCTGGACGAGATAGGCGATATTCCGCCGGCACTGCAGCCCAAACTGCTGCGCGTATTGCAGGAGCAGGAATTCGAGCGCCTGGGCAGCACTCGGACTCACCAGGTGGACGTGCGACTGGTGGCTGCAACGAATCGGGATCTGACGGAGATGGTGAGTCGAGGCGAATTTCGTAGCGACCTTTACTATCGTCTGAATGTCTTCCCCATCCTGCTGCCCCCGTTGCGGGAGCGCCGCGAAGACATTCCAGCCCTGGTGACGCATTTTGTCGAGATCTTGGGCCGCCGGATGGGGAGGGAAATCGAGCACATTCCTCCAGAAACGATGTCTGCGCTCAGTTCATATCAGTGGCCGGGGAATATCCGCGAACTGCAGAACCTGATCGAACGGGCCGTAATTCTCTCAAACGATGGTGTGCTTCCCAATCCTTTGCCCGCCGCAGAACCTGAGCAGCGTCCTGCCATCTCTCTAGGTGCAACAACGTTGCGCGACTCCGAACGGACTCTGATTCTGGGGACGCTGGAAGGAGTCGGCTGGGTGATCGGCGGTCCGAAGGGCGCAGCCGCCAAGCTCGGATTGAAACGCACTACGCTGATCCACAAGATGCACAAGCTGGGTATTGCCCGGCCGGGTCTCCAAAGCAGCGAGAATGTCATGGGCCCAGCACCGCAGGGGCCAGGCTCTTTTGCACGACATCTGTCTTCTAACTAGACGACACACGATTCTTAGGCATCTCATGTCGACAAGGATGGGTTACGTATGGAGATCGGGCTTCTACTTCTACGACTGACTGCAGGACTGACGCTCGCCGCACATGGCGCACAGAAATTATTTGGCTGGTTCGGTGGACCAGGTCTAGAGGCTACCGGTCAGCTCTTCGAGACGATCGGATTCCTGCCAGGGCGGCGCCAGGCGCTGATGGCAGGCCTCGCAGAGACCGGGGGCGGTCTCCTTCTGGCGCTCGGGTTATTCACGCCGATTGGGGCCGCAATCATTTGCAGCGTGATGCTCGTGCCATTGACTGTGCACATCAAAAACGGCTTCTTCGCTCAGAACGGCGGGTACGAGTACGCGCTAGTACTTGGCGTCGCAGCGTTAAGTTGTGCGTTCACTGGCCCAGGCGCTCTTTCACTCGATGCGCTGCTTGGAAATCACTTCAGAGGCACATTCTGGGGCATCGCTGCCTTGTTGGTCGGTGTCCTTGGCGCAGCATTTTCGCTCAGTCAGCGACACACGACACCGGGGCGGCAAACGACATCCGCCCATACCGTTTGATGGCTCTCAGCCGGACCACCCGGTGCGGCGGAGGTCTTTCCAGGGACCGCCACCCGCGTAACGTTCAGGATGCAAAATCTTCGAACGAGGGTCTTCCGCTGTGTCGAGTTGAAGCACCATCCACTTCGGATACGGAACGCCCGGGTCAGACGCCGCGTCAAGGAGTCGGGTGTCGTCCTCCGAGAGCTGAAGGTCTACGGCGCCAATATTATCCTCCAGTTGCTCGGGCTTGCGGGCAGCGATGATCACGCTGCTAACGGCCGGCCGTCCCAGCACCCACGAGAGCGCCACACGGGCCAGGGTAGCGTCATGCCGCGTGGCCACTTCCTTCAGCGCGTCCACGACGCGGTAGCCCATATCCTTTTCGAACGGCACGAACGCCCCTGCCTGCGCGAATCGTGTGCCGGCAGGAGCGGGGTTGGCGCGACTGTACTTGCCGCTGAGGAAGCCGCCGGCAAGCGGGCTCCAGACCAGGATGCCGATGTTGTGATACTCAGCGAACGACTGGAACTCGTATTCAAGACTTCGACCGACGAGACTGTAGTACATCTGCGCCGTTACGTATTTCTCTAACCCCAGGTGCTCCTGCAGCATTACCGCAGTGGCCGCCTGCCATGACATGAGGTTGGACAGCCCGATATAGCGAACCTTTCCCTGGCGCACAAGATCGTCGAGCGTCCGCAGCGTCTCCTCCAGCGGCGTGTTGCTGTCCCATCCATGCACCTGGTACAGATCGATGTAATCGGTCTGCAGCCGTCGGAGACTGCCCTCCACTTCGCGCATGATGTTCACACGGGTCGCACCGCTCCGGTTAAAATTCTCGCTCATAGGGAGCCGGACTTTGGTGGCGAGGACAATCTCGTCCCTCACGCCCTTCAAGGCATTCCCGACCTGAGTCTCGCTCTCCCCGAGGCTGTACACGTCCGCCGTATCGATGAAGTTAATTCCTCTGTCCAAGGCTAGCTTCACCATGCGCGTAGCGTCCTCCTGGCCCAGGTTGCCCATGTTCATTTTGCCGCCGAACTGCATCGTGCCAAGTGCCACGCTGCTGACGATCAGTCCGGTGTTCCCCAGCCTCCTATACCTCATCTCTCCTGCTCCTTCCTCTGCAGACGAAAATACAGATGGCAAATGATCCTCATCCACATAGGCTTGCCTCGAGGATCGTGCGAGAGCTGGTTTGCGCCCGTCTTTCCAGATCCGTCAAGCGACGCACACCTTTTGCCAGCATCGCCCAGGCCAGTGTGCTCATGTCCCGATCCCCAGACTTCGCAGCCCTTAGCAACTCCTTGCCTGCCTCTTGCTGTCCGAACTTGCACCACATCACTCCACAAAGAAACATGTAGTTGCTGTCCATCTCGGTTTCCTCCTCTCCAGCGACTGAAGAACATTAGCGGTATCCCAGCACTGTGTTGCAACCACCTTCCACTGCCCCCAAGTGCAATCCAAATGCCAACAGCGGCCTTTCTCAATAAACCCCCGTATTGGCAGAATTTGGTCGACCCAATCGATGTTCCCCTCGCACAGAGCTACAACAGCGGGATTTGGACGAGTTTCCGCACGACCGCCGATTGCTTAAGAGTGTTAACTGTCAATGGATCTGTCGATTCACCGACTATTCCTCGGCGAATAGTGACCTCAGCCAATCGAAATGTTTAAACACAGGCGGTTTTTCTTCAGCGATCTTTGGCACGGATTGTGCACCACGACACGTGGGGTTGAAATCGCACGCTGTCCATTCCGCAAGAGTATGGGCCGACAGAAATCCGTTGACACACCATGCCCTGGCTTCATAACTATTCAGCTGTCGGCCATAGCCTCAGTCTCGCGGCCATGGTTGCCGCTCTCCCCATCTTTTTCTCTTCTGGGCGCTGGCCTACAAACGCATGAAAGGCCTACCTCGCCGCAAGCTTAACCTTACTTCTAATGCTGCTGGTGGGCGGCAACCGCTCTGATTGGCAGGGAAACCGATATCTTTCGCAACACGATCAAGTATTCGCTCACCCTACTGGGTTTGGTCGTCTTGATTGTGCTGCTGGAGGCCTGGGTCGTTCCCGGAGTTATTCCTGTGGATCCGGGAGCAGGGATGGAGCACCTAGCGTTTCTACGTTAATTGGGCAGCAATGCGTTTGCCGATGTGACTCCAACCATCCAATACTCAACTTCACTGGGGGACGAGCTAGAGGCTGTCGATGGTGTCGAAAGATGGGCCAAGGACCGTCGAACAGTTGACACTGTGACTCGCCAATCTAAACCTTAGTCGCTGGTCGCGGGCGCCTTTTCAATAACCTGAGGTTTTGGTGCCACGATTGCACTGCCATTCGAGTCATATTAGAAGTAATCAAGCAAAAGGACACATATGAAAGTCGGAATCGTTGGAGCGGGCGCGGTCGGGTCTGCGTGCTTTTTGTCGATGGTTATGCGCGGAAGTGCGCGCGAGGTCGTGCTGGTTAACCGGGACCGCAAGCGGGCCAAGGGCGTCGTGACGGACATCCAATACGGAGCGGTCCTGTCGCCGCCGATCACGCTGCGCGACGGCGACTATTCCGATCTGGCCGGCTCGTCGGTGGTGATGATCACTGCCGGAGTCAACGAGAAGGCTGGAGGCGCAACCGATCGCAGCGATCCTGTCGGAAGGCTCCGCTTGCTCGATGCGAATGCGGCAATCTTTGAGGACATCGTCCCGCAGATCCACCAGTTCGCTCCCGATGCGCTGATTCTGGTCGTAACCGATCCCCCGGACGCGCTGGCTGACGTAGTGCGTATGTTGGGGCACGAGCGCGTGCTGAGCACCGGCACATCTCTCGACACGTTACGGTTCCGGTTTCACCTGGGGAAGCGTCTTAAAATTAGTGCGTCGGATGTGGAGGCACTGGTCTTAGGTGAGCATGGTGCTTCGGAGGTTTTCCTGTGGTCATCGGCGCGCGTGGGTGGCAGGAAGGTATTGGACCTCTTTGGGGAGAGCCCAGCGCCACAAACGGTGCGTGAGGAACTCGAGAGTGAGGTGCGTTACGCCAACATCACGGTCATTGAAGGTATCGGGGCCAGCCAGTATGGCATAGGAATGGTCTCCGCGCGACTCACCGAGATGATATTGCGCGATGAGGGAGCAGTGATTCCTATCGGCTGTTACAACCCAACTTTCGGAGTGACGCTTTCCTTGCCAAGTGTCGTTGGCCGGGAGGGCGTGCGTCGCGTGCTCGAGCCCGAAATGTCTGCCGCGGAACAACAAGGTTTGCAGCGCAGCGCCGATGCGATCAAGGCGGCGCTGTCTCGCCTCAGTCTCAAGGAATCCCAGCGAAGAACAGCTTGAGACTTGTCTGGAGGACAATTGCCAAGAAAAAACGCCCCCTTGATCAAAGTAGGGGCATTCTGCTCAAAGACTAACGATTCCTTGGTACGACGGAAGTCGATCTCTGTAAGCGTTTGGATGTTGGCGCTGGTTGTATCAGTGACAATCTCATCTTGAGTCATTTGGGCGTCATTCGTCTTCAGTGTTCCAGGTACCGTGGCAACAGTCTTTCCATCGATACTGAATATCTGTTCAATAGACGCCGATCAATCGATTTGACAGTGCAACCGTGCTCGTCTCTCGATGTAGCTATAAGTAAATCTTCGCAAACAATATTGAATCGCGTGGGAGACAGTTCTGCTCGCGTGTCCGCAGGTTGACACGTTGCTCCTCTGAGGACAGAAAGCATCGATTTAGCGGGATCTCGACCGCATACTTCGGGTTCGGTGTCCGTGATCCTTTGTTGTAGATAGTGGAACTTACTCTGGGCCCTTGAGGGACTTCAGGTAAGTGACAATCTGCCATCGTTGCCTCTCGGGAAGGCTGGCCCAAGACGGCATACCGTTATCCGCGGCGCCGGTTGTGATGAACCAAAAGACCTCTCCGTCCGACGCTGATTGCGTGGGTCCTTCAGAGAGTGGAGGGATGTTCCCGGTTCCGCGCCCTTTAATCCCATGGCAGGCGCCACAGTTCGTGGCGTACAACCTTGAGCCAGCGGCCGCGCCGGCTGACTGCCCGGCGTATGGGTTCTTCAATTGATTGCTCGATGCGGGCGCGTTATGAAAGTGCCTGTCCTGCGCTATCAGCATTGAAGTCGGAAAGTTCAATAGAATTGCGCTTATTACCGCAATTAGAAAACAAGAACGGACATCGGCTCTCATGACCATCCTCCAGCGACCTGTCCAATCACCGTCCAAACGCGTGCTTTGGGCGAAGCGTCGGTCGCTCCGGATAGAAGCAAGTTCCTTGCCATCCCTGGGGGCCATGCTTCTGCAACGGAATGCCCGTTCGCGCCGGACCCCCGTGACCGCCGCTCAACAGCTGCGTCGAAAGACTGACACCGTCGAAGAGAAACTCTTCCTCATACCGGATCCATACTGAAGGTGGGCTGGGTTTTACCTCCAATTGATTTCTATTTTATGTGGCACGTAGAATGCTGCGCTGATAAGGAAAGGGGGAGATCCTGATGGTGAAGCTGAAGGTGAACGGGATAGATCGCACGTTCGATGGCGATTCCAACATGCCCCTGCTCTGGTACGTGCGGGACGTCTTGGGGTTGACGGGGACAAAGTTTGGCTGTGGCATGGCTCTCTGCGGCGCTTGCACGGTTCATAAGAACGGCGAAGCGATCCGGTCGTGCATTACGCCGGTGAGCGCGGCCGCGGGTGGCGAGATTCGCACCATTGAAGACCTTGGGGCAAACGGACTCCATGCGGTTCAGCAAGCCTGGATGGAGCTGAACGTCCCGCAGTGCGGGTATTGCCAGTCCGGTCAGATCATGCAGGCTGTTTCATTTTTAAAGAGCACTCCCCATCCTACAGATCAGCAAATTGATGACGCCATGGCAGGCAACATCTGCCGCTGCGGAACCTACCAACGAATTCGCCAGGCTATCAAGCTGGCAGCAGGGAAAATCGCATGAGGCAAATCGAAAATGTAAGCCGGCGGCGATTCCTCAAAGGCGCGTTTGAGGCAGGCGCGTTCATTCTCGCGGTTCGGTATGTCCCACCGATGCTGGCGCAAGGACAGACGACGGATGGCCAGACCGAAGCGGACAGGGCGACCCTTCATCCCAGTCTTTTTGTCGGGATTCAGCAGGATGGAACCGTCCACATCGTGGCGCACCGGTCGGAGATGGGAACGGTCATCCGTACGTCCCTGCCGCTCGTGCTTGCAGACGAGCTTGACGCCGACTGGAAGCACGTGAAGATCGACCAGGCGATTGGCGATAAGCGCTACGGAGACCAAAATACGGATGGCTCACAATCCGTGAGGAGATTTTTTGACACGATGAGAGAGTGCGGCGCTGCGGCGCGCTCGATGTTGATCCAGTCGGCAGCCCTACAGTGGAATGCTCCTGCATCGGAGTGTTCCACTGAACTGCATGCGGTGGTTCACAAGGCAACGGGCCGGCGCCTGGGTTACGGTGAGCTGGCCTCGGGTGCGGCGCACCTCGCAGTGCCAAAGAAGGAACAGCTTCAGCTGAAGAAGCCCTCGGAGTGGCGGTATATCGGAAAGGGAATGACCAGCGTTGACCTGGAGAAGCTCTGCACAGGAAAGGCGATGTATGGAATGGATGCGCGTCTGGATGGCATGGTGTACGCATCGGTCGAACGTCCCCCGGTGTTCGGCGGGAAAATAAAGACTCTCGACGATCAGGAGGCGCTGCAGGTGGCAGGAGTGCACCAGACCATCCGCATCGATCCATTTAAGCCTCCTGCTGCCTTCCAGCCTCTAGGCGGTGTTGCTGTGATTGCCGACAACACCTGGGCTGCCTTTCAGGGCCGTAAAAAGCTGAAGATAGCCTGGGACGACGGGCCGAACGAATCCTACGACTCCGTCGAATACAAAAAAGAACTGCGAGAGACAGCGCACAAGCCAGGGAAGGTTATCCGCAGCGTGGGCGACTCCGACAAAGCGTTCCCCACCGAGAATGTGTTTGAAGCAGACTACTACGTTCCGCTGCTGGCCCACGCGGCAATGGAACCCATGGTGGCCCTGGCCGAATTCAAAGACGGAAAGGTCACTGCCTGGGCGCCAACCCAGAATCCTCAGGCGGTACAGGCAATTGTATCCTCCGAACTCGGCATTCCGCTTGGGGACGTGATTTGCCACGTCACGTTGTTGGGCGGCGGATTCGGAAGAAAGTCCAAACCTGATTATGTTGCGGAGGCTGCAGTTTTATCGAAGAAGCTAGGCCGCCCCGTAAAGGTTGTGTGGACGCGGGAAGACGACGTAAAGTTTGACTATTACAACGCCGTGGCTGCGATGTATTTGAAGGCAGCGGTCGACGACAAGGGGAAGCCCACGGCGTGGCTGCAGAGATCAGTCTTTCCACCGATCACCTCCATTTTCGATGTGAATGCTGTCTATGGCGATCCCCCGCACCTGGCGCAGGGTTGGACGGATCTTCCCTATGATTTGCCCAACATACGCATCGAGAATGGTCCTGCGCAGGCACACGTCAGGATTGGATGGTTGCGATCAGTGGCCAACATTTATCACGCGTTTGGAGTTCAGTGTTTCACCGATGAGCTGGCCCATCGCGCAAATCGCGATCCACTGGAGTATCTGTTGGACCTTATCGGACCGCCGCGCACATTGGACTTCACCAACGTGCAGTATCCGAACTACGGTGCGGATTACAAAACGTATCCCTGGGAAACCGGCCGCCTGCGGAAGGTCATTGAAATGGTCGCCGATAAGTCCGGTTGGGGCGGAAAGAAAAGCGGGAAGGGACATGGCTTTGGATTCGCAGCCCATCGCAGTTTCCTGACATATGCGGCTACGGTCGTTGAGGTTGAGATGAGTGACGACGGCGAGATCCGCATTCCGCGCGTTGACACAGCGGTGGATGCAGGGCTCGTCGTCAATCCGGAAGCGACCCGGGCGCAATTCGAAGGCGCGGTGGTTTTCGGCACGAGCATCGTGCGTAGCGGGGAGATCACCGCCAAGAAGGGGGTTATCCAACAATCCAATTTTAATGATTACCCCGTGGCCCGGATCAACGAGGTTCCGGCTCAGACGAACGTCTACATCGCGGACAGCTCGGCCCCGCCCGCCGGCGTTGGAGAGCCGGGAGTACCGCCGTTCGTCGCCGCGTTTTGTAATGCGATTTTCGCCGCCACCGGCACACGGGTCCGCGATCTGCCGCTCTCGAGCAATAGCAATTTCGGCTGAGGTTACTCGGTTCCGCTGAACAAGTTATTTTTCAATAAGGTTAACTAATTAGGACTCGGATAAATCGCGCTCCGATTGTTCCGATGTTGCAAGAGGATGCGAGCCATTTGACGTCCGTTCGCGCACCTCCAGAGAAAATCGCAGGCTCTCCCGTGGAGGTCCGGAGCTGCAATGAAGCTAGTCTTAGATGAGACGCGGGTAAAGTGGGCATTAGCCGTTTTCCTTGCCCTCGTCGCCGGCTATTTGGACGGCTATGGACTTCGTATCCTGGGAACCTATGTTTCGTTCATGAGCGGAAACACTACTTTCACCGGACTAAAGAGCGGCCAGGGCGATTTCCAAGCCGCGTTGCCCTCGGCAATAGCCGTCCTGTCCTTCGTCACTGGTAGTTTCTTGGGAAACCTCTTTAGTCAACCTAGATTGCGTTGTTCCCATCGCCTGATCTTCGGTGTGATTGCAGGGCTGCTTGCGACCGTTGCTGGTCTTGAACGGCACGGCCTGTGGAATGCCCCTGCCGAAATCGCGCTACTCAGCCTGGCCATGGGGATGATGAATCCCGCATTGGCTAAGGTTGGCGCAGAATCGGTGAGTCTCACGTTCGTGACTGGCACCCTGAACAGGATAGGCGGCAATCTGGCTGCAGCCGCTGGGCGGAAACCTCTGACGGAAGGACAAGGCTCAGGGGATTCCTATCTCGCCCGCGCTCGAATTGACGCAAGCATATGGTCAGGATTTCTGGTCGGCGCAGGGCTGTCCTGAATGGCGGCGTCACATTTCAGGATGTGGGCCCTGCTGCCCCCCTGTGTCGTTATGATTGCCTTGGGTCTGTTCAGCAAGGGCGCCACACCATCACCAGAGAAGAGGATTACGTCTCCGATCTCCAGTGTGCGCAGCCCGGTGTAGTTCGGTGAGCATATGAGGAGTAATACGTTGCCGGCCGTATCCGCTCGCCGACTCGGCCCGGATTCCAGAATGCGGGCGCAGCAGATCACCTGTTTTCTCGACCATTATGCTTGCTTTGCTGCATGGCCTTTCCCAATTCTTTCTGGTGACCGGTAAGCAGAGCATGAATCTCGCGGTGCGTTTCATCGCTGATCGCGTGAATCTGCGGAACAAGCTCCTGCCGTGACGCCTTTGGATTCCTATCGAGCAATGCCTGAATCCTATCGTGGTGGTCCTGTAGCAGAGGCCGGACCTGCCGCTGTTCCGGAGTCAACTCCAGGTCTTTCGTAAGATGAGCCAGTTCCTGGTCGATCGATTGCGGCGTATGGATATGCTGGGGCTGCTCACGCGCTGAGGGTTGCTGTGCGCCATTGTCCTGAGCTACGGCAGGACCGGCCATTCCGAGCACGAGCATGACCCCAGATGCAAGCTTGAAACGTCGACTTCGCACGGATGCAACCTCCTTGCGGACTCCCCTACGCGAAGAGATCTAGTTCCCGGCAACTCCTGATTCTACCGGGCCGTTGGATGCCAAACGCAGTTGAACGAGAATGCTCAGGATGTTGACCTGCGCTTGTGCACTTGTGGTTTCTGTGCTTGCCGTGAGAGTTACTTGACCTGCTGCAATGCCAGTGAGGGTACCTGTCCCGTTTTCCATTCGTCGTAACGCTTGCAAGACTGGGATTGCTTACGGTCCAAGTCGCATCTTGACGGGCATTCCCACTATTGTCTACGGCGGTAAAGGTTTGTGTTCCTTCCAACCACCACACTGGCGGTTGAGGGCGTAGTTAGTTAGCAAGGAAACAGGTGCGATATCAGTGCCGACGGGTTGATAAATTTCGGCCTGAGGAACGTATTCCAATTCGTAGCCGAACTGCGTCAAGTATTGATCCTTGCCTCCCACAATCAAGACGGTCCCGTTGTTGAGCAACACTGCTTCATGGGTGTCCCGCGCAATGTTGAGTTTGCCAGCGAGAGAAAACGTTCCGCTTGTCGGGTTGTACAATTCGGCTGGGGCCAAATCGTTGTTGATGTTTCCATCGCCCCCAACAAGCAGAACAAGTCCGATGTTTAGAAGAGTGGCAGAGGCACTAGACCTGGGGTAGACGGGGCTGCCAGTCAGAGTAAAGGTTTTAGAGGCTGGATTGTATTGGCTGGGAGAGCGGAAGCGGATTTCGTGTTGCGTAACCGCGTGACAATGCGAACCGAAAGAACATTTTCAGGGCTGAGAACTTATTGAACCACTCCGCAGTTACCGGTCGGCCAGCGTCAAGGAACCGGCGAACCGTTTCCGGACTTATGCCGTCGATTTCAACGGGTCCGGCCAAACGGGCGAAAGCGGCCAGTTTGAGTGCCCGATTCTTGTAGGTCATGCCGAGCGACTGCTTATAAAGGATGAACTCGTGGATGGCATCGGTGATCTTCACGCGACACCTCCCAGCCCGAGGTTGCCCACATCCCGCAGAGCCTGGATCTCTCCGATGCAGTAAAAAGGAGCGGCGCTTTGTTCACACTGCTGGATACAGTCAACGAGCGGTCTCACATCCAAGGCGGCGACTTCGCGCAGGCCAACCAGATCGACCTTGGCGTAGATTCGAGTAGCCGGCAGCGACCATGTGTCCCAGGTGATCGCCCACCTCCTTCAGTGTCAGACCCTGGGCCAGAAGGTGCGTGGCACACGCATGACGCAACACGTGCGAGCCATATCGCTTAAGCTTCAGGCCGAGCCTCTTTTGTAGCTTCCGAGTCATCGTGGAAAGAGCGCCAACCGAAACGGGCCGGTATGGTCGCCTAAGTGTCAGTAAGACTTCCCGGTGGAGACACCGGGGCCTCACCTCCTTCAGATACCGCAGAAGTGCATTCCCAACCTCGGTCGTCAGGGGATAAGTTTGGGCTTTCCTCTGTTTGGGACGGCGCACGGAGATTCTATCTTCCGCCCAATCGATGTCCTCAACACAGGCAACAGACTTCGCCAACGCGCAGGCCGTAGACCGAGCAAAGCAGGATCGCGCAGCGACTTCTGATCTGAACTGGCGACGTGCCGTTGACGCTGGTGAAAAGCTTCTTCACCTCTTCCCACGCCGGCCCTTGCGGCAGATTTTCGTACGTGTAGACCCGGGGTGCGTCGATGGACTCGGCGCGGCCCGCCGCGCACCAACCTCGACTGCTGGCATAGCGAAAAAACGAGCGCAGAGACTGTACATGGAACGAGACGGTGGTCCGCTTCCACCGGCCCGCCACGATACCGGTGAAGTACTTGGTAATCACCACCGGCGACACTGTGGACAGTGGCACGTCTTCTGCGACCAGCCAGCCTAAAAAGGGTTTCAGAGAACGTTCGCGGTTGACAACCGTAGCGTCGGCGAACCCTCTCTCGTGTTTGAGGAAGGTCAGGAACTGGTGGAGGTTGTGGTTGTAGGGTAACGACTCGCATTGTGCAGCGTGTATTGATCGGGACATGTTGGTTCTCCTCGCGAAAGAAAATCCACCAAGTATGCCCCTTGCCTTTCCACAACCCCGCGCGATAATGTCGCACGTTATGCCCCTTCATGCGCGTGAAAAGATCGGAAGAAACGATCCCTGTCCCTGCGGTAGCGGCAAGAAGTACAAGCACTGCTGCCTGCCCGGCTATGCTCCATCCATCGACCACGTGTGGGCACGGCAGCACGAAGAGTCGGACCGCCTGACGGGGGAGATCACCAGGTTTGCCTTGCGTAAGTTCGGGGAAGGGATCTATGAAGCGTGGCAAGACTTCAATATGCGTGACGTTCCGAAGCCGCTGGCAGAGGCTGCAGACGAACGTCAGATCTTCATGCCCTATTTCTTGTTCCAGTGGAATCCGGACGCTCGGCGGACCACCGCGCGCGGGCAGGGCGGCGCAGTGGCTCGCTGGTACATGCTGGAGAAGTCGAAGCAGCTAACCGCGATGCAACGGATGTTTTTGGAGCAGGCTACAACACAGCCGCTGAGCTTCTACGAGGTCGTTTGGAATGAACCCGGTGAGCGCATGAGGGTGTGGGATGTTCTGGTTGGCGGAGAAACCGAAGTCATCGAGCGATCAGGGTCGCGACACCTGCGGCAGGGAGACCTGCTTTTTGCCCAGATCTGGCACCAGCCCGAACTTGCCGTGTTCGGCAGTATGGCTCCCATCTGCATTCCGCCGGAGAAGAAGATCGAGGTCATCGAACTCCGAAAAACACTGAAGAAGAGAATCGCCAAACAGAATCGCTATCTGGCGCCGCACGACCTGCTGCGATATGCAGATCTGATTCGCGCCACCTACCTGGACATTCGGGACCGGCTATTCGCTCCGCCGATGCTGTGCAATACGGACGGCGACCTGCTGCTGTTTCACACGCTGACGTTTCGGATTGAGTCGGCAGAAGCGGCGTTCGACGCGTTGGCTCCGCTCGCAGTGGGACATTCCCGTGAGGAGTTGCTCGACGATGCGGAACTGAGCGACGACGGGAAGCTGCGGAAGGTGGACATCGATTGGATCAAAGAAGGCAATCGTAAGTTTAAGACTTGGGACAACACCATCCTGGGCCACATCAAGATTTCCGAGGGACGTGTGATCGCGGAGGTGAACTCGGAGAATCGCGCCAAACGGATGCGCAAAGAGATTGAGAAACGACTCGGGACCCTGGCGACTCACGAGAGCACGCTCGCCCAAACGCTGGAACAGATGCGGAAGAATACGCCACAAGATGCAGAGGAATCGGAATTGCACGATGCCGAGATGGAGGCGCTGTTGGCCGATCCGGAAGCCCGGAAGTTCCTGCAAGCCACCGTGCAGAAGCAAGTCGAAAGCTGGGTCCACCAGAAGATCCCTGCGTTGGGCGGGCGCACGCCGTTGGAAGCCGTTCGTGATCCAGACGGCAAGGAAATGGTGGAAGCACTGCTTCTCGATTGGGAGCGCCGTGATGAACGAGATGTTTCTCCGAATCAGATACGCCCTGACATTAGTGCGCTTCGCCGCCTGTTGAACCTGGCTCCCCAGGCTTCCTGAGTCTCTCACCTGACTCTGCTACTCCGCAATTATGTGGCGCTGGTCTGCCGTGATCGACCCGTCTTTATGTGCGTCCCGAGGCGGACGCCACATAAATCTCTGCGCCACATAAGTGGCCGACCTCATGGTCTAGCGTGGCAAATTCCTCGGCGGGCTGCATGCCGAGCAGGAGGGTGATCTTTCCGCCGTGCGACAAGCCCTTGGCGGGGCCAATCCGCTCGGAATAATTCAGCTCGATGCCTTGCGATGCGACAAACTGCACCAGCCGTTCGCGGTAGCCACTCACGTCGCCCTGCACTTCGGTGAGCGAGGGAAGCTTTTTGCCTTCGGTCTGGTCGAACACGTACACCGCGCGGAATCCGAACAGGGTGGACTCGATGCCCCTTGGCATCCTCGGCCTGCTCCGTGTCGTCGTTCTTGGTGCGCTTCTTGCCGACCATGGGAGCCAGAATGAGAATGCCTTTTCCCCCGCGTTTGACGAAGCCATGCCGCCGAGGTATTGGGTGACCACATTGCTGGCGTCGGGTTGGAGTGCGCTAAGCGGCGTGTTTTCACAGCGCCGGAAGCGGCTGAAACCGGGGATTCTGGCACGACCGATTAAGCGCAGTCGGAACTGTTCTATTCGTATTCCAACTTTCGATTTGGTTCATCACTCCGGTGGAACACATATGCTTCGGGATGCCGACGCAGTAAACGAGAGGCGCGAATTCCAGTAACCGCCGGTCCCAGGATCATAAGGAGAGCGATCGTTACTTCGCCGGTCTTCCGTTGTCGATGCACAGGGCGATCAGGTCGGAAACATTTGCTTCGCCTACGCACATGACCGTGTCTGCGCCCCCCCAGTAGAGTTTTACTGTTCCATCAGGCTCGGGAACGGCGCCACAGGTGAAGACCACGTTGTGAACATATCCAGTTATCTCCCAAGGATCCTCCGGTTGCAAAATCCACGAGTCGCCCACCCCAATGATCTTTGCCGGGTCGCTGAGGTCGTGAAGAGCAACCCCCAGACGATAGACAGATCCATCCATTGTCTCGAAAACTCCGTGATAAATGGAGAGCCATCCCTGGGGTGTTTTTATCGGCGGCGCGCCGGGACCGATCTTCATTTCGTCCCAGTGATATTGCACAGGCCTCATGATGAGCTGTGATTGGCCCCAATAGCAGAGATCCGGAGAATAGGAAATCCAGATTGACCAGGGGGCGATTTCAGAATGAGGACGGTCAAGCCGGGCATATAGACCATTAAACTTCTCGGGAAAGATCACTACATTCCGATAGTCCGCCTCCGTAATCAAGGAAACTCTTTCCACCCGGCTGAAATCTTTCGTCTTGGCTAGGGCGATCCGCACTCCGTTTCGCGAATATGCACTGTAGGTGATGATGAACTCTCCCTCCACCAGGGTAACGCGCGGGTCCTCCACTCCGAACTCTTCATAGGCGGCAAAAGGGCCGTCCCGTTCGGGAGTCAGAAAGGGCTGTGGATCGGCGGTGAAGCGGAACCCGTCAGGACTGCGTGCCAAGCCAATGATGGACCGTCCGGTGCGGAGATGGGAGCGGAACAGCATGATGTATTCGTTCCCGTACTTCACGACCGCCGCGTTGTGAACAGTCTCCACGGGATAAGGAATCTCGGTCTTGGTGAGGATGGGGTTGTGGCTGTACCGCCTGACAATGTCGGTCTTCATGTGCGTCTCTTGGCCTCCAGATCAAAAATCGTCGAGTAAACTCGCTCATATCCGTCCACCATGGTTTCGATCGAAAAGTATTGTCGGACTCGGCTGCGGCAAGCCGATCTGTCGATCTCAGAAACTCGTCCAACGGCCCGAACTGCTTCAGTAACGCTGTCAACGAGAAAACCGGTCTGACGGTCCTTGATCACCTCACGGCAAGAACCGAGGTCCATCGCAATCACTGGAACGCCCGCGGCATTGGCTTCAACTAGGACAAGTCCGAATCGTTCCGGGATGGTGTTCAGGTGCAGTAACGCTCGGGCCCGAGCGAACAGTTCGTTCTTGCCCCTCACATCCACCGGTCCGATATAGAGGACGTCTTGATCGTTGAGATGGGGCTCGATCTGCTCCCGGAAATAGGCTTTGTCCTGGACAATACCGGCGATGATCAAACGCATTCCGCTCAGACGAGCAACCTCGATGGCCAGATGAACACCTTTATCTGGGTGGATCCGACCAAGAAAAATTAGGTCATCCCCACCGCATTCCTGAAAGGGGTACAAAGAGAGATCAATACCGTTGTAGACGGTCGCCAGGTAGTTCAACCCTGTCGCTCGGTCGGAGTCACTGACAGAAACGAAATATCCATCATGATACTTCAGATAGACGGGCATGATTTTGGCTGACGAGAATCCGTGGACAGTGGTGAGGACCGGTGTTTTGATCAGCCGCGTGTAGCTCAAAGGCATGAAGTCGTAGTGGCTGTGGATGAGGTCGAACTCAGCGGCGTGCTCGAACGCTTCGGAGATGTGAAGGTATTCGGCTACTTTGGGATCAATAGTAGAATCCTCTTCATACCCCCTGTCCAGCACGGCATGCAAGTGAGCGCGGGTCACAGAATCCGCGGTGGCGAACAAGGTCACGTCCCAGCCACGGGCCACGAGCCCTTCGGTGATGTTGCCAGCCACCGTTTCCCAAGCGCCATATTGCTGAGGAGGGGTTCGCCAGGCTATTGGCGACAGGATCGCCACTCTTTTTTGGGGGTCTCTCATGCTGTTCGACGGCACTTCCTAATCCATTGCAGCCAGCACTTCATCGAGGGCAACGGTGGCGAAACCGGTGGCGTGATCGGCCATGGCATAGGGAATGATCAGTTCGCTGTTGTGCACGAGAGCACCGCAGGTATAAACAACATTCGGAACGTACCCCTGACGCTCGTTCTGATTCGGCTTGAGCAAGGGCTCATGGAGGCGGCCGATCACTTTGCCAGGGTTGTCGCGATCGAGGAGGAACGCGCCGATGCAGTAGGTTCGCAGGGGGCCTACACCATGGCTAAGGACCAGCCAGCCTGCTTCAGTTTCAATGGGGGACCCGCAGTTCCCAAGCTGTACTAGTTCCCAGGAGAACGTCGGCTTAAGCAGCACTTTGCGTTCATGCCAGAAATGCACGTTGTCAGAAAACATGATGTAGATGTTTTCATTGTCTTGGCGGGAAAGCATGGCGTACAGGCCATTGATTTTGCGGGGGAACATGGCCATGCCTTTGTTTTCTGCGGCCGGACCATTCAGCGTGATAAACCGAAAGCGGAGGAAGTCGGTAGTCTCCACCAGTTCGGGCAAGATCACCTTGCCATCGAAGGCTGTGAAGGTGGCGTAGTATACGTGAGAGCCATCATCTTTCTGGAAGCAGACGAACCGGGCGTCTTCGATACCGTTGCGTTGCGACGGCGTGGCGGGGAAAAGAACCCGTTCAGACAACTCCTGCTGGGGCTGAAACTGAACCTCATAATTGGACCGGGCCAAAGCCAGAATCCCTCGAATTGTGTTCCGGTCCGAAACGCGCGACTGATTCATTTCCACTTCGAGACTGGCGCGTAATTCTTCCAATCCAAACGCTTCTCCAAACTTGTCCATCGCCCGGCGTGTAAATTCGTTGTTCAATCCCAGCTCAAAGAGTTTCCGCTCAAAGAGCGCCTTATCGTAACGGGGGTTCGGAATTTGACGTGGCTCGGTAAGGAAGCCTGCTGCGGGCAGGACCTCGATCCGATGGTCGGCGTGGATAATACCCGTTCGAAAAGTGATAGAAGAGATATGTCCCTCGCCCGTTGCGCGCAAGCTGAGGATAAAACGCAGAGCGCCGGAAGAAAGGTCAGACTGGTCAGGGTGCGGGACAATGGATGGATTGAACAGTGCCGCAGATTCTAAGGAGTATTCGCAAACGAAATAAGAACCAATCAACAGCTGTCTCTGTTCGGAAATTTTATTATCGGTCAATAGGAAGTCGCGGACCTGTTCGAACCGTTCCAGGAAGGATCGGTGGATTTGCTGGTGTCGTTGGGAGAATTCAGCGGATACTTCGTCCAGGAGTGGCCCGACTTGGTCTTCTGGGAGCGACATGATCCTGGCGATAATCCTGCGAGATCGCTCGGGATCCTCGTGGCTGAACGGGCGCAGAAGAACGCGGGACTGGTCTGGTCGGAGGACCGTGGCCGTGCGACGGACGCGAATCGAGGTGGTGGCGATCATGGATTGGCTATTCCCCAGAAACGGGGCCGGAAACCGCGATTAGTCAAGCGCAAGTTCTCTTCTTCCTCCCGATTCTTCTTTCCCGTTCGCTCAACTGACTCGTCGTCATGTCGATTTCTAGATAGGCGGAGTCATAGGCGTGGACGGGCATGTGCCACCACGCAAAGTCTACAAAGGCGATGGTGGACAAGTCTGATCAAGAACGCTCACATCAAGAACCAGGTTCCGTCGACAGCAGGACCAGCCACAACGGCGGCGTGTACTTATCCTCTTCTTCCTTTCGGCATACCTGCGACCGTTAGGCGGTTGATGTGCGGCGACAGGATCCCAGAAACAGCTGCCCTTACTGACAGAATCTTCAGTAACCCCAGTTCAGTGGGGCCTCCGTTCCTAGCGAATTCTGATTTTCGGTTTGTATACTTTGGGTGCGGGCACAGATAAATACCCCTACCTCCAATCACTCAAACAGGAGGCAGTGGCATGACGATTCTGAAAGACAGGAACGGCAATCCACAAGGTATCATTTGAGAAGTCGCAGCTGCGTCTGTTGATCTCGATGGCAAGGTCGTGGCGACCTATCGGCCGGATACCGATTGGACGTACGACAAGAACGGCGTCCACATTGGTACCGGCAATCGCCTAGCCGGCATGGTCGGAGACAAAGAATAGCCGGTGACCAGCTCTGGGCAGTGCCTCCTTCTCCCCTGAACTGATCATCCCTCCGTCTCTTTCTCCCCAAGATGCTAAGGCATAGAGCCGATGAAAAACACCCATCACGGCGATCGGCTTAAGACATCGGAATCGGCAGCGGAGCCACAGGTAGGAATTCTTTGGCTGGTCGACGGCAAGCTGGTCATCGACAGAACCGCCCTCAGCATGTCCGAGGACTGTGGAGCCTTCAAGGTTCACCCTGGAGATCATTGCTCGGTTTGGGAGAAGCTTCAGCGTTGCGGAGCTGTTCCTGCCGACGTGGAGTACGAGGAATGCCCACGCGGCCGAGTGATGTACGACACGAAGGCACGGCGATTCAGTTTACTGGCTGACAGAAGCCTTCTGAAAAACAAGGGCGTCATCCGCAACATCATTTCGAAGATGAACCTGCCGGGCAAGAACACGGACATGGGAGCCGACAGCCACTACCGATGCTTCTCCTGTTTGCAGGGCGGAAGAGAAGACCCGGATTGAGTTGTGCGAAGAAAGGTTGTGGAGATGAAGCGTGCGGTTTTGTATACCCGAGTTTCCACCTGCGATCAGAATCCGGAGACACAGGCGCTTGATCTGCGCCTTCTTACGGAACAGCGCGGATTTGAAATCGTTCACGAATACACCGACCGAATTAGTGGCGCAAAGGCGAAGCGTCCCGCACTCGACCAGATGCTAGCCGCCGCCCACCGTAGGGAGTTCGACACCGTTTTAGTCTGGGCCGCCGACCGACTCGCTCGCAGCGTGCGGCACTTTCTGGAAGTTCTCGATACGCTGAACCACCTGGGCATCGAGTTCGTGTCGTTCCGCGAGATCCTCGATACCGGCGGACCGTTGGGCAGGGCAGTCGTGGTGATCGTCTCGGCGGTTGCCGAGCTGGAACGTAAACTTATTATAGAGAGGGTCCGCGCAGGCCTTAGGCGTGCCAAACTGGAAGGCCGCGCTATAGGCCGGAAGCCGCTTGAGACTGATCGATCAGCTTTGCTCCGCGACCGTGCCCGCGGACTAAGTTTGGCCCAGCTCGCAAAGGCTTACAGGATTTCCCGCACTAGCGTCGCAAGGACCTTGAAGCAGTCCGACGGCCTTATATCGAAGACGCCACCTTCTCCTATCTCAGCGGCCAATTGAAGACATTCCGCAAAAACAAGAACATCGAGCGTCTTAATCGATCAGTCCTCGTAGAGTCCTTGGTTGCCACTGTCGCAGCACTGATCCGCACTGATCGGAACTAAGAGAGTTGTTATTTTGGTTATTTCCCGAAAAGCACATCCAGCAGTCGCACCAGCTTGGCCTTCTCCAGTGTTCCACTTGCGTTGTCGGGAGTGTCCTCGGTGAGTTCTGCGAGTTCGTGTGCCAAGACGCGCTCGGCTGTGTGCTGAGGAAGGTATATCGCCTTCCGTGAAGGCGTGAGCTTCCAATTCTTTTTGTCTTCCCGTCTGAGAGCCCATCGTTGCCGTTCCGACTGCTTGTCAATCTCCGCGTTGCCTTCGGTGAGAGAAAACAGCTCATCGATCTGAATTTCAATCCAGCCCTGGTTTCCTATGATATGCACCTTCTCCACTTCGAAATGGTCGAAGACGACGAGAGATTCAGCCGACCTGAAGAGGTCACGCCCACGAAGCTGCTCCTCTGAATCATTGCATGCTTGCAAGAATGCTGAGCTCACCTGATCGGATTTGGGCCGGACGGAAGTTAGAATCACACTGGGAAATGCCTCCGAGTTCACGGGCATATTCTTCGCAAGTTTTGCGGAGGCTGCAACCTCACTGAAAGGCCTCTCCGATATCCCAGATGGCCGGCCATCAGGAGCCGACTCGTACGGTTCCGCATCGTTCAAAGCGGCGGGCTGCCAGCTCGCAGTCCGGATCGAGCTATTGAGGACGCCACTCGGCGCTTGCTTGAGGTAGCGAAAGAAACGGGGCTGTCCCCGCTGTCTCCAATATGGCGAATCGTATGAATCGACACCAGGGCCTGAATGCAAGACACTGAAAAAGGAATGCTGAGCGGGATTCACCACGATCCCAGCATGTCCGCGCCAGACGGCCAAGTCGCCCGGTTGTGGAGTTGCGACTTGCCGAAACTCGTCGGTCCCCCGATAAAGGTCCGCAGAGCTCGCGTACTCAAAGGGGAAGCCCGCGCGCTCATAGAGTGCGTGGACAAAATGCGAGCAATCGGAAGAGAAATCCGAACGACGATGGCGCGAATCCAGCGCGGCCCCCAGAATGGCCAAGCCCTCATTAGGAGTTAAGAGGCGGGGCTGGGTCGGCGGCTCCTTAAGATCAGGAGTTTTGTGGGTGACTCGATCAGCCCCGTTGGTGCTTATCCGCTTCTCTTTCTCTTTCTCTTGCTCTCGCTCCTGCGCCAAGCCGGGGCCAACAGCAGCCAGGTAGAGCAGAAGGATAAACGGAGCGCCTTTGGCGTGGAACCGCATAGTCCATCTTCATAACGAACCTTCAAAAGGCACAGGTCACAGGGGTGCCCCCGGGTTCGGGAAAAGTGTCCTGACCTCAGATGCACCTTAGGGTCCAAGAAGTTTCCAACTTTTTGGCTGTGGGCGGGTTGAGGGGCATTTGGGGGAAGAGGCTTCCAGATCCCGGTTCGTGCTCCGTCTTGGAGTTGCGGCTGTACCGAAAACCCCGATTCCGCGGGCTTCAGCCGGCCCTGAAAACACTCAGCTTAGGACCGCGCAAATCGTGAACTCAGGCTGTGCCGGAATTAATACCCAATAAGACGCCACGAGGACGGGAACACATCAAGCCGGGCGTAACATTTCGGTAGAGTCCGGCTCGGTTCGAAAGTTACCCAAGTGAGAAATTCCATTGGAAACTATTCCTCGCACCACTAGTTTGAGAGCCGACCCAAAGCGTCGTTGGTATCGAGTCAATCTTCGTACGAGCGCATCTGCTCGATGCAGCGCTTGCACGAGCTAAGAACCCGCTCGCGTTTGTGATCTTGCGTTCCACGCAGTTGAAGATTAGTCCACAACACCCGACCCGGCTTTCCAACCTTCAGCCCTACGTCCCTCACGAACGACTTCGTGCCGTTCGAATGATTTCAGTCCCCTATCAGATTGCGCGCCAGTGGGCGCTGGTCACGCCCATTGTGTCAAGCCAAGCGGCGTAAAATGGAGATTAGAGGAAAAACCGTGCAAGTAGTAGCAGGAGTCGATCTCGGCGGAACTGCAATCAACTATACGTTGGTGAACCGGCAAGAACAGTTTCTGATCGAGGCTTTATGCGAGCATCCGGCACTCTCGAAGCAAGGACCAGAAATCTGCCTCCAGCAGATCGCAGATGGTCTCAAGATCGCCACCGACTTGGCGGGTGTTGCGCTTGGGGACGTAGTCGCCATCGGCCTCGACACTCCGGGGCCGGCCAGTGCCGCAGGCCAGCTCAGTGCGCGAGGTTCAACCAATTTTGTGCACCCCAAGTGGGCGGGATTCGATATCCGCGAGGGTCTGGCGCAGAAGCTGGGCATGCCCGTGTCCTACTTGAATGATGCCAATGCAGCCGCGCTCTGGGGACACTATTCGATATTCGGAGCCAACAGCCGCGAAACATCGGTTTCCGACGTCGTCGGTACGGGCAACGGCGGAGGCATCATCCTCGACGGCAACGTCGTGAAGGGCAAAAACGGATTCGGAGGAGAACTCGGCCATGTGCTGATTCCGTACCAAAGCATCGTCGGCATTGGCGGGATCAAGCCACACTGCAACTGTGGACGAATCGGCGACCTCGAGTCGCTCTGCTCTCTAACCGCGATCGAGAAGACTCTCCTGCCGTATTATCTGCAGCAATATCCGAGCCATGAGTTGGCCAAGCTGGAATCGCATCAGGCGGCCAAACTCGTTCGCGGCCTCGCGGAGCAAGGCGATCCCATGAGCAAAGAGATTTTCCGGGTTCAGGCCCATGCCCTGGGACTCTTTTTCGACGAAATGGTGAATACCTTCGACCCTGATGCCTTGATCATTGGTGGCGGTGTCCTTGAAACCAGTCTTGAATTCCAGTGCTGGTTCCTGGCAGAAATCCGCGTCGGGATGCCGACCCAGCGGGCCGAGCAGGCCGACATTCCCATCCACGTCATGCCGAATGGCGACACCGCCGGGGCACGAGGCGCGGCCTTAGAAGCCTTGAAACTTGCGAGGCAAAGCGGTCTCGCGTAATCGGCGGCAGGCTTCCGACACTCCTCAAGGCATTCAGAGGTGAACCCCCGATCGGAACCTAGCGCGCCGGAACAGTGGTGGCCATTGCCATGCGCTCCTGCATATGTCGCGTCAGGTGCGGCACAATGCCCAGCATCCGCTCGATCAACATTAGTTGGCCGCGGTGATGCATCTCGTGTTCCTTGGTGCCCAGCAGCATCTCGAAGCGGGTTTTAGTTGGCGGCGTCATGCCCGCCGGGAATTTGACGCGTTCCGCGAGAAAGTCGTCGGATTGGCTCTCCAGCCACTTTGCCCACCGCTCCCCTTCGTCGCCCAGAAGAGCGATGATTTGTGCCTTGCTGCGAGGCCTCTGCTCCTCGGCCACGATGCTCCGCATAAACTCCGGAAAGTCGAATCCTTCTAGAGTGGTGCGCTGCTCGATGGAGTGGATCTGTTCCGGCATCCTCTGCACAACCGCTATGTGAGTGAGTAATTGGGCTACTGTTCGTGTTTCCGGCGCCGCTCTGAAGCCGTACCGGTCCTCGGGGATTTCCTCGGCAATGATGAGTGTGTTCTTGCGCACAGTGCGAAGGCTGTCAGCCAACTCTTTGGCTCCGTAGTAGGTCATGGGGAATTCTCCTTGTGATCCTCGCGCTTGAAGCTTCAGTGTACGCTCCGATCCGCTAGCGTGTTCGACCGCCCTCACCGCACACACTTCTGAACGACAGACCGAGAGGATTGGTGTGTGTCGATCGTTGGTTCTCGGGAGAGTGATGGTTGGGAAATGAGGTTCTGGGACCTAATGGGTTTGAGAGGTCATACACATTGTCAGGAAATGCGGGGAAGCACCAGCCCTTAATGATCGGGAATGTGCTGCTGAGAGGTAAGCATACGCCGATGAACGCCGATGGCCGTCTCGACAAGAGTATGATGTGAGCGCATCCTGCCGACGTGGCCATGAAGTAGTGTCCACTTGGAGAGATGCTGGACACATACACTCAACCGGATCCACGCTGAGATTGCTGCCGGCGAAGATGCCGCAGGGCTGAACCATCGGCGCAACCCGAAACAGAAATCCCAAGCCCAGCTCAACGAACATCTCGTTATTTCTTTCAAGACGTCCAACCAAAATAAGGCCGGTTGCGATCAGCAATGTGTGCCGCGGAATGTGCCGTGCGCTTCGAGCCACCATGCGCCAATACGGGCTTTTTCGCTACTTCGACAGAGTGCTTCCGTGCCGGGCTAGGTTGTGGGCAAGTCATTGAAAAGGGTGGTGAGCGCGGGAGTAATCGAACCGAGCGGTGTTCGCATTGTCTTAAGGAAGGTACTCATAGGGTGGTTCTCCACAATACTCGGTTTAGCATTACGTTGTGAGATCGGTGATGCATGAATGGCCAGAGATAATCTGGAGAGGTATAGGGAACGTGGTTTGAGCTTGAGTCAGGCCTTTGGTTTTCGAATCATCACGACGATGATGTCGATAGTGCATCCGCCCTGGCCGAAGCCCGAGATAAACCCGCAATGACCCTTTTCGGCAACCGCTTCGTCCCACTCGGCGAACCATACTCCCTTCGCCCAAAAGACATCGTTTGCGTCCGCTTCGATCCCATATCCAAAGGCAACGTCTCCGACCTTGAACGACGAAGGGTCATCTGGGCCGACATATTTGATTACCGCTATGTCGGGTTCGCGGATTATGTTCACTCCTCCGACATTAACACTCAGAACATTCGGTTATGAGCGTGATCGAGATGTTAACAACAACTACCCCTGAGTGGGCGATGGAATGGGAGCGGTCAAACTGCACGCAGAGTACTAGGGCACCATCCTTAGGTTCTCTCAGCGCCAGCCGGACCAGTTTCATAAGCGGGGTCAAACCACCACATAGAGCGTCGGCCTTCCCGGAGCTCCGCGTGCAAAGTCTACACCGGGCACCCGGGAATCCATTTTCATGGCCTAAGGTGAACTTGGGGTCATGCCGGTTTCATAGGATGAGCGCTATCGGGATTTGGTGACAGTCGCCCCATTGTTCAGTTGTGCGTGGGCAACAGGAGTTGCCGTTTTGGCTCGCTTTCCGTCAAAGGTACACGACAGGCCCTACTGGCCAGCATCGCATCCGGTTTGGAAACAATAAGTTGCGCGTTGATGCAGAGGGCCACTTAAGTGCACCAATTGAATAGAGTGAGCATCCTTGCTCCTCTTTCAGGTCCTCTGAACTAAGTCAGCCCATCTGAAGTTCTCTCTCTTAGCTATCCCTCAACCCTAGGAGGTTGCCTATAATGTTTTCACGCAATGTCTCGTTCCATCTGAAGTCGAATATGCTCTCCGATTACACGCGAGCTTTTGAAAAAGACGTCCTGCCTTTGCTTCGTAAGCAGAATGGCTTTAAGGATGAAATCACTTTCGCCGGTCAAGGCGGAGTTGATGTGACCGCGATCAGTCTGTGGGAAAACAAGAAAGATGCCGACAACTACAACACCAATACTTATCCGCAAGTGTTGAAGACGCTGGCAAGATTTATCGAGGGAACACCCCAGGTTCACACCTTTGACGTTGTCACCTCGACCCTCAAACAGCACGAACTCGTGACCGCGTAAAAGCTATTCTGAGTTGGTTGGGTCCGAGGAGGCGGGGTTTCGTCCGCCTTCTCGGGCCTTAAAGTTGTAGCAGCCCAAGCCTTGATTCAGTAGCCCTTTTACTTGAGGCGTCCCCCATTGACTCAACCTCACCCGTTGATCACTCGACGATGATGTGGCACAAGCCAGAGCAAAGAGCTTTCCACTTCAACATGACGCGTCCGGCAAGAGGGCTTCAATCACCGGATGGGGAGAGCGGCTGTGACGCGTGGACTCTTGCGCGAATCGCGGGACACTCGAATATCAGCATTTCTCAGGGTACGTTCATCCTTCCGAGGATGCAGTGCTAAGGGACCTCGCAACAATAAGTGACCAGTGATAGGGTTAACTCCAACATGTAGATCCGTCCAATGAGGCTAGGGAAAATCCAACCATGAGCTTCTGAGATGGGCTCCACTGGCTCGAAGGGAGGCGATCGGTATTCCCCGCCGGGGGGTTCAGTTGATTATGTTATAGTTTTCACTATTCCATGCAAGGAGTGTGAACTCTAACATTATGCGACCCACTTCCTTCGATCCATCCGCCCTGCGCCAACGTCTCCGTCGTAACAAGATCGCCGATCTACCCGAGCTGAAACGCGTCCTCGGCACAGACACCGATCTCACTGTCTTTCGGAAACTGAAGCAGCTTCACTATCTCGCTAGCTACACTCATCGCGGCCGCTTCTACACCCTGGCCGAAATCGCTCGTTTCGACGATCGCGGACTGTGGTCGCATGAAGGTGTCTGGTTCTCCCGTTATGGCACGCTGCTGGCTACCCTGGAAACCTTCGTCCACCAGTCGGCCAACGGCTATTACGCCCATGAATTGGCCGATGCCCTGCACGCCGAGGTGCAGCAGCCTCTCCGCCATCTAATCGAGCAACAGCGCCTGGCTCGAATGGAGGTGGATGGCCAGTTTCTCTATACCGACATCGAATCCGTCCCTCGCCGCAAACAGTTGCTGGCCCGGCGCAGCGCTCACGCCGTTCCTGTAGCCGTCCATTCCGCCGACCTCCAGGCTTCTCCCGATGAACTCAAGGCCGCCATCCTCCTGTTCTATGGCCTGCTCGATGAACAACAGCGCCGATTGTTTGCCGGGCTGGAGTCCATCCGCCTGGGCCACGGCGGGGACACTCTGCTCGG
>Ga0187883_10000131_pt1 | contig 51746 bp, 50 predicted proteins | sample June2016WEW_20_1_2_FD_132966 | JGI IMG/M metagenome (GOLD analysis project Ga0187883, IMG submission 132966) | Peatland microbial communities from SPRUCE experiment site at the Marcell Experimental Forest, Minnesota, USA - June2016WEW_20_10 | ecosystem: Environmental > Terrestrial > Soil >...
CGCCAGCAGAGCTGGAGAGCAGAGTCAACCGCCTCCGGATCGTTTGCGAGAACAACGCGAAAATTACGAAGTGCCCTTTCCTGATCACCCTGAACCAAGAAGAAGTTTGCGGCCTCCCAAGAGACATGCGGGGTCGTTGGGTCGGCTTCCACAGCCTGTTCGACACTTTGTTCCTGCTCGCTAGTGTGGCCAGCCACCTGATAAGCAGCCGCTAAATCCAGCCAGTACCGCGCTACATAGGGGTTCAAATGCACCGCTCTCCGGTAGCTAGCAATAGCATCATTGAGATTTGCGCCGGACAATGCCAGACTTCGGCCGAGCAGTTCGCGATATTGAGCGTTCGATGGTTCCAGCCGGATTGCTTCCTGAAGATTCGACAAGTCTGGGATCGCTGCCCAACGAGATGCTCGGTAAGGGCGCAGAGCCAAGTGCAGATAAAGCCCCACCAAAACCAAGCAAACCACTGCAAAAGAGAACTCGCGGAGCTGGGACCGCAATTCAATCCGCATCTGGCCTACACAGGACTGCAATGAGTGTGTGGTTCTAAGCCGGCCGCTCGGCTGTCCGCAAATATCCATCATCCATGCTGCGAGCCTTTGCCGGCGGCCGAAGTCCCGTTCCGGGGCGAGTCATCTTCGTAATATCTGCCGTAGTGCTTCGAGTCATACTGGTAGTAGTAGCTACCGCCAGAGTGAAGATCGAAGGCGTTGACGACAACCCCTGTTATTCTCGCATTTACATGGGACAGCAAATCCCGAACCCGGCGAAGCGCCGCTTTCGTAGTCTGGCTCGACCTGACAACCACGAGTACTGAATCAGCGTCGACCGACAGAAGTACCGCATCTGTCACCGAGAGTGCAGGCGGCGTATCAATGACTATGTGGGCGAATTCCTCGCGCCATCGTGCTAGGTAGTCCTTCATGAGAGTCGAACCCAGCAGTTCGGCGGGATGAGGGGGCGGAGGACCGGCAGTCAGCACGAATAAGTTGGGAATCTTGGTTGACACGATGGCATCTTCGGAACCGTCGCCACCGGTCATCAAGGTGCTCAGTCCTGAAGGGTTTCGCAATCCAAGTGCCTTGTGAATACCGGGCCGGCGGAGATCCGCGTCCACCAGTAGGACTCGTCCGCCACGCTGAGCAAGTACTATCGCCAAATTGATGCTTGTCGTCGTCTTGCCCTCTTGCGGCAGAGCACTGGTTACCATAATCACCTTGGGTGCGGAGCCGAGCGAGGAAAGCAGAATGGAAGTCCGCAGCGCACGGTAGGATTCCGCCAATTCGGATCTGGGACGAGCGAAAGCAGTCAGTTCTAGGGAATCAACGGACTCGGACGACCGCGAACTCAACGACAACGGCGGATGACCATTCTTACGGTCCTTTGCGATCAGTTTAACGCTCAGCGGGATGATCCCCAGTGATGGCAGAGCGGAAATGATCTCCGCCTCTTCCGGCGTCCTCACGGTGTTGTTGAAGCTCTCCAAAACGAAAGCGAGCCCGACCCCTCCAAACAAACCGAGTGCTAAGCCGAGTACGATGTTCCGCGGGATGTTCGGAGCCGAAGGTGATGTAGGAACACGGGCTAGGTCCACGATGCGGATATTGCTCGATCTGAGTCCGGCAGAAACGCCCGCCTCCTTGAGCTTCTGAAGCAAACCTTCATATAACTGCCGGTTAGATTCGGCATCGCGCTTCAAAAGGTTGTACTCAATGGCACTCTCGTTGAGCTGGTTGGCTTCTTGCTTCTGGACATCAAGTGCGGTACTTAACAATTTTTCGCGCTGAAGGGCAGAGAGGTACTCATTCTGCACCCTTGAGGCGATACGCTTGTCCTCTGCCTGAATCGATTCTTCCACCTGCTTCAATTGGTTGCCAAGCTGCATCACCTTTGGATACGAAGAACCAAATTGGGTAGTGGCCTCAGCGTACTTCATCCTGAGATCGCTCTCCTGTGTTCTCAGTTGGTTGAGGACAGTGTTGGACTCCGCCTTCGCAAAAACTTCAGGATTTCCCGCAGATGCGAACTTGTATGCAGATTCTTTTTGAATTCTGTCGCCTAACGCGTCCGTTAGTTCCTTGTTCAACTCATCGAGCTTGGAAGTGACGATGTTCTGCTTTTCGTCAATCCCGAGAATGTTGTGCTCCTTCTGGTATCGGACAAGTTTTTCCTGGGACGTTTCGACCTTCAGCGCCAAATCGGCAAGCTGCTGCGACAGCCATTCCGAAGTTTGCATTGTGGATTCAAACTTCGTCTTGAAATTTTGTTCGATATAAGTGTTGATCAGCATGTTGACTATCTGCGCAGCAAGTCGTGGATCTGGATGCGAGTAATGGATCTCTACGATCCGGGTCCTGGGGACCACGCTTACCTTGAGACCACCTCGAAAGCGAGCGAGCAGCGATGATTCGAAGGGAGCATCCACTTGCAGAGAATTCAAAGGCGGCTCGGTACGCGGTTTGGCAGCAGCTCCTACAAACGCCGGGTCATTGTCTAGCTTCAGGCTCTTGATCACCTGAAACGCTATGGCGTCGCTTCGCAGGATACTGACTTGCGTTTCCAGCCCGATGTTATAGTCGTCATAATCAGCCCCGATACCCTGATCCGAGTCTTTGAAACCCAAATTCTGTGAGTTCTCACGATTAACTGCAATTCTTCCCGTCGCGTCATAAACCGGCGTCATGCGTAGGGTGTGGACAGTGGCCAATGCTGCAATGATTAGCCATGTGGAGATGACCACCCACATTCTCTTTTTCAGAATTCTCCCGTACTCACGGAGAAGAAAACCGTCCGCTGGTAGAGGTGCATAATTTCTAGCAGGAGGCGCTGGATACCGAATCTCTGTCGGCAGTTGCTCGAGAGTTGGAGTGTCACTACGGCGGCGAACGAGCCCTGAATCCATCAACCGTTCCTCCAACAAGTCAGCAAAGCACACACAGCGGGACCCCGACTACCTTCGAGGTCTGGACGAATGATTCCAATATCTTGCAAGACCGCCATTTTTGCAGATTGTACCATGAACTCTGAGGTCTGAATCTGGAGTTTGAAATTCACCGAAACACAGCCGCCTGCTGGCGCCAGCGCAAGTTCCAACTGCTGGGCCGCTTTCAGATTCCGCCCGGACTCGTTGCCGGGCGCTCTCTCCTTGAGCCGCACGCGTCGCGGCAACCCCTCCTGTCGCTGCGCGAAAGGGGAAGGCCATGAAGCCCGGACTCTCACCTTTATGTCCTGAGGGAAACGCCGTGTCGAACGGAACCCAACCCGTGGATCGACCAGGTGCGCCAGCACGTTGAGGCCCGGCGGGACGTCCAGCAAGCGCTGCGCGAGTTTCTCACAGCCAATGCCGATCTGCCAAGTTTTGCCCGTGAACAGGAGTCCAAACCCCGCCTTTAAACGATGCCCACACCACGTGCGCTGCTCCGGTTCGTTGTTCATCTCCTCGTCCCTACAGCAGTACTTGGCCAAAACTTCGCGTTCGGTGCACGCTCGGTTCGATTTTCCCGCGAAGTTGGCAAATCCGCTCGTATAATCATGCGAGGTTTTCCTTGGCGATCCTGGTATCGGGCGGAGCAGGGTACATCGGCAGTCATGCGGCGCGCGCTCTGCGGCGTTCCGGCTACGAGGTCGTGCTCTATGACAATCTCTCCACCGGGTTTCGCCGCCTGGCGCAAGGCTTCGAACTGGTGGAGGGCGACATCGCCGACGAAGCCAAGCTCCGCCCAGTGCTCGCGCGCGTGGACGCGGTGATGCACTTTGCGGCCCACGCCTATGTGGGAGAATCGGTCGAAAACCCGCGAAAGTATTTTCACAACAACGTTCTTGCGGCGCTCAGCCTGCTGAACTCCACGCTGGACGCCGGTATTCGCCGCTTCGTTTTTTCCTCCACCTGCGCCGTGTACGGCATCCCCGAGAAAATTCCGATTGACGAGCAGACACCGCGCGAGCCGGTCAATCCTTATGGCGCTTCGAAGCTTTTTTTCGAAAATGCGCTCGTGGCCTACGGCCGCGCTTATGGACTGCGCTCGGTAAGCCTGCGCTATTTCAACGCGGCGGGAGCCGATGAAAGCGGCGAGATTGGCGAACTCCACGACCCGGAAACACACCTGGTTCCACTGGCCCTTGCCGCCACCGTGGAGAATGGGCCCGAGTTGAAAGTCTACGGGTCCGGCTACCCAACCCCGGACGGCACCTGCGTCCGCGACTACATCCACGTGAACGATCTCGCCGATGCGCACGTCCGAGCGTTGCAACACCTGGGAAAAGGCGGCGACTCGCTGGCCGTCAATCTGGGAACAGGCCGAGGGCACTCCGTTCTCGAAGTCATCCAGGCAGCGGAAAAGGTCACGGGCCGCCCGGTTCGGCGAAAGATCGGACCGCGACGGCCCGGCGATCCTCCGAGTCTGGTGGCCGATCCAGCGAAGGCCCAAGAAGTGCTCGGATGGACCGCCAAGCGCAATCTCGCCGACATCGTCTCGAGTGCGTGGACCTGGATGCAGAAAAACTCTGTTAGGGGCCGCACGCAACCTATTCGCATCTTTCCGTATTAACGGGGGTCAGTGTTCGTGGTTGACAATCTCGTAGGTCAAACAACCTCACGGCTATTTCAGATCTAATTGGTGATTTGTAATTGGCAATTCTAGGGACGCAGACGCACGGGATCCTCAAATTACAAATTCTCTTTAGATCCGGACACCTCCCGCTCCGCTCTGATCGGTGTGGTACGTCAAGCCAAGCGCGGCAAAGCGTTCCAAGATTGTCGTTTCATCGGGTTCGCTCTAGATGGACCCGAAACCGGGCGGAGGCGCGAATCCCGTTGTGTCTGGTGTAGTCCTATTCACGATGCCAAGCACAACGTGAATCGGTACCGCCGCAAATTGGTAACCATCAGCGTGGTTGGTACCGGTCTGACCTTTCGTATGCCTTGAGCACCTTAGAATTTGTCAAGTCTTCCACAATTAGCTAATATAAAGCAACACTAGCTCAATTCTGGATTGAACGGTAGTCTTAAAGTGCGGCCTATTCGCCTAGCGGTTGCTGTAAGTCACCCAATTCAGCACTTCGCACCGTGGCACCGGGAAATTGCCAAAATTAAGGACGTTGATCTTCGCGTCTTCTTCTTCTGTGATTGGGGTGTCACCAGCTACTTGGATTCCGAGTTTGGGGTACCGGTTTGCTGGGACACTCAACTGCTTGAGGGGTATCCCTACGAATTTCTCCCAATCCCCCGCCGGCCACGCAGCATGAGCTTCTGGCAGTTTGACAACCCGGGCGTCGAAAAAGCCCTTGAGCGATTCGCTCCTGACGTGGTGCAGGTCTTCGGTTATGCCTATCGCACTAATTGGAGAGTCTCTAGTTGGACGAGCCGCCAGCGCAAACCGCTGCTGCTATTTTCGGATTCTAACGTGCGAGCCGCCAAGGCGGCTTGGAAACGTCTCCTTAAGGCCGTCGTTGTCAGGAAGTTCTATAGTCGTGTAGATGGCGCGCTCTTTGTGGGGGACAACAACCGCGCTTACCACCGTCATTACGGTTTGCCGGATGAGCGCCTTTTCCCGGGTGCCTATCCAATCGGCCGGAGTCAACTACTCGCGGCCGTGCCCGACCGCGAACGGGCGCGACGGCGGGTCAGGGAAGGACTACGAATCCCGACCGACGCATTCGTGGTCATGTTCTGTGGCAAGTACTCGCCGCGGAAATCTCCACTTGACCTGGTGGCCGTCGCTCACACGGCTTTTCAGAACGGGATACCCGTGTGGGCGCTATTGGTGGGAGAAGGTTCCGAGCGGAGCGCGATTGAGGAATACTGCCGCCGCAACGTGGTGCGCAACTTGGTCTTAACGGGGTTCATAAACCAAAGCAGTATGCCTGAGTACTACGTCGCCGCAGACGCTCTGGCGGTAACCTCGTTGTACGATCCTCACCCGCTCGTGGTGACCGAAGGTGCCTGCTTAGGATTGCCAGCTATTGTGAGTGATCGCGTGGGTTGCATCGGGGCAAACGACACGGCGCGACCTGGGGTGAGCGCTTTGGTGTATCCATGGGGCAATCGGGAGCGATTGAAAGAAGCAATTGTGAGCCTTTACCAAGATCGCCCCCTTTACGAGAAGATGTCCGCAGCCGCACTCCGGATTTCAAAGACTCAGGATGCCCCGGTTGTGGCTCAACAACTTGTGGACGCAGTAGGGGCGCTGCACTCCATGGGTCCGCGTAGCGCAAGGGCAGCTTGAGTGACCATGCAGGGTCGAGCGGATTTGTTAACCACGGACTTGTCGGGCAAATCTGCTGATCTGCGCGTTCTCGTCTTGAGGGAGGACTGGATCGGCTGTACGGGATTGTCAGCCTTCAACGCTCTGCTCAGGCTTCATGTGAAGGCTTCCTCGATCATCGAAGGAGACTATATTCCACTCGCTTGGAAGTCGATGCCTCTGAAGGTGCTCGGACGTCTGCTGAGGCCTATCACGGTGCGTGAATTCAACCGGATCCTGATGAACCAAGTGAAGGTCTCTAAGCCCGACCTCTTCTTGGTGTTCAAGGGTCCGTTCGTCACCGCCGACGCTTTGCGCGCCATCAAGGAATCCGGAACGGTGTGCTATTGCTACTACCCAGACGTTTCCACGACCAGCCACGGCCCATATTTGCCGGTCGCGCTGCGGGAGTACGACTGGATCTTCACCACCAAGAGTTTCGGAGCGCGCGATCTGCAACAGTTGTACGGGATCGAGCGGGTGAGCTATCTTCCGCATGCCTTTGACCCCATGGTGCATAACCCGCAAGCGCTCTCGTCGAAAGATATTGCTGAGTATGGTTGCGAAGTTTCATTCATCGGTGGTTGGAGTCGCAAAAAGCAGCGTATTCTTGAAGATTTGGTGATGCGACGGCCCGGACTGCGCTTAAGAGTCTGGGGCAACCGGTGGGAGAACCTTCCGCAGGCCTCGCCTCTTAGACCTTTTGTGGCTTTCCGGGCAATCACCGGCTTCGCATATGCCACAGCCATATCCTGTTCGAAGGTCAATCTCGGGCTTTTGGATGAAGGTCCACCTGGAGCATTATCCGGGGACAAAATCACTTCCCGCAGTTTTCATATTCCTGGGTGCGGAGGCTTGCTCCTCCACGAACGCACCGACGACTTTCTACAGATCTTCACCGAAGGTGTAAACTGTGTTTGTTTTGACGGCACCGACGAGCTCGCCTCTCAGGTCGATACGCTTCTTAACGACCAGAGCACCCGACTACGCATTGCCGCTGCGGGTTACAAACTCGTACGCGACGGACACAGTTGGGACCACAGAGTCCGCACTATCCTAGAGCATTATTTTAATGCTCGCGCAGAGGGATAGCATGAGCAAAGAAGGTGGTTACGAACGCTACCAGAGCTTCTACAATGCCGAGGATCCAGCCCGTTGGGGCCGCGAAGAGATGCCTGAGTAGCGTGAGGTGACTGAGTTGTGGGTGCGTTTCGTTAAAACAAGAGATTCTATACCCAGCGTTCTTGAACTGGGTTGCGGTGTCGGCGCGCTATCTCGCGTTTACCCGGGCTACATTGGTCTGGATCTTTCTTTCCCGGCCCTGAAAAATACTGATTGGGGCGCATTTACTTCGATGTACTCGCATGCTGCCATTGTCTACTTCAGTACGCGGCGATGGCGGGTGCTGAGTCATCGGAGCGTGATGTCGAGGTTGCTGTGCCGTCATCAGCCGGTCGTCGTCCAAACGCCATCAGCCGCTTGCCGGGTGGAAAAACAGTTTGCCTCCTGGGATGCCGTCCGGAAGTGCTCAGCTATCCCGCGGGCGGAGGTGGCCGTTGACAGCCGATAGCCCAACCACCACCCCGGTTGTGGTTGCGCACGCAAGCACTCTTGGTTCTCCGGCCGATACCGCAATCAAGTCGGCCGTGGATCTTGACCAGGCTTCGCCTGCAAAGATATCGAACGCCGGCTTTGTCGGCAGGGTCAGCCGTGGGGTCGGCGCAATGTCCCTGAACGGCATAGTTAATGTCATCAGCCAGGCCACGGTTGTTCCGGTTGCACTGTACAGCTGGGGGAAGTTCCGGTACGGCGAGTGGATTCTCCTCACCGGAATGGTGCAGTTTCTCCGGTTGACCGATCTCGGACTCCAAACGTATGTGGTCAACAAGCTCTGTGCCAGCTACGCCCGCGGTGATCGGGAGGAGATGGAACGTACGTTGCATAGCGCACTGCGCGTACAGCTGCCGGTCGCATTAGCGATTCTGGCGGCGATAGCAGCTACGCTCACATTTGTACCTCTATCTCGCCTACTCGGCTTACAGACAGTGGCCGGCCGCAGCATCTTTGCCGTATGCATCTTGCTTTCGGCCGAACTCCTGCTCGGTGTACCCATGGGAGTAATTGCCGGCGTGTACCGTGCCACCGGGAAACTGGCGCGAGCCGCTGTGATCGGTGTTGTACAGCAATCCGCCATTCTCTGTTGCACGCTCGCGCTTATTTCGCAACATGCTGAGTTTTCGTCGGTTGCCGCCGGGCGTTTGATGGTCGCTATAGGCATCACGGTGTGGATCTTGAACGACCTGCACCACCTTTATCCCTGGTTGAAATTCTGGCCATCGCTGGGAACATGGCGCGCCGGTGTGCGCATGATCGGTCCAGGATTATTCTTCCTTGCCATTCCTTTGGCCGATTACATCTCGGTGCAGTTGACGTTGGTTGTGGTGCAAAAGCTGACTACCAGTGCCGACGTCACTCGGCTCGCGACGCTTCGGACCATAGCAAACTTCGGGCAGCTCGTTAGTGGCTTCCTTATTTCGGCTATTTGGCCTGAACTAACGGCATTACACGCGCTCGAACAGCGTGGGCCACTGGTTCGGATTCATCACGGTCTGGTCAAGTTCAACACTTGGCTGGTAGGCGTAGCGGGATTCGGGTTACTTCCTTTGATTCCGCTCATCTACCCATTATGGACGGCACACAGGCTCATCCTTGATCCCATCGCTCTCGTATTCCTGTTTGCCAGGCTGGTGCTGTGGGGCTCGTGGTATCCCAGCATGATTCTCTTGCTGGCAACCAACCGCCATTACCGCGTTACATTGGTCAGCCTGGGAGAAGCAGTACTGGCCGTGGGCATAAGTGTGTTACTTGTACCCAGATTTGGAATTCGCGGGGCGGCGTTCGCTTGGTTGGTGGCCGACTTGGGCGTATCCGCATGGTTGGTCCCCCGGCTCGCGTCCGACGAGACTGGGGATGGATTCGGAGCGCTCATGATCACTGCCGCTCGTGCCGTAACTGCTGTTGTCATTCCCGTTAGCCTCGGAACACTGGCGTGGTTCACGGTTAAGTCCGTGCAGGTCCGTTACGGGGTAGTATTCCCTAGTGGTCTGCTGCTCGGTTTTTACCTCATGATCCGCCAACTAAGTGGTGCGGAACGATCACTGATTTCGGATATCTACTCGAGATTAAAGGTGAGGTTTTCCCATGGTGTGCGCCTGGCCCAATGAGGTACCGTTCGACACGCGAGGGACCTTGCTCCGCGTGGCGGATGGGCTTACGAGCCCGGAGACTGCGGTTGAGCCAGTTCGCTCCCTCTCACATTTCTACAGCAACACGTTTGTTAAGACACCACCAGCTCGATACGAGTCATTGACACGAGCCGATCTTGAGGGGTAATGTCTGTAATTCTCCACAACCGCGGCCTGTATGTGAGAGGGTGGTAGCTTGCCTGGCCGCGAACTTTGGCGCAAGAGGTTCCGATGGGTTCAACGTTGCGGTGAGCATCTGGCCCTTTTGAAGCTCATAACAAGTTAAGCATTCAGCATAAAATCTACAAGACGCATGCTCCGGTCAGTCGCAGTGGTTGACTGTTACTGATATATAATAATCTATTTGGAGGCATAGATAAATGGCAGGAACTCTCGCAAAATCTGTCCTGGTTACCGGTGGCTTTGGTTTTATTGGGAGCCATCTGGTAGAGATGCTTCATAAGAAGCAGGACGTCTGTGTACATGTAGTTGACAACATGGTAACCAGCCCGATTCATCTTCCGGCTTACTTGGAGCAACTCGAGCACTCGGATCGGGTTACCTATGACCTCTGTACGGTCAAAGAATTCTTCTCACGGAAAGATCTTTCCGTCTTCGATGAGGTCTACCATTTGGCGTCAGTTGTAGGACCAGTCGGGGTGTTGAAGCATGGCGGTCGGATCCTGCAGGCGACGGTGGATGATGGCTATGCAGTCGCCGACTATTGTCTCCGAGCAAAAGCAAGGTTGTGCGACGTTTCTACGAGTGAAGTCTACGGGGGAGGTCGTGATGGATACTGTTCCGAAAAGGACTCCATGATCATTCCGCCAAAGGTTTCAGTGCGCCTCGAATACGCGGTCGCGAAGTTGGGCTGCGAGGTTGCCCTCATGAACATGACTAAAGTAACTGATTTGGATGCGAAAATAGTAAGGCCATTCAATGTGGCCGGACCACGGCAATCTACCTTGGGCGGGTTTGTTTTGCCGCGATTTATCAAGCAGGCGCTGGCTGGCGATCTCATTACGGTTTACGGTGACGGAAGAATGATTCGCGCATTCACCCACGTCCGCGATGTAGCCGACGGGATTATGCGGACGATGTGTTGCGGCCGTAGGGGCGAAGCGTACAACATAGGGAATCCCGCTAACAGGATCACAATCCTCGAACTTGCGAAGAAAGTGATCGATATTACTGGTAGCCGGAGCGAGATTACCTTTGTTGATCCCAAAACGCTTTGGGGGCCGCTCTTCGAGGAGGCCAATGACAAATACCCGGACGCCGACCGTTCGATGAACGAATTGGGATGGCGTCCGCAGCACGATCTAGAGAGCACAATCCTTGAAACGGTGGAGTACATCCGCGCTGGGCGAGTTAATTAGCGGAAGTCATGTTCGATAACATTCCTCAACTGTCACCACGGAAGTCAATCGTCGGGCCGCGAGTGACGGTGGTAATGCCGACTTACCGCCGTGCCCATCAAATCGGCGAAAGTATTCGGTCGCTCTTGGAAGGCACATTTGCCGATTTCGAACTATTGGTCCGCGACGATGGCAACGGGACGGATGGTACTTTACAAGCGGTTGCCGAAGCCGCGGGAGGAGACGTGCGTGTGCGCTACCATCGCAACCGTGAACCTCTGCGCATGCCCGGAAACCTGAATGCTGGCATCCAAGAATCACGCGGTGAAATGATCGCTGTTTGCCACGACCATGATCTCTACAAGCCAAACTTCCTGTCTACGTTGGTGGAAACACTAGATGTACATCAGAGTGCTTTGTTCGTTCACTGCGCAATCGACGTTATCTCTCAAGACGGGAGCTATCTTTGCAGTCATGTAGGCGGGTGGCCTGAATTCAATCTAGGAGCTTCTTGGCTCAAGGTCATGCTGAGTAGCTTGTACTGTCCCGTTTGTGCGCTGACGGTGGTGCGGCGCGAGGCGCACGAAAAGTATCGATTATACGATCCGCGCTACGGCTTCATTTCGGATGTCGAGATGTGGATGCGACTATCGCAACATGGGGACGTCGCCTTCGTAGCGGCACCCTTGATACAAGTGAGACTGCGTGAACCGGACCATGCGGCCAGCTCGGATTGGGCGACACTCCTCCGGACGACGGCCGCAATCCATCGAAGGTATCTGCCTCACGTATACAGCGGAGGAAGGTGTGTGTACCAGCGCATGCGGCTTGAGTTTCGTGTGAGCCGGCAAATGCTGTTAGGCATTGCAAGTCAGGTGAAGCACTCCTTTCGCCCCGCAGAGCCCAAAACAGGTTAAGCTTCAACCTAGAGGTGATGTTTGAACGGCGCGACAGGCAAACGTGAAGGCAGAATCACACGTATGACAACTGTTGCTCAACGCGGCCGATACTTGGGGAGCCCTTTAAGCATGCTTAATGCGCGCTGGAAGGGTGTGCAACTGCATGCGTTCGGTGCCGCTCTGGTAACAGCGAGTTGGGTCATCGGCCTGTCTCCAGGCGTGGCCCTCATACTAGGCGGCATCACGCTTACCTTTATCTTCGCTACCATTGGGACATGGGAAACGCGCAGGTCGGTCCTGTGGCTCACCCCTCTCTCGTTTTACCTTTTCTGGTCTGCAGTAGGGCTGGGAGTGTGTGCCACATACTTAGGAGCGAACTTCTTAATCGGAGGCGAATCGATCCCATTTATGGAATACGAGATTCCTCCGCCATACATTCTGGGTGCTTACGTCATCTATGTGGTGGGTTCTTTAGCCTTGCACATTGGCATAGAATTGGTCCGCCCCACCGGGTCCGAACTCAGATCTAGAAGCTCCGATCTGGAAACAAACGTTCTCATATGGATGACGCTGCTCTGGGCAGTTGGCATGTTATACTACGTAAAATACAGATGGTTTTCTCCACTCGGCACCATCGCAAACCTAGTGCAGTGGGCCGCTCTGTCGAGTGTATGTTTATTAATTCTCACTCCCCGAAAGCAATGGCACCTTTCTCCCGTGTGGTATTGGGGAATGTTCCTAGTCGGCACCGCCGGCATCTTCATCGCCAACGTCATCACGGGTTCCAAGTTCTATATAATGTTCTCTTTCCTGCCGCTGGTCTGGGTTGCGATTCTGCGGAAAAAGAAAAAGTTGGATATCGCGATCGGTCTTTGTCTGGTCGTCTTTTACTTTGGGGTTGTATCTCCGGGCGTTTCGACCTCACGCATCGAAGGTGTGATGAGCGGTGCAGGTTTGTTCGATCAACTCGCCTCGGCAGCGAAGCGATCACTGGGCTTGGACCCCTCGCATGAGCCCGTTGATTTGCAGTCCTCATTTGAACAGTTTTCTCTCCGCCAGTTCGAGCCGCTACCGGTAGCGTTCATCTTGGGCGAAGTGGAACGCGATGGCTTTCGTTATGGAGAAATGATGGCCTACGTGTCCTATGCTTTTATCCCCAGGCTGCTATGGCCAGACAAACCGTCCCTGAGCAAGAGTTCATGGTTCACCGTGTATCTGGGCTTTTCGCCCCGCGAAGCAGAGGCAACGACCGCGACTGGCATCACCGCTACCGGCGAGCTGTACTGGAACTTCGGAATCATCGGAGTCGTCTCGGGCATGCTGTTTATCGGCATCCTGATTGGAGCGGTCTGGCGCCTGGCCGGCGCCGATCCTCGCGGCAAGCTGCTCCACATGCTCCTGTACACCTCACTGTTGGCGAACATTGTGAATATGCCCGAGGCGGTGACCACCACTGCGTTCTGGGTCGCCGATTGCTTGATTTTCGGAGCTATTTTCTTGCTCCTGGGATCGCGGCCAGTCCAATTCTTGATGCCGAAACGTGTCGGCTAGAACCGGTTACAAGGCGAGGTTGACACCGTCGTGAGATTGACCGCGACTTTTCGAAGGATGAATAACGCCATTACGGAGTCCCGGTTTCCCCCTGACCTGCTCCCCTAAATCCGCACGCGGCTGAGTATGATTTCAGATTTTTTGATCGGTCCCATGGATCGGTACTTTAGGACTGGTGGTAGGCTAAGAGATGACATCGAGGTTGCGCTGTGGCGTGACCCCCAATAGGAGAGATCAAGAGTTGAGCGAAACCGCAATTCGGAAGGGCAGTTGGGTCCGGAGGGTTACAGGTTCGTTCGGTTTCCGCGGCGTGCCTCGGTTGCTATATGCAACCCGCGAGTGGGTCCTGGGCAAAGAACTTGGGGTGTTCGAATTGGAAGACGGCATTCGGATGGTGTTGGATCCCGGCGATTACTTCCAGTGCATGATGTACTACGGCAGGTTCTGTCCGGAGATCCTTCAGGTATTACAGCAGTTTGTCCGCCCTGGGGACACGGTCCTCGACATTGGCGCGCAGCTGGGATATTTTTCCCTCCATGTTGCGCGATTAGTTACATCCGCTGGGCGAGTGTACTGCTTCGAGCCTGATCCTCGCTCGTTTACTCGACTGAACCAGGCCATCCGGCTCTCGCGAATCGATTGGATCAAAGCGTTTCAGACCGCGCTTTCGGCTCGCGAAGGAACAATGGACTTTTATCTATCACCCACGCTCGGCTGGTCAACCGGAGTGAAAAACAGCCACCTCGAGGACTTGCAGCAGGTGTCTGCTAGGACAGCGCCTCTGGACCTGCTGGTAAGCCGGGGGGACATCCCCCCCCATATTCGGTTGGCTAAGATCGATGTTGAAGGATTCGAGATGGAAGTTCTGCGCGGCATGCAAAACGTACTAGCAACGTCTCGCCCGATCCTCGTTCTCGAAATAAACACCCAAATGCTGCACGCCCAAGGCACGTCACCTTCCGAGATTGTGCGGTTTCTGGAACCCTTTGAATATCGCGTGTCTCGCATTGACAAGGACCTCCGGTGGTGGCGTAGCCGGCCTCGCATGCGATTGTATCCAGCGGATGCCAGTCTCCTGGTGGACTGTGACCTGGTATGCACTCCCTCAGAGTGTCTTGCAATCGGAACGCCCGAACCCAGTAGCGAATTGTAGCGCATGTTTACGCGTGACTAAGCCCTCACCCATGCCGCGCACGTCCGAGAGTTGCAGTACTTTGTTTGACGAGACTGCCGGACAGTTCGCGCGCAGCACAGACGTGCTGATACAGCAGCAGCGCTACAAGCGAGGTAGCTTGTTCGTCGCGGCAGCAATACGTCATGCCGTCCCGGGCGGCTTCATTTTGGATTATGGGTGTGGTCCCGGGCGTATCGCTTGCCTGTTAGGTGATCGAGGTTTTCGCGTCCGGGCTGTGGACCCCTCGCCGGAAATGATCCGCGAGGCCACTGCACTCCGCAGTTCTACGGACCGTGTGGATTTTGCGACTATGGGCGACCCGGCCGCGGAACTCTGTCCCGGGACCTACGATGCGATCGTTTGCTCGAGCGTGATCGAGTACATCTTAGAGCCCGCAAAGTTGTTGCAGGGCTTCTATTCCGCATTGCGGGATTCCGGTGTCTTGATCATCAGCTTCGCCAACCGCCTCAGTTTGTGGCGCGCTTACGCAGAGTTGAGATTCGGCCGTTCCGCACCGCATTTCGCGTTGCAGGTGAATATTCAACGATGGGCGGTGTTCCAGAAACTGCTGGTTGGCACCGGATTCCGGATTTTGGACGGACCTATCTTTTTCGAATCGGTATTCGATAAGTACAACAAGCTTTCCCGGTTGTCAGGGTCTCGTTGGATCGGAACGCTGGGCCTGGTAGTCGCGAGGAAATGACGAGTATGAGCGCGCCAGCAATTCGCGAACGTGTCTTGTCGGGTTTTCAGGGTGCTGCGGTTTTCCGGCAGCTATTCAGACGATGATCAGGACTCTCCCACCATCCACGAGGACGGGCCGGTATTGCGTGCTGCGCCTGCCTTCAGCAATCTGCGCAGCGGCCATACGCATTGGCCATTTCGCTCTCAGGATTGTCTCCGATTGGTGGAGAGCACCTGAACAGCATGAACCCGACTATCTCTCGGTTTGGTCGCAATGCAGGAAGCGCAGCGGTAATCAACCACCTGCAGCGACCGATCTGTTACAGCAACGAAGCTTTGACAGCCGCTTCATGTAATAGTCCGATCTCTGGTTCAATCCCGGGGCGGGCTGCAAAATAACGGTACAGTTGTTGCCTGCTGCACTCCATGGAGGAAACCAGCCAGTTGAGACCGGGCGCTTCCTCTCGCGTGCAATACTCGCCGTCGCCTCGCGCACCGACGACCTTCTTCGCATCTTTACCGAAAATGTCAGCTGTGTCTGCTTTAAAGGGATCGACGACCTGATCGAAAGGATTGATATACTGATGATCAAAGAAGATATAAGGATTCGGGATAGCGGCCGCAGGATGCCAACTGGTACGACGGGCGCACAGCTGGGAGCACCGGATCCGCGCAATCCTGGATCATTACTGTGCCCAAGGGGAATCGACTTGTCCAGCCAGTGCGCAAAGCGAATTGTGATAGTGTCTGGCGTGCACTACCTCGACGGTGGTGGCGGCGCTGACCATCTAGCTTACCAAGAGGCTCTATATTTGGCGCGACTTGGCCATGAGGTTTGGTTGCTTGGGCAATCACATTCGGAGGGCACCCGAGAGTACGAAGTTAAGAATGGAGTGCACCTGCTTCGTTATCAGCTGCAAAGCACGTCCCAGCTGAACCCGCGGAGGCTCTGGCGCCACCAGGTGGCCGTCGGGAGCATCCTTGCCAAGTACGTACCCGACCCTGTGGACGCCCTACACGGACACGCTCCTCTGCAATTCCAGGCAGCTCGCCTGTATTCCCCTGCAGCCGCGACGTGCTATTCGGTCCATTCCCCTGTCGCGACAGAACTAAAAGTCTCGTTGTCTCCCGATAGTATCGCCGGATGGGTGCGCAGATGGGTCGCCGTAGCTTTGGCCAATCGCATGGAACGTCAATGTATTGCACGTTCGCAACAAGTGACCGTAGAGTCGCACTTCACAAAAGGCCTGCTGCAACAAATCCATGGAGAAGCGCTGGCAAAAAGAATTAATATCGTGCCGGGCGGCGCCGACCTGGACCGCTTCCGCGTCATCGGCGACAGGCAAGATGCAAAGTGTCAGCTCGGCTGGCCGACAGACAAGCCCATCCTCTTTACTTTGCGGCGTCTTGTGCCTCGAATGGGCTTGGATCGGTTGTTGCGGGCCGCGCGCAGGCTCGCGGAACAAGGGCATGCTTTCCACCTTGTAATTGGCGGCGCTGGTCCGCTGCGCTCCGACCTCGATCAGCTGGTTAAGGAGCTGGACTTGGGCGAGAAGGTATGCTTTTTGGGCTACGTGCCAGACGATGATCTTCCTTTGATGTACGCGGCTTGCGATGCCTTTGTCCTTCCGACCGCTGAATTGGAGTGTTTCGGGCTGATCGCTGTTGAGGCTCTGGCGTGTGGCCGTCCCGTTCTGGCGACCCCCGTGGGAGCGATCCCCGAAATTTTGAATTGCTTCGAGCCCAAATGGCTCTCCCGGGGAGCTGATGTGGACTCGCTATACGAACTGGTCTCCAGTTTTCTACAAGGCAAACTGCCGGTCCACAGTCCACAGGAGCTCCGGTCCAATGTCGAGAAGCTGTATTCCTCTCAATTGTTTTTGAGCCGGATCGAGGAGTGCGTGTTAGCCAATTGAAGTCCTGTGAAAATGCGTGCCGAGATCTATGGAAACTGAGTAGAAAGTGGATTATGAGTGGCTTTAACGCTCGATTTTCTTGTAACTGAAACGCCCCCCTTTCTAGGGAAGGGGCTCAAGTGTGTTATGTAGCACACTCAGTTGGTGACTTTGGACATGCGGGTGCTACACCTCATCTCGTCAGTTTCACCCATTTGCGGCGGTCCAACTCACGCGGTGCTCGGAGCGTGCAGATCTCTGAGAGCTCGGGGCGTGCAGGCTGTGATTGCGACGACGAATGCCCACATGTGTGACACGGTGCCCTTGGGTGAATGCGTCGAATGGGAAGGAGTGCCGGTTTATTTCTTCGCGCACCAAAGCCCGCCGATGTACGCTTTTTCGTGCGGATTGACGCGCTGGTTGCGTCACAATGTCCGCCACTTCGACGTTGTCCATACACATTCAGTGTTTTCCTACTGCACGAGCGCCGGCAGTTTTTATGCGCGAAAGTACGGTGTTCCCTATATAGTGGCTCCGGAAGGGACGCTTGATTGGTACCCGCTAAGAAAAAGCGCGTTTCGAAAGCGCATCTATCTTGCCTTGATCGAGCGCCGTCTGTTGCAGGGCGCAGCGGCATTGGATTTCAAGAGTGCGTTTGAGCAGAAAGCAGCGGACGCATTGGGGCTACCTGTGCCACGGGTTGTGATCCCAATCGGAGTGTCGCAGCCTGAAGTTGTTTCCACTGACTTGGTTACTGCTTTCAGGAAAAGGTACCGGCTCGATGGGCGCTTGACGCTTCTTTCGCTGTCGCGCCTGGATCCGATTAAGGGACTCGAGCTTGTAATCGAAGCTTTAGCTAAGTTGAGGGTCCAGAATCATTTCCGCCTTCTGATTGCTGGTTCAGGGGCTAAGGCGTACGAGAAAACTCTTCGAGGTCTGGTAGATGCTCGGGGGTTGCAATCGGTTGTTGATTTCGTTGGTTTGCTTCAGGGACAGGACAAAGAGGCAGCCTTGGCTTCGGCGGATGCTTTTGTACTGTCCTCTTATCACGAAAACTTTGGAATTGCAGTCGCCGAGGCCTTGCAGGCCGGCCTGCCTGTATTAGTTAGTGACAGAGTAGGGCTGTCTTCCTTGGTGCACCAGTCCGGCTCAGGTTTGGTTACGGAGTGCAGCCCAGACCAGATTGCATCAGGCTTGCTTCGCATGGCAGAGGACGAAACGTTGCGTCGCAAGATGGGGGAAAATGGCAGGCAGGTAGCGAAGCAGCAATTCGATTGGAACACCATTGCCGAGCAAATCATTGCTGTCTACAACGACGTAACAAGAGGAAACAAGGCCACAAGAGTACCAGAGGCAGTGTTGAACTCCTAACTCCGCCACTGCGGGTGGTATCCGAGCTGGGATCTCAGACTGTTCCGTCATGTGCGCGGTCGCTACGAGCAACGCAAAGTACACGGACACCTCGTTCTTGACGGCAAAGTAGGGTATTGCAAACACGACCTGAAAGGGTCGAGTGTACATGATCAGTCGGCCGGGAAGTCAAAACGGGAATCCCGGCTAAATGGTTTCCGACCGCATTGTTTGAAAGAGGGAGTATTTCACTGATGTGCGGGATTAGCGGATTGGTTAATTGTGGCGACCGTGAAACGCTGGCACGCATGACTCACGTGCAGGCTCATCGAGGGCCTGACGACGCTGGCTTCTGGGAGCAGAGATTCCCTGATGGGTCATACATAGGCCTTGGCAGCCGCCGACTTTCCATCATTGACCTCTCCACTAGCGGGCACATGCCCATGTGTAACGAAGAGCGCACCATCTGGATCACCTACAACGGCGAGGTCTACAATTTTGCCGAGTTGCGCCGCGACCTGGAGATGAAGGGCCATCGATTTGCGTCGGAGACCGACACGGAAGTCATTGTTCACCTCTACGAGCAAGAAGGCCCAGACTGCGTTAAACGCTTGAACGGTATGTTCGCATTCGGCATTTGCGACCTACGCTCCGGCAGGCCCACTCTCTTTGTGGCACGTGATCATTTCGGAATAAAGCCCTTCTACTACATGCGGCAGGGACGCCGTTTTGCCTTTGCGTCCGAAATCAAGGGGCTGCTGCAGGTTCCTGGTGTTGAAGCGCGAATCGACGCAAAAGCACTCCACCAGTACTTGACCTTCCTTTGGGTTCCCGATCCCAAGACGATGTTCCGCGACATTTTCAAGCTTCCCGCCGGACACTACGCGTTACTACGTGACGGCCAATTCGAAATAACCCAGTACTGGGATCTCAAGTTCCCAAGCGAGGGTTCTCGGTTCACTCGTTCGGAAGCCGAGTTGACGGACGAAATTCGGGAACGTTTCCGCCGATCTGTCGAAGCGCAGATGATCAGCGACGTGCCGATCGGCGCTTTTCTCAGCGCCGGGCTGGATTCGTCAAGCATCGTGGCCATGATGTCGCGGGCCACTCGCCAACCGGTGCGGACTTATACGATTACTTTCCCGGACAGCTACCGCGTCGGTGAAACGACGCTGGATGATCCCAATGTGGCGGCGCGGCTGGCGCGCCGCTTCGGGTGCGAGAACCATCGCATCGTAGTGGAACCGGACGTCGCCAATCTTCTGCCTAAACTCACCTGGCACATGGACGAACCCACGGCTGATCCGGCGATCATCGCGTCGTACCTTGTATGCCGAGAGGCGCGCAAACACGCGACGGTCTTACTTTCAGGCGTGGGTGGAGATGAATTATTCGCGGGATATCGGAAGCACTACGCACATTATTGGGCAGCGAGTTATCAGCGGATCCCCTCAATAGTGCGGAGCTTCATTGATTCGTCCCTGCTGAGACTTCCCGGCCTGCGGGGCACCAAAATGAAGGGAAGACTTCGGCTAGCAAAAAAGATGGCCCGCAGTTCCTCCTTGCCACCAGTCGAACGGTTCTTGATGAACTGCACGTACCTGGACCAGGAGCAGAAAGCTGCGCTCTACACATCTCTCCTATCGGACGAAATGTCCGGCGAAGATGCTGCGGACCAACATCGAGCCAGGTTCGAACAAGTCAAAGACGCCGACTTTCTCAATCAGATGCTCTACCTGGATACGAAGATTTTCATGACCAGCTTGAACCTGACATACAACGACAAAATGAGCATGGCCTCCTCTGTGGAAGTCCGCGTGCCTTTCCTCGATCGCGAACTCGCTGAGTTTGTGGCCTGGAATGTTCCCCCGAGCATGAAGCTGAGAGGCTTCTTCCGCCCAACCACGAAATACATCTTCAGGAAGGCTATGCAAGACGTTTTGCCGCGCGAAGTATTGCGGCAACCGAAAGCCGGCTTTGCCGCTCCGGTAGACTACTGGTTGGCGCGTGACCTAAAAGAAATGGTGGACGACCTCCTTTCCGAATCACAGATCCAGAAGCGCGGGTTGTTCCGACCCGAGGCAGTGCGCGCATTCGTTGATGAGCACCGCAGCGGTGCAAAGGACTGGTCCATGCAGATCTGGCAGCTTTTGACACTAGAGCTTTGGATGCAGATGTTTCTCGATGGCGGCGGCAAGCACGCGGCGGAAGATTTGATTCACAGGCAACAGGCGGCCACGGCATGAAACAGATTCTGCAGCAGCCCCGGACCGGCGAGATTTCAGTTTCGGACGTTCCAGTGCCTCAGCTTGTGCCAGGGTGCGTCCTGGTGCGCATTGCTGCGTCCCTGGTCTCGGTCGGAACCGAACGTGCTTCGTCAGAATTCGCCAGCAAGAACTTGCTTCAGAAGGCCCAGGCGAGGCCCGACTTGGTTCGGGAAGTGATTGGCAAGGTCCGCAGCGCCGGCTTGTTCTCTGCTGTGCAAGCGGTCCGCTGCCGTTTGGACCAACCGTTGGCATTGGGTTACAGCAGCGCAGGCACAGTGGTAGGCATTGGGGAAGGTGTAACCGACATTCGGGTAGGCGATCGGGTGGCCTGTGCGGGCACCGGTTACGCCGTCCACGCGGAAGTCGCTTGCGTGCCGCGCTTGCTGGTCGCGAGACTCCCAGAGCCCTCGTCCGTTACCTTCGACGAAGCTGCCTTTGCGACCCTTGGCAGCATTGCCCTGCACGGCGTTCGCACAGCGGACGTGAAGCTCGGCGACACTGTTGCGGTGATCGGTCTCGGCTTGCTGGGCCAACTCACGGTGCAGATCCTGAAAGCTGGTGGCTGCCGTGTACTGGGGATGGACATCGTACCCCACCGCGCCGAACTCGCCTCACGGTTGGGCGCAGACGCGACTGCTGCTTTATCTTCGGAGTTCCGTGATTTGTGCTATGAGCGTTCTCGCGGTGCCGGGGTCGATGCCGTGCTGATCACGGCCGAAACTCAAAGCAGCGATCCAGTCAATCTCGCCGCAGAAATCGCTCGTGACCGTGGCATCGTGGTTGCGGTGGGTATGGTAGGCATGGACATAGAGCGCAGGCTTTATTACGAAAAGGAGCTCGACTTCCGAGTCTCACGCTCGTATGGTCCGGGACGCTACGATGCTGCCTACGAGCAGAAGGGGCACGATTATCCCATCGGATATGTGCGCTGGACCGAAACGCGCAACATGGAAGAGTTCCTCGGTCTTCTGATCGACGGCAAGCTCGATCTGAAATCGCTGATCACACACCGCTTCCCAATTGAACGCGCGCACGGCGCTTACGACTTGATCACGGGAAGGACGGGAGAGCAGTTCCTCGGAGTGCTGATTACCTATCCAGAGCAGCCGGACCAGAGCCAGATTCTCGAACTAGGGGGAAGGGGTAGGGGTAGTCGCACTAAAAAGCCGGTCGCGATTGGGTTGTTAGGCGCTGGCAGTTTTGCCGTGAGCACGTTATTGCCTGCTATCAAGCACGTGAGTGGAGTTGAATTCGTCGGTGTCTGCAACGCCACGGGAGTTCGGGGCCGCCACGCCGCGGAGAAATTTGGATTCCAGTACTGCACGACTGACGAAAAGGAAATTCTCAATGACGCGCGTATCAGCACAGTTCTGATCGCTACACGTCATCACCTGCACGCGCGTCAGGCAGTGGCAGCTTTGAACGCGGGGAAACACGTGTTCTGTGAGAAGCCGCTCTGTTTGAGCGAAGAAGAACTCGCCGACGTTGTTCGTTCCTATACTAGGTCAACGGCAACTCAACAACCCTTTCTCATGGTTGGCTTTAACCGGCGGTTTGCACCCATGGCACTGCGGATGAAAGCATTCCTATCAGAGATCAAGGAACCCCTCGCGATGCATTACCGGGTGAATGCCGGGTACCTTCCGCCGGCCCACTGGGTGCACGATCCTGAACAGGGCGGCGGCCGCATTCTCGGCGAGGTGTGCCATTTCGTAGATTTCCTGATGTTTTTGGCGAGCTCCTCTCCGGTCGAGGTGCAAGCGAGCACCCTCGCCAATCCAGGCCAGTATAGCGGAGATAATGTGGTCGTCTCGCTGCGGTTCGCCAACGGCTCGCAGGGCACGATTGCTTATCTGGCCAACGGTGACAAATCATTTTCGAAGGAGCGCGTCGAAGTGTTTGGCGGCGGCGCAGTCGCCGTACTCGAGGATTTCCGCCGCCTCGAACTTGTTCGCCATGGGAAGAAACAAACAATCCGTGCTCGTTGGCGTCAGGACAAAGGTCATCGCGGCGAATGCGAGGCTCTTGCCAACGCTATTCGAGAAGGTCAAGCAGTCCCCATCCCATTCGACCAGATTGTCGGCGCTACGCTTGCCACTTTGCGCATCCAAGACTCGCTTGCCTTGGGGCGGTCGATGTCTGCAGACGTTGCCGCCTTTGTTAGCTTGCTTTTAAATTCAACAGCTTCCAACGAATGATGCCACCGTGGAAAAGAATACAGAATGGCCGACGGAAAAAGGTGATCTAGGAATCGCGCTTCGAAGAGTGTGAAGGCTGGTGCACGAGGCTCGCAGCACCTAGTTCAGGCTATAGTTTGACGAACTAAAGCAGGTCCCACACAGCATGTCGTTTGCGACCGCCTTCACTATTACCGGCGCATCTTCAGCGCTTACCTGGTGCCGGGAAGAAGCCAGTGACCTTCTGGCACGAGACGCCGCAAGCGAACCCAAACGCAACCACGGACAAGTTGGGCGAATAAGCCAACAACTCAGTACTCACCAGGTAGTCACCGTGGTTCTGCCGACCGTCGACGAAAAGATCTCAAAGATTTGCAAAGCCACCACCCCGGAGCCGGTCACCGAGTGTGTTTGACAACTTGATTTGGCCCATCTGTGATCATTTCATTTGGCCTCAATGCCGCCCTTTTCAGGGGGCTCGGCCGGCGTGCAAAACTCCGCCTCAAATCGCCAGTGCGAACGGAAGGCCACAAACCGAGATGTTTCTTCCCGTCGCGATCCTCGCAGGAGCTTCCTTACCGCAGAGGTCAGGTTGTCGTAACGAAGCTTTCGAAACACCCCGCCAAAGTAGGCGAATGCCAGCTCATGCGCTTCCAGAAACGCTTGCTGGGTCGCATGTAGGTAGGCGCAGTGAAACGCAGCTCCGCTGGCCATCTTGCGCATTGCGAACACCTGCAGTTTCACCCGCTCGCCGGTCAGGTCCGCGTAAGCTTCGCACCATCGACCTGCGCCTCCCCGCCCCAGGCATAACTCTGCGGTACGCAGATTCTCGTGCACGGCCATCCCCAGCATGACCCTTCGATTGTGCACGTACTGGCGAACCGTCCGTTCTTCGATCCTGCACTCCGGTAGCTGTTGCCCAATCCGCTCCCAGATCCGATGCGCTGTGTGCCGCTGCTTCCGCGGTGCTTTGCGGTCGCCTTCCAGAATCGCATCGATAAACTCGACCGCCGCTTTTAGTTTCCATCTCGGACGCCCGGTCTTCTTCCGCGGCTTGGGCACCGCGCTGCCGATCGCTTCGCGCACCATCCGACGGTGCACTCCCACCTTCTTGGCCACTCCCGCCGCGATCGTCCCGATTCCGAACTCTTACTCTCGGCGGATCTGTTCGAATCACTCCACTTTGGCTCTCCAGTCCAACGAGTCGCCTCCGTTCGGGCTGCGCCCGAATCAGAGTACCCGTTCGTCTTGCAGGGTGGGCCACATCAAACCACCGAACTGGGCCGGATCAGACTACCGAAATCATGCTCTCGAAAAGCCCTCCTATGGGCACTGCTCTGACCTTCAACGGGCGAACTCTGACTTGCTGTTTTCACAGCGCGGCTCTTGCTCGCTGCAGCGCCTTTCAAAACTCAATTCTCGGACGGGCTCCTAGCTTAGCTAGAGTGGGATCGGAGGTAGGGGCGTTCCTCGACCTGGGCTGTTTTGCCGTGGGAATATTGACATAAACAATCGAAAGGACAGTCACGGAGACTTCCACCAGTTGGTATTTTCGGACCACTCGGTCGATATGATGTATACCAACTCCCTCGATCACTCGGTTGATCTTGGGCGAGTATTGACCGAGGTTCAGCGCGTCCTGAAATTCAGCGGCATTCTGATCGTCGAATTAGCAATTGGTTCTGATCATGAATGTCGCCTGGGTTTTACAAAGCCTGCTGGTGGAAAGAGCATCAAGCGTTCTGAAGGTGATCGAACAGCGCGGCTTCGAAAAGTTGGGCTCTGTACCATTTGATATTCCGTGGCCAGGAGAATGTTTCTACCCGCGAGCTCCATGACGGCCGCGGACTTTCGACAACGACACGACGCTTATCCTTTCACGGCGGTGAACTTACCACTCGCAAGCGGAACCGTGTCACCGATCGTTCAAGCTGCGTGAAAGTTTCGCGAGTGATTGCCGCACCTGCGCTGCTGCAGGTCCCATAGTTTGTCGGCTGTCCGACAAACTTGCCAAGCGCCGCCCGGGGGGTGTTCCCCACATTGGCGCAAACGGCCGGTACTGCATGCTGCGCCGCCCTTCCGCAATCTGAGCAGAGGCCTGGCGGGTGAGCCATTTCGCTCGCAGATTGGTCTCAGATCCTGGGAAGAACCTGAAGAATACAGACCCGACCAGCTCTCGGTTTCTGCTCAATGCAGCAGCTACGGGGGCGCCAACGGCCCGGCGGCAGGATGCGATTCGCTGCAACATGGAACCTGCTGCGGATGCTTCATTGACGAGAACAATCTCTGGGTCAATGCCGGCGCGGGCTGCAAAATATCTGTACATTTCTTCCCAGGTCCATTCAGGAGAAGAAACCAGCGAGTACACACCGGGGTTTTCCTTTCCACGCGCAATGTTTACCAGCGCCTCGGCAATGGTGTAGCAAAAGACGGAGTACCCCGGACAGTCGGGGATATACGCAGTTTCGGGCCGCATTTGAGATTCGACGCTCTTGCTGGCTCGCTGCAGTTCTCCGTGAACTTGCCCCAGGCGCAAAATGAAACCTTCGCGATGATTCTTGCGCGCAAGGTGCAAAACCAACCGTTCACCGTATCGCTTGTTCGAGGCATAGAGTGTGCGAGGAATCCGACGCCAACGGAATTCTTTCTCGCTCGGGCCAGTACCGAAGGCCATCAGCGTACTGGCGTAGACGTAGCGAGCTCCTGCGGGCGCGTTCGTCACGCAACTCGTTATGATCGTATGTGTCACTCGGCGCACATCAGCGCAGAGTCCCCGGGGCAGCGCGAAATCGGCGACGAGATCGCACCCGGATAGCATTTGTTTCGCCTGAAAGGGATTCTCTACGGAACCGACTCGGCACGACAGACCCAGACGCGTCAACAATACCGTCCCGTAGGTGGTGCGGCTGATCGGAACGACGTTGACATCCTTCATCAGACTCAAGAAGAGGCACACTTCCTGCCCCACTTGACCGTTGGCGCCGATGATCGCGATGGTAACCATTAGAAAGTGCTGACGTGGTCGGCAGCGGACACCGGAGTGTATAGCTGTTCAATAACTTCCGTAGTGAGCAACGCCGTTGAAGCCGAGGTCCAGTTGGGAGTGCCGGAACGTATACCGGAAATAAACCTGCTCCAATGTTCGCCAAAAGTCTCAAAGGACGTAAGCGGGTAGACTGGAGGCTGAGCAGTCATTAGGTATGGACGGCGTGAGCGCAAGCCCTCGATCGTGAGCCCGGCATTCCCCAGCACCGCTACACAATGCTCAAACACGAAGCGGATGCTGTCGATTGTATCTTCGAGGCAGCTAACCACGATTCGACAGTCTACCCGCCCGTGTCCAGGCATGGTAACAACCAACTCAGCGGCGGTATGCACATCGATGCCGTGGTCCATGATCATGGTTTTGCTGCGCACCTCGATGGCCGTGGCATCGGTCACAAATAGAACTGTATCCAGGCCGTGTACGCCCATCTCCATCAGTAACCCACCGCCCGCAAGCCTCGCGTCGGAACTGTACCGCCCCCCCACGACGATTGCGCCAAGCGAGCCAAAGCCGAACTGGATCTTCCTCAGAGAGCCGAACATTCGGTCTGCGATCAACTCCTTGATCAACAATGTCGGGCCCCACGACCTGCGCTGCAAACCACAGGCGAGCCGATTGGCAGGGAACCAGGAGCAGATCGTCTGATGGTGTTGCACCGACCGGGAGAACGGCTTCTCAACGTAAAGAGCGCAGTTGTGCTGCCGGAGAGCCTGATAGTAGGGATCACGCTCCCCGAATGGAATAGCCAGAAGCAGCACGTCACACGGCGGAAGATCGGCCAAATCCGCCGGTAAGGGAACGTGTTTGACACCAAAGGCGCGTGCAACCGCCGCGGCTTTTTCGAGATTGACGTCTGCCATCCAAGAGAGACGAAGCTCTGGTAATGCGAATGCGACGGGCAGATGCACATTCGAAACGATCTGGCCTGTTCCGAGGATGCCCAATGTAAGCGGTACTTGTTCCTGAGCCATGCACGGAATTTCCTTTTTGACTTCGAAAACTGGCAGCGATTATACTCCAACCGCCTGCTGCGACGGTGTTGAGACCATTTTCATCCGGAGCGCCCCCAACGGTCTGCGATCCGCGCCAGGACAGCCCGAAATTGCCCCAGATTCCAGCCCGCTCCTGCAACACGCATTATAAAAAGGCGCCCCTTCGAAGATGTCTCACCCGGGGGGACAGTGGCGGAGCAGAAAAAAATCGTGTTCCGGGAGACTCAATTTGGCTAACGCCATTCGCTAAAACCAAGTGGCGAGAGCATGGCATCTTTCCCTTGCAGGGTGACCTGGATGGGCAGGAAACGCATCAAGCAGAAAGTGGGAGATTTACTACTGGACGAGAACATGGAGCTGCATCTGTCATTATCGTTTGTGCTAGACTGATGGTCCGCAATTCAGAATATATATGCCACATAAGGCCCTTATTACCGGAATTACAGGTCAAGACGGTTCGTACCTGGCGGAGTTCTTGCTAGGAAAGAATTATCGCGTGTGCGGACTTGTGCGACGAAGCAGCACTGTAAACTTTGAGCGGATCGCTCATCTTCAGGACGAGGTCGAACTCATCCCAGGGGACCTCCTTGACGAGAGTTCCCTAATCGCCGCTCTCAACAAGGCCGAGCCCGACGAAGTGTACAACCTTGCCGCTCAGTCATTTGTTCCAACGTCCTGGGTCCAGCCAGTGCTGACCGGAGAGTTCACGGCACTAGGTGTTACCCGCATTATAGAGGCAATTCGGGTCGTGAATCCGGCCATCCGCTTCTATCAGGCGTCTTCCAGTGAGATGTTCGGTATGGTGGAAGAATCACCACAAAGCGAGACGACTCGATTCTATCCGCGAAGTCCCTATGGAGTTGCCAAGCTATACGGCCACTGGATTACCGTCAATGCCCGGGAGAGTTATGGCCTATACGCTTGTTGTGGGATTTTGTTCAATCACGAGTCTCCCCGCCGCGGAGTCGAGTTTGTCACTCGGAGGGTCAGCTACAACGTCGCCGGGATAAAGCTGGGGCTTCAACGGAAGCTGAAGATGGGCAATTTGGAGGCTGAGCGCGATTGGGGCTTTGCTGGGGACTATGTCCGTGCGATGTGGCTCATGCTTCAACAGGAGAAGCCCGATGATTATGTAATCGCAACGGGACAGACCCACACGGTGAAGAACCTTTTAGAAATCGCGTTCGAGCATGTCGGGTTGGACTATCGAAACTACGTGGAGACTGATGCGGAACTCCTGCGGCCTGCTGACGTACACCACTTGCGGGGCAACTACGCCAAGGCCCAGAAAGTGCTGGGTTGGCAACCGCGAGTTACCTTCGCAGAACTGATCGGAATGATGATCGACAGCGATCTCGAACTGCGTCAAAGAACACTGCAAAGGCCGCAACCTTACAGGAGTGCGTTAGTTTAGGCTCTTCGACTTGGATCGGTTGCAATCAGGATTGAGTGGGAAGCGTTCTCATCACCGGTGGAACTGGATTTGTTGGGACCCATCTTATCCAGTTTCTGAAGTCCAGTGCATCGAAGATAGCCGTAATCGCCTCGGGCGATAGCAGGTCTCGGCAAGAACCGGGAGTAGAGTACTACGAGCTCGACATCCGTAGGCCTGATGAGGTTCGCTCTGTCGTTCATAAGGTCAGTCCAACCCACATCTACCATCTCTCCGGTATTTCTGCCGTTGATCTTTCCTGGAGCAATCCCCGGCTTACGTTCGAAGTGAACGTGTTGGGTGCATCCAACCTCTTTGAAGCAGCAATGAGTCTACCTTCACTTCCCAGGATTCTGAATGTCAGCACGTCTCAGGTGTACGCCGGCTCTGGCGTGATTCTGACCGAAACCAGCCCGGTAAATCCGGACAATCCATACTCTGCGAGCAAGGCGATGGCGGAACTGTTGCGGGTGCAGTACCGGAAATGCATCGGTGGCGGCATTATCACTGCCCGATCATTCAACCATACCGGCCCCGGGCAACCGCCGAACTTTGTGCTGCCTTCGATCGCAAAGCAGTTCGCCGAAATGGAAGCCGGTCTACGCCCGCCAAGACTCACCGTTGGAAACATCGAGGTGGAACGCGACTTTACTGACGTTCGCGACGTAGTCCGTGCCTACTTTGCATTGCTCGACAAAGGCCGAACCGATGAAGTGTACAACGTCTGCTCCGGGTCCGCACTTCGTCTGGCGGACGTCATAGGGAAATTCGAGGCGATCTCCGGGATAGCCATTCAGATCGATACCGATCCAGAGCGACTCCGGTCCAATGAGGTTTCGCAGATCTTTGGGGATTCAACCAAGATCCGGACGGAAACAGGGTGGAGTCCGCAAATCCCGTTGGAAAAGACAATTCGAGACCTGCTGGAATACTGGCGGGAAAAGATCAAGGGTGAGAGTTCGACCGAGGCTCAATAGGCCGGGCTTTTGGGAAATCGCCCGGGAGTCCACTGGGTAACTTCGCGCCGCGTGCCAGGCGCGCGATCGTAGCCGAGCCAAAGGAAATGATGCTGAAGAGCACTCGATTACTCTTGTGCGAACGCGCGAACCGACATTGGAGAGGATAAGGTGCGCAGTGCCCCGAACAAACAGGACCGATACGAGAAACTGCGATCAGGCTATCTTGGCCCTACCCCCGCCCCATGCAGTCGACATTTCTCCCGACTGTCAGCGGAAACAGGCTTGCAGTTGGCTGAACGAGAATGACCGAAAGTCCGGGATGACCGGATCTGCACTCGCAGCACGGAGCAAAGTGGAACGTTGCGCATGAGCGACCCCCGTGATCCCACCGTGGAAAAGAATCAGAATGGCGACGGAAAAAGGTGATCTAGAAGTCGCGCTTCGAAGAGTGTGAAGGCTGGTGCACGAGCTCGCAGCGCATACTTCATGCTATAGTTTGAAGAACTCACGCAGGTCCGACTCAGGATGTCGTTTGCGAACCGCCTTCAGTATTACCGGCGCATCTTCAGCGCTTATCTGGTGCCGGGAAGAAGCCAGTTGACCTTCTGGCACGAGACGCCGCAAGCGAACCCAAACTCAACCACGGACAATTTGGGCGAATACTACATGGGCTTCGAGGCTAAGGCCGATTATTCGGGCCATTACGATTCTCATGGGATTCCCATGCTCGACTACCACGGCCAGATCGGCTTGCAGTACAACCCGATCGCTATTGCGCAGTGGGGACTCGGAAACCACGACCTCTTCCATCGCACTGGCAGCGACGAGCGCAAAGAAAAATTTCTGAAGGCCAGCGACTGGCTCTGTAATCACCTGGAGCAGAATCGCTGTGGCGTTTGGATCTGGAACCATCATTTCGACTGGGAATATCGTGACACTTTAAAGGCTCCCTGGTGTTCCGGGCTAGCACAGGGGCAGGGAATCTCGCTCCTAGTGCGTGCGCATCGAGAAACTGCTAAACCTGAGTATTTCCACGCTGCTGAGAGGGCCTTCACCAGTTTTCTCATACCAACCGAGGATGGTGGTGTGACCTTCACCGATGAGCACGGTGACCTCTGGTTCGAGGAATACATCGTGTCGCCACCCACCCACATACTGAACGGCTTTATGTGGGCGGCTTGGGGGGTGTACGACTACTTTCTGGCAACAGGCGATCCAAACGCGCAGGCCCTTTTCCGCCAGGCGGTGCAGACTCTGCTGGAAAATCTGGAGCGCTACGATTTGGGATTCTGGTCTCTTTACGAGCAATCCGGAACGCGCCTGAAGATGGTGGCCAGCCCCTTCTATCATCAGTTGCACATCGTGCAGTTACGGGTCATGCACCGGCTGACCGGGGAGAACCAATTTGCGCGCTTTGCCGATCGTTGGGAGAGTTACGGCCGCAGCCGCGCAAAACGGATCCGCGCTTTGTGCTACAAGAGTGCCTTCAAGCTCTGTTATTACTGATGTACATGAAAATCCTCTACGTATCGCAGTATTTTCCGCCAGAGATGGGAGCGCCTGCCGCGCGGGTCGCTGAACTTGCCCACTATTGGGTAGAAGACGGCCATGAAGTCACGGTCTTGACTGGATTCCCCAACCACCCAACCGGCGTTGTGTCGGCCGAGTATCGCAGCAAATTCCGGCGGTTGGTCATGCGCGAGGACGTATGCGGTGTGAACGTTGTGCGGACCTGGCTATTTCCGTTTCCGAATCGCAAGGCGTACGAGCGAATGCTGAACTACAGTTCGTTCTGCGCTTCAGCCTCTACCACCGGCATGTTCGTGTCCCGTCCGGACGTTCTCATTGCGACTTCACCCCAGCTTTTGGTCGGACTCTCTGGTTGGTGGCTGGCGCGCACCAAGCGCGTTCCGTTTGTATTCGAAGTACGCGATCTGTGGCCCGAATCCCTTGCCGCCGTGGGAATGGGCAACCCGGATTCGATGCTAAACCGTTCTTTGGGTTCGGTTGCCGGTTTTCTGTATAGACGTTCGGAGCACATCGTGGTAGTCACACCCGCGTTTCAGGAGTACTTGATCCAGAACTGGAGCGTTCCACCCCAAAAGATTTCCGTCGTCGAAAACGGGGTGGAATCGGATCTGTTCAGCCCCAAGGTAGACAATGCTGACCTGAGAAGGGAGCTTGGTGCGGAAGGGAAGTTTGTAGTCGGGTATATCGGAACGATGGGCATGGCGCACGGCCTAGAAACCCTGGTCCAAGCCGCAACTGAACTGCAGAGAACAGCACCCGACGTGCTGTTCCTAATGGTGGGGGAAGGCGCGGATAAAGAGCGAGTCATCAACCGCGCTCGCTCTCAGGGCTTGACCAACATGCGTTTCGTCGGCCAGCAGCCTAGAGAGAAGGTCCCGGAGTTCATTTCTATCTCGGATGCATGCCTGGTTTTGCTCAAGAAAGCCGAGCTATTCAAAACTGTTATCCCCACCAAGATGCTGGAATTCATGTCTTGTGCGCGCCCTGTCATCCTGGGCGTGGACGGTCAGGCCAGGAGAATCATAGATCAAGCTGGAGCCGGAGTTTACGTAGAGCCGGAGAACGCGGCCGCTCTGGCCCAAGTCATCACGCGATTAGCAGCAAACCCTATCCTGCGCGAAACATTAGGCCGCAACGGGCGACGGCATATCGTAGAGCACTTCTCACGGCAGCAGACGGCGAAAGCTTACATCGCCGTATTGGAAGGAATTCTCGACAGAGAGCAGCCAAGTCCTGCAGCCTGATCTTTACAAGCTATGCGCGGGGGGCTGCTATAATCGACAGACCAACTGCGGCTTGAACGATGGCTTCAGAACCACGATAAAGCGCCACTTTCCCGGCGCTGGATGGAACCAAGAGGACATCCGGATACCAACGATGCGGCCCGGCTGGGTTCCGATCCTGTCCACAAGTTGTTGTGTTAGTGCCGACTTAAGAGGGATCCACTATCGCCGGTTTGAGGGGAGCCACGGAAACTGGGAGCAGGTTTCGAAGACACCCGACCTCGCTGCGATCTACGAACGCAGTCTTCCAGATGTCCGGCCTTTTGCAAACCGCAGCGGGGACTACGACAAGCAAGTACACTCCAGCGCCCCGAACGAGCATCGGTTGCGACGGAAGCACAGATTCATGCCCTCGTGTCCTTGGATCTGATCTGATGGCCCATTCTGGTGAGAGCAGAGCCGACTCTTGGCGGGCCTCATGCCACCCAGATTTGTAAGCCGGCGATCCCAAACGGACGAGCCGGAGGACACCTCGTCAGAGTTCCGCGGCAGCAGCACAACCACTGGCAGCGCCGTAGGTATGGATCCTGGAACTAGACATCAACACGTATTTCGATTCGATCGTGAAAGAGCAACTCATCGAGATGATCGAGAAGCGAGTCAGCGATGGAGGCGCACTTCGACTGATACGGAAGTGGGTTCAGGTAGGAGTCATCGACGACGGTCCGCTTCTAATGAGCGAAACAGGTACGGGACAAGGGCAGACGATCAGTCCACTCCTGGCCAACATCTACCTGCACTACATCCTTGACGAATGGTACGAGGAAGTGGTGAATCCCCGGCTGAAAGGGGACCCTCACGAGATCCGATTCGCCGATGATGCCATTCTGTGCTTCCAATACAGAGAGGACGCGGAAAAGGTGATGAACGTCTTGCCGAAGCGGTTTGCCAAGTACGGCCTGACGTTGTGCCGGAGAAGGCGAGGCTGGTGGAATTTGGACGGGACGCAGGGGGGACATGCGAAGCGGCAGGGGAAGAAGCCTAGCACCTTCGACTTCCTCGGTTTCACGCATATCTGCACACGCAGCCGAAGAGGGAAGTTCACCGTCCACGTGCGACAATGCGCAAGCAGCTCGGTCGGAGCCTGACTGCAGTCGCCCAATGGTGCCAGGAGCACCGCCACGAGGACGTGGGACAGCAGCAAAAAACCCTCAATGCCAAACTCCAGGGCCACTACCTATTACGGACGACCGACGAACTTTCCGAGCCTAAAGTCAGTTCCACCGGGGCGTTCGCCGTGTCTGGCGGAAGTGGCTCAATCGCCGCACTCGTGGAAGAGGGTTGACGTGGGAGCGATACATGTATGTTCTCCGTCGCCACCCTCTATCGCTACCTCGCATCACGCACTCCTGGGTTACAAGGGCGAGTCCCGCCTGAGGAACCCGCTGCGAGAAATCTGCATGGGGTCTGTGAGGGAGGAGAAGTCAGTGGTGCCATGGTGGACCTAAACGCGCACGAAGCTAGAAACGGCGGATAGAGCCAAGGAAAGCCTCATGCCCCACTGCATTCTCCTCTATTCGGAGGACTACTCAATCTTGTACAGCACCGTTTCTGGGTAACCACCCGTGTAGCGCAACACACGATCAATTAAGCCGGTTTTTGACTGGGAGCTCCCCTTTCTGGCGCGCCCGCCAACCGGTCGAAACCGCGCGCTTTCATGCATCTTAACGTTAACTGTAACAGGTTCACCGGCCGGCCAAATCAAAAATGTCCCTTCCATGTGGGGCGGCGAATCAAGAGGCGAAACCAGCCCTACAGCTATCCATTGTTGTGGGTAAAGGTACCGCGAACCACACTGCTCTACCCCGTAATAGTAGAAATCGGCCGGGCCGTACACCGTCGAGTGCCGCGGTACATTATCACAGATGAACTCTGTAATAGGATGTGGATCGCGGGAGCGCCACGAAATAAATACCTCGCCAACTTTTCCGCAGCGCACTAATAACGTCACCAGAAGCAACGCCATCAGAACGCCGAACAACGGTGAACTGGACGGCTTCATATCAGGTTCGTAAATCGCTGTGACAGCGACCACCACCGGAATCAAAGGCACGAGCCAGAACATTTCATACGACAACGTTCGCGAAGTGAGAATGACAGTTAACCCCGCATTCACGAGTAGCGCAATGAGCAGAGCGCCGGCAGTTCCTAAACGCTGCCTGTCGTGCACGCGGCGAACGAGGAAAAGCGCCAGCCAGACCGCAATTATTGTAGGAACAATCAAACCAAAACTATTAACCCTGACGTCAAAACCTCCCCAACTGCCGCCGAGCATTGGAGATGAATTGGTTTTGTCGCCGGAACTAACTGCAAGCACCAAGCGGAGCCAGGACCAAGGGTTTAGGCCGACATACAGCGTCCAAGCACAAACGCAAAGTGCTGCCGTAGCTCCGGAGAACACAAGACCTCTGAGGAACAACATATTTCTCTGGAGGATCGCGTACGCCAGGGCCACTGCGAAAAGACTAACCATGAAAGGCTGTGCACGTGGCGTGCTCAATGATGCCGCGCCAAGAAGAAGACCGGCAAAGAGCGATCGTGTGAGCGACGGCTTACTTATCAGCAGACAGACCGCTAACATTTCACATGCGACAGTGAGAGTATCCAGACGCCCTGAAGTGAGCGAAGACCCGAGTGCCGGGCTGAATGTAACCAAGGCACTGGCCAAAGCTGCATGCGTTTTTGGCGCACCTAAAAGCAGAACTGTCCAAGCGGATGCGAATACCAGGGCTACACCGAAGAACCAGCAAATACTGCGCCAACTCCAAAGAGACAGCCCGAAGATCTTTAGACTCGCAGCACCCACCCAGAACGGGACGGACCCTTCGAAGAGATCGACACGGCCTGTATGTGGGAACGCATTCAACACGGATGGGATACCGGGATTGCCATCACGAATCGCTGCGGCGGTAGACACGAGAAGCATTTCATCGCCCCATGGCAGCGGAGTCCGCGGGAGTTCAACAAGAGCCAGCAGTAGAGCCGTGATGACTGCACTAATATTAAGCCAAAAAAACAGTCGTTGGTCGGTGAGTGATCGGCGCATGGAATGCAGAGTCGGTCGTCAGGGATGGGGAAAGGAGTCTCCGTCAAAAGCTCCAAAAGGTCCAGGAGAAGCCCGTATCGCCTCACGAGTATCTCGCAACAGCATTGTACACAGGTTTCGAAGAGAAATGTTCGGGGCTAGCCGGTGCATTCCTTATGAAGGAGAACCAGCAGGTATCTCGGAACTTGGAGATAGGGTGCCAAGGCGAACGCCTCGGGTAGTCGCGCCTCCTCGCCTGGTGTTACCAAAAATAAGCAGTTCCTATTTTCGCATTCGCAAAAGTGCTTGCCTCATAGAATTGACTTCTATCAATTTCTCATCAACATGAATGGGAAACCCAAAGGCCCGTAGGCTGCCCGCCTGCGCCAACGCAAGCTCGGACTCCTCCTCCGCTTCCAGATTTCGGAAGATCTCTTGCCCGGCTCTCTGTCTCAGGTGCAGATCCGCTGCGGCAAGCCAACCTGCCACTGTGCTGCCGGCGACGGTTATCCCGCTTGGTACCTCAGCTTTATGGCGGACGTGAAGAGACGGATGCCTACATATTCCCCATGCAGGGGTACAAGTTGGTTCGCCAGCGCGTCGAGGCCGGCCGCCAGTATGCAAGATGCCGTGCGCGAGGTTGTCACCGCCAACGCCGCGGCGATTGTGGTGCTACGTAACCCGGCGTCTTCGCCTGAAGAAGTATTGCCAGCAGCCCGGCGACAGCCGAACCCGAGCCCATCGGATTCGCACCACGATCATAGCTAAGCTACCCTCTCCAGCGACAAGCTTCCGAAACGGTTGCTTTCACCGCAAGCCTGGAGCCAGACTGGTTACCGTCGACGGCGTCTGGACGACCGACCAGTCTCGTGTCGCGAAATACCCGCTCTCCCGCGATCGCGGCCGCTTTATGCGGACCGCCGATGCCTATCAGAAGCTCGCCACCAGCGTCTTCCCCCGGATTAAGTCGAACATCCGCCACGACCTGCTCAGAATCCCGTACACTCTTATAATCCTGGAGTGCACACGATAGATGCGCCGCTTCGCTTTCCCAATGATTGATCTGACGACGATCAGCCGTAATCTTGAGCAAACAGCTGAAGGCGTCTGGTGCTGCGGGTCGCTGTCGCCGATCTCGTACCCCGAATGGGGAAATGAGGCCTGCTACCACGTGGAAGATTCTTCTTTTTGGTTCCGTCATCGCAACGCCTGCATTCTCGAAGCGGTCAGACAGTATCCCCCTTCGGGCGCGCTGTTTGACGTAGGTGGTGGTAACGGCTTCGTGGCAAAGTCAATGCAAGATTCGGGAATGGAAGTAGTGTTGGTAGAACCAGGAGCGGTGGGCGCAGCGAATGCCCGACGGCGGGGAATTCAATACGTGGTGAGGGCCACACTGGAGGACGCCGGATTCTTTCCTGATAGTCTCCCCGCCATCAGTCTATTCGACGTTGTGGAACACATGGAAGACGACCGCAGGTTCTTGGAGACCATCCGGTTCCATTTGTCCGCGAACGGGCGAGTCTATTTGACGGTCCCGGCGTACCAATCACTGTGGTCGCTTGAGGACATAGTTGCGGGCCACCACCGACGATACAGCAGTCGGGCTATTCGAGAGTTGCTGGTGGAAGCGGGTTTTGCCGTTGAATTCCTGACAGGTTTCTTCCAGTTTCTAACGCCTGCCATTTTTGCTTTGCGGGTCATACCATTTCGCTTGGGATTAGGGATATCATCGGAGGCTGACGAGGTGGGCAGCAAAATCAGAGGGCAGCATGAGATCAAGAGCGGATGGATCAGCGGGCCTCTCAATTGGATACAGCAACGCGAGGTAATGCGAATCCGACGCCGACGCCAAGCTCGATTTGGGGCTAGTTGGTTGGTCGTGGCCAGAAAAGCACGGTGAGGCAGGATGATGACGAAAAAAATCTCATGAACTTGGAGAAACGAACTTGAGCCTAGCGGGTTTCCTGCTGTTGTTGCTGACGGCCGTGTTCATGGCCGTTGCGAACCTTTTGATCAAGAACGGGATCGCGCAGGCGGGCGGTTTCACGCCGTCGCTAGCGGCGTTGCTGCAATTGCTTCGTCAACCGGCTCTGGTTGCTGGCGTGCTGCTCACCGGCATCGCAGGTCTCCTGTGGTTCCGAGTTCTCGCCACCCAAAAACTCTCGACCTGTTATCCGCTCTTCGTGAGCCTCACATACTGGTTGATCACCATCGGGTCCTTCTATTTTCTGCACGAAAAGATCTCGATTCAAAAGCTGGTAGGACTGGTGGTCATCATCGGCGGGATCACAACGGTTGCGCGGGGATAGCCCACGAAGGATAGCCAAAGATGAGCCCTGACCCGCAGAGCCACGTCGAACCTGGAGACAAGCGACGGCCGTTGCCGGGTCTGTCCGTGGTTGTCCCCGTCTATCGCAGTGAGGCAATCCTGCCAGAACTGCTTCACCGCTTGGAAAACGCTTTGCTTGCGATCGCTTCCAGCTACGAAATTGTGCTGGTGAACGACTGCAGTCCCGACCGCAGCTGGGATGTGATATGCCAACTTGCGCAGCGTTACCCGTGGATTCATGCCATCAACCTGATGCGCAATTATGGCCAGCACAACGCCTTACTGTGCGGCATCCGGGCCGCCCGCTATGACGTAATCGTCACAATGGATGACGATCTGCAGCATCCCCCGGAGGAGATTCCGAAACTGCTGGAAGCGCTAGCTGACGGGTATGACGTCGTCTATGGAACCCCGGAGCAGGAGCAACACGGCTTGGGTCGAGATTTTGCCTCCTGGGTAACCAAGCTGACCTTGCAGAACGTGATGGGCGCCGAAATCGCACGCCGAGTCTGTGCCTTCCGCGCCTTTCGCGCCCAGGTAGCCAAAGCCTTCGCGCACTATGAGGGGTCTTTTGTATCCATCGATGTGCTGCTGACATGGGGCACCAATCGCTTCTCATCCACACCCGTGAAGCACCGACCACGGGTAGGGGGAACTTCCGGGTACACCTTTCGTAAGTTGATGACGCACGCGATGAACATGATGACAGGCTTCAGCACGATGCCGTTGCAGATTGCCAGCCTGATCGGATTCGTCTTTACGTTATTTGGACTCGTGGTATTGGGGTACGTAGTGATTCGGTACTTCGTGCAGGGTGGTTCTGTGCCGGGTTTTCCATTCCTCGCCTCCATCATCGCTATCTTTTCGGGTGCGCAGCTATTCGCCCTCGGTATCATCGGGGAGTACTTAGCCCGCATGCATTTCCGCAGCATGCAAAAGCCGCCTTATGTGGTTCGCGTAAGTGATGTGGGCGGCAAACAGGAAGAAAGAAACGATCTTGTCAGCAACGGGCACGAACTCTTCCCGATCAAATCCGGCGACCCGGGTAAAGCCAGATGAGGTCCACAGCTTTCCACTCGGGAATGCATCTGGAAGAAAGGCATCTCCGGCCAACCGAAGCCAAATGTCCACTGTGTCTTTTTGGCGGGGAGCGTTCTGCAGTTCTTTGGCTGCAATCCGAACCGAACGTGTTCCTGCTGGCGTGTCCGAATTGCAACGGCTTTTCAGCATCTCGTCTGCCTACCGAAGAGGCACTCCGCGCATATTATTCCAAGTATTACGAGCAAGGCATCTTCCAAGACGCTGAAAAGGTCACTTTCGCGGAACCACAGCATTTCGCCAAGCATCTTGTTCGCAAGGCCAAGCCGTCTCTCAGAAGACCAGACCCAAGGATCCTCGACTTCGGCGGGGGCAGCGGGAATCTTTCTGTATCCATTGCGCGGCTCCTGTTGGAGGACGGCGCCTCGCACGTGCATGTGGTTCTCGTTGACTACAACGCTGCCCTGGCGCGCGGCGATTCCCAGGATATATCGGTGGAATGCCATGAAAATCTGGCTTCTGCCAGTGCCAAGGACTGCGATCTGGTTTTGGCCAGCTCAATTCTGGAACATATCCCGTATCCGCAGGAGGACTTTACCCGATTGCTGTCGGCCGTACGGCCGGGGGGCCTATTCTATGCGCGAACTCCTTGTGTCGCCGCGTTGTTTCGAATTCTGCAACGCATCGGCTTGCCGGTAGATTTCACCTATCCCGCCCACGTTCACGATATGGGAGAAGCATATTGGTCGAGTATTCTTAGATTTCTCCCGCCCCCGTTTCAGCAGTACTCGGTGATCTGGTCGCATCCTTCCCTGGTGGAGACGACACTGCGGAAAAATGCTATGCGCACGGTGGCCGCTTATGTGATGAAGGCGCCCTGGCGCATCTTAGGAAACCGTTATCAGTTTGTAGGCGGCTGGGAGGTGCTCATTCGGAGGCCGCTAGAGTCTCATTAGTACTGGAGCCGCTTTTGTGAATCCCTTGTCAGATCGCTCCATGGGTTCGTTTCAGGCCGAATATAAGCCACTATCCGATTCCCAACCAGGTTGGGGTTCGATCGCGTTGCTGCCCTGGGATGAGGCTATTTTTGGGTTTCCCGTGGCGGATCTTCGCTTGGGTGCCGAGCCACCTAAGGTCAACGAAATTCCTCTGTTTCGGGAAGCACTCTTGAAGTTTTGCAGACGGACCAGATCGGAGCTCGTATCCGTGCGTGTGACAGCGTCCGACACGGCACTAAGTGCGTTGCTTGTGCAAGGTGGCTTTGTTTACGTCGACTTCAGCCTGCTCGCGACGCTTCTCAAATTAGAACCAGCTTCGTTGCTCAAGACTGGTTTCACGGTCCGGCTCGCTGAGCCGGCGGATCATGAAGCCGTTTGCCAGATTTGTGGACATGCTTTTCACTTTGGGCGTTACCATACCGATCCGCATTTTCCGCGCGAACTTGCCAACCGCAGGTATCTCCAATGGATTCGCCGAGCCCTAAGCGGTGCGGACCCGGGCGATGTCGTGTTCGTACTCGGAAGACCGGGAAAAGTGATCGGATTCATGCACGTGGCTCTACATGAATCTAACGCCGACCTCCGATTGGGCGCAGTAGCCCCCGGGAGCTCCCTCGGTTTTTGGCTTTACACTGAGACACTCCGGGCGGTCCACGCTTTAGGAGCAAGAAGCGTTTCCACTGGTATCTCTGCTGCCAACGTCCGGGTCATGCAAATCTATTCAACTCTGGGGTTTCGGTTTTCACATCCAGAGGTGATTCTCCACTGGCACTCGCCGGATTCGGTCCGCCTGATTGCAGATCCAGACGCGTCTGGAGCCGATTAGTCCGAGAAAATGAGATTGTTTTGTGTTACAAAGGAGAGAGCGGGAGGGGAGCCACTTTCAACAGTCAATTGTGAGCTATCGAATCCCATTTAACCGGCCCTGCCTCGCGGGCAATGAATACAAGTACATCGCAGACGCCATTGCCAATGGGCACGCCTCCGGCGACGGACCCTTTACCCGCAAGTGTCACGAACTGCTCGAAAGGGAGCTAGGGGTTCCACGGGTCTTGCTGACCACATCCTGTACGCATGCCCTGGAGATGGCGGCGCTCCTGCTCGACTGCGGCCCCGAGGACGAAGTCATCGTCCCATCGTTTACCTTTGTCTCGACTGCGAATGCCTTCGCTTTGCGGGGAGTGCGTCTGGTATTCGCCGACATTCGTCCCGATACGCTGAATCTCGACGAGAGTCGTTTGGAATCCCTCATCACACCGCGAACCAAGGCGATCGTCGTGGTTCAGTATGCGGGGGTTTCCTGCGAGATGGATTCGATTCTCGCAATCTCATCCCGCCACGGAGTTCGGGTCGTCGAGGACAATGCGCACGGCCTGTTCGCTCGGTATAAAGGCAAGTACACAGGGACATTCGGATGCCTTTCCACCCAGAGCTTCCACGAGACCAAGAACTTCACATGCGGCGAGGGCGGAGCGCTGGTCATCAACGACGCCGAACTGTTGGAACGAGCACTCGTGATTCGCGAGAAAGGGACCAACCGCAGCCGCTTTTTCCGCGGCGAAATAGACAAATACACGTGGGTCGACCTGGGATCCAGCTATTTGCCTTCTGATCTTTTGGCCGCATTCCTCTACGCGCAGCTCGAAGCAAGAGAGAAGATTCAAGAAAAACGGCGGCGAGTCTGGAATCGATACTGTGAATCGCTGGCCGATTGGGCTGAGAGTAACGATGTGAAACTGCCGGTGATTCCACGGGAGTGCGAGCAGGCGTATCACATGTTCTACATGCTTCTGCCTTCGGTTGAGCACCGCAATTCGTTGATCTCACATCTGAAGGCACAGAGCATTCTCAGCGTCTTCCACTACACCCCGCTTCATCTTTCGGAGGCGGGACAAAAGTTCGCAGCTCGTCCGTCGAACTGCCCAGTAACGGAAGAGATTAGCGAGCAACTGCTACGTTTACCCTTTTACAATGAGCTCAGCGAAAGCGAACAGGACCACGTAACGGCTGCCGTAACGAATTTTAGGCTCAGTTTGTTGCGCCGGCATGCCAGCTAGACAACCTGCAACATGTGTGGAATTGTCGGCGTCGTTGCTCGTTTGAACGTATTCATGGTTGATGTTGGAATAGACGCTCGGAGGAGCGGATCGCAGATATTCTCGTTGGCCGGTTTTCAGGTGATAACCATTGGCCGGTTTTGGGTGATCGCTGAGGCCGTTACCGCAATCCGTAGGCTCGTCGGTGACAATCGACGCACAGCGTAATCAAGAAGCTGCACAGGCTTGACAAGGAAAAAGCTAGTACATCGCTGGGGCGCGCACTCCAGAGCCTCTTGATTGAGTCTCTGGAGGGCGCGAAACCCGCATCAAACCGGGCTAAGAGGACGTTCACTGCCCAAACTTTCTAGTTCCGATTGGTACAGAAATCGGGAGCGGTTAAGATTTTGGTGAGGACAAACGCTTGCGAGTGAGCTTCCGGGGCAAGCGGATAGACAGGTTAGTCGGTTAGTCCTCTTAACCTAGATTTTGCCGGAAACTAATCTTCAGAGTGGATCAAAAATACCGGTGCCGATCAGTATACAAGGAGCCCCTCACCATTGAACTCCTGGATAGAAGCTTGGGATGCGGAAAGCACGGTACAGATTCGTGCCCGTGACTCGCATACTCCAGACCGTCTGCGGGGTACCTTCTTGAGTCACTTCGTATACGTATGAGCCGCCAGCTCCAACACCGCAAAGGTCATACTCCACGTTGCCGTTTGTGAGTTGTTCCGCATTGCCGCCAAAGTCGCTGTAGAGATTGGCCGGTAATATTTGATGGAAGGTCAGTGTAGCCGTTTTCGCGCTCTCGTCAATCTGCCAGACCGGTACCGTCGAGTAGAGACACGGCGGGTCTCCAGAGCTGCCGCACGTAACGCCCACCGGAAAGATCCTGTCATCCCCATTGTCCATCACACCAAGCGAGAAGACGCCGGTGGTGTTCGAGCTGAAGAACGAGGGGCCGTGCTGCGCATATTCCCAGTCGGTTGGATCTGTTCCACCTTCGAGAGTGAAATCTCCCCCTTCTCCCAAATGCCATAAAATACTGCCGTCTCCCGTCCCGTTGGCATAGTTCACCTTCACGATCCAATTCTGATGTCGCATCGAGACAAGAATATTGCCGTCGTCCTTCGAGTAAATGATGGCGTTCGTATGTGTCCAGTCGGGGAAGTTAAAGGGGTGACGGTTAGGGTCGAGGTAGTTAAATTCATTCCACGCCCATACCGGTTGCATATTCTGATCCAGATCCACGATCACGTCGCCTAGCACAGTTGTCGGAGGGGCATTGGTCAGAGGAGGTGTGCTGGTGCTGGACAGCACCATTGTCGTGTTCGCCAGTGCCAGCCAATGGCCATTGGGCAGCGGTTCGACGTCATGGTGGAAGGTATCCAACGTGACATTACACTCGGCGCAGCTGGCGGCGGCCAACTCTGAGTTCAGGTCGGCGATTGAAATCTCGCGAACGGTGTCTCCCGCGAGGTTGACCTCACGAAGCTCGTCGATGGTTCCTTCCGGAAGTGGTCCGCTGAGCGGAACGGAGGAATTAGCGCCAATTACCATTAGGAAATTCCCGTCCGGAAGCATTTTGACGCCGTCGATAAAGTTTAGAGATGCGCTGCCGGGATCGGAGTACGCCCACAGCACGTTGCCGGAAAGATCCGTCACAATCACTCCGGTTGGAGTTCCGTTCAAGGGGTTCAGCAACTCCAGCCCAGACTGCGGCGTCATTCCCGATGTGGTTGTCGTCGTCACGTTTAACTGAATATTCGCTGGCACCGCCTTCGTAGTGAAGATATGGTCCGTGTCATTCACGGTGATGCCGTTCGAAAAGTCCACCGCAGCCTGCATGTGGTACGTGGTGCTGGCCTGCATGCCTGCTACGAAGATGCTCACTTCGCCGCCAGCGGTCTCAGTTGACTGCGTCCAGGTCTTCAATCCGTAGTTGGTACTTGTGCCGAAGTTGACTGTCACGCTTCCCGGGAAAGGTAATGTCATCGTATAAAGCGCCACCTGCGGATTGTCGGTGGCCGTCACCTGCCCGACAGGTAGAGAAAAATCAGCTTGGCTCCTGCCGCCACAACCAAGAAGTCCGGCGAGGGAGAATAAGGTGCCCAAAAAGAGAAGTTGCGGCTTCATGCGCCTCCAAGCGAATGTATATTTAAAAGGAACGAACCGGAATCTCCTTCTTGGTTGAAGAACGGTACTGATCATAAGTCAATCCCGCTGTTCGCGGCCAATTTTCATACGGACCTCCCCCAACGGTCTGAGATCCGGACCAGCACCGCCGAAAATTCCCCGACATTCCGCCACTCTCGCAACACCTCTCCTTCCCCCAACCCGTTGTCCCCGGATTCCGCTGCTGACTTGACCGAATAGCTCTCTATCCCGTCGGTGCCGGGAGAAGAGCGATCTGGCCCAGCATCGCTCCGAACCGCCGACCCGCCAGATATCCTTCTGCTAGCAGTAGCCAGTAGTAACGCGCATCGGCGAGCAGGTCGTGGCCTTCCTCAAGACCCACGCGGTCCGCTCCACCGTAGTCGCTGACGGCATCATCGGCTGCCCCCACGAAGAAGGCGTGGACTATCTCGAAGGAAAGTATTGTCCTCAGTGCCCTTACTGGGCGGGGCGTGATCGCTGGACCAAGGAGCGAATCCACTGAGTGGATCGCCGCGATGGTGAAACCCAAGGAACTGTCGGGCGTGAGGGTCAGGAATGTGAATCTTTCTCTCGCAGGAGAGTAACAGACCGGCATGCGCGAAGTCGCCCTATATGTACCGGTTCGTGGCCTTAGCGGCGATGCACTCTGGCGTGGCATGCCGTGCACAGCGTGATCAAGTTTTCCTCTGTGTCGGCTCCCGAATGGCTGCGGAATTCCCTGTCGTGCACCTCAAGATTCGACATCGTGCCGCATGATTGACACCTCCAGTCGTCACGACGCAGGATCTGCTGGCGTAGGCTTTCGTACGACAAGGGGTCGAGCCGCGAGGGAGCGGCTTTGGGGCGAGTCATTCTCAGGATGCCTTCTCGCGCAGGTTTTCGAGGAAGGCCTGCTGCTGTTCGCCGGGCAAGAATTTGTAGTAGCGTGAGATCGAGTGGAGCAGGATCTCCGGGTTGCCATTGTCCAGGTGTGCGCCAGCCATGAAGTCGGCACAGATCATCTCCAGGCAGTACCCGCGCGATTTGTCCGTGCCCAGCATCAGAGCCGCCGTCTCGATCGCCTGCTCGATGACCGGGACCTGGCTCCTGTAGACCTTGAAGTAGATCAGCTCCGACGGCTCCTCTTCTTTTCCGGTCAGTTCCTTCTCCACCTCCCGCCTGAACACTTCCCTCGGCATTGAGCGGGCTTTGTGCACCCAGGGTGCACAATCGAAGTGCTGCCCGTCCCGGCGCGCCAGCTTGGCCAACTCCCTTCCTTTCGTCCAACCGATCTCCTTTAGTTCCCTACGCGCCTGCGGCGGCAGGTGCTCGTGGATCGACATCAGGTAGTACGCCTTCCTTCTCGATTCCGGGAACCGCCTCGCCAGGAACTCGTCAAACGAACTCAGGTTTTCTAGCCTCCAGTACTGTCCCGCTCGCACCTCGCACAAATACCTGCCGAGATCGACGAAGCGCGTGTCCCGCTCTGCCTCTTTCTGTCTTTCCCACGCCAGGATCTCGTCGATCTTGGTCAGAACAAACAGCGCACGCTTGCGATTGAGCTTCGGGGGCATCGGTGGCCACCTAGTAAACAAGTTCGTCAAACAGACCAAGATCGACTCCTGGCTTGCGCACGAGGGCGGTATCGACCATGTCACGCCTGTCGAGGCAAAGCCCAACGAATGGGCAAGTTGTGCACGGGTTCTGTGGAAAGCGTATGCCGCTGTGCGGCAGGAACAGACCAGACTCGATCCGTCGGACTGTGTCTTCGACCAGGGTTGCGAACTCCTGGCGCTGCTCGTCAGAAATGGTGGCTCGGAGGTACTGAACTTCGACCAGCCGCTTGCGCACGAAAACAACTTGGGCGACTTCGTCGATCCCGGTCATCCACGAATAGCAGACGAGTTGCGGATCCAGTGCGGAAATGCCGGCCGGCTCTTCCGGATATCGGGCAGAAGTGGTTTTCCACTCCAAAAGACAGGGTGTGCCGTCCAGTTCACCAATGGCGTCCACGTAAGCGACAAAACTGTTGCCGGAAGCCAAGGTCCGATTGAACTGCATCTGCTGGGTTGAACGAGGGCGTCGAATGCAAACACGGCCGTCCTGAGCGAAGCGCTCGAGCAACTGGATGCCTTGTTGCAGCATGCGGTCCCAGGTGTCGTTGCCGGAGTAGGTCAGACCCATGCCCTTACATCCGCTCCACTGCTCGAACAGCACAGGCGCCGGGTCTTCACGGCGAAAAAGAGCGGCGACGGCCTGTTCGAACGCTCGGCCGAAGAGCATGGCGGCACGCGTGTCTTTCTCTTGCCAACCGTCGAGGTAGCGGTGTCGGTAACGGCGCGGGCAGCTAAGGTATTGGCTGATCTGGGTGTAGGAGTATGTCATCGGGATGCCTCCGCGGTGTTGGAGCGAGAAGCACTCGATACCGTAACCGAAGACAGTTCTTCCCACTGGCTGGCTGGAGCGAAGCCATCGAGGTTGATGAGCGAAATGCCGTTGATCACGGTGTGGCTGATCTTGACGACACCGCGGAGTCCGGGCAAACCCTTCTCGTCGACCTGTTCGCGGGCCAACAGTTCCGGGTCATAGAGAAAATCCCGCAGGAACCAGCCGAGCTTCCACATCGCTTTTTGCGTGCAGTAAAGACGACCGACAATGGACTGCCCGGCCAGTGCCCGAGGCTCGAGAACGGAAAGTCGGAGGACGTAAAACGGTTTGTGGGCATGCCAGCGAAACTGGGCGCCATCGACGCGCACTAGGAATACTCCGTCTGGAATCTCCGGACGAGAACCGCGGGCAGTTTCGGCGAGACCTGGGACTTTGCGGTTCATGCGGCCCCCTCGTGCTTCGGTTGCAAGTAGCTGTTGAGCTGGCAGAGCAACGCATTGCGGTCCTTCTCGGCCCAGTCGGCCAGTTGCAGGACGAAATTCTCCACCTGTTCCCTGCTGGCCTCTCGGAGCGTCTTGGTACCGCAGAAGTCGACGGCGTAGGCCTTCACCAGTTCGGGGTCGAGCTTGTGCTGGCGGATGAGCTGGCAGAGACGGTCGCGGACCTTGGGGCCACCGCCGTTCCCGTTGCCATTCGCATTCTGTGGAGGAAGCTTTTCAACCGAATTCGGAACCGTCCCGATCTCCTCGACCGAGCAGAGGCCGATCCCGTAGGCCTTGCGGAGGGCTCGATTGACTGCCCGGGTCTCGGCGACGCGCATCTCTGCACCGCGGACGAGCGGTGAGATATTGGACGGATCGGCATCGCCATAGCCGGTGAATCCCGTACAGGTTTTTGTTGTAAAGACGGTGGCCTTAAAAGCGAATCGGCGCGTGGATGGATCCGAAAGCTCTCGAATGAACTGGACGCGCATACCGGAGCAACGATTTCGCCTCGCCAGCCTGAGTAGACCCGTGTGGGTGACATACCAGTTTGTTTGCAGAAGCATTAGGTCGCCTGTCAAAACTGAAAGCTCGAATTCTTCCGAGAGCTTCCTAAGCGAATCCAGCAACGGATTCCTGCGTGTTAAGTTCCACTTTTGGAGTGCGAGTTTGCAGTTGAGACGCGACAAAACTTGACGTCGAGTAAGCAATGTAGGGCTCCTTCCTTACGTAATGCACTACGCATTACGATAATGCGCTGTGCATTACATTTTGTCAACACTTGCGTTTGACAATTTGCTTCAGAGTAGCGAAATCAACCCTCGTTAGATGAACCACGGCGGATGCTTGACCATGCTGGAGGAGTTATGTAGCATCCTCCTGAGTTCCGTGGGATCTCTATGAAAAAAAAGGAAACGCTCAACTTCCGAGTACCTGCGGAATTCAAACGAAAGCTCATTGAAGAGGCGAACAAACAACGAAGATCTTTGACGAATTATCTCGAGACCACTTTCATGCAGGTTTGGGATGAGCAAGAAGCGGCTTCGACTAGGGCCAAGCAAGCAAGTAAACAGAAACGTTCGTCCAAATGATTTTGGAACACGGGCTGACTCCCTTCTGCCCACTTGCTCCGTACGGTAGGAAACTCGCATCAGGAACCCAGTGCAAAGGTGCCGAACCGCCCCAGTCGATGTAAACTCCCAATCAGGTTCCATGGGTTCCTCGCGAACGAGAGGAGTTTGATTCAGGTCCTTCTACCGAGGAAGATAAGACGTCGGAGCCACCCGTAGAAGACTGATGAGAGGGGTGGCATTTTGCTGTCCGCGAAATCCGCGTCGTGGCTGCCTGTGGCCTGTGGCGCGGACCTCGCCGTTCTGTGCCTCCCGGCGAGCCGCACCGCTATCCGCACTTCGGAATCGATTTGGGGGCGAGTCGAATTACGAAACGAACCCAATAAGTCTTGTATTTTCAATAAATGAGTATCGGGCGGGTGGTTAAAGCGACCGATTGCGAGAATCCAAACGTCGTGGCGCTTGGAAACATGAAGATTTGGTGGGCGTAAAGGCGGGAAGGTCCGATTCGCCAAACTAACGCTCGAACGCTCGAACAGAGAAGCGAGCTCGGACGCCAGGCAGTTTTGGCCCGGTGGGTCAAACAGCGGAAGAGCAAGTCGGGCCGCAAGTGCAATCCGACCGGACAAAAAGGAGCTTGACATTTAGCGAACAAAAAGCGAACATAGTCGGTGATGGCAAAGTCCGAGCAACCGCAAACAGGTGACGGGACCGTGGGACTCTCTGGCACACAAACGCTCTCGGGAAGGTCCCCGATTCCGACTCAGGCCCGAGTTTGTGCACCCTGAGTGCACAAACATTCGAATTGCCTTTGTGGTCTGGGCGCGGGCTATGTGTTGACGAGGACAGCGGCACTTCGTGGGAGAAGTCTCCTGGGTGCCAGGCCCGAGTTAGTGCAGCATGGATGCACAAACAATATGGGATTGCTTTGTGGGCTGAGCGCTTCGGACAAGGGCAACGAGGACCGGCAGCATTCCGATTGTGCAACCTGGTTGCACAAAGTCAATTAAAAAAAGTCGGATGCACTGCGTTTTCATCGCCGCGGTCCGCTGGGGTTGAAGGCTCCGCCTTTGCCAGACTCGACTGGTCCTGAGTGGTGGCCATTGTCCCAGTGCGCGCCAGCTTTTTCATCGTGCGTTCGTGGACTAAATCGTCGCTATGAGTTGATACTTCGCGGCACGAGATTCAACGATTCTCCGTTTTCCATGTCCAGGGTTCTTCTCGTACCGGGTGCGCAGTAACCCAAACCGTTCGAGTAGATCCACATCGCGACCGACTGCACGGGTATCGCGTTTTAGGCCAACCGCGAGATCAGACACGGGAGTCGCTTTTTTTCTCGCAATCCGCAGAAGTCGGATACGCTGTGCGGAAAGAACCCGCATCATGTCGCTCGCGTTTTCGAATGAAACGGTAATCTCAAGTGCGAGCTCCAAGCCACGATCCAGTTTGCGAGCGTGTTCTCGGGCGCGATCGAAGAAACCCTTTACACCGTCGCCGCTTACGCGAACTTTAACTTTCTTGCTCATCTTCGGCCTTCCAGAGATCCTCGACTTCTTTCTGAAAACGATCTACGAGCGTTTCATAGCCAGGGAACTCTACTTCTCGAACTTCTCCCATAAAATGCCGGTGGTCATAGTCATGACTATTGTCGTAACCAAGCACGCGCCCGTCATCAACGCTACAAATGCGTGGATTTATGTATGCGAGACTATATTTCACCACCTCGCTACCCACGTACCAAACTTCTTCTTTGAGTACAGCGCCGCGCCTCTTGCCGGTCAAATATGAAGTGTTATCGACTCTCTTCTCCACCTTCCTGGACTTCTTGACGCTTTTTTTCCCGCTTTTTGGGGCCACACGATCACTCTTGTATGACTAGGACATTCCATATCCTACCTGCATGCAGATCAGACGTCAAATGTCATATCTGTAGTAGGGAATGGAAGCGTTGCGCATTGTTGAGATGCCGTGCCGGAGCATTCTGCAACTTCAAGCCCGCGGAGCTTCGTGACCTACGACGCATATCGATTGCTCGGATTTCCCCAAACATTTGCCTCCTCTATGAATTCAAAGAAAAGAAGATACTTGTTCTCCGCGTCCTCCATGGCGCAACTTCCTGACTACCGCCGGCGCAGGATATCCTGCATACTACCGGTTCGTGGGTTTCTGAGCCCCGCTCAAATTAAGGAGAACCGTTGATATCAATTCGCAAGATTTCTGGGCTGCGAATCACCTGTTGGCTTTGGCTCCTGATTCTCGTCGTCTCCCCACTGGCTAGCCATGGCGAAACACAGTTGTCTCCCTCCGCTCGGGACGAGCAATGGCACCGCTCTGCAACAGCTGCGCAAGCGGAGGATCACACCATCCCCGCGCTTCTAATCAGCGACATCCACTTCGATCCCTTTCACGACCCCGCCAGAGTGCAGCAACTTGTTGACTCTCCGGTGAGCCAGTGGAGGTCAATCCTCACGGCTCCGCTTTCGCCCAATCAGCAACAAGCCTTTGCTGCGCTGCAGGAGAGGTGCCATGCACGCGGAGTGGACACGCCTTACCCCCTGCTGCAGTCCAGCTTGCAGGCTATGCGGTCTCGGCAACCCGATGCAAAATTCATGACAGTGAGCGGCGACCTGATCGCCCACTCCTTCTCCTGCAGATACACGACACTTCTTCCAGGATCGGCGCAGAGCGACTACCAGGCCTTCGTGCTGAAGACTTTGAGCTTTGTTATAGGAGAGTTGCGCGCTTCCTTCCCGGACGCGCTCGCCTACGTGGCTCTAGGCAATAACGACAGCGCGTGCGGCGACTACCGGCTCGATGCCGGAAGCGACTTTTTGGACCGGACCGGCAGGATCGTGGCCGAGGGTCTGCCTCTATCCGAGCAGCAACAGGCGCTCAAGGAGTTCGCGAAGGGCGGCTACTACAGCCTCACGATGGACGCGCCCATGCGTGACACGCTCCTCATCGTCGTCAATGACCTTTTTCTGTCCCCAAGATACACCACGTGTGCCGGCACACCCGACCCCGCTGCTGCCATTGCGGAAATGGCATGGTTACAGGAACAGCTGGCACGGGCGCGGCGATTGGGTCAAAGGGCCTGGGTCATGGGTCACATCCCGCCGGGCGTTGATCTCTACTCGACAGTTGCAAAGGTCAAGGATATCTGCGGGAACGAGGCACCTGAAATGTTTCTATCCTCGGACAAGCTGACCGATTTGCTGATCGAGTATGCCGACGTTGTGCGACTCGGAATCTTCGGTCACTCCCACATGGATGAAATGCGACTCTTGGAGCCACAAGGTGGCACCCCGCACGCATCATTGGAGCACAGTGTTGCTATCAAAGTGGTTCCCTCCATCTCGCCCGTTGGTGGCAACAACCCGTCATTCACCGTTGCCCGAGTCAACCCACACTCCGCAGTGCTGCAGAATTACGAGGTAATTGCAGCTTCAAACCAGACCGGCATCGACACCACCTGGTCCAGAGAGTACGACTATGCTCAGACCTACCATGAAGCAGAATTCTCGCCCACGACGGTGAAGGAACTGATCGCGGAATTCGAAAGCGATCGCGGCGCAAAGGCGGACGCCAGCAAGGGATACATGCGCAATTTCTACGTAGGCGATCGCTCTCCCGAACTCGAACCGTTCTGGTCGCAGTACATTTGTGTGTTAGGAAATCACACAGCCAAGGCATTTGCTGCCTGCGTATGCTCCGCTGGTAAGTAAGTCACACTCTGGCTGAGCAACGAAGCAGGCCAAGGATGCTTCCAAAATTCTGCCTGGATGACAACGTTCGTTCGGCATTTCGCTCCCCAGGGGAAGGTTCCGTTCTCGGAAAAATGAAAATTGCAAAACGAACCCGAGAAGCGAAATTGCGGGAATATCCTTGACCACCGCGAGCTTGCAAGAGACATCCAGCAAAATAAAATGTGCCGCGGATGGCGAATGTGAACGTACTTTCTTGAATAGGTTCCCCAACGCCCAAAGAAAAAAGAGCCACTACCTGATTATTCCAACGGCTGCACGCAGGCAAGCGCAGCCTAAACCAAGGTCCAGCAGTGTTGAACCACATTAAAAGTGTCCCCGTGAAACCACATTAGAAGTGTCCCCTTTTAGAGTTCCTTCGGCGAGGAGGAACAGAGATTGGGGAGAACGGGATTGA
>Ga0187883_10000135_pt1 | contig 51017 bp, 47 predicted proteins | sample June2016WEW_20_1_2_FD_132966 | JGI IMG/M metagenome (GOLD analysis project Ga0187883, IMG submission 132966) | Peatland microbial communities from SPRUCE experiment site at the Marcell Experimental Forest, Minnesota, USA - June2016WEW_20_10 | ecosystem: Environmental > Terrestrial > Soil >...
CAAGAGGTGATCGGTGCCATATCGGCGATCACCCCGGCGACGAGCCTCCTCAGCGGCCTGCAGACAGATGGCCCAGGCGTGAAGCGTCTCTGGCGCAACGGATTCGGTGGTCATGATGACTCCTTGTTGTATTTGGTGTGCACGGATTGGCGCGTGACGCCCAAAGCGTCTCCGATCTGCTGCCACGACCAGCCCTTTTCCCGGGCCGACGCGACCTGGTGCGCTTCGACCCTCTCGGCCAGGCGATGCAGCGCCAACGAGGCGCGAAGCCCAATTGCCGGGTCATCCGACGAGAGATTCACGCTGAGTTCTTCGATGTCCATGCCCGTCAGTATAGACTGACATCCTGGATGTGTCAACCGAAACTGACACGACAGATCGCCACCGGAGTGCCCCAGGTGGCCGGGACTGGGGCGCACAGAACGGCGCCCGTCGACGCCGATTCGGGCAGTTGCATGGTGTGCGGGCCGCCTGGTCGGCGACGCTCGAACGACTCCGAAGGATGCCCAGCGGTTCCGAACATCGGCGCGTCGTTGGCGAAAAGGAGGAGGACTCAGAATGAGCTCGATCACGAAGCAACCCCGCGGCAGCTACCGGGCGCGCCATCGGATGCCCGACGCCCGCACGAGGTCGAAGTCCTTCGCCCGGTGGGCGGACGTCGAGAGGTTCCTCACCACGGTCGACCATTCCAAACTCGTGGGCGACTACACCGACAATCCTGGCCGCCGGATTGAACACCGCGTGTCCGATCCGGGTCCGGTCGAGCTGGCCGAATCCTAAAGGCGCAGGTCAGCCATACTTCTCGCGGTCGCTCGGCCAGTTCGGCTGGAACATGTGCCACTGCTCAGGGGCCTGGCGGATGAGCTGCTCGAATTCGGCGGCGAGCATTCGCGTTAGGCGTGTCACGTCCGCCCGCAGGTTGTCCGTTCGCTCCATCTCGATCGGCGGGCGGATGACGCCGTGGCCCTTCCCGCCGGGTCGCTGGTAGACGATCGAGGGGAACAGCGGCGCCCCCGTTCGCAGCGCCAGCACCGCCGACCCGCCCGGGAGGGTCGTGACCTCTCCGAAGAACTCGACCGCCACCCCGTTTCCCACGAGATCTCGGTCCGCCACGAGCCCTACCAACCGGCCGGCGCGCAATGCCGCCGCCAAGCGCCCCGACGTCCCAGGCCCGAACTCGAGAATCGTGAGTCCGAGCGCCTCGCGCTGTGCTCGGAACCACTCGAAGAGGTCGGGTGGCTCGAGCGCCTCGGCCACCGTCGTCATCGGGTAGCCCTTCAAGGTCAACCAGGCGCCACCGAGATCCCAGAAGCCGAGGTGCGGCAAGGCGAGTATGGCGCCGCGATGTTTCGCCATCTCCTCCTCCACCCGATCGAAGCCCTCGATGGAGAAGCGCCTGAACACCTCTGCCGGGCGCATGGCGACGAGCCGGGCGCTCTCGACCCAGTACTTGGCGTATGAGTCGAACGCTCCCGTGACGAGACGTTCGAGAGCAGCGTCGGACAGGTCGGGGCCGACGACGCGGCGGAGGTTGGCGCGAATCACAGGACGCCGGTCCCGCCACAGCTGCGACATCGTGAGTCCAGCGACCGACGCCAGGCCGCCCGCCAACGGGCCGGGCACGGCTTGCAATGCCGCCGAAAGCCCTCGATAGGTCCAGTACTTCCTGCTGTGGCCGAGCGGGACGTGACCGAACAGGAGGTGACCCGGCGGCGCCTCGTCTGCGTCGGCCTCGGGGGGCCGGTCCACCTATCGAGGCGAGCGGAGGATCAGCGGCCGGAGCCGAGTCGACGGCGGAACGACGAGGCGGTTCCCTGGCGGCGACGCTCGGCGCGCGCCCGCCCAGAGCGGGTCGCCGTCCGCGTTGCTGCCCTCGTACCGGTGCGCTCCGTCTGGAACGCCTGCCGCAACCGGATCGACAGCGGTTCCTCCCGCCTGCGGGAGCGAGCGCGGCTGGCAACGGCGACACGGCGCCGGCGCCGATCGGGGTCGCTGCTGGCATCCCGCCAAGCACGCCAGCGCGACTCCACCCGGGCTGGGCGCCGTGAGCGCGTCCCCGTCCCGGTGAGCCCGGCCATGGCGGCACCCGCCTCGGCGTCGGCGGCGTGGGCTGGGTCGCTCGCCTGATGCCACACCCGCGCGAACCGCTGCAACGCCGTCACGACGCACAACCCCAGCAGCACGAGCAGGAGCGGGACGAGGATGAAGTGCAGTAGAAGGGCGATGCCGAGGGCAATGAGGCGCTCGGCGCGCTCCATGAGACCGCCCTTGGCGACATAGCCGAGCGACTCGGCCTTCGCCCGCTCGTAGGAGATGGTGTTGCTCACACCCAGGATGGCGAAGGGGATGAGCGCCAGCTTCGGGTCGTGACCCGGACCGCCGGCGAAGTACCAAGCCAGACCGCCGAAGATGCACATGTCGGCCACTCGATCGGACACCGAATCGAAGAAGGCGCCTCGCTTCGACGACGTGCCGGCGGCCTTGGCAACGGCGCCGTCGAGAGTGTCCATGAGGCCGCCGACGGTAAGAAGGACGATGGCGAGGTAGAAGTGTCCGAGCCCGATGACGGCGCCGGTGATGGCGGCCAGCAGCATCCCGAGCACCGTCACATGGTCAGCTTTGACTCCCATGGCGACGAGCCGGGGACCGATCGCCTTGAGCGTGCGGACAAACGAGCCAGGCGTCTCGGTGTCCTGCTGGGGTGCCGGCAGCTCCTCGGCCACCGGCGCCGAGACGACGACGTCCTCCTCGGTGATGACGGTGTCGGCAGTCTCCTCCTCGTCCACCTCGGACGAATCATCGCCGCGGCCTCTGCGGCCGTCGATCATCGTGCGCCCAGCGGGGTCGAGCTGGATGCACCCGAACGACGGGCAGGGCATCTCTCACCAGCCATGTCTACGAGGTTACCAAACTACATGCGAGTAACCACGATCCGGCGTCGCAGATGCCCTCGCCGACACGGCGTCGCCACGGTAGCAAGCCGGCTCCGCCCGCCTCGGCCGCCGCAGGTAGGCTCGGGCGCCAAGCAGCTCGGTCGTTCCCACAGGGGGTGCGAGCGGGGCGCTTCGAGGAGGTGTCTCCGGTGGCCACTGTGCCGTCTGCGAAGATCCGGAATGTCGCGCTCGTCGGTCACGGCGGAGCCGGCAAGACGACACTGGCCGAAGCCTTGCTCGTCTGCTCGGGCGCTCTCAACAGGGCGGGACGCATCGAGGACGGTACGACGGTCTCGGACTTCGAGCCGGAGGAGGTGAAGCGCCACATCTCCGTGTCGCTCGCCATGGCGCCCGTGCAGGTGGGCGAGTTCCGCATCAACGTGATCGACACACCCGGCTATTCGGACTTCGTGGCGGAGATGGAGGCCGCCCTCTCGGTCGCTGACCTTGCGATCGTCGTCGTGAGCGCCGTCGAGGGCGTCGAGGTGAACACGCAGACGGCTTGGCGCGTCGCCGCCGAGCTGGGGCTCCCCCGGCTCGTGTATGTGAACAAGCTCGATCGTGAGCGGGCCGACTTCGAGCGCACCCTCGACCAGCTGCGCGACCTCTTCGGCGCCGGCATCGCCCCCCTGGAGCTGCCGATCGGGCACGAGGCGGCCTTTCGCGGCGTTGCGGATCTGCTGACCGACACGGCCATCACCTACGACACGGGCTCCCCTGTGACCGGCGAGATCCCCGAGGACATGTCCGACATCGAGCACCGGGTGCGCGACGCCCTCGTCGAAGGCATCGTCGTCGCCGACGACGAGCTCATGGAGCGATACCTCGACGGAGATACTCCTTCCGCAAAGGAGCTCGAGACGACGCTGGCTCACGGTGTCGCCTCCGCAACCGTCTTCCCAGTGGTGTGCGGCTCGGCCACAAAGGCCATCGCCATCGATCGGCTCGCAGAGCTCATCTGCGAGATCGGACCCAGCCCGCTCGAGCGCCGCCCCGTCGCTGTGAGGGCGGGCGACAAGGCGACCGAGGTCGCCGTCGATCCGAGCGGGCAACCTCTCGCTCGGGTCTTCAAGACCATCGCCGACCCGTACGTCGGCAAGATCTCCCTCATCCACGTGCTCTCCGGCACCATCCGGCCCGACGCCACCCTCGTCAACTCGAGGACGCACGCAGACGAGCGCCTGCACGCTCTCCAGCTGCTGCGTGGCAAGGAGGCGACACCGATCAGCGAGGCGCAGGCGGGCGACATCATCGCCGTGCCGAAGCTCACCGACGCCCGCACGGGCGACACGCTGGCACCGAAGGGCAGCCCTGTGGTGATCGAGGCGCGGCCGACGCCGACTCCCCTGCTGTCGATTGCGGTGCACCCGAAGGCCAAGGGCGACGAGGACAAGCTCATGACGGCCCTCCACCGCTTGCAAGAAGAGGACATGACACTCGCCGTGCGGCGAGACGACGAGACCCACCAGACGGTCCTCTCGGGCATGGGCGACACCCATCTGCAGATCGTCTGCGAGAAGTTGCAGCGCAAGTTCGGCGTCGAGGTGGCGACCGAACCCGTGAAAGTCCCCTACCGAGAAACCATCACGAAGACGGCCGATGCCGAGGGCAAGTACAAGAAGCAGACGGGTGGCCACGGGCAATTCGGTGTCGCCAACTTGCGGGTGGAGCCCCTCGAGCGGGGAACCGGCTTTGAATTCCTCGACGCTGTCGTCGGCGGTGCCATCCCTCGGCAGTTCATCCCCGCCGTCGAGAAGGGCGTGCAGGAGGCGATGGCGACGGGAGGAGCCCTCGGCTTTCCGGTGGTGGACGTGAAGGTGACGGTCTACGACGGCAAGTACCACTCGGTCGACTCCTCCGAGATGAGCTTCAAGATGGCGGGGTCCATCGGGTTTCGAGAAGCCTTGGCAAGTGCCGGACCGGTACTCCTCGAGCCGATCTCACGCCTCGAGATCACCGTGCCGGCGAGCGCCCAGGGCGACGTCCTCGGCGACCTCAACTCGCGGCGCGGCCGAGTGCTCGGCACGGAGACGGGCACCGGCGACGAGCAAGTCGTCATCGCCATCGTCCCTACCTCAGAGGTCATGCGCTACGCGACGGATCTGCGATCGCTCACGGGCGGCCGCGGGCGCTTCTCCATCCGACACGACCGGTACGAGGTCGTGCCCGCGCAGCTTGTCGACAAGATCGTGAAGGCGGCTCAGAGCGAGTCGTAAGCGGATCGGTGCGTCGCTCAGTGCGGCAGGGACGACCAGGCCGCCGCCACCGCCCGATCCCCCGTGAGCTCGAGAGCGTCGATGGCGACGCGGTTCCACACGAAGAGGAAGAGATCCGAGACCGGACCGCGTAGGTATGCGGACGCAGGACCGCGATCGTTGCGGACGCGCAGGCGTCCTCCACCGATCTCGACGGTCCAGGCGTCGTCGGTGTCCGAGGAGGCGAGGCACAAGGAGCCGCCGAGGGTGGCCGTGGGCACCTCGGGCAGATCCGTGCGCAGGTGGACGCTCAAGAACTCGTCGATGCCATCGGCGGACAGTCGCGGCTCTATCGGTGTCGGATCCGCCGCCGTGAGCTCACCGTCGTAGCGATGGATGGCCGACTCGAGCGCCATGCGACGGGCAAGCCACCCGGTTGTGGCGTCGCGCCCGGACCAGTTCCAGCACGGCGCCTCCGGACCGGCCGCCCGCAGCGCCTCCGCCAGCTCGTCTGCCGCCTGCTCGAGCCACTCTGCCGGCTCGCCCTCTGCCGGCATGGCCCGATCGCCCAGCTCGAGGGGCGCCGTGGCATTGGCGGCGAGCACCTGAGCAAGCCAGAACGTGTACACGTGCCAGACGTGCTCGACGAGATCGCGGCCGGTCCACTCGGGACAGCTCGGGACGGCCCGCTCGAGCGCCTCGCCCGTAACGGCCGCCAAGCGCCCGGCCTCGGTGGACAGGTCCTCGAGGTACCGCTCGAAGGACAACGGACCCGAGCTCACGAGTGCCGGATCTCCTCGCCACTCGGTCCTTGTGCGTCCTTGTGCGCCTCGTCGTGCTCCGATGGCATCTTGACGACTGCACGGGTCGACCCCTTCGGTTGGCGGCCGAGACTGCTGGCGTCGGTGATGCTGCCCACCTTCGGCGGACTCGAAGGCGCCACGGCTACTAGTCCGGCCGCACTCCGGACGGTCTCCGCGACGGCATCAGGATCAGCCACCTCCACGACAAGAAAGCGGTAGCGCACGCCGGTTGTCTCGACGAGGACTGCGTTTCTCGCGAAGCCGCACGCCCAGAAGGACCAGCCGTCACGGCCGTGCTGCGCCCCGACCTTGAACAAGGTCGTCCGGGCGCGCCGGGCTTGGCGAAGTCGGCGACTGACGTGCTGGTAGGCGGCTGGATCGTGCGTGACGGCGACCACGGAGGAGAGCGGTACCCGCAGGCCGCGCTGCAACGCCCAGATCATTCGCCAGCCGGTCAGGCGGACGACGAGCGAGTCGCCCTCGACCTCCATCGTCGCCCACACCTTGGGTGGCTTTCGCGTAGAGCGGACGATCGGCCCGGGGGGGACACCGTCGTCGGGCGGGCGGCCGCCTAGGAGACCCATGCTGCCCGCAGCCGTTTCCAGCTCACCGGGAGGGCTTCCGGCAAGACGCGTACGTCGGCTGCCGCCGTCATGAAGTTCGTGTCACCGAGCCAGCGGGGGACGACGTGCACATGGAGATGGGCGGGGATGCCGGCACCGGCCGCTCGCCCGAGATTGACGCCGAGATTGAGCCCGTCGGGGCGGTAGGCCGCCCTCACGGCGCTGACACTCGCGTGCACCGCCTCCCACAGGCAGGATGCTTCTTCGCCCCTCAACTCCTCCAAGTCCTGCACGTGCCGACGGGGCATCACCAGCAAGTGGCCCGTGGCGTAGGGATAGGCGTTGAGAATGGCGACCATCGTGTCGCTCGACCAGACGACGTAGCGGTCCTCGTCGGGGGCCGGCGATGACACGATGGCGCAGAAGACGCAACGCTGGTCCACCTCGCCGCCGCCGTTCGTCGCCGGCAGCGCGGTCGCTCCCGCCGTTGTCGCCGGCTCCGGGCATTCGCCCCCATCGAGCGAGGCATCCGTCGAGGTGACGTAGGCGGCCCGCCAGCCTGCCCAGAGGTGCTCCAGGCTCACGCCGGTGCCTCTCGTGTCGGTTCTGCCGCCTCGGCGACGGCACGCGCAAGGAAGTCCCCGAGCGGTACATCGCGTTCGGGTGGCGCATCGCCGCGGCCGTTCACGCCCACCGTGCCGGCGGCGACGTCGTCGCCGCCGACGACGAGCACGTAAGGCAGCTTTTCGAGCTTCGCCCGCCGGACGCGCGTATTGATCGGTTCGTCGGCTGCCTCCGTGTCGACGCGGATGCCTGCCTCCGAGAGCTCTCTTACGACCTCTTCCGCGTAGGCCTCGTGATCGTTGCGCACCGGCAGGACTCGTACCTGCATGGGGGCCAGCCACATGGGGAACGCCCCGGCGTAGTGCTCGACGAGCACGGCGAAGAACCGCTCGACGGAGCCGAAGAGCGCCCGGTGGATCATGATCGGGGTGTGGCGGGCGTTGTCCGCCCCGACGTACTCGAGGGCGAAGCGCTGCGGCTCCTGGAAGTCGAGCTGGATCGTCGACATCTGCCAGGTGCGTCCGATGGCGTCCCGAGCCTGCACGGAGATCTTGGGGCCGTAGAAGGCTCCACCGCCCTCGTCGAGGGCGAGCTCGAGGTTCATGCCGACGGCCACGAGGCGGAGCGCCTCGGTCGCCTCCGCCCAGTCATCGTCGGACCCGACGGCCTTGTCCGGCGGCTTCGTCGACAGCTCCAGGTAGAAGTCGTCGAGACCGAAGTCGCGCAGGAGCTCGAGCACAAAGGTCAACAGGGAGCCGAGCTCGGCGGCCATCTGCTCGCGGGAACAGAAGATGTGGGCGTCGTCCTGCGTCATGCCGCGCACGCGGGTGAGGCCGTGGACGACCCCTGACTTCTCGTAGCGGTAGACGCTGCCGAACTCGAACAGGCGCATCGGCAGCTCGCGGTAGGACCGCTGGCGGCTGCGGTAGATGAGGATGTGGAAGGGGCAGTTCATCGGCTTGAGGTAGTACTGCTGCCCACCGTCGAGCTCCATCGGCGGGAACATGCCCTCGGCGAACCAGTCGAGATGACCCGAGGTTTCGAACAGCTCCGCCTTGGAGATGTGGGGGCTGTTGACGAAGTCGTAACCCGCTTCCTCGTGGCGCCGGCGGGAGTAGTCCTCCATGATCTTCCGGATCAGGCCACCTTTCGGGTGGAAGACGGCCAAGCCCGACCCGAGCTCGCTCGGGAACGAGAAGAGATCGAGCTCCGCCCCGATGCGCCGGTGGTCCCGCCGCTCGGCCTCCTCGAGGCGGTGGAGGTGATCGGCCAGAGCCTTGGCGGACTCCCAGGCCGTGCCATAGATCCGCTGCAGCTGCTGGCGGTGCTCGTCACCTCGCCAATAGGCGCCGGCGACGCGCATCAGCTTGAAATGCCCGAGGCGGTCCGTGGCGATCACGTGCGGTCCTCGGCAGAGGTCGACGAAGGCGTCGCCATTCCGATAGGTAGTGACGACACCGTCTCCCCCGCCGGCTTCGAGGGCGATCTCGGGGTCGTCGGCCTGTTGGGCCACACCCTCGATGATCTCTTGCTTGTACGGTTGATCGGCGAACAGCTGGAGGCCTTCTCCGATCGAGTGCTCTTCGCGCACGAACGGCTGGGCTTCGCCGATGATCTGGCGCATGCGTGCATCGATGGCGTCGAGGTCGCTATCGCTGAAGTGAGCGCCGCCTGGAAGTTCGAAGTCGTAGTAGAAGCCGTCGGCGATGGAGGGCCCGATGGCAAAACGTGCGCCCGGCCACAGCGACAGGACCGCCTGGGCGAGGACGTGTGCGGTGGAGTGACGCAGCACCGCCCGGCCCTCCTCGGTACCGCGGGTGACGACGGACACCTTCGCCCGGTCCGGCAAGGTGCGTCCCAGGTCCCAGAGCGACCCGTCCACCTCGACGGCGACGGCGTCCTCGGCCAGTCTCCGCCCGATCGAGGCCGCCAGCGTCGCACCAGTCGAGCCTTCCGGCAAGGAGCGTTCGCTCCCGTCGGGCAGGATGACGGTGATCTCGGTGGCCATCGAGTCAATTTAGGGCACTGACTTGGCTGGCATACCGGCTGCGCCCGCGGAGAGGGAGAACCGCGTGGGGCTCCCCCTCTCCTCCTGGGCCAGCGTGCGACGGGTGGCGGGCCTCGTCTGACACGCTTCGCCAGGACAGTGGGCGCCGGGGTGTCGCCCGCGCCCACTGGTTTCAGTCAATCACGCCAGCGACCGCGATTGGCGGATTTGGCCCTCCCTTGAGCGGACATGGGATCTGACAACTTCGCCTGTCCAGCTTCCGTGCCGATGGCTGGGTCGTCGGCGCCTACAGCTTCACGCCGAGCAAGGCGGCCGATCCGCTCACACCTTGGCCGGCCGCCGCCGCCTCATCGATGGCCGCTAGCGCCGCCGGCGTATCGAGGTCATCGTCGAGATGTGCCCGCACGGCCTCGAGGGCGCCGTCGCCCTCGCCGGAGCGCCGCCAACGCTCGAGGCGCTCGGAGGCGCTCTCGAGGAGGGCACCGTCGAAGTCCCACGATCTCCGGTAGTGGTGGGCGAGCAGGGCCAAACGGATGGCGGCCGCATCGTGGCTCTCGAGGAGGGTGTGCACGAAGACGAGGTTCCCAAGCGACTTCGACATCTTCTCGCCGCCGAGGCGAACCATGCCCACGTGCATCCAGTGCCGAACGAAGGGCTCGCCGGTCGCCGCCTCCGACTGGGCAGCCTCGCACTCGTGATGAGGGAACACGAGGTCGTCACCGCCGCCGTGGAGGTCGATCGTGGTCCCGAGCTCCCGCAGCGCCAAGGCGGAGCACTCGATATGCCAGCCCGGTCGGCCCTTGCCCCAGAGCGAGTCCCAGGCGGGCTCGTCCTCCGCCGACGGCTGCCAGAGCACGAAGTCGAGCGGGTCGTTCTTGAACGGATCGTCCGGGTTGCCGCCTCTCTCGGCCGCAAGTCGCAGCATCTCGGCGCGGTCGTAGTGGCTCACCTGCCCGAAACGGGGGAAGGAGGAGACGTCGAAGTAGACGGCCCCACCCGCCCGATAGGCGTGGCCGGCATCGAGCACCATGCCGATGAAGCCGAGAATGTCCGGGATGGCCGATGTGGCCCGCGGCTCGCTGGCGGCCGGCAGGAGATTGAGCTCCCGCATGTCGTGGTCGAAGCGGGCGATCTCACCGGCGGCGAGGTCAAGGTAGTGCACGCCGAGCTCGCGAGCCTTGCGGAGGATGTCGTCATCGACGTCGGTGACGTTGCGCACGCACTCGGTGCGATGCCCGAGGTCCCGAAGGCGGCGCTGCAGTACGTCGTAGGTCACGTACACCATGGCGTGGCCGAGGTGGGCGGCGTCGTAGGGGGTGATGCCGCAGGTGTACATCGTCACGACCGGGCCTGGCTCGAACTCCACCACCGCAGAGCGGGCCGTGTCGTAGAGGCGCATCACCCGGCCGTTTCGCCCGCGGGGTGGAAGCCGGTGAGCTTGATGCTGGCGTGCGCCCGGTGTTTCATGTTGATCCCGATGAGCACAGCCGTGAAGGCTTCGATAGCGGCCGCGGCCGAGAGCGAGCCCGCATCCACGCCCCGGCAACCCGGGATGCGGTCGGCCAGCTCGACGGCGGCGGCGGTCGCCTGCGGGTGGTCCGAGCAGACGAGGACGTCGGCCTCGAGGGACTCGTCGAGGTCGGCCAGGATGCGGGCCGGCAGGTGGTGAAAGGCCCCGGCGACGAGAGCGCCGGGCGCCGCCTGCTGGACTGCGAGGCTGATGGATCCGCTTGGGGGCACGAGTGCAAGCAGCTCGTCTCCCACCTTGCCGAGTGCATTGACCATCGAGATGACGACCTTGCCGTCGAGCTGCGCCGCCAATGAGCGGGCAAGGGGGGCAGCGCCGTCCCAGGGGGTGGCGAGAACGACCAGATCGGCTACGCAGGCGGTCTCGTTGCCGACACCGGACAGGGGTAGCGGCCGCCCAGCCCACTTCTGTTGAAGTTCGGCGGCGATCCCGGCGGCGCGCTCAGGCTGGCGAGAGCCGATCCACACCTCGACTCCGACCGATGCGAGCCGGGCGGCAAGCGCCTTTCCGGCGGGGCCCGTGCCCCCGAGGATGCCCACGTTCATGGCCTCCAACCTTGCACACCGCTCCGGTGCGCGTCGCACGCGAGCGGTCTCACTCGGACGGCGTCCTCGTCTCGTGGCCGGCTTCGGGCGTGACATAGGCGGCGAGTCGTGGCATGAGGCGCCAGACGAGGGCAACGCCGAGGAGGCAACCGAGGCCCCCGGAGACGACCGCCGTCTGCGCACCAGCGAGAGAGGCGACCACGCCCGTCTCGACGTCGCCGAGGCGCGGTCCTCCCGTCACGACGGCGGTGTGGATCGAATTCACCCGGCCCCGCAGGGCGTCCGGAGCCATCGTCTGCATGATCGTCCCTCTGAAGACCGCCGAGACGACGTCGGCTGCGCCGGCGAGGGCGAGCAAGGCGAGGGCGGCCGGCAGCCACGGCACGACCCCGAAGACGGCGATGGCAAGGCCCCAGATGCTGACGGCGATGAGGACGGCGCGGCCTTGCCGCCGCACCGACGTCACCCAACCCGTCAGGGCGGCGCCGAGCAGCGCTCCGGCACCTGGGGCGGCGTAGAGCAGACCGACGGTCTGGGCGCCACCCCGGAAGCGGACCAGCCCAAGGGCCGGGAAGACAGCCCGCGGCATCCCGAGGATCATGGCGTTGAGGTCGATCACAAAGGTCGCCTGCAGGGCTTGGCGACCTCGCAGGAAGGCGACGCCTTCCTTCATCGACCTCCAGCCGAAACGGGTGCCACCCTCGAGGGGCGGCAGCGGCCGCAGGCTGGCGACGCTCGCAAACGAGACGACGAAGGTGGCCACGTCGGTCACGTAGGCGGAGGACACCCCGATGCGGGCGATGAGCACGCCGGCCACGGCCGGGCCTACGACCGTGCCGATCTGGAAGAGCAGCTGCCACAGGGCCATGGCCGACGTCAGTTGGCGGCGCTCGACGAGTTGCGCGATCACGGCCGATCGGGTCGAGGCGTCGGTGGCGGCGAAGCCCGCCCCGGCAGCCGCGAGCGCGTAGAGGGGCCAGAGCTTGGGGTGGGCGAGCGATGCGTTCCAGAAGAGCCCGACACTGCAGACGGCGAGCAGGCTCTGGCTCACGAGCAGGACGCGCCGGCGATCGAAGGCGTCGGCGACGGAGCCTCCGGCGAGGGCGCCGAGGAGCACGGGGCCGATCTGAGCGAGGCCAATGAGGCCGACGTCGAGCGAGGAATGCGTCAGCCGGTACACCTGGTAGGGCACAGCCACCACGGTCACTTGCGAGCCGAGAACGCTGAAGAGGTAGCCGGTCCAGATCCGGCGGAACGGCTGCGATGTCCGCAGCGGCTCGATGTCGACGAGAAGTCGGCGCGCCGGCATCGGCGTGCAACCTATCCACCGGCACGGCGCCGCCTGGCCGTGCCGGTGAAGGCGGACGGGCCTCGGGCAGCGTCGGGTCGTGCCCGAGGACGATTGCGACCGTCAGCCGCGGTTGCCGGTTCCCGTTAGCGCACCTCGAGTTGCCGAGCGAGGAACGCCGCCACGGATCGAGTGACCGGAAGGGCTACGACCGGTCCTTTGGCGATGACCGCCGTTCCGAGGTCGGCCCCCTGGGCGATGACTTCAATCGCCTCGTGGCCGTTCTCGGCCTGCATCATGTCGGCGACGCTTGAGATGGCGGAGGGGTCGACGTCGATGACGACGTCGACGATGGATCCCGCATTCGTGGTGGCCGCCGGCGCCGGCTGGGCGGCGGTGACCGAAAGATGGGTGATGTTCCCACTCCAGAGCGTTGCAAACGCAGGCCCGACGTTCACGCAGGCCGTCGTCGCTCCCGTCCTGACGGCGGCGATGACGGCGGATCTGGCGGCGGGCGGGTTCGCGAAGAACAGCACCCCGTTGACGTTCTCGAGGTGCCGGGCAACCTTCTCGGCGCATGAAGCCGGGCCGGTCTCCGCCCGCAACTGCAGCTCGAGGGAGCCGACCGCCGCCCCCGCGATGGGCCTACCGCGAGGCAGCGTCGTCGTCGACGGACCGCCGTTCACAGTCGGCCCCGTCGTTGCTGGACGAGCGGTGATCCTCGATCTCGTCGTCGGAGCCACCCCGGCGCTCGGCCTCGACGTGTGATTCGAGCGCAACACGGCGGCGAGACCGCCGCCGAGGGCGCCGAGCAGCAGGACTGCGACGGCCGCCCGGGCGGCGAAGCCGCCGTGACGCCGGCGAGCTCCCGCATGCTGCCTGCCCGTACGACCGCCGGGTGGCCGCGGCATGGTGCGGGCGTCCGGCGCAGCCGCAATCGGCACGCGACCTCGCGGGGACGGCTCCTCGGTGAGTGACTCCGGTTCGGCCGCCACGGCCCCCGTGGGTGGCCAGACCGCCGGCGTCAGCGGCGTCGCCTCGGAGCCGGCCGAGTCGCGGGCGGCTTGCGCGACCAAGGAGAGCGACGTCACGAACAGGGCGGCTACGACGGCCCGATCACTCGCCCCCGGCGGAGGCGCCGGGTCACCGGCGCCGGCGACCGCCTGTTGGGCCCACGTCAACCGCTCCAGCTCATGGCGGCATCCAAAGCATGTCTCGAGATGTGCGGTCGTCAGGGCCACCTGCCGCGCCGCCAGCTCCCGGTCGAGGAGGGCCGACATCTCGACGACACTCGGATGATCGGCGGTTGCGGGGCCTTGGGGTGGCGGGGCGTGATCGGTCATAGTCGCGGTCCAGGAGATTTGACGCTGCCAGGTGCCTCAGAGTTCCCCAGCCGGAGGGTGCCGCGGGCGCTCGCAGCCTCGGGAGCCCCGCCGGGCGGTGCTGGAGGGCGCTCGGAATTCGCGCTCTCGCCCCTCGTGGGCGGTGCCGAGGCAGCTCGCTCGCTCGAGAGCACGTCTGCCAGTGCGGCTCGGCCGCGGGCGAGCCGGGATCGGACCGTGCCGATCGGCACGAGCAGCACGTCGGCTATCTCGGCGTACTCGAGATCCAGCATGTCCCGCAGCACGACGGCTGTGCGGTGTTCGGCCGAGAGCCGACCGAGTGCCTGGTCCAGCGTCATGCGGGCGGTGACGGCATCGCCCACCTCGTCGCTGTCGACAGGCCCGCCATGGTAGAGGCTCTCTTCGCCGGCATCGCTGGACAGGTCGCCCCATTGGTCGCCCGCTGGGCGACGACGTCGACGCCTCAGCTCGTCGAAGGCCGCATTCGTCGTCACGCGGTACACCCACGTGGAGAAGGCACTACGTCCGTCGAAGGCACTGATCCCCCTGGCGATGGCGATCATGGCTTCTTGGGCGGCATCGAGAGCGTCCTCGTCATCGCCGAGAAGCCGACGGCAGAGGGCATAACAGCGGTCGTAGTGCTGCCGGAGCAGGCTTTCGAGGGCGTCACGGTTCCCGTCGCGGGCGGCCGCGACAACAGGCGCCTCGGCTGCGGCGGACCCACTGTTCGGCCCATCGGGGGCCCGGTAGGAGGAGATGGTCAGAGCGTAGGACACCCCGTCGTCGGAATCGGGGAGTGCCCAGCCGGCTGGAGGACTAGCGGTAGAACTGCGTTCTGATCTGCCTGCCCATCGCTTTGAAGGCTGCGCTGCGCTCGGCTCGAAGGCGGGCGTCCGTGCGGGCGGCGAGCCGCTGCTGTTCGCGCTGCAGGCGGCGATAGCTGTCGAGACGGGCGAACTCCAACCTCCCGTCCTCGATGGCCTCCTTGACAGCGCAGCCGGGCTCGCGGTCGTGGGCACAGTCGTTGAAGCGGCATCCGAGAGCGAGCTCCTCCACATCGCTGAAAGCGTCGGCGAGGGCGTCCTCGGCATCCCACAGCCCGATCGCCCGCAAACCCGGCGTATCGATCATGAGCGCCCCGTTGGCGAGTTGCACGAGCTCACGGGCGACCGTCGTGTGCCGGCCTTTGCCGTCGTCGCGAATCTCGGCTGTCGCCAGGCCGGCTTCACCGTTGCTGAGCGCATTGGCCAACGTCGACTTCCCGGCTCCGGAGGTTCCGATCATCACCGACGTCGTGCGCCGTCCGAGCTCGGCGGCGAGGCCTTCCATCCCCTCGCCCGTGAAGGCGCTCACGGCGTGAACGGCGCACCCGGGGGCGACGGCGACGGCCGCTGCGTACACCTCGCCGGCCTCCTCACAGCAGTCGGCTTTGCTCAGCACGACGATCGGCACGGCGCCCGTCTGCCAAGCGATCACCAACAAGCGCTCCACTCGCCGCGGTCGCCAGGGGTTCGCCAGCGAGGACACAGCCAGCACGGTGTCGACGTTGGCGGCCAACACCTGGGCGGACAGGTCGCGGAAGGCTGCCCGCCTGATGGCGGTCCGCCGCTCGAGCACGGCGATGATCTCGCCGCCGGCGACCACGACGAAGTCGCCCGTCGTCGGCGCCTCGAGAGGCGAGGCGAGCAGATGCTGGGCGATGGTGAGCTGACGCACTCCGGCGTCGGTTCCCACGCTGCAGAGGGTGCGGTCGCGCCGCAACACACGGCCGCGGGAAGCCGGTTCGTGAGCCAGCGGGGCAAGGCTCGCGAGCTCTTCTTGGAAGAGCGCTTCGAAGCCGTCATCCCAGCCGAGCTCCACAAGGTCGGCGGATGACGCGCCAGGTCGGGAAACAGACAGTTCGGAGGGCTGCTCGCCCGCCGGTGAAACAGTTGGTTCGATCAAGGGAACGTGGCTCCTCGTACACAAGAGAGCCCAGGTGCCCCGGTCATCGAGTCGTCGGCGTCATCGTAAAAGACGCCGACGCGGATCCGGATCAGGCGGATCAGACGGGAGAGCACCCGAGCGCTCGGCCAGCATGGACCGACAATCGGCAGTCAACAGTCATTTCCACGGACCTCCTTTCGCTCGGGCGGTTGCTTTCAGTGTAGCCGTCCGCCGGCTGCGGGACGTGGTTGCCCGCGCCGCGGATTCGCCTCGAGGCGTTCTTCTCGGGTCTCAGCCGGCGATGGTTCGCAGCTCGCGGGCCAGGCGGGTGGCGTCGACGGTACCGAGCCCGCTGGCGAGGTCATAGCCGGGGGCGGCCTCATAGCCGGGTACGGTCACCGTCTCGCCACCCTGGAAGAACGTGACGGTGTTCGAGCCGATGGTCACGTCGACTATCCCGGCCGCTCCGGCGGCCTGCAGCCGGTACAGATACGGGTTCAGCCAGCCGAGGTGCTTACCGGCGACTTCGTCGGCGACCGCAACGATGCCGGCGAGCAACGGCGTCGCCTCACTGGTGCCGCCGATGATGTAGAAGCCTTTCTCGAGGCCCGGGAACGACTCGTAGACGAGGGCGCCGCCGTCTTCGGCGGCACTGAGGCTCACGTCCGGCACGCCCCGATGGGCTCCGACGATGTCGGTGACGCCCGCTTGGAAAGCCGGCCGGGCGAACACCTTCGAGACGCCTCCGGAGCCGGCCGACGGCGTGCCGAACAGGTTGGTGTCATTCCAGACGTTGTCGGGAAGGACGCGGGCGCCGGACTCGTTCAGGTGCAGTTGCAGGCCGCCGACGGCGGTGACGAGCGGATCGGTCGACGGCCAGTCGACCGCCCGCGAGGCGAACAGCTCCCAGCCCGTGACCGACGAGCTGTCCGTGCTGCCGTCGTCGCCGGTGGCCGCCAGCACGGTGACGTGATCCTTCGCCGCCAGCTCGTAGGCACTCCGAAGCCGCAGGATCGAGCGGGCGCTCGGGAACGTGCCTTCCGTCGCCCCGAAACTCTGGCTGATGACGGCCGGGTTCTCGTGTTCGATCGCCCAGATCTCGGCCGTCTCGATCTGCGGGAAGCCGGCCGTTCCCTCTGTCTCGGCCACCGGGGTTTCGACGAGAACCATGCGAGCTCCGGGCGCCATCGCGTGGGCGTACTCGACATCGAGGGACGTCTCCTCACCCCACACGAGCATCGGCCCGCTCCCTGTCGCATCCCACGCTGGCAGGGCTCCGGCGGGGGTCACGATGGAAAGAGACGGCGGCGGGGGCAGCTGGAATGCCTTGTCGAAGGTGGCGAGGTCCGACGAGATGGTCGGCGACCCGAAGCAATCGACGATGACGACGGTCTCGCCCTTGCCGTCATCGCCCGCGCGGAACAGCGGGCCGAGGTCATAGGCCTGCTGCAGCTGCTTCGGGCTGTAACAGGCGACACCTGAGGTGGCCTGGCAGGCTGCTGTCGAGGGCGGCGTGTCGAACCGCTGCCGCCCTTGGCGGGCGAAGGACACGGGGTGAACGACCGGAGGCAGCTGGAAGGTCGTCACCGGTGGCGAGGACCTGCGTGGCGACGTGGCCGCCTCCCTCCCGCTCGTGCAGCCGGCGAGCACGACGGCGGCGACACCCGCCAGCACGAGCAGCGAACCCACACCGGGGCAACGGGGTCGCTTCTCACCCAAATGCCGCGGCATCACCGGCAGCCGGCGAGGAGCCGGGGCCGTATCTCAGGCGACGTCTGCCTCGTCTTTCTCAGGCGACGTCTGCCTCGTCGAGCTCGCTACCGACCGTCTCGGTTGAGCGCGTCCAGATATCCGCACACTCCCGGCAGACGTCCTCGGGGATGACACCCGCCTTCATCAGGAGCGGGAAGGCCCGGCAGGCGATGCAGAACCCGAAGAAGGCCTCCAGGCTGGCCGCCCCTACCAATGCGGTCAGGACGCGGTACGCGGCGCGCTTGCGGCCCGTCGCCGCCAGCGCGAGGGCGGTGCCCGACATGGCCAGGCCGACGCCTTGGGCGAGCCGCTTCGGCGGGCCGGGCACGAAGCGGTGCTCGACGTTCAGCCGCGGCGTCACCACCTTCGTGGCGAGCTGGCCAAGAGGGCTCAGCGTTGGCCCCGTCAGCACCCTGGCGGCGAAACCATACGTCAGCGGCAGCAGGATCCAGGGCTGGTCGAGAGCGATGGTGGCCGCCCCCATGGCGACGACGCCACCAGCGACGACACGTGCCGAGGTCTCGTTGACTGGATTGGGAAACCCGATGATGTTCGCCACGACTCGACCTCCTCTCTGCCGACGGGTACTCGGTGGACGGCATGAGGACGTTACCGCCCGGGTCTCCACGACGAGCCACCGCGCTCACGCCCGAGTGGCCCTCGTCTCATACCGGCCGCTCAGCGGGTGTCGACGACCTGGAAGACCTCGGCGTAGCTGCCCGGGCCAAGGCCGCTCAGCTCGGCCGTAGCTGCCGTCCAGCGCCGGACGAACCCCTCCAGCTCCGCGGGGTCGCCGATCTGGCTCTCGTGGCAGCGCAGGGCGGCGATCTTGCGCTCCATCACGTTGGTGATGTCGACGAAGCGGTCCGCTCTCGGTGAGGCCATCAGCCATACCTCGCCCACCTCGTGCGCCTTCAGCCCGGCCGCCAGCAGCTCAGGATGGGCGTAGGGGTTGCGAGCGTCCGGGTAGACGGCTTGCAGGGTCGCCTCGCCGGCGGCGAGGTGATCCGGATGGCTCGCCCGGATGCGCTCCCAGTTACGTTCCGGTGACTGGGCGAGGACGCGGTCGGGACGCACCTCGCGGATCACCCGGCTGAGATCTCGCCTCAGCTCGTAGGTGACCTCGAGCCGTCCATCGGGGTAGCCGAGAAACCGCACGTCGCTCACCCCCACCTCCGCCGCCGCTTTGCGCTGCTCGGCCTGACGCCGTTTTGGCAGCTCAGCCATGTCGACCTCGGGTCCGGAGGCACCCGCGGCACCGTCAGTGACCACGCAATACACCACCTCGACACCCAGCGCCGTCCAGGATGCGACCGTTCCGGCGGCGCCGAAGTCGACGTCGTCCGGGTGAGCCGTGATGACGAGCACCCGGTCGGGTAGCCGTGTATCCGGGTCGCCGCGGTCGGCTGGCGTGCCGGGCTCGGCTGGCGTGCCGGGCTCGGCTGGGCTGGTCATGGCGTCGACGGTAGCGGCAGACCGCCGGCACCGTCGACGACGCAGCCCAGGACCGAGGGCGGCGGGTGACCGCCCATGATCGCAACCCGCTCGAGGCGGAGAACGAGAAATCGCAAGCGCGCTGGCCCAGACGTGCGACAATGTGGCGGTCAATTTCCTGACAGGTTCTCGCGGCGGCAAGAGCGCTCGCCAAGGAGGTAGTTCCAGATGACTACGACAGCGAGCTGGCGTCGCATGGCGGTTGCGGGCGCCCTTGCGGGCATCGCCCTCGGCGCCAGCGCATGTAGCAGCTCCTCCTCGTCCGCGACCACGACGACGACCTCGCCGTCGGGTTCGAGCACGCCGACTTCGTCCTCGGCCAGCGGCAGCAGCACCACGAGCACGACATCGGCCTCGAGCGGCGGCGCCTCCCTTTCTCAGCTCGAGTCGAAGCTGTCGTCCGGCCAGGTAGCCACCTTCGCTGCCACCTACAAGCTCACCGGCACCGAGGCAGGCAAGAGCGTGAACGGCACCCTCACCGTCGCCCACTCCGGCACGAGCTCCCTCTTCGGCGTCGTCACGGCGCAGGGCGCCTTCGAGGAGATCGTCACCGGCACTACGTCGGTCATCTGCGCCAAGCAGGCGGCGGCCTGGGAGTGCTTCGGGGGTGCCAGCGCGGCGTCGCTCGGCGCTTCGGTGGCGGCCTTCTCCGACCTCTACAGCTCGAAGGCCGCATTGGCCCTCCTCAAGTCGGACTCGGCCCTGGCTTCGGACGTGACGGAGTCGTCGAGCACGGTGGCCGGCCAGCCGGTGAGCTGCTACACCTTCCACGCCAAGACTGACAACGGTCTCTACACGTTCTGCGTGACGGCCTCCGGCGTCATGGCGGAGTGGTACGGCTCGGACACGACCGGCAACTGGAAGCTCCTCGTCTCGAGCTATTCGTCGAGCGTTCCGAGCAACGAGTTCACGCCTCCGGCCACGCCGACGACGATCCCGACAGGGACCTGATCGTCGGCCCAGTCGGGCCGCAGAGGTACGTATCCACCACTGACGTCAGCTTCGTTGCCAAAATGTTGACTGTGATCGGTGGTTCGCGCCCTTCGAGGAGGCCCGACATCGAGATCCGCACGCCCGCGGCGGCCCGGCTCGTGCACGCCGGCGTCCTCCTGGCCGGAGCCGCCGTCGCCACCATCGTGACGGTCGTCCTGGCGAGCAGAGGGACTCCCTGGGCCGTCGTGTCGGGCATCGCCCTGGCCGTTTGGGTCTCCTACTACTACCGGCTCTTCAACATGGCCGTGGTCGTGCGCGGCGACCACCTCACGGCGCGCAACCTCTTTTCGACGCGCCGCATCGAGCGATCACGCGTCGGAGCGGTCACCCTCGGCGAGAGTGCCGTGGCGAAGAGCCCCAATCAGACCGTCGTGTTGGCGCTCGTCGGCGGTCAACGCCTTGCCCTCGACGCCTGTGCCCGCACGCTGCAGTCCCCCCGTACCCGTCGCAGAGTGGAGGAGTTCCAGCGGCGCCTCGAGCACTGGTCCCGTCACGGCCCGGATGCCACCTTTGCGGCCGACCGGCGGGCCCTCACACGAGCAGGCCCGGAAGCTCCCTGACGGTCTCGAGGATGTGCGTGTGGGGCGCCTGCTCGAGCTCGGCTCGGCCGTGGGCGCCCGTGAGCACGCCGGCGACGATGCCCGCCCCGGCGCGGTGGGCGGCCCAGAGATCGCTCGTGGTATCCCCGGCGACGGCGACGTGGCGAACATCGCCGATCTGAAGGCGGATGACGGCGGTGAGGATCATGTCCGGCCACGGTCGACCGCGCCCGGCGTCGCGGGGGGAGAGCACGAGATCCGCCAGCTGCTGCCAACCGAGGCTCGCCAAGATGGCGTCGCGCGTCTGCGGTGAGAAACCTGTCGTGAGGCAAACCTTCATCCCGACATCCTGCAGCTGCCCGATCACGGCCTCCGCCCCTTCGACGGGGACGACGGCGCCCGCGCTGACCGCCCGGTCGTAGGCTGCCTCGAAGGCCAGATTGGCGGCCTCTGCTCGCGCCGCATCCCCGTACAGTGCCGTGAACACCTCGATCTTGGAGCGCCCCATCGTCTCGCGCACATAGGCGAGGGCATCCTCGGCCGGATGACCCTTGCTGCCGGCAGGAGGCGACGGCTGGCCGACGGCCTCGATGGCCGCCGCGAAGGCCTCCTCGACGACGCCACCGTCGGCGACGGTGGTACCGGCCATGTCAAGGGCTGCCAACTCGAAGCTGCTCATGAAAACGTCTCCTCGGCGATGGCGGGTGACAGCGTCATCCCCCGCCCCGCCGGCGCCGTCACGATCTCGACGCCGGGCAGGACCTGGGAGCGGTAGTAGACGCGATCATCCCCCACCACCGAGTAGACGCCTGCCCACCGCCGCACGACCCGAGGGAGAGGCCGCCCGAGAATGCGTTCCGCCCGCGCCTTCAAGTCGTCATAGGCGCTCTCATCCACGGCGAAGTCGAACGGTTCGTCGTAGACGTGCGTGTCCCCGATCGTCAGCCCGCCGTCCGCCCGCTGTACGAGCAGGAGCTGCATCGCCCAGGCGGCCGTCACAGCCCTCGGCGGCGGCAGCGCCGCCCGCGCCGGGAGGTCGAAGGCTGGGTAGTAGCGCATCGAGTCGCCGTCGGCGACCGCCGTCGTGAGGTGCTCGCTGTCGGCCATCGTCTGCATCATCTGCAAGCGGCACCGGCGGATGAGGGCAGAGGCGAGATCCGCCCCGACGGCGCCGCCGATGCCGCTGAGCTGGTCGCCGATGCACAGCACGACGCGCTCGGCCTCATAGGACTGACCGCGCTGGTCGGTCACGCTGCCCTCGGTGACCGCCACGACGCGGGTGTCCGGGAGCCAGCGGTAGCCGCCGCTGCGGGCGAGATCCTCCCGAAGAGCCCCGAGCACCTGCCCCGGCTCCACGATGGCGTCCCGCCGGCACCACATCGCCCCGGCGATGTCTCCTTTGACGGCGGGATTGAGCCTCCGCACCTCGTCGGCTCCGAGCACCTCGACCTCGCGGGCAGCCGCATCGGGCTCGCCGACCAGCTCGGCCATGACGGCGAGCTCCTCTTCGTCGGCCGCGATGGTGAGCGAGCCGTCCGGACGAAACCCCAGCTCCTTCACCTGCTCGCCGAGCTCCTGCCACAGCTCGCGTGCCCGCAGAGCGAGGGCGAGCTCTGTGCCGGCAGCCCGACCACTCACCCACACGAGGCCGAAGTTGCGAACCGAGGCCCGCCGAGGGCCCGCGTCGGCCTCGAGTTGGGTGACGTCAAACCCCCGCCGCCGTCCCTCGACCGCATGCATCGTCCCGATCACGCCACCGCCGACGACGATGACTCGTTCCGGACTCATGGCGAGGGGATGCTAGCCCGGTCGCCGAGGCGGCCTCAGTCCCCCAGGAAGGCCTGCAGGGTACGGAGAAACTGCCTCTCGTACTGGAAGAAGAAGGCGTGGCCCGAGTCCGGGTAGAGCACAAGCTTGGCTCCCTTGATGACCGAAGTCAGCTGGCGGTCGTTCGCCGTCGGCACGAGGACGTCGTCGCGCCCGTCGGCGACCAGGGTCGGGGCGGAGATCTCCTCGATGTGGCGCCCGGCGGCTTCCTTGCCGGCAAGCCAGGAGGCGAGCGATCCCAGCTGCGCCCGGTCCACGCCCGCCGGTGCGACGTAAAAGTGAGGGAACTGCGTGATCTGCGAGACGAACTCCTCCATGGCGTGGTGCTGGTCGGACGGGAAGAGCAAGTCGAGGGCGACGGCGACGCTTGCTGGGTCGACGAGGGCCTTGGCCACCGCGGACGAGGGCAGAGTGGCCCTACCGTTGCCGGGCAGAGTGGCGCACAGTATGAGATGGCGGACAAGGGCCGGGTGCAGGACGGCGAGTGCCTGGGCGATCATGCCGCCCATCGACCAGCCGAGGACATCGGGCCGGCCCAGGTGCAGCGTCTCGATGAGGGCGGCCGTCTGATTCGCCATGGCCGTGATCGTGAGCGGAGCGCGCAGTGCGCTCGTGCGGCCGATGCCGGCATTGTCGAAGATCACCACCCGGTGCGCCCTGCCGAGGGCGTCCACGAACCTCGGCTCCCAGGCGTCCATCGTTCCCGAGTAGCCCATGATCATCACGAGGGGAGGCCCCACCCCGACGATGCGGTACCCGACGGACCCGTCGTCGGTGTGGGCAACCTCAACCGGAGCCCGCACGATCGAGACGGCGCTCGCCGGCAGCGTGCTCGCGGCCGTCGTGGCGCCGGAGCCGGCTGTCGTCGTCGAGCTGGAGCTGGAGCTGGGGCTCGGGGCGCCGCTGTTGCCCGAGGTGCAGGCGGAGAGCGCCGCCACGATGGCCAGGCCGCAGGCTCCTACCACCACTCGTCCGTCCATTGGGGGCGATTCTGCCCGACGCGCAGGGAGCCGGCCGCTCAGCCCGAGGCGACACCTGCCGCCGCGCCGGTGTCGTCTCGCCTAGTGAGGCCTCGGCGGCGCCGGGCGGGAATGCCGGCGGGGCCCACCACGTTGGCGACACACATGGGGGACTTCACCGTGGACTTCACCGCATGGGGGTGAGCGCTCGAGAGACCGCAGCCCGCCGTACGCCCGACTGGTTGATCCTCACCCTCGCGTGCGTCGCCCAGTTCATGGTGCTGCTCGACGTCTCCATCGTCAACGTGGCGCTGCCGTCCATCAAGCGCAGCTTGGGTTTCTCGCAGGCTGAGCTGCAGTGGGTGTTGAACGCCTACACCCTGACTTTCGCCGGTTTCCTCCTCCTCGGCGGCCGCACCGCCGACCTCTTCGGTCGGCGTCGAATCTTCCTCATCGGGCTGACCGTCTTCACGCTCGCCAGCCTCCTCGGAGGCTTGGCCGAGAACCAGGCCATGCTCATCACCGCCAGGGCGGTCCAGGGTCTCGGCGGGGCCATCCTCTCGCCCACCACCTTGACGATCCTCACGACGACGTTCCGCGAGCCGAAGGCCCGCGCGAGAGCGATGGGGATCTGGAGTGCCGTCGCAGGTGCCGGGGGTGCCGCAGGTGCCCTCCTCGGCGGCATCCTCACCGAGGAGCTGTCCTGGCGGTGGATCCTCTTCATCAACGTCCCGATCGGCATCGTGACCTTCGTCGTCGGACGGGCGTTCCTGCAGGAGAGCCGGGCCCAGGGTGAGCGTCAACCGCTCGATGTGGCAGGCGCCATGCTCGTGACCGGCGGCTTGACGGCGCTCGTGTTCGGCGTCGTCCGCACGACGAGCGTCAGCTGGGGTTCCTGGCAGACCATTGTCGCCCTCGGCCTCTCCGCCTGCCTGCTCGCCTGGTTCGTGCTGCACGAGGGACGCGTGGCCATGTCGCCGCTCATGCCCTTGTCACTGTTCAGGCGACGCTCGATCTGGACCGCCAACCTCGTGATGTTCCTGTTGTCCGGCGCCCTCTTCGCCATGTGGTTCTTCGTGTCGCTCTACTTGCAGGAGGTGCACCGCTACACGCCGTTGCGCACAGGCTTCGCCTTCATCCCGCAGACGGTGGCCATCATCGTCGGCGCCCAGCTCTCGTCCCGCCTCGTGCTCCGCCTCGGGCCGCGGCCGCTGCTCGTGCTCGGCGGGCTCCTGTCCGCCACCGGGTTGCTGCTCTTCTCCGACCTGGGCGTCGACACGGGCTACCTGTCGGGCTTCCTCGTGCCGAGCGTGCTCATCACCCTCGGGCTCGGCCTCTCCTTCACCCCGTTGGCTTACGCCGCCACGGCCGGGGTCCCTCCCAACGAGGCCGGCCTCGCCTCCGGCATCGTGAACACGTCGCGCCAGATCGGCGGCGCCGTCGGCCTGGCCGTGCTGGCAACCGTGGCGACCTCTAGGACGCACGCGCTTGCCACCCTGGCCATGCGAGTGGCGCTCACAGACGGCTACACGCTGGCATTCCGCATCAGCTCCGTCATCGCCCTCGCTGCTGGCCTTGCAGCCCTCCTCGTGCCGGCGAGGCGGGCGGTGACGGCTGCTGGCCTCGGGGCTGCCCCCGCCCCTGCGGCCGGCGCCGGTGACTCCGCCCCGGGCGGTGGTGCCGACGGCACTGCTAAAGCACCCGGCCCAGTCGCCACGCGCGCAACGGACTGAGTCCGGCGGCCGTCGAACTCGGCGCCATGCGCAGCGCCAGGCGGGAGGGCAGTTGCGGCTGCTCAGGCGGCGTTGGTGCCTGCGTGCAGGTCCGAAGGCACTCGCAAGCCGGTTAGAAGATGGATCGTGACCCGAGATCCCGGCAGGGCCGACTCCGACGGCGCAGCCGAGCTCGACAAGATGGCCGCCTCTGAGGGCGAGGCGAGCGAACAGCCGGACCAGCTCGCAGCCCAGCCCGGCGACGACGGGCTGGACGACGGGCTCGTGGAACTGGTCGTGGGCAAGCCGGCAGCGGGTGGCGGGTGTGTCGCCCGCCTGCCCGATGGTCGGGTGGCCTTTGTCCGCCACGCCATTCCGGGCGAGCGCGTGCTCGCGCGTATCACCGAAGAAGCCCGTAGCTACGTGCGGGCAGATGCCGTCACGATCGGCCAAGCGGCGCCGAGTCGCGTCTCCCCCCCTTGTCGGCACAGTGGGCCCGGCCGCTGCGGAGGCTGCGACTGGCAGCACGTTTCGCTCAGCATGCAGCGGGAGATGAAGTCGGCCCTCGTGACAGAGCACCTGCAACGCATCGCCGGCATCGAGCGCGCCGTCACGGTCGAGGCCGTTCCCGGCGACGACAACGGCCTGGGCTGGCGCACCCGCGCTCGCTACGCCGTGCTACCGCGGGGGCGGCTCGGCTTCCACCGCTACCGCTCACATGACATCCAGCCGGTCGACCGCTGCCCGATCGCCGGCCCCGGCATCGCCCGGCTGGCACCCGAGCTGCTGTCCTGGAAGGGTGCCGAGGAGGTGGAGGTGTTCGCTCCCGAGGCCGAGGGCGAGCTCACCGTCATGATCGACTCGAGGCGAGGAGCGCGAGCTCAAGTGCCCCGATTCGACGGCGGGCTCGTCGTCGACGGGCGCACGATACGTGAGCCGAGCGAGTTGCTCGTGAGCTCGCTCGGTCACCGCTTCGTCGTCAGCGCTGGCGTGTTCTGGCAGGTGCACGCCGGTGCATCGGCAACGCTCGGTCGGGCCCTGATCGACTCGGCCGAGCTTCGTCAGGGAGAGCGGGTGGCCGACCTGTATGCCGGAGCCGGCCTCTTCACGGCGTTGCTGGCCGACGCCATTGGCGAAGGCGGTCATGTGCTGGCCGTCGAGCAGGACGCTCGTGCCGCCGAGGACGCCTACCGCAACGTCCTCGGTTCCGCCCACGTCGACGTGCTGTGCGCGCGAGTGACGCCGGAGCTGGTCACCCGCGAGCTGCGTGCAACGGACCTGGTGGTCCTCGACCCGCCTCGGCAAGGTGCCGGCAAGCAGGTGACGGCTGCCCTGGCCACGCTCGCCCTGCGGCGGATCGTCTATGTCGCCTGTGACGCCGCATCCTTCGCCCGGGACCTGCGCGTCCTGCTCGATGGCGGCTGGTCTTTGAGCGCACTGCGGGCCTTCGACCTGTTCCCCATGACCGAGCATGTCGAGCTCATGGCGGTCATTGACGCACCCAGCTGAGCGCCGTGCAGCCGTAGCCACCGGCCGTCCTCGGTGGGAACCGCCCGCCAGAACGGGCGGGCGTATCAGGACCCCGGCGGACGGTACTTGATGTTGGCGGCAGCAGCCTTGTCGATCTCCTCTGGAGTCAGCAGGACCGTCGTGACGACGGCCGCACCACCCCCGGCCGTGACCGTCAGGCCGAGGGCGGCAGCGGCGACGTTGTCGGGAAGGTCGGCGATGAGATAGGCGTCCGTCGCGCCGAACGCGAAGTGGAACGACTCCACCTTGCCGCCGGCGCTCTTGACCGCTGCCTGCGCGGCCGCCCTGCGGGCGGATCCGCCTTGGGTGAGGACGCCTTTCACGCCGTCGAGGGTGTAGTTGACGTGAAGCAGGTACTTGGGCATCAGACCCTCCCTTTTTCGTTTCCGTGGAGTATGACCGAGCAGAGAGCTCAGCGCCCCCGCGGCCTGCTACGGTTTCTGCGTATGCATGCAGATTCGCAGGGCCTCACGGAGGCGGGTGCCTCCGGGTTCTCGATGCCGACAGACGAGCAGGTCGAGTTCGCCAGCGACGGGTTCCGGATGCTGGCCGATCCCACCCGCATCAAGATCCTTTGGGCCCTCCTCCAGGGCGAGTCGTCCGTCGCCCACCTCGCCGACCTAGTGGGGGCCGCCCCGACGGCCGTCTCGCAGCACCTCGCCAAGCTGCGGCTCGCCAAGCTCGTCCGGGTGCGGCGGGAAGGAACCTTCGCCTACTACTCGGCAAACGACGACCACGTCACACGACTCCTCACTGAGGCGCTCGAGCACGCCGGGCACCAAGCCCCCGTCAGAGCACAGCCGCAGGCCGGAGATACGCGAGCGTGAAGGCACCGCTAAGCGACGACGACGGCGCTCGCCACTCAGCAGACCCTGGGCAGCTGCGCCACGGAGGGGGCGGCGACGTCCACCACGGTGCGCAGCCTGCCCACGCTGGCCACGCGTCCGAGACCAGCCATGGTCACGGTCCGGGCGCCAAGCGCCTGCCCCTCCCCCGCTTCGGTCACGCCCACCCAGTCTCACGCAGCGCCGACCGTCGGTACCTCGGTCTCGCATTCGGGCTGATCGCCACGTTCATGCTGGCCGAAGTCGTCGCTGCCATCCTCGCCGGGTCACTCGCCCTCTTCGCCGATGCCAGTCACATGCTGACCGACGCCGGTGCCATCGCCATGGCCATCTGGGCCAGCCGGCTCGCTGAGCGCCCGACGACCGACGTCTGGACGTTCGGCTTCAAGCGGGCGGAGATCATCTCTGCCGCCCTCAACGGCATGGCGCTGCTCCTGACGGCCGCCCTCATCGGATTCGAGGCGGTCGAGCGGCTGCTGCACCCCTACCCGGTGAAGGGAGTGGTGCTCGTCGCCGTCGCCGCCGTCGGCGTCTGCGTGAACTTCGCAGCCACCTTCGTGCTCGCCAAAGCAAACCGGTCGAGCCTGAACATCGCCGGTGCCTTCGCCCACCTGCTGACCGATCTCTGGGCCTTCCTGGGGACGGCGGTTGCCGGGATGGTCATCATCTTGTCCCGCTTCGAGCGGGCAGATGCCATCGCCGCTCTCGGCATCGTCACCCTCATGCTGGTGGCCGCCACGCGTCTGCTCCGCGACTCCGGAAAGGTGCTGCTGGAGGCCGCACCGGCGGCCGTAGATCTCACCGACGTGCGCGTCCACCTGCTGCAAGCGCCCCACGTCCGCGACATCCACGATCTGCACGCCTGGGTCGTGACCTCCGACCTGCCGGCGCTCTCGGCCCACATCGTCGTGAGCGAGCAGTGCTTTGCCGACGGGCACGCCCCGCAGATTCTCGACGCCCTGCAGGCGTGCCTCCTCGGCCACTTCGATGTCGAGCACTCGACCTTCCAACTCGAACCACCAGGCCACTCCAGCCACGAGAGCAGCGCTCACTGAGGCCGGCGTCTCTGCCCAGCTAGCTGCGGCGGAGGCGGTCGATCTGACGACGGTCACGCTTGGTCGGGCGCCCGCTCGAGGGGTCCCGCAACAGCGGCGGGATGACATGCTGGCGCACGGGTGGAGGTGGGCTGTGATCGACGTAGCACTCGGCGGCCATGGCCGCACCCACCCGTTTGTCGATGACCTGCAGGACCTCGAGCAGCCGTTCCCGCCCGCCGGCCCGAGCCGTGATGCGATCCCCGCGGCGGATGGGCGTGGCGGGCTTCGCCGGGGAGCGGTTCACGCGGACGTGGCCGCCACGGCAAGCCTCGGTGGCCTCCGCCCGTGTCTTGTAGAGGCGAATCGACCAGAGCCAGCGGTCTAGGCGGGCGACGTCCATATCCGCGATCGTTGCACCTGCCGAGCGACTCTTGGGTACGGTGGCCGCATGGCAGTCCTCAACGAGCCGGCCCGCCAGCTGATCGAGTCCGGGAAACTCGCTCACTGCGTCACGATCAACCCGGACGGCGGTCCGCAGGTGACCTGCGTCTGGGTGGGACTCGATGGCGACGACATCGTCATGGCCCACCTGGGCGCCTGGCAGAAAGTCAGAAACCTCCGCCGCGATGCCCGCATCGCTCTCTCCATCGAAGGCAGTGGTAGCAACCCGGTCGGGATGCAGGACTATCTCGTGGTGCACGGGCGGGCCGAGATCATCGAGGGCGGGGCCGCCGAGCTGCTGCAGCGGCTCGCCTTCGTCTATGTCGGGCCCGGCGTGAAATTCCCGCCGATGGACGACCCGCCACCCGGCTATGTCGTGCGGATCCGGCCCGATCGCATCGGAGGGCACGGACCCTGGGCGAGCGGGGAGTCGGGCGGGTCTTAGAGATCCCAGCCGGAAGCGTGCTTGGGCTGGTAGAGACCGACAGTGCCACCTCCGGGGATCCGCAACCTCGTCATGCGGCCGAAGCCCTGCTCCTCGATCGGGCTCGTGAACTCGACGCCCTTGGCGGTCAGATCGGCCACCGTCGCCTCCACGTCGTCGCACATGAAGTACAGCTCGTGGGCACCGCTCTCTGGGCCGCCCTCGCCCGAAGGGTGGATGCCCAGCTCGGCGGGCGGCAGCTTGAAGATGAGCCAGCCGTGGCCGACGTCCACGTTCGGGAGCTGGAGGACGTCGCGGAAGAATGCCCGGGTCTCTTCTGCCTCCTCGGCGAAGATGATGACATGGGTGCTCGTGATCATGGCGTGATCGTAGGGTCTCTCAACCCCGCGATCCCCGTCGGGTCACGGCGGAGCCGTCGCGGCCCGCTGGCGCTCCGCCTCGGCCAGGACCTGCACGACGTCGCGGCCGAAGCGGACGTCGCAGGCGTGCTGGCGGCCCCCGGAGCGAGCGTTGCCGGCCAGCTCGCTCGCGGCCACGCCCAGCGCCAGCTCTGCGCGTCCTCCTTGCACAGGGGCAACCGAGCGACCGAGCTCACCCCAGATGAAGAGGTCGAATGCCGCCGCCGCCTCCGAGGCGCCCTGTGTGACGGTGACGGTGCTCGAGGCGCCGCCGTCATGGCGGAGCACGAGGTGGGTGACATCGCCGCTGCCCGCCTCGGCGGTAACGCCGACGACCGCACCGAGGGCTGCCCACAGGAGGGAGACGACGTGGGGGCCGAGATCCCAGAGGGCACCCTTTTCTCTGCGCCACGGCGTGTTGAAGGGGTTGCCCTCCGCTAGCGACGTCCCGAGCCAGATGCCGCTCCCGCCCACCCACCCGCCCGCTGTGGCGACCTCGGCCAGCCAGGCTCTCACGTCGGGCTGGAAGCGCGACGTGAAGAAGACGACCGATGCCACCCCGGAGTCCTCGACGGCTCGCACGAGGGCATCGGCCTCGCCGAGGGAGGTGGCGACGGGCTTCTCGAGGAGGAGGTGCTTGCCGGCCTCGGCCGCACGCAGCGCCAGCTCGGACTGCACGTCGGGGGGGACCGAGAAGGCGACCGCGTCGACCGCCTCGAACAACTCGTCGAGGTCGGCGAAGGCGGCTGCACCGTGCTCGGCAGCCAACAGGGCGGCCGCTCGGGCGTCACGCCCCCACACGCCGACGAGCTCGATCCCGTCGGTCGACGACAGAGCCGGGGCGTGGGTGAGCCTGGCCCAATGCCCCGTGCCGACGAGCCCGAAGCGCACCCGCCCGCCTGATCCGCCCCGCATCTCAGGCATCTCCCTGCCCCTCCGGTGCGGTGAGAACGGGCGAACGCGTGAGGTTGTAGACGCCGATGGTCATGACGACGAGCCCGAGTACCTCGGCCACGGGGGCAAAGCCCCGCGAGTGGACTCGTTCGCCGAAGAAGCCGATGCCGATTGCGAGAGCCACAAGGGGCTGAGCGACCGTCAAGGTGGGAAGCGAGAGGCGAAGGACGCCGGCGTTGAAGGCCTGCTGGGTGAGCGAGAGTGCCACCACGGCGGCGACGACGAGCACGTACGGTGACCACGTGACGAGGACGTGGAGGACACCTTTGTCGAGGAGGTGCCCCGTCCGCTCGGTGACGGCGGCGACGTAGCCGAAGGCCGTGCCCGAGCCGGCGGCATACAGCAGGGCGGCGCGTTTCGGCGTGCCGGTGCGCGCCAGGAGCGCCAGGCCGACGCACGCCACGATGATGGCCGCGCTGAGCGCCAACCAGCCGGCGAGCGACGCCCTCGGATGGCCGAGAGCCGGGCGGGCGACCTCCTGGAACAGCGACAGCCCGGCCACGGTGACGACAGCAGCCGACACCTCGGAGGAGGACACGTGGCGGTGCTCGAGGCGCGCCGCCACGGGGAGGGCGAACACGAGGCTGAGGACGAGGAGCGGCTCCACAAGAGCGAGAGAGCCGCGCCGCAGCGCCAGGAACTGGAAGACGTAGCCCACTCCGTCGAGGAGGCTGCCGAGCAGCCAGATCGGCCGCCGGACGAGACGGCCGAGCAGACCTCTCCCCGCCGCGGCTGGCGCCTGCCGGATCGCCTCGTGGTGCTGCAGCACGGCCGCGCAGCCGTAGGAAGCGGCGCTCGCCAGCGAGAGCAGGACGATCGAGATGAGACCGGGCGCCAGGTGATGATGAAAGACGCCGAGATTCGAGACCGAGAGCACCGCTGCCAGCCTCCCCCATGGAGAGGCCGGTCGAGAAATTCGCCGCCCGGCCGTCTCGACAGTGTTTTGGCTACCTAGGCGCCAATTCGTTCGCCGCTTCGGAGAAGGCCGCCAGGAGTCGGTCGACATCGTCGTTAGTCGTGGCCGGGCACACGAGGGCCATGTTGTGGAACGGCGTCAGCAAGACGCCCCGGTTGATCAGGTAGAGGTGGACGTACTCGTCAAGATCCTCGTCGGCGGCGGCGGCCGACTCGGCTCCCGTCCGCGGCGGCCGCCGGCAGAACCGGTACTCGGCCCTGGCGCCCAGCCTCGTGATCGTCCACGGCAGCGCCGTCGAGGCAAGGATGGCGCGAGCGCCCTTCTCGTACCGCTCCGCCAGGGTGATCATGCGGGCGAAGGCCTCCGGTGTCAGCACGTCTTCGAGCGTCGCCCGCACGGCGGCGGTCGAGAGGGCGTTGCCCGCCAGGGTGCCGCCGACACCGCCGACGTCGACCAGGTCGGCGTCGGGGGAACCGAGCAGCCTGCGGGCGACGTCTTCCGACAACCCGTAGGCACCCGCCGGGATGCCGCCTGCAATCGCCTTGCCCACGGTCACGACGTCAGGCGCCAGCTGCCAGGCTTGCGTGCACCCGCCCGGCCCGGCGGAGAGGGTGTGGGTCTCGTCGATGATCAGCAGGGAGCCCGCTCCGCTGGCCAGCTGGCGCAGGGTGTCATGAAAGCCGGCGTCCGGGAGCACGATGCCGATGTTGGTGAGCGCCGGCTCTGTCAGGACGGCGGCGACGTCGCCGGCGGCGAGCGCCTGCTCGACGCCCTCGAGATCGTTGAATTCGACCACCCGCGTCGTGAGGGAGGGGTCGACGGGCGGGCCGACGTTGCCCGCCGAGGCCCGCACACGCCCAGCCTCGAGCGTGGCGATCGTCTCGTCGACGCTTCCGTGGTAGCAGTGGTTGAAGACGAGGATCTTCGGGCGGCGGGTGAGGTGGCGGGCGATGCGGATCGCCCACCGGTTCGCGTCGGTCGCCGAGAGCGTGAAGCTCCAAGCCGGAAGGCCGAAGCGCCAGGCGAGGAGAGCCCCGGCGGCGGCCGCGTCCTCCGAGGGCAGCATCGTCGTCAGCCCGCCCTGCTCTTCGACCCGCCGGCGGATGGCGGCAAGCGTCGCCGGCGGCGAGTGGCCGGCCATGGCACCGGTGTCCCCGAGGCAGAAGTCGGCGTAGTCGCGGCCGTCGATGTCGGTGACCGTCGCTCCCCTTGCGCCCGCCAACACGAGAGGAAAGCCTCCGTGCCACTTCGCCATCCAGGTCATCGGCACCCCGGCGAGAAGGTTCGTCTCGCGCTCGCTTGCTTGCAGCGAGCGCGGGTGCAGCTTGCGGTAGGAGGTTCGCTCCCGCTCGAGCAGATCTGCGAGGTGGGCACGGTCGACCATGGCGACCATCTTGCCGCCCTGCCGGCAACCGGCGCATTGGCGCCGCCGCCGGAGCATGGAAGACTGAGCCTACGTTCGAACGCTTCACTGATCGCTCACGGCGGGTCCTCGTGCTGGCACAGGAGGAAGCGCGCCTCCTCGGACATTCCTACATCGGAACCGAGCACCTCCTCCTCGGTCTCGTCCACGAGGAGGACGGGCTTGCCTCCAAGGCGCTCCGGTCCCTCGACATCTCCCTCGCGGCCGTCCGGGCCGAGGTCGAAAAAGTCGTCGGCCCGGCCGGATCCCCCGCCGCAGGGTCGCCACCCTTCACGCCGCGGGCGAAGAAGGTGCTCGAGCTATCGCTGCGAGAGGCGCTGCAACTCGGGCACAACTACATCGGCACCGAGCACATCCTCCTCGGCCTTGTTCGCGAAGGCGAGGGCATCGCCGCCAAGGTGCTCGTCTCGCTGGGGGCCGATCTCGCCGGCGTCCGCCAGGAGGTCATCAAGTTGCTCAGCGGGTATCAGGGGCCGGGTGCTCCTGCGGCTCGCCCGGCCGGCGAGCGCGACGACCTCTCCGATCTCACCATGGAGGAAGGCACCTTCGCTCCCGAGCCGATCGGTGACCACTGGACGGCCCGGGTCGTGCGGGCGGGGAGGAACCCGGCCGTCTTCGACGAGGCCTACGGGGCGCTGGCCGAGCTCGTCGCACCCTTCGGCATCAACCTCGAGGAGGCGGCCGCCGAGCGCATCATGGTCATCTCGGTGCTCACGAGCGGTGGACCCGGTCTGCTGCTGACGTTTCGCCACCGCACCGAGGGCTGAGCGCCTGCTCCATGGTCACTTCGGCGTCAGCTCGTCGACGGCATCCTCGACCGAGCCGCAGAGGCCGTCCGGGCCGAAGATCGCCAGCAGCCCGCCGCGCTTGAGGTCGTGGTGGACGAGGTGGGAGGACCGGGCGATCACGGTCCTCACCCCGCCGTCCTTCAGCTCGGCGACGAGGGCACCGAGCGCCTGTGCTCCCGTGAAGTCGATGTCCGACATGGCGTTGGCGTCCAGCACGAGACCGTGAATCGGCCCAGCCGCCTCCTTGATGGCAGCCGGGACGGCAAGCCGCACGTAGTCGGCGTTGCCGTACCAGAGGGCTCCGTAGATGAGGTAGACGAGCACACCCGCCACTTGCTCGGTTGGCCGGCCGATGTCGGTTGGGATCCAATGATCGGTGCCGACCTCCCGACCGAGGACGGCATGGGCCGGCCGAGCCGCCCGCCGAGTGCGATCGGCCAGCGAGAGCACCATGGCGACCACGACGCCCTGCTCGATACCGACGAAGGCAACCATCAAGCCGGTGAGGAGAGCCACGCCGAACTCCCAGCGAGAAAAGGCAAGGATCTGCTTCAGAGCCTTCAGGCGGAAGAGCCGCGTCGCGACGAAAAGGAGGATGGCGCCGAGGGTCGCCTTCGGCAGATCCTTCAAGAGCCCGGTTGCCAGCAGGACGACCCCGAGGACGACAGCGGCCGCCAAGATGCTCGCCATCTGTGAGCGGCCCCCCGAAGCGGTCACGACGGCGGTGCGAGGAGGGCTGGAGTTGAGGGGGAAAGCGCCGCTCACCCCTGCCACGACGTTGCCGGCGCCGATCCCGACGAGATCGACGTTGAAGTCCTGCGTGGCAGGTGCGCCGGCACTCGAGCTGCGGACCGTGGCGGCCGTCTGCGCCACCACGATGAAAGCGATCGTCAGTGCGGGTACGAGCAGGTGGCGGGCCTGCAAGAAGGAGGCGGAGGGGAGGGCGAAGGACGGCAGCCCACCATGGATCGAGCCAACGACCTGCACGCCATGGGTGACGAGCCCGGCGCCCGCGACGACGAGGATGGAGGCCACGAGCCCGATGAGGGCTCCCGGGATGCGGTGGTCGACCAGCTCGGCCACCACGATCACGGCCAGGACGACGACGGCGATGGCGACCGACCAGCCGTTCGTGTGCCCGAGCTGGTCGACCACCTTGGTGACGCGACCGATCGTGGTCGTGCCGCCCCCGGCCAAGCCGAGGATCGCCGGCAGCTCGCGGACGACGATCTCGACAGCGATGCCCGCCAGCACACCGGTGATCACCGGTGTCGAGAAGAGCTCGGATATCCAGCCGAGGCGCAGCAGGCCGACGGCGAGGACGAGCACCCCGACCATGAGCGCCAAGAAGGAGACGAGGTGCGTGTACTGGGACGTTCCCACGACGGCGACGCCGGCGACGCCGGCGGCGATGATCGGGGCGATGGTGGAGTCGGCACCGACGGAGATCTGTCGGCCACGGCCGAGCAGGGCGAAGACGAGTGACCCGGCGACGAAGGCGTAGAGGCCTGCCACCGTAGGCATGCCCGCCAGTCGCGCCGTCGCCATCTGCTCGGGCACCGCGATGGCGACGAGCGTCAGGCCTGCGAGCACGTCAGGCCCGAGCCAGGAAACCTGGTAGCCCCGCAGTGTCGGCAGGATCGGCCATGACTTCACGGCGGAATCCTTAGCACCCGAGCGGGCGGTGTGCTGCGCCCGAGTCGGGGATCGGTCTGCCAACTACGATTCCAAAGCGTGAAGGGTTTCCTGGCCGTCGTGGTGGCGGTCATCGTCACCATCGCGATCGGTGTGTCCGTGATCGCCCTCGTCGGTCCCCACCCCGCCTTGTCCGGCAGCATCGGACCGATCGGAACCGACTCTGCCGCCGGCAAGGTCACGGTCGGAATCCCCCTCACCATCACCTGGAATCGCGCCGGGCGGGTCGACGTCGTCGGCCTAGAGCCCGTGGCCGTCGCCGGCTATCCCCTCCCGCGCGTCCTCGGCGTCAGCAAGCAGACGAGCACGCCCTACGGGTCGATCGTCGGCACGGCCGTCTCCGGCAAGGCAGCCCAGGCGGACGACTTCATCGTCTGGCTCACGAACTCGACGGGCGCGGGCACGACGGACGCCTCGGCGACGTTCCTGCTGGCGTACCGCTACGCAGGCGACCTCTTCAACCTGACGGCCGGTGGGGGCTCCGCCCTCTGCTTCGGCTCGCGCGTTGCCTGCCAGAGCCGCGTGCTCGCCGCCACGAGCGCCATCGCCACCCTGCAGAGGGCCATCAGCGCGGGTGGACAGTCGTGAGGGTGCTGCGAGTCGTCGTCGGCGGCCTCCTGTGCCTGACCGGTGTCGTCTGGATCGGCCAGGGCGTCGGGCTCGTGCACGGCTCGTTCATGACGGGCGCAACGCAGTGGGCCCTGCTGGGCGGCGCCGCCCTCATCGTCGGCCTCGGCCTCCTCTCGCTCGGGCGGCACTCCCGGAGGAATGCCGAGGACGGCGCCTGACCCCTCCCGAGGCGGCTCCCCCACCCGGGCGACCAGGGCCGGTACATTCGTCGGCGGTGAGCAACGGGTCGTCGTCCGCCGACGGCCCGATGGAGGCACCCGCCGGCGTCCACGACGAGATCGCCGAGGATGCGCAGGCGCGGGCGGCGGCTCGACGCAGGCTGTTGCTCGGCCTCACGGCCGCGGCGTTGTTCGTGCTGCTCGCCTGCCTTGCCTACTGGCCGGTTGCCCCTCTCAACGCCAGCCACATCGTCGGCTGTCCGTGCTCCGACGAGGCGCAGGAGGTCTGGTACCTCAACTGGACGGCGTTCGCCGTCCTGCACGGCCACAACCCCTTCTTCACGGCCTACCTGGCGGCACCCGCCGGCGCCAACCTCGGCCTCGATACCGCCATGCCCTTGCTGGGCTTTCTCGGCCTGCCCGTGACGGCCACCGCCGGCGCCGTGGCGACCTACAACATCCTGTTGCGGTTGGCGTTGGCGGCCTCGGGTTTCTCGATGTACCTCCTCCTCCGGCGCTACACCAGCTGGTGGCCGGCGGCCTTCCTCGGAGGGGTCCTGTACGGGTTCTCCGCCTACATGATCGGGCAGGGCCGCGGCCACCTCTTCCTGACCTTTGTGCCGATCCCGCCGCTCATGGTCGCCCTCCTCGACGACTGGCTTGTGCGACGGCGGCGCCCGGGAGCACCCTCAGGCGCCCTCCTCGGCGCCGCCGCCGGCTTGCAGTACCTCATCTCCCCCGAAGTCCTCGCCATGACGGTCATCAGCCTCGGCGTCGGACTGCTCGCCCTCTGCCTCCGCTACCGAGCAATGGTGAGGGAGCGCCTGTCCACCTTCTTGTCGGGTGCGGTCGCCGCCGCCGGCGTCTTCGCCCTGCTTGCCGGCTACCCGATCTGGATGCTGCTCGCCGGGCCGCGCCACGTCACCGGTCCGGCCCACAGCGTCCATCTGCTCTCGGTCTACCGCAACACCGTGTTCGGGGTGATCTTGCCGACGTCGAATCAGGTGATCAACCCGCCGGTGTCCGCCCGCTTCACGAACCCGTACCTTCTCCACGACCCGGCCGAGAACGGTGTCTACCTGGGCTTTCCACTCGTCGTGTTGCTCGCTGGCCTTGTCGTGCGGTGCCGTCGCATAGGGATCGCCATGGCTGCGGCCATCGCCGGCGCCGTCTCGCTCGTGCTCTCGTTCGGCTCGCGCCTCGAGCTGGCCCGCCACGCCTCTCCGCTCCGTCTGCCCTTTGCCGTCCTCACGCACCTGCCGCTGCTGAAGTCCATCGAGCCGGCGCGCTTCTCGCTGTTCGTCCAACTGGCCGCCGCCGTCATCCTTGGCGTCGGGCTCGATCGCCTGCGCACTGAAGGCCTCCGCGTGCCGGCGGCCGGGACGCCGCCCGACGGCCCGTCGGCGCCTCCTCTTTCGCAGGGGCCGCGCCCGAGCCGTGCGCGACCGACCAGCCGCCATGCCCCCCGGCTCGTGCTCGCCCTTGCCGCCGTCGCGCTCGTGCCGCTCGTCCCACGCCTGCCGTACCACTCCGTCAGCACGCAGATACCGGCGTTCTTCGGCTCCCCGGCGGCGAGCGTCATTCCAGCCGGTGCCGTCACCGTCACCTTCCCCTGGAACGTCCGTCCCGACGACGATGGCATGCTCTGGCAGGTTGCCTCCGGGATGCGGTTCAAGCTCGTGAGCGGCGACGTCTTCGTGCCCGGCCCGCACGGGACGTCCTCGGCCTTCATCCCGCCTCCCGGCCCGAGAGCCGTCCGCCAGCTCCTGCTGGAGGACTCGAGCCGCTACAAGGGACCGGATCCGCCTGACGACGCCGCCACCCGAGCGGCCATGGCCGAGCTGCTCGACACCCGCTCGATCGGCGTCGTGCTCGTGCTCCGAACCAGCCCTGGAGCCGCTTCCGTCGTCGAGGTCACCACACAGGTCCTCGGGAGAGGGCCGCTCACGTTCGGAACGATCGACGTCTGGGTGCTCCGGCGGCCAGCGGGCTGATCCGACGACGCCGGCGCGGCGCCGCGGGCGACAAGGTCACGTGAGGGGCGCAAAGAGCCGGCGCCCGCGAGCGGCCAGCACGCGACCGAACTCGAGACCCGGGAAGTGGGCACCGGTCACGGCCGTGCCGGTGCCCTCGAGCTCCCGCCAGAGGACCTCGCGCGTGCGGGCGGCCATGGCCGGGTCCACGTCCGAGAGAGCGGAGAAGTCCGGCTCCTCCAGCTGCAACGGGCACTCGACGGCGTCGCCGAGGATGACGGCGCGAGCCTCCCCGGAGGACACCACGAGGCCGTAGTGCCCGAGCGTGTGCCCCGGCGTGTGGCGCGCCGTCAGGCCGGGAGCGATGGCTTGCATGTCTCCGTCGAGCGGATCGAGGCGGCCGGCGTCCGCCAGCACCTCCATGATCTGGCGCCCGCGGCTGTCCTCCTCGGCGCCGGCGACGAATTGCTGCCAGTCGGCCGCCCCGTAGCGCACGACGGCGTTCGGGAAGTAGGGAACCTCGTCGACGGTGAGCCAGCCGATGTGATCGATGTGGAGGTGGCTGCAGACGACGATGTCGATGTCCGCAGGCGCCACCCCAGCGGCGCGGAGGGCCGCCGGCAAGTGACCGCCCGCCGCCCATCCGACGTCGACGTCTCCGAGGCCCGCATCGACGAGGACGGTGCGCCCTCCGCTTTGCAGGAGAAAGCACCCGATCGGGATGTGCACGCGGCCATCAGGGGCGAGCAACTCCTGATGTGCCCGGAAATCGAGCCCGACGTAGAAGTCCTGTGGCATTTTGCACGTCCCGTCGCTGAGCGGGATCAGGTCGATGTCGCCCACGCGCATAGGCGAACCCTAATGATCCCGCCGTTTGGCAGTGGTCCCGCCAGGGAGCAGGCGGTGGGATCCGTCTGCGAAGATGGGTTGCGGTGAGGCCGCACCGGGAAGAGTCCTCTTTGAAATGAAGCTCTTGCGTCGCGTTCTCGGCGCCGTCGACCGGTGGCAGCGGCGCACCCCCGTCGTCGCTCCCGCGTTCGCCGTGCAGAAGAAGTTCAACGACGACCGGCTCGGTCAGTTCGTCGTCGCCCTCGGCTGGTACGGCTTCGTGTCCATCTATCCGCTCCTACTCGTCGTCACGACCGTCCTCGGCTTCATCGGAGCGGCATCCCTCGGCGGCACGATCGTCTCGACCCTGCACGAGTTCCCCGTCGTCGGGTCGAACTTCAACCCGGCGCAGCCGTCTCACGACCTGCATGGGAGCACGATCGGCCTCGTGATCGGGCTCCTAGGTCTCCTCTACGGGACGCGAGGCGTGATGTTGTCGGCCCAGCGGGCCATGGCGCAGCCCTGGAACCTGCACCGAGGGGATCGCCCCGGCTGGCTGCCCAGGTTGACCCGCAGCCTGCTCGGCCTCTTGATCATCGGCGGCTCGTTCGTCGTCAACGCCGCCGTAGCCGCCATCGCCACCGGTCACGGCCAGTCATGGCTGCTTCGGATCCTCGTGATCGCCGGCATGCTCGCGTTGAACTCGGCGCTCTTTTTCGCGAGCTTCCGGACGCTCACGCCGAGCGCCGTGGCGACACGGCTGCTCCTACCTGGGGCGGTCCTTGGAGCGATCGGGTTCACCTTGTTGATCACGGTCGGCTCCGGTCTGATCCAGCACCAGGTGCGCCACAGCTCAGCCACCTACGGTCAATTCGGAGTCGTGATCGGACTCGTCGGCTTTCTCTTCCTGCTCGCCAAGATCAGCCTGTACGGCGCCGAGCTCAACTCGGTGCTCGCACGCCACCTGTGGCCGCGCAGCCTCGTCAGCGGCAACCCCACGACGGCCGACAGCCAAGTACTCAGGTACCTCTCCGACGAGGTGCCGCAGCCGGCTGCGGCGCCAACTCATCTTGCGAGCGGCAAGCCGACATAACCGCAGGGTTTTCGGGTCGATGCGCGAGAATGTCTCATGCTCACACGCCTCGATGAGGCCCGCAGTCCCTCGAGCATCCAGAGCGCCCCGAGCGTCCGCGCCGAGGCTGCCCGCCGGGAAGGACGCCCCAGTTCGAAACGAACGCTGCGGCGGTCCGTCGAGCTCTTCAAAGCCTTCCGGTTGGAGCAGACCGATCCGGACAGCTTCTACGACCTCATGGCCGCTGACACAACGAAGCTCCTCGGCGAGCATCTCCGTCTCGACGGCGCATGTGTGTTGGACGTCGGTGGAGGGGCGGGCTACTTCACGAAGGCCTTCCGGGCGGCGGGCGCCTCCTGCTTCGTGGCCGAACCGAGCATCGCCGAGCTGTCCTGGCGGGGGGCGCGGCCGAGCGGCGCGGTCATCGGCGACGGGTATGAGTTGCCGTTTCAGGACGCCTGCGCCGACCTTGTCGTGTCCTCGAACGTGCTCGAGCACGTTCCGCGTCCCTTGGAGATGATCGACGAGCTGACGCGGGTTGCCCGCCCGGGTGGGCACGTCTGGATCTCGTTCACGAACTGGTACGGGCCTTGGGGTGGCCACGAGACCTCCCCCTGGCACTATCTCGGCGGGGAGCGCGCCGCCCGCCACTTCGAGAGCCGCACCGGGCGGGCCCCGAAGAACGTCTTCGGCACAAGCCTGTTCGCCGTGCACGTCGGGCCGACCCTGCGCTACGTCCGACAGCACCCGCAGCTCGACGTGATCGAGGCCGGGCCGCGCTATCACCCCTGGTTCGCCCGCGGCGTCGTGCACGTGCCCGGCGTCCGCGAGGTCGTCACGTGGAACCTCGAGCTGCTGCTGCAGCGGAGGCCGGACCGCTTCGCGCGGCGATGGCGCGAGAGGACGCAGGTGGCGCCTCGGCGACATGAGGGCCAGCAGCTGCTGAGAGACGCGGGCTGAGGGCGCCAGGTCGGGCTCAGGCCGGCTTTCTCGCAGAGGCCAGCAGGATCGACGCCAAGCTGGGAACCCGGCACATCAGCCGGTCAAGCGGTCTGAAGGGGCGGGGAACGTCGTGATATGGGGCGCCGCTGATGTCGACATCGACAAAGCCGCTTGCTTCGAGCAGGCCCGCCAGCGCCCTCCGCGTGAAGATGCGCAGGTGGCCGACGACCTCGCTGCCGGGGCGACCGTAGATCCCATGCAGGCTCACTTCGGTGAAGAGCGGCTGCACGCCGACGGCCAGCAGCACCCGGTTGTACCAAGCCGCCAGGTTGGGGGTCGAGAGCAGGAGCGTCCCATCACGGGCGAGTACCCGCCAGGCCTCGGCCAGGGCGGCATCGGTGTCAACGAGGTGTTCGATGAGCTCGCTCATGATGACGACGTCGACGCTGGCCGGGGCGAGCGGCAACCCAGGCGACTCGGCGGAGGCTCGCGCAACGGGGACCCCGCGGGCGGCGGCTCGACGTAAGGCCGTCACGGACCAGTCGAAGCCGACGAGCTTGATGCCTCCTGGCGAGCTCCGTTCGCAGGTGGCGATCGCCAACGAGGTGGCCATGCCGTCCCCGCAACCGATGTCGATGCCCCGCAGCGGCCGATCAGCCGCCGCCACGAAACGAGCCAGCATGGCCGCTTGCAGCTGTGCTCGCTCCAACCCCGAGCTCAGCGGAGTGCCCGGATCTTCGTAGAGCTGCCGCAGGCGCTGGTCCGTCATGGCCGCCAGTCAATCGGCGGACGTACGGTGACGTCGTGGCGAAGGCTGCCGAGCAGCCGCCGCCGGAGGGGTCGCAACCCCATCCCGCTATGTCACCTGGATCAGAAACTCCGGGTGATGATGGCCGCCATGATCGGCGTCCCGATGCCCGTCGCCAGGTCGTATCCAGGGGTGGTCGGGAACAGACCGTTGTTGTTGGTGGTCTGGCCGATCCCCGTGATGTCGTGGAAGTACTGGTGGGGGGCGATGTTGTAGAGCAGGTAGAGCAGCGGGTTGACGTTGCCGCTGCGGCGACCCTGGAAGCTGTCCCGGTCGGCGATGATGGCCGACCACAACGGCGAGGAGAGGCTCGTGCCGCCGATGCCGAACCACCCGGCCACCGGCTCGGAGGCGCTGAAGCCACAGGCGCTGAACGGCGTGCCGGCATTGGCGGTGCAGTACTCGGCGTACGGCGTGTACTCGTCGGCGTTGGCCGAGATGTCGGGAACCTCCCGGCAGGGCGTGCCCGTTCTCGCCAAGGCGCACTGGGTCGTGCCGTTGCCGTGGGTCGTGTAGGGGTTGTTGATGCCCGGGCCGACCTGGTAGAAGGGGCGGCCCCAGTACTGACTGCTGCCGCCGCCGCCCGCGCCGGTCTCGTCGCACCAGAACAACCCGCCCAGGTCATCATTGGCGGCGCTGGGGGCGCCGTTGTTGCAGAGGTTGTCGACGTTCCAGACCGTCTCGGCACCGTTCGGGTACGACGGGTGCGGGTTCGTCCCCGGGTTGACCGGCAGCGATGTCCCGCCCACGCTCGTGACCCACGGCTGCGCCGGAGGGTCGAGGACGTTTACGATCGTCGTGCCGTCGCTCCGGAGGCACTCGAAGGCACCCGTGTCGCCCTCGGCGCCGAACATGCTCTGTCCCTGCAGAGCCATCTGCTCGAAGACCTCGTTCTCCGCCTCGACATAGCCGGCGGTGACGTCGTTCTCACACACGGACCAGCTGGAGCTGACGACGTCGGCGCGGTCCTGGTTGGCGATGGCGGTGTACTCGTCCAGCTCGGTCTGTCCCGTGTAGTCGTTCGGGGCGTTGTAGACGAGGATGTGACTGTTGTCCGGCGAGAGCGCCAGCTGCGTCTCGATGTCGGCATCGACCTCGATGTCGCCGGCGTAGCCGTTGTAGTCGGGCGGGCAGGTGTCTCCCATCGGACACACCGGGTCCAGCGGGCCGCCGTCGACCGTGATGTCGACGAGCCGCGGGTTGTAGCCGGGCCCGTAGAAGTTGTGCGCCCAGGTGTCGATGTCGGAGTGCTGGTAGGCCGAGAGCTCGAAGACGCCGAGGTTGACACCTGCGCCCTCGCCACGCGGCCCCACGTTCGGGGCGTCATAGATCGAGTTCGTCTGCGACGGCGTCAGCCCGCTGCACCCGGGTCCGCCCCCGTAGCCGTACGGGAAGCCGTCTTTGCCGGCGCTGTTGACGTAGGTGAACAGCTCCGCCGCTGTGACATACGGGGTCTCACAGCTCGGTGTGGAGTGTGAGTGGCTCGTGGAGCGCTTCGTCGCCGCGGTGGCGTGGGAGGGGGCACGTTGGATCATGGAGTGCATCCGCACGGTGTTCGTGAGGCCAACGACGCCGAGGACACCAGCGGCGAAGCTGGACGGCAGGCGAACGGCGGAGGCGTTGGAGTAGTAGCTCTTGCCCTGCGGGTCGCGGTACATGCGCAGGCTCGTCCTGAACGCCGTTGCGACCCTGGCGCTCGAGCCGGTGGCACGCACGAGGAAGGGGGACGACGATGCCCGCACGACGAGGCCGCCCGCTGTCAGGTACCTCACGACGGCGGAGGTCTCCGACAGGCTGGGAGCAAAGCGCGCGTCGAACTGTCCTGCCTTCAGCCAGTGCTCATAGCTCGAGCTGTGGGTGTTGTAGAGGCTCCGCAGCAGGCCTTGCAGCTGCGTGGCGTGGCTAGGAGCGAGGACGACCTCGACGGTCATCGAGGCGCTGTGGAAGGCGCCCGTGCTGACGTCGGTCGAGGGCGCCAGGCTGCCGGGGATCGCTGAGAAGCGTGCGCCGCTGCTATGGACAGACGAGGCGCCCGCTGGCACCGCCAAACTGGCCGCCCCTAGCACCGTCACCGCGACAACCGCTGCCCGTACCGAAAAGTGCCGCATCGCCACATCCCCCTCGCTCTCGTGACGCTCCCGGCCCACGTCCTCAACTCTGTTACTGAGTGCGTGCAGGTCGGACCGTCAAGGACACCTACGGCCATGCTTAACGCTGGCACTTCGGCTTGTCAAATGGTTTTGGCAGCCGCCTGGGACGGGTGGACGGGGCGCTTCCAGCAGAGGACCGACACCGGCTTTGTCCCAGCTGTGGCCCGGCCGGCGCTCTCGGAAAGGGCGCCAAGGTTTCCAGTCGCTCAAGCCCGCGGCCCCGGGCTCGATCCTATGAATGCTCCGCCCGAGAGACCCCTGTGGACCGTCGGCGCCGGCGTCGGCGGGCCGGTGCCGTTCGGGCGCCATCCCGCAGGCGGCCCGAGGACCCGTCATCGCAGCGTCCGCCCAGCTCAGGTGTGCATCGTGTTGCGATTGTGACTCAAGTCGATGACGCCACAGGCCGATAGATGGTGGACCGAAAAGTTCCGAGGGAGACGCGTGTCACGGCTTGCGACAGCGGAGGTGGTCGAGTCGACCCACCACGAGCCCGCAAAAGCGCGCGTCCGGACCCCGGAAGGTGGGCGCACGAGCGAGAGAACCATGCCGGCGAACGCCTGGCGCTGGTTCCTTGCCTGGGAAGCCGTCGTAGCCCTCATCTACTTCCCCTTCGGCGAGCCCTCCGGCAAGCCGCTCATCATCGGGGTGATCCCGTGGATGGAGTGGCCCGGACAGGTGCCCGCCTGGGCGGTGCTCGGGCTCTCGGCCGTCGCCGCCATCGCTTACGGCGCCTATCGATTTCGCCCGGACGCCCGCATCGCCTGGTGGTTTCTCGGCGGCGGCGTCTTGCTGTTCATCACCGGCGACACCACCTACAAGGTCTGGCACCAGCTCATCGGGGGAGTGGTCCCCTTCCCGTCGTTCATCGACGCCATCTACATCACCATGTACCCGGTGTTGGCAGTTGGCCTGCTGCTTCTCGCCCGCTCGCGCGTCCCAGGAGGAGACCGCGCCAGCCTGCTCGACTCGGTCACGATCACTCTCGGGGTGGGGCTGCTGTCCTGGGTCTTCCTGATCGGCCCGAACGTGCGCGCCCCCGGGGGTCTCCTCGCTCGCCTGACCGCAGCCGGCTACCCCCTCGGTGACATCCTCGTGCTGGCCATGCTGGCGCACCTGTGGAACGCCGGTGGCCTCAAGAACACCGCTGGCCGCCTCCTCGCCATCGGGACGGTGGGAACCCTCGTCTCCGACTCCTTCTACGGCCTCATCAACCTCCATCCGATGTGGAACTGGTTCGACGGCAACCCCGTCGACGTCGGTTGGATCGTCTTCTACAGCTGCTGGGGAGCCGCTGCCCTGCACCCCTCGATGCGGGAGTTGTCGGCCCCGAGGGCCGCCTCGCCCCTACGGACGAGCCGGGCCCGGCTGGCTTTGCTCGCCACCGTATCCCTCATCGCCCCCGCCGTCCTCCTCGTCGAGGCGGGGCTCGGCAACCTCAAAGACGCCGACGTCATCGGCGTTGTGGCAGGCGTCATGTTCCTGCTCGTGCTCTTGCGCATGTCCGGCCTCGTGCAAGCCCATCAACATGCCGTCTCGAGAGAGCAGGTGCTGCGGCGGGCCTCCGCCGAGCTCGTGGCTGCTCCCGGCAGGGAGGCCATGTACGAGGCGACCGTGACGGCCGTGAGCGAGCTCGCCTGCGACTACGCCGACCTCCTGGACGTCAGCTTCGCCGTCGCCGGCGTGACGGGAGCGCTCGAGGTGGTGGCGCGCTCGCGCCTCGGCCCGCCGGATGCCGCCGTCAACCTGGACGCCCTCTCAGACGATGTTCGCGCGAGCTTGCAAGCCGGCGAGGTGACCTGCTGTCCAGCCCCGGCGCGGGCGTTCTCGACGCCGGCCGATTTCGCCCCCGCCGACCAGCTGTTTCTCTGCCCGATCGTGACGTCCACCCAGCTCAAGGCTCTGATCGCCATCCGCAGCGCCAGCAAGCTGCCGGCGGAGCTGACCAACACGCTCGAAACCCTCGCAGCCCAGGTGGAGCTGGCGCTCGACCGGGAGACGCTCACGGAGACCTTCCATGCACGCCGCAGCGAGGCGCGCTTCCAGACGCTCGTGCAGAACGCCTCCGACGTCATCCTCATCGCCCGCCCCGATACGACCATCACCTACCAGACCCCTTCGGCCAAGCGGACCCTCGGCTACGCCCCCGGCTCGCTCGACGGCGTCCGCTTCACGACCCTCATCCATCCCGACGACGTCGAGGCGGCACTGGCGGCCTACACCGGTGTGGCGTTCCGGCCCGGGGCGTCCGTCACGGCCCACTGGCGGGTGCAGCACCGCGACGGCTCCTGGCGCCACGTCGAGGTCGTGGCGAACAACCTCCTCTCTGACCCCACGGTGGAGGGGATCGTCCTCACGATGCGCGACGTCAGTGAGCGCACCGGGCTGGAGGAGGAGCTGAAGCACCAGGCGTTCCATGACGCCCTCAGCGGGCTCGCCAACCGCGCGCTCTTCCGCGACCGCCTCGAGCACGCCCTCGAGCGGGCGGCCCGCTCGAAGACGTCGCTGGCGGTGCTCTTCTTGGACCTCGACGACTTCAAGGTCGTGAACGACAGCCTCGGGCACGCAGCCGGCGACGAGCTCCTCGTGGCCGTGGCCGGACGGCTCGCCGACTCGCTCCGGGCCGGTGACACCGCCGCCCGTCTCGGCGGGGACGAGTTCGCCATCCTCCTCGAGGAGACCGAAGGACCCAGCGATGCCTGCCTGTTGGCCGAGCGCGTCATCGCCGACCTGAAGGCGCCGCTCACCATCGAGGACCGCGAGGTGCAGGTGCACGGCAGCATCGGAATCGCCCTCAGCACTGCCGGCTTCGAGGACCCGTCGGAGCTGCTGCAGGCGGCCGACGTGGCCATGTACGCCGCCAAAGCCCGCGGCAAGGACTGTTACGAGGTCTACAAGCCGGCGCTGCAGGAAGCCATGGTCGAGCGGCTGGAGCGGACCGCTGAGCTGCAACGAGCGGTCGACGAGCGCCAGTTCGTTCTCCACTACCAGCCCATTGTCAACCTCGAAGGGGGCCAGACGATCGGCGTGGAGGCGCTCGTGCGCTGGAACCACCCGGAGCTCGGCCTGCTGCTTCCGAAAGACTTCATCCCCATCGCCGAGGAGACCGGACTCGTCATCCCGCTCGGGCGCTGGGTGCTGGAGCAGGCGTGCGCCCAGGCGGCCCAGTGGCAGAGAAACCACGCTCTCGCCAGGGGCCTGCGGGTGAGCGTGAACATCTCCGCCCGCCACTTCCAGCACAAGGGCCTTTTCGACGACGTCTCGAGAGCCGTGCGGGCGGCCGACCTCGATCCGTCCTGCCTGGTCCTCGAGATCACCGAGAGCGTGCTCGTGCAGGATTCCGAGTCCGTCATCGCCCAGATGCTGGAGCTGAAGATGCTGGGCGTGGCCTTCGCCATCGACGACTTCGGCACCGGCTACTCATCTCTCAGCTACCTGAAGCGATTCCCCATCGACATCTTGAAGGTCGACAAGTCCTTCGTCGACGACGTCGGCGATTCCATCGAGCAGGGCGCCCTCGCCGAAGCCATCGTGCAGCTGGGCAAGACCCTGCACCTCGAAACGGTGGCCGAAGGCGTCGAGCAGTCCGCCCAGGTCGAGGAGCTCCGCGCCCTCGGCTGCCAGTACGGGCAGGGCTTCTACTTTGCGAGACCGCTCAGGGTGGACCAGATCGACGAGCTGCTGCCGCAACTGGCCTCCCGCGACTTCTGGGCCGGCCCCGTGCTGCCGGAGGAGCAGGAAGCCGGATGACCACCACCTGGAGCCCGGTGCTGCCGCCGAACGGTGCTGCCGTCGAGCCGGTTTCCGAACGCGACCGCAAGGATGCCCGCTGGGCGGATCTCGAGCGGCTACGTGCCTCCCACCCGATGATGGACGCCGTCATCGACGAGGTGAAGGGACGCCGGATCCGCGTCGGTGACCAATGGCTCTGCGACTTCGCCTCCTGCAACTACCTCGGCTTCGACCTCCACCCGGAGATCATCGCCTCGGTCGGGCCGGAGTTGCAGCGCTGGGGAACCCACCCGAGCTGGTCGCGGCTCTTGGGCAGTCCCCGGCTGTACGTCGAGATCGAGGAGCGGCTGACCGAGCTCCTCGGCGCCCCCGACACTCTCGTGCTCCCGACGATCACCATCATCCACACCGCCGTCATCCCGGTGTTGGCCGGGCAGGGGGCCGTCCTCGTGGACGCCCAGGCGCACAAGACGATCTACGACGGCGCCAAGATCGCCCGCGGAGACGGCGCCCGCCTTCGCCGGGTGCATGCCAGCGACCCCGCCCACCTCGAGGAGATCCTCCGCTCGCTGCCGCCCGGCATGCCCCGCATGTTCTGCGTCGACGGGGTCAACAGCATGACGGGCAACGCCCCGGATCTGCCCGAGTACGCCCGCATCTGCCGCCACTACGACGCCCTGCTGTACGTCGACGACGCCCACGGCTTCGGCGTCATCGGAGAGTCGCCGACGCCCGACATGCCCTACGGGTATCGCGGCAACAGCATCGTGCGTTACTTCGGCGAGAGCTACGACAACATCGTCCTCGTCGCAGGCTTCTCCAAGTCGTACTCGTCCTTGGCAGCGTTCCTGGCACTGCCGACCGCTCTCAAGAACCACCTCAAGGTGGCCGCCCCGCCGTACCTGTACTCCGGACCTTCGCCGACCGCCTCCCTTGCGACGGTGTTGGCGGGCTTTCGCGTCAATGACGCCGAGGGCGACGACATCCGACGGTCCCTGTGGCACAAGACCACCCGAGTGCTGACGCACATCGGCGAGCTCGGCCTGCGCACCCTCAACACCTCCGGCTTCCCCGTCATCGAGCTGCCCCTCGGGCCGGAAGACGACATCGACAAGGTGGGTCAGTTTCTCTTCGAGCGGGGCATCTACGTGACCCTGGCCGCCTACCCACTCGTCCCGAAGGCTCAGGTCGGCTTCCGAATCCAAGTGACGGCGGCCAACGGCGACGACGAGATCGAGCAGCTGAACGAGGTGCTCGGAGAGGTCGCCGAGCGCTTCGAGATGCAGCGGACGCCGACCCCCGGCTGAGCCGGAGGCACCTCGTGCTGACTGCGCCCTTGCGGCGACGGGACTTCCGCCTGCTGTGGACGGGCATGGGCGTCTCCCTCCTCGGCGACGGCGTTTTCATCGTCGCCATCGCCTGGCAGGCCTACGCCATTGCCGACCGCCCGTCCGCCCTCGCCTATGTCGGCTTGGCCGTCTCCCTCCCCCAGGTCGCCATGCTGCTCGTGGGCGGCGCCGTCTCCGACCGGGTCGCTCGCCGGACCGTGCTCATGTGGGCCGACGTCGCCAGGGCGCTCGCCGTCGCCGGCCTGGCGGCGCTGGTAGCCGCTGACGTCGCCCGGCTCTGGGAGCTGTACGTCGTGGGCGGCATCATCGGCATAGCAACCGCCTTCGCCTCGCCGGCGCTCGATGCCCTCGTGCCCCAGCTCGTGCCCGAGCACGAGCTCACGCAGGCAAACGCCATTGAACAGTTCGTCCGCCCCGCTGCCATCCAGCTCGCCGGCCCGGCACTCGGAGGGGTGGCCGTCGCCGTCCTCCACCCGGCCGGTGCCTTCGCCTTCGACGCCGCCACTTTCGCCTTCTCCGCTGTCTGTGTGCGCCGCATGGCGCCGGTGGCGATCCCGCCTGGTGGCGGGCGGTCGAGCCTGCGGCACGAGGTGTGGGAAGGCCTGCGATATGTCCGCGGGCACGTCTGGCTCTGGGGCACGTTCCTCTCGGCCACGTTCACCTACCTGCTCTTCATCGGGCCGACGCAGGTGCTCTTGCCCTACATCGTGCGCAACTCGCTGCACGAAGGAGCCTCCACCTACGGTGCCGTCCTGGCTGCCGGTGGCGTCGGTGCCCTCATCGGGGCGGCTGCGACGGGGCGTCGGGGCCGGCCGAGGCGACCGATGACCTTCATCTACGGCTGGTGGACGCTCGCCACGCTGGCGGTCGCCGGCTACGGGCTGGCGAGGAGCGACTGGGGCTTGGCGGCGGCGGCCTTCGTCGTCAACGGTGCTGAAGCGGTCGGCGCCGTCGTCTGGGCGACGGTCAAGCAGCACCGAGTCGCCAACGAGATGCTCGGTCGCGTCTCCAGCATCGACTGGTGCATCTCCACCGCCCTCTTGCCCCTCAGCTACGCGCTCACGGCGCCGGTGGCCAACCTCCTCGGGGCGCGCACCACCCTCGTCGTGGCGGGCACGGCGGGCGCGGCCATCACGCTCGGCTTTCTTTTCCTCCCCGGCATGCGCTCTTCCGCTGAGCCGGCGCAGGCGCCTCGGGTACCTGCCCACCGCAAGACGAAGCCCGCCAAGGTGTAGCGCACGACTACGAGGACACCGTGACGCCACGTCCCGCGTATGGACCGTTGCCGGTGTTCAACGACCATCCAAGCTTCGCTACGCCAGCCTGCGCGCCTGCAGGCACGGGAATCTCCATGGCGAACCTCGCTGACTTGTGCCCGACGAGGCGGCCGAGAGGCCTGCAGTTGAGCTCATAGGACCGCTGTTCGTCTCGCTCTTGTCCACCGATCTCGACAAAGAGGGATTCGGTGTAACCGGGGCATGGCAGGAGCGACACGGGCATTGTCCCGGGGTTCGTCAGCACGATGACGTAGCGCATCACCAGGCCGGCTCGGACCTGAGCGGGAGTCTGAGCCGCGGCTTGCAGGAACGGGAGCGTTCCGGGCAACGCCGTGCCCGGCAACGGCGGCTCGACGCCGAGCTGACTCTCGAAGAGCGGGAGGCATGGAAGGCGATTCCTCACACGCACGGCACCGCTGCCGTCCGGCAGCTCGACGATCAGCCATCGATACGGCGCAGCCCGCAGCCCCTGCCCGGCCCCGCTCGTCGTCGGCGACCCGACACACATGTCGCTACCGGCGAGGAGCAGCCTGCCCGAACTGCCCGGACGCAGGTCCGTGGGGACGAGGTTCCCGAAGAAGGTCCCGTGACCTGCTTGGATGGCGACCTCTCCCCCGGCGGAGGTGACGCCGACAAGGACGGGATAGCCCTGGAGGC
>Ga0187883_10000136_pt1 | contig 50738 bp, 51 predicted proteins | sample June2016WEW_20_1_2_FD_132966 | JGI IMG/M metagenome (GOLD analysis project Ga0187883, IMG submission 132966) | Peatland microbial communities from SPRUCE experiment site at the Marcell Experimental Forest, Minnesota, USA - June2016WEW_20_10 | ecosystem: Environmental > Terrestrial > Soil >...
ACCGCGTAGACGACGGCGACCGACGTGGTGGACATCGCCACACCCGCGAGCCAGCTCGCACGGATATCCCAGTGCAGCACCCAGAAGGCGACCGCGGTACAGCCGAAAAAGGGCGCGACAAACCCGACCAGACCGATGAGACTCGCCTCCTTCCACTTGGTCCGGAACACGGTCGGATCCAGTTCCGCACCCGCGAGAAACGTCAGGACGATGGCGCCCGTGCCCGACAGAAAGCGGATCCAGGAGTCGTCCGTGTGCAGCAGCGCCGTACCAATGGTCGCGCCGATGATCAGTTGTGCGACCGTGCCAACCACGATCTCGGATAGTGCCGTGGCGACGCGCAGCCAGATCGACAACAGCGTTGCGACCAGCGCTAGACCCAACCACAGCGCTGCGAGCAGCCAGGTCTCAGTCATCGGACGCCACCGATTGGGGATCGGAGGAGTCGGGATTGATGACACCGAAGCGCGCCGGGATATGCGCGTAGAAAAGCCGAATCTTCTCTTGGTGAATCAGCGCCAACAGTCGTTGCGCCTCTTCGTCGGTGACCATGAACTCGACCTCCACCGTAACCGTGCCGGCGAGTTCGAAAAAGCGCGCCTCATGCAGCATGTGGTGCCGGCCGAATCCGGCCATGGCCTTGAACGCCGAGCCACCGCGGATGCCGAGTTTATTCGCCTGCTGCAGCAACCATTCCCAAACGAGGTGATGATGATGGCGATGTCCCTCGTGGACGTAAAATCGTAAGAATGAACCGTTCATGCTTGCGTCAACTTCTAGCCCATGCGACCGTTCCGATTCCCGCAAAAGTCATCAACACGGAACCCACCAGGTGCAGCGCAGCCGCGCCGCATGCGCCGAGTGGTTGCCGCAGTTGCAACAAGGTCACGATTTCAGACGAGAACGTCGAGAACGTCGTCAGACCGCCGCAAAACCCCGTGACGACGAATAATCGCCACTCAGGCGCGAACGCGCTGGAGGCCGCAAAGACTGCAACGGCCACTCCGATGATGTAGCCCCCGATCAGATTGGCGGCAAGCGTACCGGGGGGGATGCTCGGGAAGTAGCTGTTGAGCGTCAGGCCCAACCACCAGCGCAGCAAGGCGCCAAAGCCCGCACCAATAAAGATAGCAATGATTGATCTCAAACGGCACCTGTTCTCGTACGTTGGACAGGGCGCGCAGTCCTTACGCCAACCGTCCGGTTAATGCACAGGCATCATCAGCCGGTTTCGGCGGTTCGGGGAGGTATGCCATCTCCGCAGCCCTTATTCTTTCAGAGAAACATTCCGGATACAACCAGCGTGGGTCAGTGCGATACAGATGCCGATGTGACTGTAGAATACCGCTGCAAAAAAGTGATACCACATTGCTCGGCCGTAATGCCGACTTCAGGAGCCCATGATGGATAGTCGAATTAGAACCCTACACGCACGCGAAATTCTAGACTCTCGCGGCAATCCTACGATCGAGGTCGACGTTACGCTCGCCGGCGGCGCCCGGGGCCGGGCCGCCGTGCCATCAGGCGCTTCGACCGGCATTCATGAGGCGGTCGAATTGCGCGACCAGGATGCGCATCGCTATGGCGGTAAAGGCGTACGGCACGCGGTTGATCATGTCAATGGTGCTCTCGCTGCGGCTGCCCTGGACTTGAACGCACTCGATCAAAGCGCTGTCGATCATGCGCTATGCGCCGCCGACGGAACCGCAAATAAGGCCAAGCTCGGCGCCAACGCCATTTTGGGCGTAAGCCTCGCCGTCGCGCGCGCGGCGGCTGCGGCATCCGAGCTGCCATTGTTTCGTTATTTGGGAGGCAGCATTGCAAATCGATTGCCGGTGCCGATGTTCAATATCCTCAACGGCGGTGCACACGCCAATTGGCAGGGTACGGATTTTCAAGAGTTCATGATCGCCCCGGTCGGAGCCCCGAACTTCGCTGAAGCCTTGCGCTGGGGAGCGGAGATCTATCATCAACTCAAGAAGGTGCTCAAGGATGCCGGCCTCTCGACCGGCGTCGGTGACGAGGGTGGTTTTGCGCCGGTGCTGAAGCGCAACGAGGATGCGATCGATCTGATCCTGCGCGCGATCGAGGCCGCCGGCTATCGGCCCGGTGCCGACGTGGTTCTGGCACTCGACCCCGCATCGAGCGGTTTTTTTGAGAATGGGCTTTATCAATTGCGCACCGAGGGTCGCTCGGTTGGCGCACAAGAAATGGTGGCGCTCTATGCGGATTGGGTTCGCAAGTATCCGATCGCGGTGCTCGAAGACGGTCTTGCCGAAGACGACTGGGAGGGTTGGAAGATCCTCAATCGGGAACTCGGTGCCAAGATCGAACTCGTCGGCGACGATCTGTTCGTCACCAATGTCTCGCGTATCGCGCGCGGCATCGCGGAAAACGCCGCCAATGCGGTGCTGATCAAGCTCAATCAGATCGGTACCTTGACCGAAACCATCGCAGCGGTGCATTTGGCGTATAGCGCGGGCTGGGGTGCGATGGTATCTCACCGCAGTGGCGAGACCGTCGATTCCTTCATCGCGGATCTGACGGTGGCGCTGGCGACCGGTCATCTGAAGACCGGCGCGCCGTGCCGCGGCGAGCGCGTCGAGAAATATAATCAGCTCATGCGAATCGAGGAAATCCTCGGCAAGTCTGCGGTTTATGCGGGACACGGCGCCTTTGTACGGCGGCGCGCGCCGACCGAAACCGCGCGGCGAGCGTAACGACCATAGGGGCATCGAAGCGACGAGCATGGCGAAGACGGAACCGGTCGAGGGCGACCGCGCGTTTCGAGCACTCACGACAAGACTCGCCGCGAGCCTCTCTCGGGGCCAGCACGTGGTGTTATGGGGTCCGCGCGGCAGCGGCAAATCCACACTGTTGCGTGCCGTGCTGCCGGAACTTCGCACTGCCCGCTGTGCGCTCTGTACGTCTACGAGCAGCCTAGACGACATCACTCGCGCGCTCGAACGCGCCTATTCGGAAGTTGCCACGGCCGGACTGACCCGCCGCGCCGCGCGCTCGCGTCTGTGGTGGGCCGCAGACGCCGAGCCGGGCTGTTTGCTGCTTGACCACGTGGCGCATGTGCCGTCGGCCATGAAGGGATGGCTGCGCCGGCTGCGCGGCGGTGTCGTCGGGGTCACGCTGGCGGTCGACGTCGACTCGCCGCGGGAACGGCAGCGGCTGCGGGACATGAGGATCGGCTGTATGAGCCTGAGGATGCCGCCGACCTCATCGCGCACGCTGACGTTTCTTCTGAAACAGGCCTGGAGATTGGAGCCCGCATTCGCGTTGCCGGCTGCGGCTTGCCGCATCCTGGTGCGCGCCGCCCGCGGCCGCCCTGGTTGGATCGTATTATGCGCCGCACTCGGCGCGGAGCCCCGTTACTGGCATCAGCAACAACTGCGAGCGCACGTGCTCGCCCTGGATACTGAAATGCGCCTGCGCGCGGTAAACCCCGCGGATCCGACGGCGCAATGCAGGCACTAAACGGGAAGACCCCAGCACTCGCCGGGGTCTACAGCCTGCCTCGACCCGATGAGCCCCTGGCGCAGCGACCCGTTAATGACACACCCTACTTTTTGCTTGCCGCGGCGGCTAACTCATTGACCTTCATCAACGCCTTGTCCGTCGCCGCCTTGGCGCAATCCGCCTCGCTCGGTGTCGAATCCGGATACTGGCGACCGATCTCCTTGCATGCTGCGAGAGCAGCCTCGGTGACGCGCCTCTGAAGCTCCACGACACCGGCGTGGGAGACGAGATCCAAGCCCGCATAGCTCACGCCGTAGGACATAGAGATGTCTTTGATCGGAATGCCGCTCGCGGTACGACCCTGAAGCGTCACAGTCGTACTTCGGGTTCCTTGAACCGTGATTTCCTCGACGGTCTGAGCAAAAACCATGCCGCCAATCAATGCAGACACGGCCGCTCCGGCTATGGCTCCCATAATAATAGCTTTCATTCGAATACTCCTTCATAACCAACGTGAATTCCAGCAATTACGCTAAGCGCTCAGGATTCGTGAAACCATTAGGAATTTGCGTCGCAGCCGACGGAAAATACTTAAGGGTAGCCGCGGCACGGCCGCGGGACGGCGCCGCGGCGCAGTTCAGCGGCGTTTGCCCAGCAAGCGCAGGATCTCAACGTACAGCCAGACCAGCGTCACCATGAGGCCGAACGCGGAGTACCACTCCATGTATTTCGGATTTCGCTGGGCGACGCCGGTGGCAATGAAATCAAAGTCCATGACTAGATTGAGCGCCGCGAGACCGACGACGAAGAGGCTGAAGCCGATCCCCCAAGCGCCGCCTTCGTGGATGAACGCAACCGGATGACCGAGGAACATCAATACCAAATCGACGAGGTAAAGAATCGCGATTCCGCCGGTCGCTGCGACAACCCCCATCTTGAAATTCTCGGTGACCTTGATGATCTCAAAGCGGTAGGCGGCGAGCATGCACGCCAAAGTGCCCATGGTGAGCCCGACTGCCTGCAGCGTAATGCCGGGGTACTTCGCCTCGTAGACCGCGGAAATGCCGCCGATCGCGAAACCTTCGAGTAGGGCATAGAGCGGTGACGTGTACGGCGAGACCCGCTTGTTGAAAATCGTGACCAGCCCGACGGCAAACCCGCCGATGATGCCGGCCCATAGGTAGCCGCTAATGTCGCCGATCTGGTGCGAGGCAAAATAGAGGTTCCATACCCAGCCCGCACCGATCAGCAGGATCGCGAGCAGCATGGCTGCCTTGTTGATGGTACCCGGCAAGGTCATCGGTTCGGCCGATTCGCCCAAACCTTCGAATGTCTTGACGGACAACGCGGGATTCCCTGACTTCAACGCCATGGCAAGTCCTCCTGTTCGGGAGGCCAACGTTATCACGATGCGCCCGATTCCAAAATGCATTCATGCAGCGCGGCCGCCCGGCGCCGCTTTCTGGATGCGCGCCACTTCCTGTTCCAGACGGTCCAGAGTTTGGCTCCAGCCTCGCGGCGCGCCTGCGATCATCGGCGCCGCCGAGGATTCGATGAGCGTGTAGGTCTGTGTGACTTCGAGCCGCGTGCCGCCGGCCACATCGGCAAACGTGGCCACGGTATGAGCGCGGAACAGCGGTTTATCCTGATCGCCGACGACGTTCATGTCGATTACAAGCCGGCTGTGGGGAGTAATCTCCGCGAAACGGCCCTTAGTCCAGTGGTCGTGCCCCTCGGGCGAGCGCATGCAAATATCAAAAGCGCCGCCGATGAAAAAATCGACTGCTGCCTCGGGCACGCTGTATCCGCTTGGGCAGAACCAGCGCTTGACATGATCCGCCGAACTCCAGGCACGAAACACCAGCTCTCGTGCGGCCGGGTACACGCGCGACACGACCAGCGGGCCGGTTTGTGTTTTGAGTTTCGCCGTCGCCATGGCCTACTCCTTACTTATTGAGGGTTTTCAGGTACTCGCCGAGCCGGTCGAGGTGCCGTTCCCACTCGGTCCGGCGTTGGCCGATCCATTGCTCGGCGAGGTCCAGTGCATGAGACTCGATGCGGCAGGTGCGCACGCGCCCGCGCTTCTCGGATCGCACGAGACCGGAATCTTCGAGCACGGCCAGATGCTGCATCACGGCAGGAAGCGACATCGCCAGCGGTCGCGCCAACTCGCTGACCGAGGTCGGCCCGCGGGACAATTGGGCCAACATCGATCGCCGGGTCGGATCCGCGAGCGCTTGGAACGTCAGGTCGAGTGCACCGCTTTCGAGTGCACCGCTTTTGTTAACCATCCGCTTAAGTATATCAGGCGTCGATACTTAAGCAAGTAATTTAGTGTCTGGAACGCCCGCTACTCGCTGTTTATGGGCTCCGGCTCCGGCGCCGGCGCCGGGCCCGGGCCCGGCGGCATATCGGCCAACCGCAAGCGCGCGAGTCTGCGCACGGTGGGATCATTGATCAGATGCAGCACGCGCGAGTACAGATGTTTTCGATTCTCGGCGCGGCCGATGTGGATGAGGCCGGAATCTTTGAGATCTTTGGTGAATATTTCCATGACGCGCGCGAGCGTGTCGACGTCGAGCGCATCGAGGACTTCATCGACGATGATCCATCGCGGCGCCTGCAGCACGGCGCGCGCGAATGCGAGGCGTTGTTGCTCCTCTTCGCTCATCTCGCGTTCCCATCGGCGCGACTGGTCGAGCATCGGCGTCAGGCGCTTCAGACGCAGCCGCGCCAATGCGTTGACGAAGGCACGCTCGCTGAAGCTGTCGACCTTCAGGGGATAGGCGAGAACCTCTCGCAAGGTGCCCGGCGGCAGATACGGTACCCGGGGCAGATAGAGAATCGACTCGCCCGGGGCATGCGTGATGCTGCCGGAGCCCCATGGCCAAAGACCCGCCAACACGCGGAACAGCAAGGTCTTTCCGGTGCCGGGCTCGCCGACGATCAGAACGCGTTCTCCGGCGCGGATCTCGATGCTGGCTTCCTCGAGCATCGTGCAGCCGGCCGGGGACGCGATTTCCAGGTGATCCATACCGAACGTGCCGGGTTCGCCTTCGGTGAAACCGATCCGCCCTTCAACCTGGTGCAGCGTATCGGTGATCAGCAATGCGCGGCGGAAATTCGCGACGCGCAGCAGCGTCGCGCGCCAATCGGCAATGACGCTGAAATTATCGACGAACCAGCGTAACGAGGATTGGACCTGATTGAATGCGCCCGCCGCCATCATCATGCCGCCGAAAGACACCTTTCCGTAAAAATAAATCGGTGCCGCGACGACGATCGGCGCCACGATCGTAAACCATCCGTAGCCGGCCGTGATCCACGTGAGGTTCGTGAGCCCTGTGACCAGGCGGCGCATGGCGGCGAGCACGCCCGCGAGATCGAGTTCCATGCGCCGCGCCTCGTCGGTCTCGCCCGCTGCAAGCGAGATGGCATCGATATGCTCATTGACCCGCACCATGGAATAACGAAGATCCGCCTCTCGCGCATAGCGCTCGGCGTTGCGGTTGACGAGGCTCTTGCCGACCCAGTAGCTCAACATCGATGCCGAACCTGCGTAGATGAAGGCCGCCCACACCATGTAGCCCGGCACCGAATAATCATTGCCGCCGATTTGGAATGCGAAACCGCTGGATAGCGCCCAGAGTACCTTGACGAAAATGACGAGCAGTATCGATGCCTGCAGTAGGCCGACTCCGAGGTCGCCCGACAATTCGGTCAAATGGCGCGTGTCCTCATGCAGTCGCTGATCCGGATTGACGCCGATCGGCCCGGCGTTGGCGAGGCGAAACGCGCGGCGCGGCAACATCCATTCGTGTATGAGGTCGTGCATCAAGCCCGCGCGCAGCTTGAGCTTCAGCATTTCGACGAGCCACCGCTGCCCCACGTTGAGCACCAGCAGCGTACCCGCGATCAGACCGAACACGCCGAGTTGGCGCAGGAATTGCCTCAGGTCGCGGCGCGACAGCGCGTCATAGAACGGTTTGTTCCAGTCATTGAGACGGATCTGCCCATAAGCGGTCGCAATGACGACCAGGCATATCACGACCGCCAGAGTCAATAACGTGGCGCGCAGCGGCGAGGCCCAAAGCGCCCGGAACATCATGCCCAATTGCGCTCGGAGGTCCGTGTGCGGCAGTTCCTCGAATTCGGAATTGCCGCCGGCGATCGGTAGTGGTTGATCCAAGGCCATGGCCGACAGCGTATCGAAAATGCGCCGCCGATTCTTATGTTGAATCGAGAAACGTGCCGTGCATCCCAAGAGGCGGATCGAGAAGGCGACGCGCGACCGTGTTCACGGCACCCCGGCCGGTGATTGCCAGGGATTCCACTACAGCGGTCCTGGGCGCAACTTTCGGTCGGTTGCGAACCGGCCAGGCGTCCGCTCGCTTGCGCCTCACCATTGCGAGTCGCCGCACGCTCATGATGCCTCAACACCGACTAGGCGTAGGAAATCCCGGTCATCGCTGGCCCGTTGACCAACCTTTTTTGCTCGTGCCGCCCCGCGTTTCGGCCGAACACGCGACCCCTCGCCTCAAAGCTTGAGAATGAAAACGGGCGCGAGTGCCGCGAGCGCGGCGCCCACATGCAGCGCCGATACCTGCAGCGCCTGCATTCCTACGCGCGGCAACCACTTGATCGCACAGAAGCACACGATCGGAACCTCTCCAACAATGAGCAGCTGAAAAATATGGGCGGCGGCTCCTTCATCGCCCTCACGGACGACGCCGTGCACGAAAAGTTCAGCGAGCACCACGGCGAGCGCCGCGAATGACATTGCCAACGGAAGATAGGCGCTCGGCTGCTTCAGTATCATTGAAAGTTTCATTCGCTCGCCTCCCGATCGAACCATGCACGGCCAGGTGATCATTGACCGCCCACTTCGCATACAGATTCACCTGGGTGAAGCGGTCGTTTGTTGCAATGATGCAACAGGCGGCTATGACGGCGTGTTGGTCGCATTATTGGCTCGGCTTGCCGACAGCGCCGCGCCAACGCCTAACCAAATTTCGCCTTCATCCGTTCGGATAACCGCGCCAGCTGGATGACCATGCGTTCATGTGTGCCGACTCCAATCTCCTCGTTCCCGTCGGTCGCACGAATCGAAAACTCGATGCGCCTCCCGTCGACACTGGTCACTTTCGCTTCGCCGGTCACGCGCCGACCCGCCGGTGTCGCCGCCAGATGGCGCACGTCGACGCGCGTGCCGAGCGCACTTTCGCCGGCGTCGAGATAAGGCTTGATCGCGTTGAGCGCAGCGTTCTCCATGATCATGATCATGACCGGCGTCGCCAATACCGGAGGCAAAGTCGCATCCTTGAAACGGCTGGCGAGATGGTCGGGAAGGATGACGAGACTGAATGAGCCCGCGGCCCCGACCGGTATCGATTGCATGGCCTTTCCCTGATTTGAATGGCACCAATGAACTTACTGCTTGCGGCTAGCAGCAGAGGGAGATTATAAACCGTCCGCCGCGCAAGAATCTCGGCAATTGCGGCTGTGCAGAGCCTCGCGCGCGGTCAAGAAACGCGACGACCTTGAGCGTCGATCAGCAGCTCCCCATCTTCTTTGGCGAACGGGCCTTTTTGCGGAACCGGAAGAATATCCAATACCGCCTCGGATGGGCGGCACAACTTGACGCCCCATGGCGTCACCACAATCGGACGATTGATGAGGATCGGATGTGCGAGCATATGGTCGATCAATTGCGCATCGCTCCAGTGGTCCGCCTCGAGCGCCAGTTCGCCGTAGGGTGTTCCCTTTTGACGAATCAGATCGCGGACACGAATTCCCATACGCTGAATCAACGATTCGAGCGTTGCACGATCCGGAGGGGTCTTCAGGTATTCGATGACCGTCGGCTCGACGCCGGCGTTACGAATGAGCGCCAACGTGTTGCGTGACGTGCCGCAATTTGGATTGTGATAGATCGTCACCACAATATCGCGATCAGACATCGAGTGCCTCCCGGCGGTCGCGATCAGCCGATTCGCCGCTCGCATCGATATGAGCCGAGGGGAATAGCAGTCGGCCGATGAATAATGCGGCGATCGCACCGGTCAACTGGGCTCCGATGAAGCCCGGTGCATCCAGCGGACGAATGCCGGCGAAGGTGTTGGTCAGGGATCGAGCAATAGTGATTGCGGGATTCGCAAATGAAGTCGATGCCGTGAACCAATATGCAGCACCGATCCAGCAGGCCACCATCCACGCTGCGTCTTCGGTACGGCGGTGACCAATCACCACGAGCAGCAAGCCGCCGGTGGCAATTCCCTCGGAAGTCCACTGAGCCGGTCCACTGCGAACATGCGTGGACAGCTCCCACAACGGCAGTGCAAACATCAGGTGCGCAAGCAGCGTCCCGACGCAACAACCGAAAACCTGCACACCCGTATATACACCGGTATCACGCCAGCTCATTCGGCCACGCAGCGCTGCGATGACGGAGACCGCCGGATTGAAATGCGCTCCGCTGATATGGCCGAAGAGTTTGATCAAAGTATAGAGCACGGCAATCGTCGCCGCCGTATTCGTGAGCAGCGCCAGCGCAGCGTTGCCCCCCGACAAACGTTGCGCCATGACCCCTGAACCGACGACCGTCGCGGTCAACAGCACGGAGCCGATGCCCTCGGCAAGCAGACGGCGAGAGAGCGGTTCAGCGTGCATGGTCTTGATCGGTCGGTGTCCTAGCAATTTGATCCATATGCTGCTTCAGGCGCTGGCGCGCATTGCGGAGCGCAGGCCTGGTCCGCCAATACGCAGCAGTTTTCGGTCAGAAACGCGATCAGCTGGTTCATTTGAGTGAAATTCGGGCGGTAATAAAGGAATCGTCCGTCGCGACGCACATCGACGAGTCCCGCGCGCTGCAATTCCTTGAGATGAAACGATAGCGTCGGCGAGGACACATCGAGTTTCTCGGCCAATTGAGTCGGGGTGTATCCCTCGGGACCTCGCTTCACGAGCATCCGAAAGATCGCAAGGCGCGATTCCTGAGCCAGCGCCGCCAGCTTTTCCACGGCATCCTTTTGTTTCATGATTCGAAAGATATCGAAATGTGAGACGCCGGTCAACAAGCATGAGAGACGACGCGAGACACACCACCGCCTCTGCCGGTCATCAGCGAGCCGGTGCGCTCAGCGCGGATTAAATCGGCGCATTCTCATACTCGTCGTGGCGCCGCACCCAGAATGGACCGCGTCCATTTTCGTCTCGGCCCTTCGGCACGAGATCCAAGTAGTTGTATGCGGTGTTCAGGACGTCGATGCCGCGAGCGTAGGTCGAGTAGGTGTGATAGATCCGGCCTGACCCGTCTTTGAAAAACACGCTGACGCCCTCCCGATCGGGCCTGCCAGGATCTTGCTGCACATAATTAAAGAGCGCCTGCTTGCCGGAGAGCGCTTCGGGCGTGAACGATGCTTGATAGTCGAAGTTGAACGAGGTGTTCCCGGACGACACCCATTTGAACGTCCAACCCAGCCGCTTCTGGTAGGCCTCGAGCCTCGCATACGGCGCGCGCGAAACGGCGATCATCGTGACGTCGCGCTGATTGAGATGCATGACAATGCCGTTGAAATTGTCGGCCCAGAACGAACAATGCGGGCACCCGGCGCTCGAGTCCGGACCAAACATGAAGTGGTAAACGATGAGCTGACTGCGGCCGGCAAATAAATCCGACAGCGATTCTCGGCCGATGGGACCCTCGAACTGATACTCCTTCGTAACTTCCTCCCACGGGAGGTCGCGGCGCGCTTGGCTCAGTTCATCGCGAAGTCGCGTGAATTCTTTCTCCTTCGCAAGCAGCGCCTGGCGCGCCGTCATCCAATCCTCGCGGGAAACGATTTTGGGTATCCTGGTCATGGCAATCCCCTCTTTTTTGGACGAGCAGTGGTCTCGGTCAGCGGCCGGCCCAGGTGTCCAACGCCCGTCCCGTCTCGAGCAACGACTTGAGGCTCGACAAGACGCGAGGCCAACCTTGCGAAATCTTACGATGCATCTCGGAGCCCTCTTCGAGCTGGTCGTGAGTGACCGTCAATCGAATCATGTCGGCCACCGGCTCTATATCGAAAGCCACACGGCTGTGGCGGGTCTTATTGGCTCGATCTGCGGGATCGGCCCACGTGATGACCAAGCGGTGCGGCCGCGCGGCTTCAATTACTTCACCCAACATCACCACCGAACGTGTCGCGTCCGCGCGCCGGTGTTCCCACGCGGATCCCGGTTTCCAATCGGATACATTTTCGTGGCCCCAGTACTGGCGCGTGAACTCTCCGTCGAGCAAGGCCTTCCATACCGTCTCTGCGCTGCTCGCAATGTAGATGACATAGGCAAATGTGGACTTAGCCACGTGTGCATCCCTCCAGGCGCCGCTTGAGATTATTGAGCGCCTTGACGCGCGACCGCTCGAATTTACCAATCCACCGATCGTAGATCTCCTGCAGGGGTACAGGATTCAGGAAGTAGAGCTTCTCGCGGCCGCGCCGACGCGTCTCGACCAGGTGGGCGGCCTCGAGTATGCCGAGGTGCTGGGTCACGGCCTGGCGCGTCATCTCGTGCTGCGCGCACAGTTCGCCAAGCGTCTGCACGTCATGCTCATTGAGCGCGTCCAGTAGCTTGCGGCGGCTGGTATCCGCCAATGCCTTGAACACCAGATCCGTGTCGTTCATTCGAGCCTCACAGTGTCGCGATGATAGGCAAGTAAATACTTGCATGTCAACCCGGGGTGTGAATGTTTCGCAGCTGATCACTCTGGACAAACGCGTTCTGACCGCACGTACGGGTCGCGTGTCGGCTGAAACGCTACGCGATGTTGAGGCCGGAATTAAACTGGTGTTAGCCCTATAGCCACGCCGTCAGGACGAAATGCTGCGCCGCGACTATCCCGCCAAGGCGCCCCGACCGCCGAATCTATTGATTGGTTTGCCCGACGATTGGCGCGCTATGTTCGGCGGGGGCGGCGGCCGCCGGCGCGGGGGCGGCCACGGGCGCGGGCGCGGGCGCAGGTGCGGGCGCGGGTGCGGGCGCGGGCGCGGGGGGAGCATCGACATTCACTAACGGCAAGTGGTAGGCATCCACCTTGGCCGGCTCTTTTGCCGAGTGCTCCCGCTCCTGCGCAAGCCGAAGTTCCTCGCGCTTGCGCTCGAACTCTTCTTGTCGCTTCGCGGCGTCCACTGCCTCATTTCGCGTCGCGAGCCGTTCAATGGCGATCCGCGCGCTTTCGCAGTCCGGGTCGGTGCGGGCCATGTGCGGACTGCTGTTGCACTTCATCACGATGCCATCGAGGGTCACGCGATCCTGCATGAGATCCTCGACCGTAGCGGGCGGCACACGTGGCGGCCCGCAGCCTACGGCACCCAATGTGCCGACACAAAGTAGGCTAAAACAAAGTAATTTTGCGTGTGCACGTGACATGTGGCTTCCTCGCCCGCAATGGTACCCAAATGTGGCTCGCTAGCGGCCTCGAGGGTTGTGACGTATCTCACGACTTGACAATGTTGCTAAGGCAGGCGGGGCGGCGGCGCGCTCCCGTGCGGACGGGGCGGCTATTTTGCCCCCGGTTTGACCTCCCTACGGCGCCTGTGTACCGTTCGCCAGATCATGGCCGCCAGAAAAGTCGAAAAAGAAGCCAAACCAGTCGATTTCGAGACTGCGATGCGCGACCTCGAAGCCATCGTCGAGCGCCTCGAGCAAGGCGATTTACCGCTCGAGGAGTCGCTGGCGGCGTTCGAACGGGGAATCATGCTGACGCGAAGCTGCCAAGCCGCACTGAAAGATGCGGAACAGAAGGTCGAAATCTTGCTCAAAAAATCCGGTGAAGCCGTCGTTGAAACCTTCAATCCCGACGAAACTTGAGCCGGCAGCGTCCGGTGACGTGAACGCGGACCTGATCGAAACCCGAATTCGCGATTACCAAGCACGAATCGAACGCGTACTGGACGCGGCGTTGCCGACCGCGGATCGAATCCCTCAGCGTTTGCATGCGGCGCAGCGTTATTCGGTATTGGGCGGCGGCAAGCGTCTGCGGCCGCTGCTCGTCTATTGCACGGGTGAGGCACTGGGAATCGATGCCGAGACGCTGGATGCGCCCGCAGCCGCGATTGAATTGATTCATGCCTATTCGCTCGTGCACGACGACTTGCCGGCGATGGACAACGATGATTTGCGTCGCGGCCGGCCGACCACGCATCGCGCGTTCGACGAAGCGACGGCCATTTTGGCGGGCGACGCGTTGCAAGTCGCGGCATTCTCCGTGCTCGCGAGAGAAAGCAGCCCGAACATTACGCCGTCGGCGCGCCTGCAGATGATTCACCTGCTCGCCGACGCAAGCGGCACCACCGGAATGGCTGGCGGCCAAGCGTTGGACCTCGAGGCGGTCGGCCGTGAATTGAGTCTCGAGGAACTCGAGGCCATGCATCGCCTGAAGACCGGCGCGCTGATCCGGGCGAGCGTAATGATTGCGGCCGCGGCCGCGCCGCAACTGCCGGCGGCTGCGCGCGAAGCGCTGGACGGCTATGCGCAGGACATCGGGCTCGCTTTTCAGATTCAGGACGACATCCTCGACGTCGAGGGCAATACTGAAGATATCGGCAAGACCGCCGGTGCCGATGCCGCCAGATCGAAACCGACCTATGCCAGTCTGCTGGGGCTCCAGGGCGCAAAGATACGCGCGCAAGCGCTGAAGAATCGCGCCTGCGAACGCCTGGTCGCCTTGGGGCCGCGCGCGCAAATATTGGCTTGGCTGGCCCGATATGTCGTCGATCGTCGAGTTTAAACGGTCGGCATTGTAGACTACCCGCCGTATGACACTCGCCGATGACTTTCCGCTGTTATCCAAGATTGAAGCGCCCGCGGATTTGCGCAAGCTGCCGCGCAGCGAATTGCTGGCCGTCGCGAAGGAATTGCGCAGCTATCTGATCCATACCGTGAGCCAGATGGGCGGTCACTTCGCCGCCGGGCTCGGCACCGTCGAGCTGACGGTCGCACTGCATTACGTGTTCAACACCCCTCACGACCGGTTGGTCTGGGATGTCGGCCACCAAGCGTATCCGCATAAGGTATTGACGGGCCGCCGCGATCAGCTGCGCACGATCAAACAACACGACGGCTTGGCGCCGTTCCCGACTCGATCCGAGAGCGAGTACGACACCTTTGGAGTCGGGCATTCGAGCACCTCGATCAGTGCCGCACTCGGCATGGCGATAGGCGCGGCCGCACACGCCGGCAAGCGTCGCGTCGTCGCGATCATCGGCGATGGTGCAATGACGGCCGGCATGGCATTCGAGGCCATCAATCATGCCGGCAGCCTCAACGTCGACCTATTGGTGATTCTCAACGACAACGACATGTCGATTTCCAACAATGTCGGCGCGATGTCGAATTATTTTGCGCGTGTATTGTCCGGGAAACTATATGCCACGCTGCGCGAGGGCGGCAAAAAAGTCCTCAGGCAGATGCCGACGGTATGGGAACTCGCGCGCCGCTCCGAGGAGCACATGAAGGGCATGATCCTGCCGGGCACCGTATTCGAGGAAATGGGCTTGAACTATATCGGCCCGATCGAAGGGCACGACTTGCATGCGCTGGTGGCGACCCTCGAGAACATGCGCGACCTCAAAGGCCCGCAGCTGCTGCACATCGTGACGCGCAAGGGCAAAGGCTACGCGCCCGCTGAAGCGGATCCGATCAAGTGGCACGGTCCCGGGCCGTTCGATCCGGCCAGCGCGACGATATTCAAGGAAAAAAGCAGCGGGCCGAGCTACTCGCAAGTCTTCGGACAATGGATCTGCGACATGGCCGCACGCGACCCGCGTATCGTGGCGATTACGCCTGCGATGCGCGAGGGTTCCGGATTGGTGGAGTTCGAAAAGAGATTTCCGGATCGCTACTTCGATGTCGGCATCGCGGAACAACATGCCGTGACCTTTGCCGCGGGCTTGGCCTGCGAGGGCATGCGACCCGTCGTGGCGATCTACTCGAGCTTCTTGCAGCGTGCATACGATCAATTGGTGCACGACGTCGCGCTGCAAAATCTCCCGGTGGTATTCGCGATCGATCGCGCCGGCCTAGTCGGCGGCGACGGCGCCACGCACCAGGGCAGCTATGATCTGTCCTTCATGCGGTGCATCCCCGGCATGGTGGTCATGGCGCCCAGCAACGAGGATGAATGCCGCCAAATGCTGTTCACGGCGACGACGCTCGATTCGCCCGCCGCGGTGCGATACCCGCGCGGCACGGGTCCCGGCGTGCCGATTCAAACCGAAATGCGCGCATTGCCGATCGGGCGCGGCGTCGTCATGCGCGAAGGCCGCAGCGGCCTCGCGCTCCTCGCGTTCGGCAGCATGGTCGCCAGCGCCGAGCGTATCGGCGAGCAGCTCGACGCCACCGTCGTCAACATGCGTTTTGTGAAGCCGATCGATGAGGATCTGATCGATCGCATCGCGAGCAAGAATCATTCTCTCATCACGCTCGAAGAAAACGCGATTGCCGGGGGCGCGGGCAGTGCGGTCGCCGAAGTGCTGAGCGCGCAGGGCCACCGAGTCTCGCTGCTGCAAATTGGCATTCCGGATCGACCGATCGCGCATGGCTCTCGCGACGACTCCCTTGCCGAAGCGGGACTTGATTTCGCGTCGCTGCAATCGCAAATCAACGCGTGGTGGCGGCCGCGCTTGCCGCGAGTCGTGGATGCCGCGGGCTAGACCTCAGATCCGCGATTCAGCGGTCTGCAGGCGGCCGATGATGCTGCGCAGAAACACCTGATTGAATCGTAACTGACATTCGGCCGAGACCTGCTCGAGCAGCGTCGAGCTGACCTTCATGACGGTGACCTCGCGTGCGGCGGTGATCGTGGCGGTGCGCTTCGCGCCGCGCACGTAGCTCGTTTCACCGAAACACTCGCCCGTTTCGAGGTAGCCCAGGGCTCGGCCATGGCGCTGCACGGCGACGCTGCCCTGCACGATGATGTAGAACCGATCGTCCATCTCGCCTTCCTTGACGATCTCCTCGTTGGCGGCGTAGTCCTGCCAGCTGCTTGCACGCAGCACTTCCCAAATTTCGCCGTGCGAGAATTCATGGAAAAACTTCAGCTTGCGCAACAGGCTGAATTGTTCCTGCTGATCGATGCGATTGTATTGGGCGCGCAATTTTTGATGCACGCGCGTGAGCTCGGCGGCGAAATCCAAACCGGTGCGATAGCGCTTTTCCGGATCCTTGAGCAGCGCCATGGCGGTCACGTTCTCCAGTTCCTCTGGAATCTCGGGCCGCAGCGTGTGGATCGGCGGCGGCGTCGCATAGACGATCTGATGCAGCAGCTTCTGCAGATTTCCCGCGCGAAACGGCCGCGTTCCGGTCAATAATTCGTACATGACGGCGCCGAGCGAATACAGATCGGAGCGATTCGTGAGTTCGATCGATTGCACCTGTTCCGGCGACATATATGAAGGGCTGCCCGCAATGCCCTCGATCCGCGATATCTCGGAATCGGCGACGAGCGCGATGCCGAAATCGATGATCCTGACATCGCTATCGAGCGTGAGCATGATGTTGCTCGGCTTGATGTCGCGATGGATGACGCCGCGGCTGTGCGCGTAATGCAGCGCCCTCGCCGCTTTGTAAACCAGCTCGACGACGTCGTCGATACGCAGCAGATTGTCGGGGCGGCAATACGCGGCCAGCGTGCGTGCGCCGTGTACATGCTCGGTCACGATGTAGCAGTGACCGTTCTCCTCACCGGCGTCGTAGATCGGCAGAATGTTCGGATGCTGCAGCATGCCGACCATGTGGGCTTCGGAGAGGAACATCTTGCGCGCGATGCGTTTGCGATTCTCATCGCCGCTCGAATCGACGTTGTAGACCTTGATCGCCACATCCCGGCCGTAGTACGGATCGTGAGACAAGTAGACGACGCCGGTGCTGCCGCGGCCGACTTCGTTGATGATTAAATACTTGCCGATTTTTTCGGGCAGCGACGCATTGCCGCTCGGCGTCTTGGGAATAGTTTTGGAACGAGGGATATTCAAGTTGAACCCAAAAGGCTGCGGCGCGTTCCTTCGAACAATTGCCGTGCAGGATACTGGGGCGATGACGCCCAAACTGTGACTTGGGTCCTAAGGTCAGCGAAAGTGATCGTATCCGAGCACGCCCGGAACCCACGCCAGGCCATTTAAGGTCCACGTGACGCCGCTGCCGGCCCCCAATTCGCCGATTGCGGTCAGCGCAAGGCCGATTCGGGATGCCGCCTCGCCGAGCTGCGCAAAGCGATCGGGCGGTACCGCGAGCAGCAGTTCATAGTCATCGCCGGCGGCGAGCGCCCAATCGCGCGCCTGCTGCGGCGTCGCGAGTTCGCGCAGCGCCTGCGACAGCGGCAGTCGCTCCACCTCGACCCGAGCCGACACGCCGCTCGCCGCGGCCAGTTTGGGCAGATCTCCGACGAGCCCATCGGAGATGTCCATTGCGGCCGTCGCAATACCGCGCGCCGCCAATCCGAATTGGACGCGCGGCGCCGGGTACTCGAAGCGTTCGATGAGTTCACGCGCAAGCGCGCCGCGGTGCGGCGGGGTATCGGTGCCGGTCCGCGTTTGACCGCGCGGCGCGGCGCGCGCCTGCGCCAGCCAGAGACCCGCCCCGGCATCGCCGAGCGTTCCGGTGACCGCGAGAATGTCGCCGGCCCGAGCGCCGCTGCGGCGTATCGCCGCGCCGCGCGGCACATGCCCCAGCAACTGCAGGCTAACGGTCAATGGACCGCCGGTCGTATCGCCGCCCACGAGCGCAACGCCGTAGCGATCCGCGAGTTGCCATAGCCCCGCGGCGAACCCCTCGAGCCATGCCCGCTCGGCCGTCGGCATCGTGAGGGCCAACGTCGCCCACGCGGGGCTCGCGCCCATGGCCGCAAAATCGCTCAAATTGACCGCGAGCGCACGGTGGCCGATGCTGCGTGCGTCGGTCCCCGGCAGAAAGTGGCGCCCCGCGACGATCGTATCGACGGCCGCCACCAAATCGGCGCCGTCGGGAACCCGCAGCAGCGCCGCATCATCGCCAATTCCGAGCAGCACGCCCTCCTGCGCGAGTGCCCGCTCGCCCCTGCGCACGAAGAAGCGGCTGATTAGTTCGAACTCGCCGATGCTCAAGGCCCGATCCCCATGGAGCGTTATTCGAGTGTTTGCCCGTACTCGTGCGGTCGCAGTTCTTGCGCCGCACGGTCGAGCACCGCGTTGACGAACTTGTGTCCATCGGTTGCGCCGAACTGCTTCGCCAGCTGCACCGCCTCGGCGAGCACCACGCGATAGGGTAGGTCGGCGGCGGACTGCAATTCGTGCACTCCGAGCCAGAGCACGGCGTGCTCGATCGGATCGAGTGCGTTCGGAGGAATTTCAGAAAGACGCGCCAGCACCGCGTCCAGCCCCTCGCGATGCGGCACAATTGCCATCATCAACGCACGGAAATAGCCGCGATCGACTCGTTCGGCTTCCGGGTCCGCTGCGTATTGCTTATGCGTATCCTGCCACGAGCGCGGATTGATTTGAATTTGATAGAGCGCCTGCACGGTCAGTCGGCGTGCGAGGCTGCGCGCGCGATGACCGGGAGCCGCATGGCGGCGGCGAGGGGCGGATCCTTTGACGCCCACCGCTACGGCTCCAGACGGCGCAGCAGATTGGCCATCTCGATCGCCGTCAACGCGGCGTCGGCGCCCTTGTTGCCGTCCTTGCCGCCGGCACGATCGGTCGCCTGCTCCACGGTATCGGTCGTCAGAACCCCGAATGCGACCGGTAGCGCACAGTCGAGCGCAACCTGCGCCAGGCCTCGCGCGCACTCGCCCGCCACATAATCGAAATGCGGCGTGTCGCCGCGAATCACGGCCCCCAAGGCGATCAACGCATCGTAACGGCCCGAAAGCGCCAATTTGCGCACGACGAGCGGTATTTCGAAGGCGCCGGGCACACGCACAATGTCGATCCGGGATGCGGCGACACCATGGCGCTTCAGCGTCTCCACGGCACCCTGGACCAGGGCCTCGACCACGAAATCGTTGAATCGCGCCGCGATGCATGCGAAGCGCAAATCGCCGGCCGAAAGATCCCCCTCGATTATTCTTGGCTGATCAACGGGCACGGGTGCTTATCCTCGGGAACTCGGGACTTCAAAGTATATGCCCCTTGACGCGTCATTCAGCGCCATCGACGTATTCGGTGACCGCCAGATCGAATGCCGCCAGTCCCTGCAACTGTTTCGGGGCGCTGAGCACTCGCATGCGCTTCAGGCCGAGATCCTTGAGAATTTGTGCGCCGATGCCGTAGGTACGCAGCACGGTGGCACCCGGGGCAGGCGGCCCCGATGGCTTCTTGCTGTCGAGCAATTGCACGCTGTCCATGAAATCGCGCGGACTCTCGTCCGGCCGCAGAATCACGATGACGCCCGAGGGCTCGCTCGCCACGCGGCGGATCGCCGAACGCAACGGCCAGCCCAAGCGGTCGCTACGTACGCCCAGCACGTCCCGCAAAGTCTCCTTCAGATGCACGCGAACCAGGGGCGGCGGCTCGGAATTCAGATCCCCCTTGACGAGCGCGACGTGCACGTTCTTGTGAACATGGTCCTCGTAACAATAGAGGCGGAACGCGCCGTACTCGGTGTCGACGCTCTCTTCATAGATGCGTTCGACCGAGCGCTCGTTCTTCAAGCGATAGCGGATCAAGTCGGCGATCGTGCCGATCTTCAAATGGTGGGTCTCCGCGAACAACTGCAGGTCCGGTCGGCGCGCCATCGTGCCGTCCTCGTTGAGAATCTCGACGATCACGGCGGCCGGCGCAAAACCGGCGAGACGCGCCAAATCGCAGCCGGCCTCCGTATGCCCGGCCCGCGTGAGCACGCCGCCGGGCTGCGCCATCAACGGGAATATGTGCCCGGGCTGGCGCAGATCTTCGGGCTGTGCACCGGTTGCGACCGCCGTTTGAATCGTGTGCGCGCGATCGTGCGCGGAAATGCCGGTGGTCACGCCCTCCGCGGCCTCGATCGACAGCGTGAAATTGGTTTTGTGCAGGCTGTCGGTGTCGCTGACCATCAGCGGCAAGCGCAGCTGTCGGCAGCGCTCTCGCGTGAGCGTGAGGCAAATCAAGCCCCGCCCGTAGCGGGCCATGAAGTTGACGTCCTCGGCCCGCACGCAGGTGGCGGCCATCACGAGATCCCCTTCATTCTCGCGATCCTCGTCGTCCATGATCACAGCCATTTTGCCGCGGCGTATGTCCTCGAGAATCTCGTCGATCGTATTAAAGCCAGCCATGTTGCGTTTCACTCTTCGGTTTTTGAAATCAGTCGATCCAAATATCTCGCGATCACGTCGATTTCGACGTTCACACCGTCGCCGATTGCCAACTCGCCGAGAGTCGTGGCCCGATGCGTGTGCGGAATGATATTGACGTCGAATACCGCGCCGCGCACCTCGTTGACGGTCAAACTCACGCCATTGATGCAGATGGAGCCCTTCGGCGCGATGAAGCGCGCGAGCGCGAGCGGCACCGTGACGCTCAAACGCCAGGAGCGCGCATCGGGATGAATTCCTACGAGCGTGCCGACCGCATCGACATGTCCGCTGACCAGATGGCCGCCGAGCGGATCGCCGGCCCGCAGGCTCGGCTCCAAATTCACGCGCGAGCCGCTGACCAGCGCGCCCAATGTCGTCTTGGAAATGGTTTCGCGCGACACATCGGCGAAAAACACGTGCGACTCCTTGCGCGTCACGGTCAGGCATGCGCCCTGCACGCACACGCTATCGCCAAGTGCGATGCGTGCGAGATCGAGGTCCGGGGCATCGAATCCCAACTCGAGATCGCCGTCTTTGTCGGTAATCGCAACGAGTCGGCCGGTCGCCACGATGATTCCGGTAAACATACTCAGGCCTCTTTTGGTTTCAAGATGAGGCGCAAGTCGGCGCCGATGCGCCGAACGTCCACGAATTCGAAGCCGCGCGTTATCGCATCGAGGCCGCCCTCCTGCGGAGTGTGCGCTTCTGCACCTCGCAAATCGGCGAGAGGCAGTGCATCTGACCCAAGAAAAATCGGCGCGACGTACAGCAACAGCTCGTCGACGAGCCCCGCGCGCAGAAACGCCGCCGCCAAGCGCGGGCCGCATTCGACGAGCACTTCGTTGACCTCGAACGCGGTCAAACGCCGCAACACCGCGCCGATATCCAAACCACCGTCGCGGCACGCCAAGCGCTCGACACGCAGCGCGGACGCCGGTGCGTCGGGCGAAGCGAATACCAAGGCGCCTTCGCCTTGAAATATCCTGGCCGTCGGCGCGCACGACAGCGAAGGATCGAGCAGCACGCGCAAGGGCTGGCGCACCCACGACCCATAGTCGAGCCGCACGTCGAGCCGCGGATCATCGATCCGCACCGTGCCGGCGCCCGTCAGGACCGCGGAACTGCGCGCCCGCCAAACTTGCACGTCGGCACGCGACTCCTCTCCGCTGATCCACGCCTTGACGCCGTCCGCACGGGCGGTTCGCGCGTCCAAACTCATGGCCAGTTTGAGCCGCACATAGGGACGCGCACGCTCGAAGCGCGAGAAAAAGCCGGGGTTGAGCGCGCGCGCCGCCGCCGCAAGCAGGCCGACCGATACGCCGATACCGGCTTCCTGCAATCGGCGGATGCCCTCGCCCGCGACTTTCGGGTTGGGGTCGGATGTCGCGCAATGCACCTGCGCAACACCGGCCGTAATCAACGCATCCGCACATGGCGGCGTGCGTCCGGTATGACTGCAGGGCTCGAGCGTGACATACGCGGTCGCGCCGCGAGCACTCTCGGCGGCCGCGCGCAGCGCGAGCACTTCGGCATGCGGCTCTCCGGCGCGATAATGCCATCCCTCGCCGACAACGCGTCCGTCGCGGGCCAATACACAGCCGACGCGCGGATTTGGATCGGTCGTGTACAGACCGCGTTCTGCCAATTGCAGCGCGCGCGCCATGTGCATCGAGTCCTGTTGGGCGAGTTGGGCGGTCATTTGGTTTTGTCGTTCGGATCGGTGCCGGGCAGCAGCGGTAATTGATTCGTGCTGCGCTCGCGCCGGCGACGGTGATGCCGCAGTTGATCGATCTCGGTCCGAAACGCCTCGATGTCCTGGAAACTGCGGTACACGGAGGCAAAGCGCACGTAGCCGACTTCGTCCAGGTGGCGCAGCTCCTCCATGACCATGTCCCCAATGCTGCGCGAAGCGATCTCGCGCTCGCCGAGGCTGCGCAGCCGGTGACAGATACGGGCCACGGCATCCTCGATCGCTTCGCGGCTCACGGGACGTTTCTCGAGCGCTTTCTGAATGCCGCCGCGCAGCTTGTTCTCGTCGAAGGGCTCGCGGCTGCGATCGCTCTTGACGACCGTCGGCAACAGCAACTCCGCCTCTTCGAAGGTCGTGAAGCGCTCCGTACACGCCAAGCATTCGCGCCGTCGACGGATCTGGCGCCCCTCTCCCGCAAGGCGCGAATCGATGACTTTAGTCTCCGTGTGGCCGCAGAATGGACAATGCATCGGGGCTGCTTACACTAGTCCCAACACTATCCGCAGCGCCTTCATCCATAGACCGGAAATCGCCTGCATAGCGCTACCACCTCGGAGCGCGCGCGCTCCACGGCCGATTCATCGCCCATGTGATCGAGCACATCGGCAATCCAATTCGCCAGTTGCTGCACTTCGGGCTCCTTGAAGCCGCGCGTCGTGACCGCCGGCGTCCCGATGCGCAAGCCGCTTGCGATCGCAGGCGGCCGCGGATCATTCGGCACAGCGTTCTTGTTGACCGTCATGTGCGCGCGACCCAAAGCCGCGTCGGCATCCTTGCCCGTGATGTTCTTGTCGATCAGATCGAGCAAGAACAAATGATTGTCGGTGCCTCCCGAGACGATCTTGTAGCCGCGCGACTGCAGAACCTTGGTCATTGCCCTCGCGTTCGTGACGACTTGGACGCTATAGGCTTTGAATTCCGGCTGCAGCGCTTCCAAGAAAGCGACGGCCTTGGCGGCTATGACATGCATGAGCGGGCCGCCCTGAGTGCCGGGGAACACCATGGAATTGAATTTCTTGTGCAAATCCGCATGTGGGCGCGCCAAGATCAAGCCACCGCGCGGACCGCGCAGCGTCTTGTGCGTCGTCGAAGTCACGACATCGGCATACGGCACTGGATTCGGATAGACGCCCGCGGCCACGAGCCCCGCGACATGCGCCATGTCCACCATCAAGTACGCGCCCACGGAATCGGCGATCGCGCGAAAGCGCGCCCAATCGATGACGCGCGAATAGGCCGAAAAGCCCGCGACGATGAGCTTCGGTCGATGCTCTTGAGCGAGTCGGGCGACTTGATCGTAATCGATCTCGCCCGAATCCGGCTTGATGCCGTACTGCAGAGCGTTGAAGAGCTTGCCCGAGAAATTGACCTTGGCGCCATGCGTGAGGTGACCGCCGTGATCCAAGCTCATGCCGAGGATCGTATCGCCCGGACTCAGTAGCGCGAGGTAAGCTGCCGCGTTCGCCTGCGAGCCGGAGTGCGGCTGTACGTTCGCATAGGCCGCACCGAATAATTCCTTCGCGCGATCGATCGCGAGCTGCTCGGCGATATCCACATATTCACAACCACCGTAGTAGCGCTTGCCCGGGTAACCTTCGGCATATTTGTTCGTGAGCACCGAACCCTGCGCCTCCAGCACGCGCGGACTCGCGTAATTCTCGGAGGCGATCAGCTCGATATGATCCTCCTGGCGCTGCCGTTCGCCGGCAATCGCACTGCTGAGTTCGGGGTCGAAGCCGGCAATAGTCATTTGCGCACTGAACATGTACCAAGGTCTCCCGGGAATTGGCAGCCAACGATTAGGCGCCAGGAAAATAGCCGATAATTATAGCCGATTCGGCTATGGATCCCTAGCCAGAAACGCGCGTATGACACTTGTCCACGCCTCAGCGAGGTTGCGCCGATTGTAGCCGCCGCCGCCCATGCCGAGCACCCTGCCATGGCCTTGGGCGTCCGCGATCGCGCATAGGCGCCGGGCCGCGTGGGCATGCGCGGCCGCGGTGAATTGCAGGTGCGTGATCGGATCGCCGGCCAGACTGTCGGCGCCGCATTGAAACAAAATGAATTCGCTGGGGTAGCGTTCCAGCGTATCTTCGACTTCCTGCCAGGCCGCCATGAAAGCATCGTCGCCAGACCCGGGTTCGAGCGGCAAATTCAACTTCGTGCCGACGGCGGGCCCGCGGCCGGTTTCCGCGCGTGCGCCGGTGCCGGGATACAGATGCCTGCCGTCCTCATGAATATCGGCGATGATGAGGTCCGTATCGCTCTCGAAGGCATAAAACATGCCGTCGCCATGATGCGCATCGATATCCACGTAGGCGATGCGGCGCACGGAATAGCGCGAACGCAAAGTTTCCACGGCGACGCCGCAATCGCTGAAAACGCAGAATCCCGCCGCCCCGGCGCGCGCCGCATGGTGCAACCCGGCGATCGGCACGAACGCCCGCCGAGCCGCGCCCGACATCAACGCCTCGAGCGCCACCAAGGTCGAACCGACGACCGACCCGGCGGCCTCGAATACGCCCTTGAACGCGGGCGTATCGCCGCCGTCCAGAAAGCCCTCGCCCTGGACGGACCTTTTCTGTACGAAATCAATGTAGGACTGTGTATGGAACGACGCCAACTCCTCCACGGTCGCCATCCGGGGCGCGCGCAAGGCAACCTCGGCCACGAGGCCCTGAGCAGTCAATTCCCGCATGAAATGCGCATGCCGGTCCAGGCCGAAGGGATGACCGCTGCCAAAACCGTAACGGGCGATCTCGTCTCCGGCAACGACGGTAACTGCGGGGTCGGGCATCTCGATATCAGCCTAGCACGAGCCGCATCGGCCGTGACAAGCTTGACATTGTCGCGGATAATTCGGCTCCGGTACCCACCGCTCAGTCACCATTACTTTTCAACGCAGGTCGCTAATGGCTCAGTTCATTTACACCATGAACCGGGTAGGCAAGGTCGTGCCGCCCAAGCGCATTATTTTGCGCGATATCTCCTTGAGTTTCTTTCCCGGCGCCAAAATCGGCGTGCTGGGCCTCAATGGTTCCGGCAAGTCCACGTTGTTGAAGATCATGGCCGGCGACGACAAGGACATCGAAGGCGAGGCGCGCCCGCAACCGGGCATCAAAGTCGGCTACCTGCCGCAAGAGCCGGTGCTCGATGAGCAAAAAAACGTGCGCGAGGTCGTCGGCGAGGGCGTCGGCGACGTCCAGCGCCTCATCGATCGGTTCAATGCGATCAGCGATCGATTCGCCGAGACGCTGTCCGACACTGAAATGAACAAGCTCATGGAAGAGCAGGCCAAGATGCAGGACAAGATCGACGCGGTCGGGGGTTGGGAATTGGAACGTAAGCTCGAAATCGCCGCCGACGCGCTGCGTCTGCCGCCATGGGACGCGGTCGTCGGCAAATTGTCGGGCGGCGAGAAAAGGCGGGTCGCCCTGTGCCGGCTATTGCTCTCGAAGCCGGATATGCTGCTGCTCGATGAGCCGACCAACCACCTCGACGCTGAATCGGTGGCGTGGCTCGAACATTTTCTCGAGGAATATCCGAGCACCGTCATCGCCGTCACTCACGATCGGTATTTTCTCGATAACGTCGCGGAATGGATTCTGGAACTCGACCGCGGTCACGGCATCCCATGGCAGGGCAATTACTCCTCCTGGCTCGAACAGAAAGAGCAGCGCCTCGCACAGGAAAACCGCCAGCAGGACGCGCTGGCGAAGACGCTCAAACGGGAGTTGGAGTGGGTAAGGACCAATCCCAAAGCGCGCCAAGCGAAATCGAAAGCGCGATTGCAGCGCTACGAAGAATTGGCCTCACAAGAATTCCAGAAGCGCAACGAAACCAATGAAATCTACATCCCGCCGGGGGAACGGCTGGGGGACCTGGTCATCGAATGCAAGAGCATTCGCAAAGCCTTCGGCGAACGTCTATTGATCGACTCCTTGAGCTTCAGCCTACCGCCGGGCGGTATTGTCGGCATCATCGGCCCCAACGGGGCCGGCAAGACCACGCTGTTTCGCATGCTGTCGGGCGTTGAAAAGGCCGACGGCGGCGAAATTCGCATGGGCCCCACGGTCAAATTGGCCTATGTCGACCAATCCCGCCAATCGCTCAACGACAAGAACACCGTATGGCAGGAAATCTCGGGCGGCCTCGACCTGATCAAGGTCGGCAACTACGAGACCTCCTCGCGTGGTTACGTGGGCCGATTCAATTTCAAGGGCGTGCAGCAACAGCAGGTGATCGGCGATCTATCGGGCGGCGAACGCAATCGCGTGCACCTCGCCAAGGTATTGAAATCCGGCGGTAATGTCCTGCTGCTCGACGAACCGACGAACGATCTGGACATCGAGACCTTGCGCGCGCTCGAGGAAGCGCTGATCGCCTTCCCGGGCTGCGCGGTGGTCATTTCCCACGATCGGTGGTTTCTCGATCGCATCGCCACGCACATCCTTGCGTTCGAGGGGGACTCGCAAGTAATCTGGTTCGAGGGCAACTATCAGGAATACGTGGAGGACTTCAAACGGCGCAAAGGCGAGGCCGCTGCACAGCCGCACCGTCTCCGCTACAAGCCGTTGGCAGGATGATATGACCATGTTCATCGACCACCAGGACGAATTGCACGTCGAATATCAGGGCATCGCGCTGACCTGCCCGCATTGCCAGACGCTGACGCATTTAACCGCAGTCGCCACGCCGAAGTTCGAGGAGTTGAATCGGCGCAGACCGAAGAACGTCGGCATCGTCTTCAAGTGCGACGCCTGCGGCGAACCCATATTCCTGAAATTCACGGTGCGCTGCTTCAACGCCGCGCGCGTCGAACTCGGGCAAAACTACGTTGAAATCGAGCGTGCGCGCGAAAATTTTCCGCTGACCTATTTGCCCGAGGAAGCGGAACAGCTGTTCAAGGAGGCTCTGACCTGCTATGCGGCCGGCTGCTTCAACGCATTCGGCGCGATGAGCCGCCGCACGGCACAATCTTTGTTTCGCGAGCTCGGCGAACGCGGCAAGCTCGAGATGTTCGACACCCTTCAGGAGATCCGCGATCTCGCGTCGCTCGATGATGAGACGTTCGGCGCGATGCGTGCCGTACTGTTCGGCAGCGACACCGATCCTTGGCCGCACCAACCCATGCTGAATGCGGAGCGCGCCGGCATTCTGCTCGAAGTGATCCGCGATCTGCTGTACCAGACGTTCGTGCGCAAGGCGCGGCTGTTGCAAGCGATGACGTTTCGCAAGTTCGTGGTGCCGGCGCAAAGCGAAACCAGCGCCTAGTTCAAAAATACCCTTGCGTTGCGGAACAACCGCATCCAACCGCCGTCCTCGCCCCACGAGGACGGCGCCCAGGAATTTTGTACGGTGCGAAACACTCGCTCGGGATGCGGCATCAGCGCGGTGATTCGGCCGTCGGCATTGCAGATGCCGGCTACCCCCAAGGGCGAACCGTTGGGATTGAACGGATAGCGCTCGGTGATTCGTTCGCGGTGATCGACATACTGCAGCGTCACCGATCCTTGACTCAGCAACTGCGCCGCACCGGCATCGGATGCCGCACCTGCATCGGCCGTCGCGCCTGCGGCGAACTCGGCATAACCCTCGCCATGGGCCACCGCAATCGGCAGCACCGATCCGTGCATGCCGGCAAACAATACGGAATGCGTTTCCGGCACACGCACGAGAGCGAGACGTGCCTCATATTGCTCGGACCTATTGCGCACAAAACGCGGCCAGGCGTCGCTGCCGGGCACGAGTTCCCGCAGTGCAGACAGCATCTGACAACCATTGCAGACGCCCAGCGTGAATGTCGCCGGCCGTGCGAAGAACGCCGCGAATTCCTCACGCGCACGGGTGTTGAACAGAATCGACTTGGCCCAGCCCTCGCCGGCACCCAGCACGTCTCCATAAGAAAATCCGCCGCAAGCAACCAGACCGTGGAACCGCGATAAGCTCACGCGCCCGCCCTGGATGTCCGTCATGTGCACATCGTAGGCGTCGAAGCCGGCGCTGGTGAACACCGCGGCCATTTCGGTTTGACTGTTGACGCCTTGCTCGCGCAGCACCGCGATCGAAGGCCGCGCGCCGGTCAAAATGAAAGGCGCGGCGACGTCGTCGCCGGCCTCGTAAGTCAAGCGGGCATGCAAGCCCGGGTCATCGGGATCCGAGAGCCGCTCATATTCCTCGAGCGCGCACGCCGGATTGTCGCGCAGGCTCTGCATCCGATACGACACCTCGCTCCAGCATCGATGCAAATCGATGCGCGATCCGAGGTCGAGATCCTGACCGTTGACATGCAGACTTACCGCCGAGCCCGGCACCGGCCTGCCGACGGACCGCGTGTATTCGCCCAATCCATGCCGCAGCAATATGTCGCGGGCCTCGCTCAGGCGCGCAGCTCGGACCTGCACGACCGCGCCGAGTTCTTCTGCGAAACATGCGGCCAAGGGATCGGCTACCGTGCCGAGTTCAATCTCGAGACCACAGTGAGAAGCGAAGGCCATCTCCAGCAGCGCGATCAACAATCCGCCGTCCGAGCGATCGTGATACGCGAGCAGCAGACCGCAATCCTTCAATTCGACGATGGCCGACGCGAATGCCGCGAGCAATCGCGGCGAATCCAGATCGGCCGGCACGCCGCCGGTCTGGCCGAACACCTGCGCCCAACAAGAGCCACCCAAACGATCCTTGCGGCCCCCCAAATCGATGAGCACCAAGTTCGACGGCTCCGATAAATCGAGCTCCGGAGTCAGCGTACGGCGCGCGTCCTGGACCGGTGCGAACGCGGAGACGATCAGCGAGATCGGCGCGATGACCGCGTGTGCACCGCTGGCGTCGGCCCACGCCGTGCGCATCGAAAGAGAATCCTTGCCGACCGGGATCGTGATCCCGAGTTCGGCACACAGATCCACTCCGACCGCGCGCACCGTGGCATAGAGGTCCGCATCCTCGCCGGGCTGACCGCAGGCTGCCATCCAATTGGCCGACAGCCGGATATCCTGCAGTCGCCGCACGTCGGCGGCGAGGATATTGGTGACGGCCTCGGCGACCGCCAGCCTGCCCGACGCCGGCGGATTCAAGACCGCGACCGGAGCCCGTTCGCCCATCGCCATCGCCTCGCCCGTAACGCCTTGATAACTGCTCAGCGTGACCGCCACGTCGGCGACCGGCGTTTGCCAAGGGCCGACCATTTGATCGCGGCTGATCAGTCCGCCGACGGTTCGATCGCCGATCGTGATCAGGAACGACTTGTCGGCGATCGTCGGCAGGCGCAGCAAACGTCGCAGCGACTCCGCGATCGTCGCGCCGGCGGTCGATAGCGGCCGCGCTGATTTCGGCAACGATCGCACGTCACGCATCATGCGCGGCGCCTTGCCGAGCAAGACCTCGATCGGCATGTCGATCGAGGTCGACCCGAACAGCGAATCGGTAACGAGCAGGCGTCCGTCCGCGGTGATCTCGCCGACCACCGCATAGGGGCAACGCTCGCGCTCGCACCACGCCGTGAATTCGCCGACGCTTTCCGGCCGCAGCACGAGCACGTAGCGTTCCTGGGCCTCGTTGCACCAGATCTCCATCGGCGACAGCTCGGGTTCGGCGCTCGGAATTTTTCGCAAATCGATGCGACCGCCGCGCCGGCTATGCGCGATGGCCTCCGGTAGCGCATTCGACAAACCGCCCGCACCGACGTCGTGAATCAGCAGTATCGGATTGCGCCCGCCCATGGCCCAGCAGCGGTCGATGACCTCTTGTGCGCGGCGTTGCATCTCGGGATTGCCGCGCTGCACGGATGCAAAATCCAGATCGGACGAGCTTTGACCGCTGCCGACCGACGAGGCGGCACCGCCGCCCAGGCCAATGAGCATGGAGGGGCCGCCGAGCACGACCAGCGGCGCGCCGACCGTCACGAGCGCCTTTTCGACATGCGCGCGGCGCACGTTGCCGAGCCCGCCGGCGATCATGATCGGCTTGTGATAGCCGCGCACGACTTCGCGGCCCGCTTCCACGCTGCGCTGTTCAAACACGCGAAAATAGCCGCAAATATTCGGGCGGCCGAATTCGTTATTGAATGCCGCGGCGCCGATCGGTGCGCTGATCATGATCTCGAGCGCGGAGGCAATGCGATCGGGCTTCAGCGCATCCGCCTCCCAAGGCTCACGCATTCCCGGAATCCGTAGATTCGAGACCGAAAAGCCGCAAAGGCCGGCCTTCGGCTTGGCGCCGAGGCCGGTCGCACCCTCGTCCCGTATCTCGCCGCCCGCGCCGGTTGCGGCGCCGGGGAACGGCGAGATCGCCGTAGGGTGGTTATGGGTTTCGACCTTCATGAGGATGTCGATAGGCTCACGGACCCCTGCATAATGTTGCGTTGCGGGATTCGGAAAGAAGCGCATCGCGGTCGATCCCTCGATGACCGCCGCGTTATCGCGATAGGCCGACAAAACCCCGGCCGAGTTGGCCTGGTAGGTCGCACGGATCATGTCGAACAGCGATGCGGGCATTTGGGCGCCGTCGACCGTGAACTGCGCATTGAAGATCTTGTGACGGCAATGTTCGGAATTGGCCTGGGCAAACATCATGAGCTCGGCGTCGGTGGGATCGCGCCGCAGCCGCCCGAAAGCGGCCACCAAGTACTCTATTTCCTCTTCCGAGAGCGCAAGCCCCCAGTCACGATTCGCGCGCTCCAGCGCCGCGCGGCCGTCGTGGCTCAAACCCACAACGCGCAGTGGCCGCGCCGCAGCAGCCCCAAAAAGCGCCGCCAAATCAGGCCTTCCGACCCACACGGATTCCGTCATGCGGTCGTGCAACACCGCCCCGAGTCGGCTCAAGACGGCGCTCTCCAGCGGCGCCGTGGAATCGAGAAAATAGACCGTGCCGCGTTCCAGGCGCTCGACGAAACGCAGGCCGCAGACCCTCGTTATATCGGTCGCCTTGCTCGACCAGGGCGAGACCGTGCCGGCACGCGGCGCCACGGTCAGCTCGGTCGTCGATCCAAGCGCTTGCGTAGGCGTGGCTGCCTCCGGCGCGGCCGGGCCGTAGCGCAGGAGTCGCGCGAGCAAGGCCATCTCGCGCGAATCCGGCGCGGCGGTCACGGCAACAAAATGAATGAACCGGGACGCGATCGCGGTCACCCGCGAGTCGAGCGCCTGCAATTCCGTGAGCAGTTTGTCGAGACGAAATCGCGACAGCGCGGGTCCGCCCAGCAGGCTAAACATCGGCAATTCCCCGCAGCGCGCGGCCAATACCGCGCTTCCGGAGGCTATTTGCGGGCGTTGGAATCTCCGCCCGGCGTGTATATAGGCACTGGAAACTGAGCCACATTCGAGCCCTCGAGCGCGACAATCTTGCTGACACCTTGCTTTTTGACCTCATCGATACGCAGCACCGAGTGCATCGGCAAATAAGTTCGCTTTACATCGTTGAATTCGGCCTTTATCTTTTCCTCCGCGGGGTCGACGACCACGGTCGAGCGCTCCCCGAATACCAGTTCCTCGACTTCGATGAAACCGAATAAGTTGCCGTGGCTCACCTTACGGGCATAGATTTCATAGACCTTGCCTTGATTTACGAACAGAACCTTGAAAATGTGACTCGCGGCCATTTAGTAGGCTCCAGACATTGCTAGTGTTTCATCATATTATACGAGCACTTAGCGCAAAACCTACGAGCCGTCCGACGGAGTGAAAAATGGCCTTGCGCTTACGTATTGTCAGCGAACACGCATCCCGGCTCGGAGATAGAGCAACCAAGGTCTTCGGCGTCCATGGCGGCTCGATCGGTCGCGCAACCGACAATGAGTGGATTCTACCCGACCCGGAGCGCTACCTCTCGGGCAAACACGCGCGCGTCGATTTTAGGGTGGGATCGTATTTTCTAGTCGACACCAGCTCGAACGGCACTTACGTCAACGGTGCCCAGGTGCCGCTCGGCAAGTTCCGTGATTACGCGATGAAGGACGGCGACTACATCCGTCTCGGCGAGTACGAGTTGCTGGTCAGCATCGACGCGAGCAACGATTTCCCGCCGGATAGCGGCGCGGTCGTCGCCTACGACGGCGGAACTCCGTCCGCCGCGGTCAAGAAATCGACGGCCAACGATATCGGCGCGGATCTCGATCTGAGCGAGCTCTTGGAGCCCAGCAATCGCCTCGAGGAGGAGTTGGGAAATCTCGCTCGCAATGCTTACGGCCAGCCGATCTCCGGCGATGCGGATCTGCCGCCGGCGGCCCAAGCGGACGCCTCGGGTGTGCCCTGGCACATGATGACGCGTCCGCTCAAGGTCGACCGCAGCGCCACGCCCGGCGCGCCGGTTTGGCCGGCCGCGCCGACCCCTCCGGCCGCGCCTGCGCCCGCGCCCGCGCAGGCGCAGGCGCTGCAGCGTTCGCAGAACTCGATGCTCTACGACGGGGATTTCGATATCGGCCTTGCCGCCTTCTGTCGCGGTGCCGGCATCGACCCGCGTTCCGTGACGGCCGAAGCGCGCGGCAACGCATTGCAACTGGCGGGCCAGCTGCTGCGCGAAACGGTACTCGGGCTCATGGATCTGAATCAGAGCCGCAATGAATTTCGCAATCGTTTTCGCATGGCGCCGCCGGCGGCGGCCGACGCGTCCGACAGTGCGTGGACATTCACTCAGGGAGTCGAACAGACACTGATTCGATTGATGACGACCACTTCGACGCGCTCGGGATCGGTCGAGGGCATGCGCGAGAATTTCCGCGATTTGAAGGCACAGAACACGGCGACGCTCGCCGCGATGCGCTCCGCACTCGAGGAGATGCTGGCGCGTTTCGACCCCAAGGAGCTCGAGGAGCGCTTCGAACGCGGCGCCAAGCGCGGTGTATTCGGTACCCAAAACAAAGCTAAATATTGGGAATTTTACGCCGAATTGTTTGCCGGACTATCGCAAAGCCCGCCGGACGGCTTTCCGCATTTGTTCGTCGAAGCCTTCGGCAAAGCGTATGAGGCCAAATTGCGCGCACTCGCGCCGCGGCGCGGCGCATTCGGCGCCGATCTGGACAGTTCCTCCGATCCAGGAATTGCAGCGGGCAGCGACCGTTAGCGTGGCTCCCGCGTGCGACTCCTAATTGTCGAAGACGACGATCTCGTCGCCGACGCGGTGGCGCGCGGACTAATCGCCGCGAAGTTCGACGTGCAGCGTACGGCGAGTGCGGAAGCGGCGCTCGCGGCCCTCGCGGTGCAGGATTTCGATATGGCGGTCATCGACATCGGCTTGCCCGGCAGCGACGGACTTTCACTGGTACGCCGCCTGCGCAGCGCGGGCAAGGCGCTGCCGGCCTTGATCCTGACCGCCCGCTGCACGCTCGCCGACAAAGTCAAGGCGCTCGATCTCGGCGCCGATGACTTCCTGAGCAAACCGTTCGAGCCGGCCGAGCTCGTGGCGCGCTGCCGCGCACTGATTCGGCGCACCGGCGGCGCGGCCAGCGGCATCATCAAACTCAATAGAATGTCGGTCGATTTGCTCGGCAAGCGTCTTTGCATCGACGAATCGGAAGTCGAATTGACGGCACGAGAATGGCTGGTGCTCGAGTGCCTCGTGCGGCGCACCGGTTTGATCGTCCAGAAAGAGCGCATTCAACAGGCCTTGACGGATACGGATCACGACATCACCCCGAATGCGGTCGAGGTGCATATCTCGCGGCTTCGGGCCAAGCTCGGCAGCGCAGCGCTGATCCGCAGCCTACGCGGCTTGGGCTACCGCCTGGAAGAGCCGAAATCCTAAGTGAACTCCTCGATTAGTCGCACGCTGGTCTTTTGGTTGGCGGTGCCGCTGACCTTATTGGCGCTATGCGGAGCGCTGGTTCATTACTTCAACATCGTCGCGCCGCAAGTCATGAGCACGGATCGGCGTCTGAAGGAAACGGCAACGGCGTTGGTGGCGCATCTGCAGGTTCAGGACGGGCATGTCGCATTGCTCGCGGGGTTGCCGGAGCAACCCTTGATGCCGCCGGACGGCAGCATGCGGTATTCGCTGCGCGACAAGAACCGGCAGCTCATCGACGGGGATGTGCGCCTGCCGATCGTCGCCGTCGAGGCGCCGGCAAATTTCCTCTATGAAACCGCACAGGTGGAGCACCGTAGCCTGCGGATCCTGAGCACGCGGGCCGACACTCCAGCCGGGCCGATCCTCGTGACGGTGGCGACGGCGATGAAGTCCAACGAACCCGAGGCGCGCTATGAATTCCTCAGCACCTTGTTATGGGACTTCGTGCAGCTGGACGTCACGCTCGTGCTGGTATGGGTCGGCATTCAATTGGGATTGCGCCCGGTGCGAAAATTGCGCGATGAGATCGCGCAGCGCTCGGCGCAAGACCTGCGTCCGATCGCCGAATCCTCGGTGCCGCGGGAAATCGCGCCCTTGGCGGCGACACTGAACCGATTGTTCTCGATGTTGAGCACCTCGGTGCAATCGCAGCAACAATTCATCGCCAACACCGCCCACCAATTGCGCACACCGATCACCGGCATGCTGGCCCAGCTGGACCTATTAATAGAGGAGCCCGCCGCGGAGCCGATCCGGCATCGCCTGAGGACACTGCAGGAAGGCGTGCGTCAGCTGGCTCATTCGGCGAATCAATTGTTGAGCTTGGCGCGGGCCGACCCGGCGGCGAATATCGCGGCCAAGAACCAAATCGTGGCCTTGCATGCGATTGCGGGCGAGGTCGTCGCGCGGTTCTTCGATCGCGCACTGCAGAGCAACATCGATCTGGGCGCCGATTTGCAGGCGGCCATTGTGCTTGCCGATGCGTCGCTGCTCGACGATCTATTGAGCAATTTGGTCGACAATGCCTTGAAGTACACACCGGCCGGCGGCAGCGTCACCGTTCATGCGGGCGAGCGGGACGGCCACCCCTTTCTCGCGGTCGAGGACTCCGGACCGGGGATCCCGGAGGCAGACCGTCAGAAGGTGCGCCAGCGCTTTTTTCGCCTGCCAAACTCTTCCGGCCACGGCAGCGGCTTAGGATTGGCGATCGTCGAGGAAATCGCCACGCTCTATGGCGCCGAAGTTCGCATCGATTCCGGGCCCGACCAACGCGGCACCCGGGTCACCGTACGCTTCGCCGCCACGTCAGCTGCAAATCGCAAGCGCACATAATCCGCGCCGCGCCGTGAATGGCATCACATTTTTTTCACCAAGGACCGTGACCGTCAGCTCCAAGACAGCTTAAGCCCCTAAAGTCCGCTCCCATGATGCCGAAAGACGCACAACGAGCATGAAACGGAATTCCGGCTTCACGATGCTCGAATTGGTCATCACCATGTCCATCGTGGCGATTTTGGCGATGATCGCGGTTCCCGGCTTCCAATATGTAACGACGTCGAATCGGGTCTCGACCGAGGTCAATGGCCTGCTCGGCGATATGCAATACGCCCGCAACGAAGCGCTCAAGGAGGGGCTGCCGATCACCATCTGCGCATCGGCAAACCCGACGGCGGTACCGCCGAGCTGCTCGGGCAGCACCTCGTGGCAAAGCGGCTGGATCGTGTTTCCGGACCCCAATAGCACTCAAACCGTCGTGCCCACGAGTCCGATCCTGCGCAGCCAAACTCCGTTCACCGCCAACGATACCTTCGACGCGAACTTCGGCGTCGAAGCCGTGACATTCAACCGCGAAGGGTTTGCCTCCTCGGGCGCGATCGGCAACGTCGCCGCGCAGCTCGGCGTAACGATCACGCTGCACGCCACGCCCCCCAATCCGCAATGGACGCGTTGCCTGATCATCAACGGCGCCGCGACCGCGAATTCCGGCATGCTGGGCACGGTGCGGTCCGGCGCGCCGGGGACGACCTGTTTATGAACCTCGAACGCCAAGTCACGACGCGGCCGAGCTATTCGGCCCGATCGCGAGGTTTCAGCCTCGTCGAGGTACTGGTCGCGCTGGTGGTCGTCTCGGTGGGTCTGCTGGGTCTTGCGAAAATGGAATCCTTGGCGCTATCGAGCACCAGCGTCGCGAGCGCACGCTCGATCGCGGCGATCCAGGCCGCGAGTCTCGCCGCGATGATGCATGCCAACCAGGATTTTTGGCAGAACACCGGCGTCTACCCCTCGACGGTCATCACGTCGCAAAACAATCCGTTTGCGGGCGCCCCTCCCTGCCTGACGCCCGGTACGAGCGCCTGCGCGCCGCAGCTGATGGCCAACTACGACTTGAACAATTGGGCGACGGCGCTGAGCCAGCTTCTTCCGGCCTATTCGGCATGGATTACCTGCGGAAATACCCCGACGCTGCCGTCGATCAGCTGCACGATCCAAATCGTATGGGCCGAAAATGCGGTCGCGATGACCAGTCAACAAAATAACGGCACGCAGAATAATCTCGCGAATCTGTCCCTGCCGACCTACACGCTGTACGTGCAGCCATGAAGCGCATCGCACTGTCACGCGGCTTCTCGCTGATCGAGCTGATGATCGCGGTGGTGCTCGCGGTGTTCTTGATCGGCGGCTTGTTGACGCTCGTGCAAACGATGAAGCAGACCACGGGCGTACAGAACGGTCTCTCGCAGCTCCAGGACGGCGAGCGTTTCGCCTCGGATCTGTTGAATGACGTCATACAGTCGGCCGGCGATTATCCGAATGCGACGATCGGCGGCGCCGCGGCGAGTTTCCCGGCAATCAATGTCGCCGTGCCCGCAACCGGATCGACGCTCGTATTCGCCCAAGGGCAAGTGATCTCCGGCGCCGACACCGCAACGAGCGCCGGTTCCCTCATCGGCGTGCGCTACATCACCTCCGGGACGGCCGCGGCCTACCCCGATGGCCTCATCAGTTGCGCGGGCAACACGAGCGCCGCCCCGGTGACGTGGATCAACGTGTTTTACGTCGACGGCAGCGGCAATCTGCAGTGTCAATTGACCACGATCGATGCCGGAGGCAACCAGACCGTCACGGTTACGCCGCTCGTGTATGGCATCGCGGGCCTGCAGATTCTCTACGGGGAAAGGACCAACACCGATAGCCCGACGATGTCGGTCGATAGCTACTTGACGGCGACGGCGACCTCCGCGCTGCCGATCGTCGCGAATTCCAGCTGGCAGCCCGGCTGGGGCCAGGTCCGGTCCGTGCAAGTCACGTTCACGTTCACGAATCCCTTGGCGAATCTGCCCGGTCAAGTGGCGGTCCCGACCATCAATCTCATGCGCGTCTACGACGTCATGAATCAAGTCGGCGAGGGCCAGACATGAGCGGCCGTCGGCATACCGAGCCGGCGCAGCGCGGCTTTGTGCTGGTCTCGAGCCTGCTGTTGCTGATCGTCGTGACTCTATTGGCGGTCGGCATGTTTCGCAGTTTCGGCGTCGATGAAAAAATCGCAGGCAATACCCGCGATAAGCAGGTCGCGGTGCAAGCCGCCGAAAGCGCCGAGGAATTTGCCGAGAATTGGCTGGCGCTCAATATCGCGAACAACGCCGCGGCGAACAACGGCGCTGCGCTCAACGATGCGGTTCCTGCGATCGCCTGTGCCGGGTTTACTTCCTCCGCCACTCCGCAAGTCTGCAATACCGAATTGCCCAATCCGTCGCAGCTGCCCTGGCCGGCCGGCGTCAATTACACGCTGCCGGCCAATACGCTGCCGAATAACGGCATCGCGATGACGAGCAATCCGATTCTGCAGCCGAGTTTTTACATTTGGTACAAGGGTCAGATCGGCAGTTACGGATACGAATATGAAATCGATGCGGTCGGCTACGGCAGCAGCCCGAATACCGTCGCCATCGTCGATTCCCTCTACGTTTTGAAATGCACGACGTGTGTCGGCGACAATTAACCTCACGCTATGGTTATCACTATGAAGCTATCCAAGATCAACGCACTATCCGTCGGCGTATTCGCGCTCGCAGGTCTCGGCCTCGCGGCCGGCGCGGCCGCGCAGACGACTTATACGGAAAACTTCACCGGCGCGACGACCGTCAATTCCTGGTATTTCATCAACGGCGCCTGCCTGACCGCGGGCAGCTCGAGCGGCACGACGAGCCCGGGCCAGATCCCGCAGTGCGTGGGACTTCCCTATTGGACGCTCAAGGGTGATCCCAATCTGGTCGGCGGCAACACCGGCACTCTGCCGGACGATCCGGCGGTCGGTGGCGCGCTGCGCTTTACCAATGGCTTTCCGGGCGGCTACAACGAGAACGGCGCGATTCTATCGGCCTTCAATTTTCCGACGAACAACGGTATTCAAGTCACGTTCACGACCGAGAGTTATCGTGGAAATTCCGCGGGCGCCAGCGTCCATGACGGCGCGGACGGCATGAGCTTCTTCTTGCAGAGCGTCGACAACGGCGCGTCTCCGGATATCGGCGACTATGGCGGCAGCTTGGGTTACACCTGCTCGAATCAGAATAACGACCCAACCCTGCGCGCGAGTGGCGCGCCGCGCGGCTATGACGGCTTGATCGACGGCTATATCGGTCTCGGGATCGACGAGTACGGTAATTTTCTGAACCCGGGCGATAACACCGCGAGCGGACCTGGTTATCAAGGCAATCGCATCGGCATGCGCGGCGCCGGCGGCACCGCGTGGGCCGCGTTGAATGCGGCCTACCCGAACCAATATCCCGCTACGCTGACCTATCCACAACAAGCAAGCGCCGTGCGGCAGGCCTGCGCGAACGCCTTCGTCTACGACTGGTCCGGCGTCGCCGCGTGGAACGCCGCCCCCGTTGGGGCGGAGCCCGATCCGACGAGCCCGTATCTAAGCGGCGGCACGACGGCGATCCCGCTGCCCGACTACACCGCGATTCCCGGCGCCTTCAAAATCCTGGGCGCCGCGATCAAGATCGCCAACGAGGCCGCGTTGTACCGCGGCAATGGCACGCCGGCGCAGAGCGGCAGCGCCTATGGCGTTCCGATTACCTACAATTTGACGATCACGCCCGCGGGCCTATTGAGTCTCTCGTACAGCTATAACGGCGGCGTCTATCAACCGGTGATCTCCGGACAAGACATCACCGTGGCAAACGGACCGCTGCCCAACAATGTGCACTTCGGATTCGCAGGCTCGACCGGCGGTGGCACGAATATTCACGAGATCATGTGCTTTCAGGCGCAGCCGACGGGCCAGACATCGTCATCCGCGGGCGTCAACCAGAAGCAATCCGCGAAAGTGCAAATCGGAACGCAAGTCTATTTTGCCTATTACAACAGCAACAACTGGCCGGGATCCCTGACATCGCAGAGTTTGGAATCCGTCGTGGGAAGCCCGAATACGCTGATCATCGATCCGGTCGCAAATTGGGACGCGTCTTGCGTGCTCACGGGCGTGGTAGCGGGCCAAACTTGCAGCTCGACCGGCGTCGCGGGTCCCGTTGCCGCCGAAGGGCCGGCCAATCGCACGATCTTGACTTGGAATGGCGCGAGCGGAACGGCATTCGAATGGAATAGCCTGACCGCCGCGCAACAAGCGGCGCTCGACACGAACGATCCCACGATCACACCGCTGCGCCTCAATTACCTGCGCGGCGATCGCACCAATGAATTGACGACCACAGGCGTCGGCCTGTACCGCACGCGCAGCAGCGTGCTCGGCGACATCATCGATTCGAGCCCGACGTGGGTCGGCCCGCCGAGCGGCGGCTATCCCAACATCTGGACTGATTTCTACGCTACAAACGCACCGACGCCGCCCGAAAACGCCGGCGCCGCGCAAACCTATACGGCCTTTACGACCGCGGAGCAAACGCGCACGAATGTCGTCTACGCCGGATCCAACGACGGTTTGCTGCACGGCTTCAGAGCCGGCGCCTACGACGTCAATAATAACTACGTGGCGACTAACAACGATGGACAGGAACTGCTCGCTTACATGCCCGGATATGTTGTCAACGACATCAATTCGTATGCGAACTTATCGAACGATTATTCCAACCCCCAATATGGGCACCACTTCGCCGTCGATGCGACGCCCGGCACCGGTGATTTGTTTTTCGGCAACCAATGGCATACCTGGCTGGTCGGCGGCCTCGGGCCTGGCGGCAGCGCGATCTATGCGCTCGATGTTACAAACCCGGGCGCCGGCGCAGCCGACAATTTCAGCGAGGCGGGCGCGGCGGCCGCGGCGACCGTCATTGGCGAATGGAATTCGACGACCGTCAGCTGCGTCAACGTCGCCAACTGCGGCGCCAATCTCGGCAAGACCTACGGATCGCCTCTGATCCGCCGCTTTCATAACGGCGATTGGGGTTTCATCGTCGGCAACGGTTTCAGCAGCGCGACCGGAGACGCCGGAATCTATGTCGTGACCGTCGATAGCACCTCGGGCGCATTGACGTGGTACTACTTCAGCACCGGTCAGCCGGTTGGCGCCGGGGACGGCATCGCGTTCATGGACGCGGCCGACCTCGACGGCGATCACATCGTCGACTATGTCTATGCCGGCGACTTGCTGGGCAACCTCTGGCGCTTCGATTTGACCGACGGCCTCCCGAGCAACTGGGCGGTGACGCCGCAACCTCTGTTCACGACGCCGGCGGGCCAGCCGATTACGACCAAGCCGATCATCGCGATCAACAACAGCGGCCCGCTGCCGCGGGTGCTCATCGAGTTCGGCACCGGGCGCGAGATTCCGATCACCAATAACGCCGCGGCGACCTATAGCACGACACAGCAGGCGCTCTACGGAATTTGGGACTGGAATCTGTCGACCTGGAACTCGAAGTCGACGTCGACGTTCGCGAGCCTGCCGAGTACGACTACTGCGGCAACCGTGGGCAACCTGCTGCAGCAAACGATCACTGCAAGCTACGATGCGACCTTGAGCACGACCGGCAGCGCCTATCGGACCGTCAGCAGCAATCCCATTTGTTACGCGGACACCGCCGGCTGTCAGTACTTCGGCTGGTATTTGAATCTGCCGTTTGGGGCTGCGGATCCAACCAACCCGAACTCACCGGTAGTCTACGAACAAGTGCTGTTCGCGCCCGCGCTGATTTCCGGCGTGTTTGTCGTCAATACGACGGTACCGCCGGCCTTCGCGCCGACGACCTGCGGTACGATCTCGGCGGCGGCCTGGACGATGGCCTTGGACCCCTTGAGCGGCGGCGCGCTGACGAGCGCGTTTTTCGAGTACTACACGGGTAGGTACATCAATGTCACGCCGACGAACGGCGTCGAGCAAGGTGTCAGCGGCGTCGCCGATATTGGCACCGGCACGCCGACGGTCGTGGTATTCAACAACAATAATTACCTCGTCGCCTCGCCGGTCACTTCGGGCGGCAACGGCGGCGGCAGCGGCGGCAGTGCGGGGGCGCCGAGCAACGGCACCAACAGTGTCTGTCTGCCGCCTTATACGAATTGCCCCGTCGGCGTTCACTACAAGAACATCACGGCGCAGCGACTGCAATGGATTCAGCGGCGCTAAGCACAACAGATGGACGCACATCGGAGCAAGCGGCGTATGAACAATCGATTGCCTCGATCAAGGGGCTTTACGCTGATCGAATTGATGGTGACCGTGGCGGTTGCTGCGATCCTCGTCACGATTGCAACGGCGAGCTACAGCCAGTTCACGCTCAAGGCGCATCGCACCGAGGCCAGAACCGCGCTGCTCGATCTCGCGAGTCTCGAGGAACGTTACTTGAGTACGAACAATTCTTACAGCGCGGCGCCGACCGACCTCGGCTACACGGGCGCCAACTGGGCGGCGGTTCAATTCGGCAGCGGTTATTATCAAGTCAGTAACGTTACCGTGACTGCGCCGATATTGTCGTTGGCGCCGGGCGTCCCCTCGACGCCCGCGACCTTCTCGTTCACCATGGTCCCGGCCCCGGGCAGCGTGCAAGTCAACGACACGGCCTGCGCCTCATTCACGGTCACATCCCAAGGCGCACGGACCGCGACGATGCAAGGCGGCGCCGATAATACGGCGACCTGCTGGCAATAAAACCGGCCGACAATAAAAGCCGCTTGCAATAAAAATCGCTATCCCGGCCTCGTCGCCGAACTCGTGATTATGTTAGGGCAGTTCGTGCTTCGCGGCCGAGCTTCCGTATCGGCGCAGCGGCCGCATTCGCGGCTCGCGCAGTGATCTTTTTTGCAGACGGCGTCACATCTCGCATAGACGTTTTGCAGAGTGTGTCACAACCGACGTAACGGCCGGCTGTATCGTCAGGTTCCTGCAAGTTTGCGTTGCTAACGTGCCAACCCATGAACCTTACTGACATGTTTTTCTCGTCGAACCATCGACACAAATCGGGCTTCACGCTCATCGAACTGCTGGTAACGCTGACGGTAGCGGGAATCTTGGCTTCGATCGCCGTGCCGGCATTCAACAGCTTCGTGCTCAATGACCGCGACGTCGCGCAAGCGAACTCGCTGCTCTACAGCTTGAACTACGCGCGCAGCGAAGCCGTCAAGCTCAATTCCTCGACATTTGTCAGCGTCTGCCCTTCCTCCGACGGACAAACCTGCAACAACGGAAACTCCTGGGCCACGGGATGGATCGTCTTCCCCGGCCCGCTCAATGCGGCGCCGGCGACGATCGACCAGGCGGTCCCGGCCACCTCGGGCAGCAATACCCTGACCGCGCGCGGCACGGGACAGGCCGGTGTTCAGTTCACCTCGAGCGGCCAGCTATCCCCGCAAGGCACGACACTGGAAATCAATATTTGCGATTCGCGCGGCGCGAATTACGCGCGCGACGTCGAGGTCAATTCCACGGGCCGCGTCGCCGCATCGCAGACCGCAGGACTATCCGTCAGCCGTGCGGCGCTTGCTTGCCCATAGATCCAAACCCGAGCTATTCACCGCCATGATCGCCACTACCTCCCAATGTCCGGTCCAGCGCCACGCGCGCGGATTCACGCTCATCGAAGTCATGGTATCTCTCGTGATCTTGAGTATCGGGCTGCTCGGCGTCGCCAAGCTCGTGATGTTTTCATCGCGCTCGAATGACAGCGCCTATTTGCGCAGCCAGGCGACCGCACTCGCGTACGAGATTCTCGATGATATGCGCGCCAATCGAAGTACCGCGCTGCTACAGGGCTACGATAACGTTCTCGCCGCAGGCGCGACTCCAACCAACCCGGGGTTCACTTGCGCCGGAACCGGCAATCTCTGCAGCACGCCGGCCAATCTTGCGCTCTACGACGTCTATGCGTGGCAATTGAGGCTGCAGTCGGCGCTGCCGGGCGCGGCCGGTTCGGTGACCACCGTCATTCCGGCAGGCTCGACGGCGACTACCGCGACGATCGTCGTTTCCTGGAACGACGCCGTCGCGCAATCGGCGTTCGGAGCCGTTGCCGACGGCACGCTCGTGGCCAATCAAGCCGTGACGTTGGAGACGCTGCTGTGAGGCGCACGCGCGGATTTTCCATGGTCGAGCTCATGGTGGCGATCATGCTCGCCTTGCTCGTGACCGGCGCGGTGATATCGGTCTTCATCGGCGCTCGAAGAGCCTTTCAAGGGACCTCCGGCACCGGCGCCGTCACCGACGGCGGCCGCTTCGCGGTCGGCTTTCTCGAGCAAGCGGTTCGCAACGCGGGCTTCATGGCCTGCAACACAACGCAACGCCAAGCCAACGTGCTCAGTGTGGTCCTGCCGTCGCTCGCCTACAACTTTACCGAACCGTTGGACGGTTTCGAGGCCAACAACACCGGTGTCGGTGCCGCGTACACCTTGGTTGCGCCCGCGACGCAATTGGCTTCCATGAGCGCCGATCCGTCGACCGGCGATTGGGTCAATGGTTTGGATCCGGCGCTCACGGACATGGTCATACAGCACAACGACGTGCTCGTCGTCCGCTCGACCTTGCCGGGTAGCCAGCCCGCCTACCTGACCTCGGCGGCTCCCAACGGCAGCAACAATTTCACGGTCAATAGCAATGGCGTCACCAATTTCGCGCCCGGACAGATCGCCGTGATGTCCGACTGCGCCAAATCCGCGGCTTTCCAGGTTCAGGCCGGATCCACGACCACGGTTGCCTTCAATTCCGGCGGCGGCCCCCCGGGCAATAGCGCTGGTGCGCTTGGCATGGATTTCGATCTGGGCGCCCAAGTGACTCCGGTCACCACGGCCGTATGGTTCATCGGCCCGGGCGCCGACGGCGACAGCGCGCTGTTCTCCTACACGTTGAATGCCGCGGGTGTGTTCCCGAACAGCGGACCGCCGAACAACGGCGCGACCGAAATGGTCCCCGACATCGAGGCGATGCAAATCCTCTACGGCATTGATACGACGGGCACTCAGACGGTCAGCCAATACGTGACGGCCGATCAAGTCCCGGATTTCAATTCGGTCATGAGCGTGAAGATCGCGATATTGGCGGCGAGTCCCTTGGGCTCGGCGAGCATCCCGTCCGCCGCATTGACGTACAACTTGCTCGGAACGATCGTGACGGCGCCGCAAGATTCGCGCTCCCGCCAAGTATTTGAAGTCACGGTCAGCGTCCGCAATTCCTTGACCTGAACGAGATAGCAGCCATGCAGCTCAACTCATTGCCGATCCACGCCAAATTCCCGAGCCACTCCAAACAATCCGGTGTCGTGCTGTTCGTCGCGCTGATCTTGTTGTTGATATTGAGTTTGATCGGCGTGACCGCCGCGCGCATGGAAACCGTCGAAGAACGCATGTCGCGCAACGACGATAACCACCAGATCGGCATGGAAGCGGCAGAGGCGGCGTTGCGGGCGGCCGAGGGCGGCATACTCAGCGGCATTTATTCCGCCTTCAGCACCAACGCGAACGGCCTCTACACCTTCGACACGACGACCGGCACCTCCATGGTACCGGCGCCGACGACTTGGAGCACGACGCCCGGCGCAGCGATGTCTTATACGGGCTCGGGAGCCCCGAATCTCGGCGCGATCGCACTCGCGCAGCCGCCCCAATTGGCGATCGAGAGCCTACCGCCGGTCGCCGTACCGGGCGACAGCATCAGCTCGGTGCAATATGCGTCGCCCACTCCGCCGGTGACCGTTTATCGAGTCACCGTGAGCGCAGTCGGCGCCGACGGCACATCGACGACGACCTTACAAAGCATTTTCCGGTAGCAGATTGAGCCTACGAGGATTTCAACATGTTTGAGCAAACCCTGAATATCATGCGAGCGTGCATCGGCCGCGCAATGATGTCCTTGGCGCTGATCGCGCTCGTGGGATCGTCGAGTTCCGTATTCGCGGCGGCGCCAGCAGTGTCGATCTCGCAAGTGCCGATGACCATCACGATTCCGGCACATCCGCAAATCATGCTCGCGGTCGCTAATTCGGAGTCCATGGACGGCACGCTGTCCGGCGCAATCATGACGGGCGCCGGTCTCTATCCGGAGATGCAAAACTCGAGCTCGCCGCTGACGTTCACGATTCCGGCGGGATTCACGCCGCCGGTCAATGCGGGCAACGGCGTCACTGCGCCCTACACGGTCGCCGGAAGCGGTGTTTGGCTCGATAACTCGCCGAGCCGACTCAATGTCGCCAAGGCGGGAATCATGAGCGTCTTGACCAACTACATCCCCTATGCGGATTTCGGATTGATGGAATACTCGCTGCCCGGCTTGAGCGCCTACGCAACCTCGGTCTATTTGATGAGCCCCAATGTCAGCGCGACCAATCCGACGGGCAGCTTCTTGTTCAGCTCGGCGCAGACGCCGATCGCGGGCGTGGAGTACGTCAATAATCCATGCTACCAATACCAGTTCCCGGCCTTGTCGCACATCGCCAACGGCAGCTGGGCCTATTGGGACTGCGTCAACTGGGATTCGTTTTACAGTTCGCAGAACATCTCGCAACAGCAATGGATGGGCATCGGCGCGAGCAGCGACGACCCCCAGGTCAACGACGTCCTCTACGGCCTCGCGATCAATTGCACCGATTACACGACCGCTGCCGAAGGCTACGTGCCGAGTCCGCCGAACCCGTTCACTTCGTACTCGCTGGCCGATTACAACAACAACCCCGGCAACATCTACGAAGGTTATAGCTACACGACGAACGGCTGTCTGACCGGCGTCTCTCCGACCAACGCGGGCTACGTCCCCTATTCGCCGCAAGTCATGTACCTGGCGCGCGGCTTCGGCTATTACACCGACCAGCAAGCCGGCGACCGCACTGCCGGCCAAGTCATGGTGCCGATCGGGCCCGCGAACTCGGCCGGCCAATACCCGACACCCGCCTCCGTGCAGGCCGTCCACAATACGTTCTGGCCATTCCTGGCAGCGGAAACCGACAGCGCCGGCACCGGTGAACTCAAGGCGGCCGGCGTGCAATCGCCGATCGCGGGCTTGATCGCGGCGGCGAACCACTTCTATACGACCGTCAACCCGGCGAGCACCGACGCCTGCAGCACATCGCGCTACCTCGTGCTGATCACCGACGGCCTGCCGACGTTGGATAGCCACGGCAATGCGTGGCCGCCCTTGGGCAGTACCTCCGGCAACAACTGGGGGGTCACCGCAGGTTTCGACCCCGTGACCGGCGCGCTGATTTACTCGGAGACGAACGACGCGGCGATCAAAGACACCGTCACTCAGTTGACGTTATTGGCAAACAACAACGTCAAGACCTACATCATCGCGGTGGGTGCAGGCGTCGATCCGTCGGTCAACCCGGAGGCGGCGCAAACGATGACCGCGATGGCCATCGCCGGTGGAACCGGTCAATACTTTCCGGCGACGACGCCTCAAGCCGTCAGCGATGCGCTGCAGCTGATCATCGATACGATACTCACGACCGAGCAATCGACCTCGTCGGCGGCCGTGAATTCCACGGGCCTCAATACCAACTCGGTCGTGTACCAGTCGCAGTTCAACAGCTCCGACGTTTACCAGGATTGGACCGGCAACGTGTTCGCGTTCCCGATCAGCACCTCGACGGGCATCGTCGACACGCTGCCGCCGGGGCTCTGGTCGGCGCAAGCCCAATTGGACAATCAGTTTCCGTCCGAGCGCGTCATCGCAACCTGGGACCCGAACGCACTTGCAGGCACGCCGTTCGAATGGAACGGCAGCGCATCGGCGACGGGCATTTCCACCGCGACGACGCTCGGTCAGGAGCTCGGGACGTTCGTCGCGGATTCGAGCGGCAGCGATGTGCTGACCTATCTGCGCGGCTCCAGCGCCTTGGAACAGCGCAACGGCGGACCGATGCGTAATCGCACACACAAGTTGGGCGACATCGTCAACAGCAATCCGCTGTATATCGGCGCGCCGTCCGGCAGCAGCCAGTTATCGTCGTATACGACCTTTGTCAATATGAAGGCGAATCGAACGCCGGTGCTCTATGTGGGCGCGAACGACGGCATGTTGCATGCATTCAACGCGAATAACGGCAATGAACTATTTGCGTACATTCCGGCCGGCGTTTATGCGAATTTGATCAATCTCGTTTCACCGTATTACAACGCGCGCCATCAATTCTTCGTCAACGGTTCACCGCAGGCATCCGACGTACAATTCGCGAACAATTCCTGGCATACCGTACTCGTGAGCGCGGAACAGGCCGGCGGTAACAGCGTTTTCGCAATCGATGTGACCGACCCTGACACGTTGACGAACGAGATGCAGCTCGCAAACAGCGTGCTTTGGGATTTCACCGATCCCGATATGGGCTTGACCTACAGCACGCCGTCGATCGCGCAGACCTCCGACACAACCGCCAGTTGGCAGGTATTCGTCGGCAACGGCTACAACAGCAGATTTCAAAAACCGTTCCTCTACGCCTTGAATGCGCAGACCGGTGCGATCATTACCAAGATCGATTTGTGCGCCGCCGTTCCCACGGCCTGCAACCTCGCGGCGTCGAACGGACTATCGACGGTCATCGCCGTCAACGGTGGCGGGCAGGTTTCGGGCGCCGTGACTCTCGTTTACGGCGGCGATTTGCAGGGCAATCTGTGGCGCATCAACGTATCCAATCCCAATCCCCTGAACTGGACCGTCAGCGTGTCGTTTCAGGCCCGGGATTCGTTCGGCAATCCGCAACCGATCACGACGACCCCGGCCGCAACGCTCAATCCGCGCTACCCGCAGGTGCTCGGCACGATGGTGTTCGTCGGAACCGGCGAATTGCTGGGCATACCGGATCTCAGTAATTTCCAGACGGAAAGCATTTACGGAATCTATGATCCACCCAATGGGTACACGACGCCGATCAATCGGTTTACCGCGAGCATGGTGCAGCAAAGCATCGCGGACGCATCGCTCGACGGCACCACGGTGCGCATCGTGACGGGCAATGCCGTCAGCATCCCGACCAACTCGGGCTGGTATATGGATCTGGATGCGATTACCGGCGGCACGTTCACGGCGTCGGCCTCGGGCCTCGTCACGATCAGCGGCGGCACGGTCACCGGCCAGGGCGAACGCGTGATCACCGATCCGCGTATCGAGAGCGGCGGCGGGGTCGTGCTCACGACCTATGAGCCTACCGACAGTCTCTGCACCGCGGGAGGCAGTTCTTTCTTGATGGTGCTCAACTACGCGAGCGGCGGTTCATTCCCAAGTCCGCAGTTCTCCGTCAATGGCAGTGTAACCATCAACGCCACCGATAGTCTGCCGGTCTCGAACGGAAGCGGCTCGATGCTGTTGGTCAATCCGGTCGGCCTGTCGCTCGGATCCGTATATGCGGCGGCACCGACGATTCAAAATGCCAACTTCGCGACTGCCTCGAAGATCAAGCTGATCACCGAATCCACCGGCGCCATTCAAACCGTCGCCGAAAAGGGTTCCAGTAAAAACCGCACGGCATGGTGGGAGATACGCCAGTGAAACCTAGCAAATTGTTTTTCGCCGCAATCGTCTTCTTGTTGTTAGGGAGCTTGCGACCCGACATGGGGTGGGCCAGCAAAGTCGCGATCCTCGTGGTCGGTGAAGTCACCGCGACGGCGACGCCGGGACAGGTCGAGGTCAACCATCAGGTGTACCGCGTCCAAAAAGGGAGCGCGGCCGACAAGAGTCTAAAGGCCATCACCGTCGGACAAAAAGTCGACGTGGTATTGGATGGGCCGGTAGACGCCAAGACCACCTCGGTCCTATCGATCAAGCGGCACATCGATAAATGATCGGGAGTAGCGGCGTGAAGAAAAACGGATTTACCCTCATCGAACTGATGATCACGGTCGCGATCGTCGCGATCCTCATCTCGATCGCCTACCCCGCGTACACGCAGTTCGTGCAAAAATCGAACCGCACCGACGCGACGCAGTCGATGTCGTTCACCGCCCAGCAACTCGAGCGCTGCTATTCACAGGGCTTCAATTTCACGTTGTGCCAGGCCCCGCCCTACAACTTGCCTGCGGCGCTGACGAGCCCTCAGGGCTTTTACACCGTGACCGTTACGATCCTCTCGGCCACGACTTACCAAGTCGTCGCCATACCATTGAAGGCGCCGCAGCTCGCGGACTTCAGTTGTCAGCAGTTCATGTTGACGAATAACGTTCAGTCGGCCAAGGACGGCGCCGGCGCCGTCACGACGTCGACTTGCTGGGGTTCGAGCTGATGTCGGCGACGCTGCGTTTGCCGCAGCGTCGCTCGATGCGCTAATCGCGTGCGAATGCGCTGATTGCGCCGCCTTATTGCGCGCTGTAACCGCGTCCTTGGATACAAGCCATCATTGCGCGCCGGTAATCGTCGACGTGCGAGGGGTCCGCTTGGCTGCTAGCCCATTGCTGGCATTCACGCTTATCGGTCGACTGCTGCTCCTCGCTCTGACCGCTCTTCGGGTACATGAAGACTTGTCCGCTCTGCGCAGACATCGGCGCCTGGCCCTGCATCGGTGCCTGGCCCTGGTAGCCCTGACCCTGATCCTGGCCTTGGTAGCCCTGCCCCTGGCCCTCGCCCTGTGCGGGTCCGGCAGCCGCCCCTGAATCGCTGACCGGCGGCGGATCGGTTACCGTATAGCCGTCGTAGGTCGGGTTCCAGGTGTAATAGACGTCATTGGCATAATAGTAGGGAATTCCGTCGTACCAATAGGTCGCATAGGCTAAGGGCAAAATCGGCAAGAACCACGCAAAACCGAGGCCGTAATATGCGCGCGGCCAATAGCCGCCGTGCCAATAGCCGCCGCCCCAATAGCGGCCGGTCGAATAGCCATGGTAATAACCGTGATAGCCCCCGCCGTAACTGCCCCCGTGACCACCATAGGCGCCGCCGTGGCCGCCATAGGCGCCGCCGTGGCCGCCATAACCGTAACCCGCATGCCCAGCGCCGCCTCCATAACCGTGTGCCGCGCCCCCCGCAGCATGGCCGCCGCCTGAGTGTCCTGCAGCTGCATGTCCACCGCCCCCATGGCTACCGCC